>ENA-UONY01000991-UONY01000991.1-human-gut-metagenome-genome-assembly--contig:-CS9-NODE-991-length-27294-cov-5.616653_pt1 | contig 27294 bp, 21 predicted proteins | sample MGYA00242465_ERZ724012 | MGnify/ENA metagenome assembly ERZ724012 | reverse complement strand
TGATTGAAAAAAAATGGCATCCCCATCGGGATTCGAACCCGAGTTGCCGGGATGAAAACCCGGTGTCCTAGGCCTCTAGACGATAGGGACGTCAGAAACATGTTGCCTAATATAGAATGTTTTTTGAAAAAAGCAAATCCAAACAAGTAAAAAAAATACTTTTTTCTGAAAAAATTTCTATTCGCGCGCACAGTGTTTGCGCCGGTGAATCGCAAGAGCGTTCTTCAGGCGGTAGTATGGCGAACAAAACATCTCCGTGAAACGCACTCCGAAGTTGCGCCGAAGCGCGTTGATCTGCTCCGTCAGACAGAAGTGCCCGCACTCGGCGGCACTCATCGGATTTCCGGCCAGAAAACGGGCCGCCACCTCCCGCACCAGCGCCGGCGGCACCCGGTAGGCCGGCTGATCGTAGAGCCGCACCAGATTGCACCCTTCCCCGCGCAGGTAGCGTCCGGAATAATGGTTGTATTCCGGCAAGTGCCGCAGTCTCCCGGTGATGATGATCCCGAATACTCCGGTTGCGTTGGCAATGTGTCCGAAGCCGCTCTCAACACCGACAAAGCCCTTCGCGCCGGCGATTACCCGGGCAGCCACCTGCAATCTCATCCGGCCGGAAAGATCGATGAAGAGCGGGTGGCGCAACTGCAGAACCGGCTCCATCCCGATCTCCACCACATGGCATCCGGCCGCAAAAAACTGCTCTGCCAACGCACGCCAGTTCTCCACCAGCCACTGACGGCTCCGCCCTTGCGAAGTACAGTGAAAAACAACGTATTCCGCCGGCAGTTCAGGAGCGGCAACCGCGGGGTCGAAGTGGAAAACCGGCGTATCATCCGGCACAGTCAGACCGGCAGCCTCCGAAAACTGCGCCAGAAGACTGCGCGAGGGACCATCCGCCTCCGGCTTCGCTCCCCGGGGGGCGTGCGGGTCGCGGAAGTTGAACTCATAGGAAATCGTCCCTTCCGGGAGCTCCGCTTTCCGCGCCAGATACTCTTCCTCGCCACTCACGGTGACCACTTCGTCGATGAATGGAGCAAATTCAAGCAGCTCCCTGTACGGTTCGCGGGTGTACCAGCGGAATTTCCGATCCGGATGCCGTTCATGCAGATAGCGGAAGGCGGGTTCCATCGCCACAATGTCCCCCATGCGGCCCAGCAGGCAGACGGTCAGAAGCGGAGCGTGATCCATGCGTTGTTTCCACAATTGAGTTGCTTGATTCAAATTTTCATTATAATACACGGGAAAAACTTTTTTTCAATTGGCAACCGAAACTTTTCCGTGCTATGATATGGAAAATTTCAACAGGAGCTTTTCATGAAGAAAAAATTTCTGGCGCTGGACATCGGCCAGGTCTGCCTCTCGATCCATCCCGAACGGTGCTTCGCCCACCTCGGCTTCCGGAGCGCCGCCGAAGTGCCTCCGGAACTGCTGCGGCTCGGCGTCGAGGAGTTCGAATGCGGACGACTCTCCGATGCGGAATTTCTCGCCGCCGCACGAAGACTGACCGGCACCTCCCTCTCCGATGCGGAACTCGCCGCCGCCCTCGCCGCCATCATCGGGGAACCGATACCCGGCATGAACGAACTGGTCGCTTCGCTGCCCGCGCGCGGCGTCCAGCCGGTCTTCTTCTCCGACACCTCGGCACTGCATCTGGCGGAAGTGCGGCGGAAGTGCGCCGCCGCCGCCATGGTTCCGGAAGGGATCTACAGCTTTGAAGTCGGAGCACGCAAACCCGCCCGCGCCATGTTCGAAGCGTTCGAATCCCGGTTCGGCCGCCCCGTTCTCTACGTCGACGACCGCCCGGAACTGATCGCAGGCGCCGCACAGTTCGGCTGGAACGCGCTCCGCTTCACCGGCGCGGAGGCGCTGGAACGCGCCCTCTTCCCCGCCGGCTGATCCGGAACCCGCCGCTTCGCGCTTAGAGCCGTGCGGCCCGGTTGCGCAGCGCCAGATCGGCGAGAACCAGCGCCGTCATCGCTTCGACCACCGGCACCGCACGCGGCACCAGGCAGGGATCGTGACGGCCCAGCACTTCGACTTCGATCGCTTCGCCCGCCTTGTTGATCGTGCGCTGCTTCTTCGCAATCGAGGAGGTCGGCTTCATCGCCGCGCGGAAGGTGATGACGTCGCCGTTCGAAATGCCGCCCAGGATGCCGCCGGCGTTGTTGGAACCGAATCCCTCCGGCAGAATCGGGTCGTTGTTCTCACTGCCGCGCCGCCCCGACGCGGCGAAACCGGCGCCGATTTCGATTCCCTTGATTCCGCCGATCGACAGAACGGCGTGCGCGAGCATCGCGTCGAGCTTGTCGAAGACCGGCTCGCCCCAGCCCACCGGCACGCCGCGCGCTTCGCAGCAGATGATGCCGCCGACGCTGTCGCGCTCGCTCTGCGCGGCACGGATCGCCGCGACCATCTTCTCCGCCGCCACCGGGTCGGGGGAACGCACGATGTTGTTCTCCACCTCGTTCCAGTCGACCGTTTCGGCCCACACGCCGCCGATCATCATCGCGCAGGCGCGGACCGACACCCCCAGCGAAGCGAGAAACATCTTCGCCAGCGCTCCGGCGGCAACCCGCATCGAAGTCTCGCGCCCGGAGGAGCGGCCGCCCCCCCGGTAGTCACGAATACCATACTTGCGGAAAAAGGTCAGATCCGCGTGGCCGGGGCGGAAAAGTTCCGCCAGTTTCCCGTAATCCTGGCTCCGCTGGTCGTTGTTGCGGATGATCATCCCGATGGGAGTCCCGGTGGAAACCCCCTCGAAGACGCCGGAAAGGATCTCCACCTTGTCCGCCTCGCGGCGCGCAGTGCTCACCCGGGACTGCCCCGGCCGCCGCCGGTCGAGATCACGCTGAATCAGCGCTTCGTCAATCCGGATTCCGGCGGGAACGCCGTCAACCACCACACCGAGCCCCGGCCCGTGCGATTCCCCGAAGGTGGTGACCCGGAAAAGTTCTCCAAAGGTATTGCCGCTCATAGTATATTCCACTCCTGTTCCAATTTTTCCGCCAGCGCCCCGGCCGCCGCCGGAGCGGGAATCTCCCGGTCCACCGGCCAGACCAGATCGGCGAATTTGAGGTAAAACGGTTCGCGTTCCCGGTTCAGTCGGCAGAACTCCGCGAACGGGTCGGCCGCTCCGGCCAGAAACGGCGGCAAACCGTTCCGCAGGACCCGCGCGTACGCCAGCTCCGGCTGAATCGCCAGATAGACCTGGAACCCCAGCGAACGCAACGCCTCCGGCTCGACAAAACTGTTGGCGGGCACACCGCCGCCGAGCGCGACAATCCGCGGCTCAGCCGCCTCTTTCGCCAATGCGCCGATCACCGCCGCTTCGAATTTGCGGAATTTCTCCGCGCCGAGCTCCCGGAAGATTTCGCGCGTGGCGAGCTCCCGCCCGCTCTCCGCACGGAAACGCTCCTCCAGCTCCCGGTCGGTGTCGATGAATGTCACTCCGTAGCGACGGGCGAGCAACGCCCCCAGCGTGCTTTTGCCGCAGTGCTTGATTCCGGCAAGCACAATGGATCGCTTCAGCCCCATCGCCGGCTCACATCACCGAATCGGGGCGGACGATCTGCGTACCGACACCGTGGTCGGTGAAGATCTCCAGCAACAGCGTGTGCATGACCCGCCCGTCGATCAGGTGGACCTTGTTGATTCCGGCATTGAGCGCATTGACGCAGCTGCGCAGTTTCGGCAGCATGCCGCCGGAGATGATCTTCCGCTGAATCAGCTCATCCATCTCATCGGTGCGGATGGTCGGAATGACCGATGTTTCATCCGTGCAATCGGCGAGAATTCCCGGAACGTCGCTCAGAAACACCAGCTTGCGCGCGTGAATCGCTTCCGCAATCCGGCAGGCCGCGATATCGGCGTTGATGTTGTAAATCTGCCCGTCCAGCCCGGTGCCGAGCGGCGTCACCACCGGCACGAGTCCGGCTTCGATCGCCTCCATGATCGGCGCGACGTTGACGCCGGTGATCTCGCCGACAAAACCGATATCCTGTTTCTCGCCGGTGATCGGGTCGACCGACACGGTCCGTTCCGCCTTGAGCACCTGTTTCCCGGAAATCCCGATCATCGCGCCGCCGCACTCCTTGCCGAGCCGGACCAGTTCGCGGTTGACCGTGTTGTGCAGCACGTCGTCGACAATCCGGATGGTCCGCTCACAGGTGAAGCGCAGACCGTTGACGAACCGCACCGGAATCTCCTGCCGCCGCAGTTCGGCCGAAATCGCCTTGCCGCCGCCGTGCACCACCACCGGACGGATGCCGATCGCCTCGAGCAGCACAATGTCGCGCATCGTGCTGCGGACCAGTTCGGGATCCTCCATCGAACTTCCGCCGAACTTGATTACCACGATGGAGTTGCGGAAACGCTGAATGTAGGGGAGTGCCTCGACCAGCACATTCGCCTTGTTGATCAGATCTTTCATCGGAACATCCTCTCCTTCGCCATATGAAACCGTTTGAATTCTCTCTCTTATAACATGCCCTCCGAACCCGGCTTTTTCAACCGGAACCGCTGGAAAGGCACGCGGAATTTTCCACTTTTCCGGACTACTCGGCGATCACCACCTGCACCCCGGGGAACTCCCGCTCCGCCCGTTCCGCCAGCTCCGGCCGCAGAAAGAGCGTCGTCGAAAGCCAGTCCGCCAGCATCGCCGACGGCGCAATCACCGTCACCGAATTCTCCGCCTGCGTCGGATGACCCGCCACCGGATCCATGATGTGCCCGTAACGTTTCCCGCCGATGGTGACGAAACGTTCGTAGTCGCCGCTGGTCGAAAGCGCCGCGTTGCGCAGCTCGATCACCTCCGGCAGCACCGAATAACGGTCGCGCGGATCGCGGATGCCGACCCGGTAGAACAGCCTCCCCGGCGGCGGCAGCGGCATCAGCCGGAGATTCCCGCCGAGATCGATGATGCCGCGGCGCACACCGCAGTCGACGGCGGCGTCACAGGCGGCATCCACCGCATACCCTTTGGCAATGCCGCCGAGGTCGAACGCCATCCCCGGCACGGTGAACTTCACCGTCTGATTTTCATCGTCGAAGATCACTTTCTCCAGTCCGACCCGGGCCCGGGCGGCGGCGGTCTCGGCGGCGGTCGGCAGGGCATCTCTCCGCCGCCGGTAGAATCCCCACAGATCCATCAGCGGCTTCGCCGTGATGTCGAACGCGCCGCCGCTGAATTCGTACGCCTGCCGCGCCTCGGAGAGCATCAGCCACAGCTCGTCGGAACAGGCGAACGGAGCCGTCGCCGCGCTCCGGTTCAGCCGGGCCAGCTCGCTCTCCGGATTGTAGAGGTTCGCCAGCTCCGTCACCCGGTCGAACGCCGCGCGGGCCGCCTTCGCCGCCGCCGCCGACTGTTCCGGTTCGGCGTAGAAGGTGAAGCCCGCCAGAGTCCCCATGATCGGAAACGTCTGCTGGAACTTCTCCAGCTGCCGTTCGCTTCGGACCTGGTGGATCAGCAGTGCGGCCCCTGCCAGAACCAGCAGGGCCGCCAGAATCAGGCCGTTCCGGGTACGGGAGGTCATCGCGTCACGCTTTCACGACGGCAACCTGGCAGGCGGCGCCGTTGATCTCCAGCTCCTGCATCTCCGCCGTCGGCTCCGCGGAGAGCTCCTCCGCGAGGGTTTCGCCGCAGATGTAGTTGCGATAGTGATCCACGGCGGAACGCCACTCCTCCGGCACCCGGCAGAAGATCCGGATCCGGTCGGTCACTTCGAGCATCAGATCCCGGCGCAGCCCCTGAATGCGGCTCACCAGTTCGCGGGCGAACCCCTCCTCCTCCAGCTCGCGGGTGAGTTCGGTCGCCAGCGCGATGGTGACGCCGCCTTCGCTCGCGGCCACCAGCCCCGGCTTCTCCTCGCGCCGGATGACCAGATCCGCGGCGCTGATCTCCGCCGTGCTTCCGTCCGGCAGGGTGATCGTCTGCGGTTTGCCGGAAAGAATTTCACCGATCTCCCGCCCGGAGAAGGCCTCGATTTTCGCCGCGGCCGCCTTCATGTTTTTGCCGAGCCGGCTGCCCAGCGCCTTGAAGTTCGCCTTGCAGCTCCGGTGGACCAGCGCCTCTTCGTCGTCGCTGAATTCGACGTTCTTGACGTTCAGCTCCTCGGCGATGATCGATGCGGTCGCCTCCAGCATCTGCCGCGCCTCCGGACTGCCGGGAACCAGCACCGCGCGAAGCAGCGGCTGGCGCACCTTCAGATTGTGCGCGGTGCGCAGGAACCGCCCCGAAGAGACCGCGCTCATCGTCAGCGCCATCTGCCGCTCGAGGTACTCGTCGCGGCAGTCGTCCGGCACCGGGTAGTCGCAGAGGTGGACCGATTCCGGCATCGACGGCGTCCGCAGCGCCCGGTAGATCGCTTCGGTGGTGAAGGGGATGAACGGCGCCGCCGTCTTCGCAAAGACCAGCAGCACATAGTGCAGCGTCGCGTACGCCTCCTGCTTGTCGCGGTCGTCGCTCGACTTCCAGAAACGGCGGCGGCTCCGGCGGATGTACCAGTTGGTCAGGTCGTCGATGAACCGGCTAAACCGGTTCGCCGCCTTCTGCAGATTGTAGGCGTCAAGCTCGGCGCGCACCTCCTCGACCATCTGCGAAGCGGAGCTCAGAATCCAGCGGTCGAGCACGTTCGACGGGTGCGCCGGCGGCCGGACCTCCCCTTCGCCCGGATTGTAGTGGTCCACGCTCGCGTAGGTCGTGAAGAAGGAGAGCGCGTTCCACATCGGGATCATGATGCCGCGCAGGATCTCCTTGACCCCCGTTTCGGAGAACTTGAGATCCTCGGCGCGCACCACCTGGCTGCCGAGCATGAAGAGCCGCAGTGCGTCGGCGCCGTAGCGGTCGATCACCACCATCGGGTCGGGGTAGTTCCGCAGCCGCTTGGACATCTTCTGCCCGTTCTCGGCCAGCACCAGCCCGTTGACCACCACGTTGCGGAACGGCGGCTGGTCGAAGAGCGCCGTCGCCAGCACCACCAGCGTATAGAACCATCCACGGGTCTGGTCGAGTCCCTCGGCGATGAAGTCCGCCGGGAAATTTTCCTCGAAATGCTGTTTGTTCTCAAACGGATAGTGCTGCTGAGCGTACGGCATCGAACCGGATTCAAACCAGCAGTCGAACACCTCCGGCACCCGCCGCAGCGGCGACTTGCCGGTCGGCGACGGAATTTCGATTTTATCCATGAAGTGCTTGTGCAGGTCGTCGATCTTCTTGCCGGTGAGCTTCTCCAGCTCGGCGGCACTGCCGACCACGATCACTTCGCCCTCGGCGTTGCGCCAGATCGGCAATGGGGTCCCCCAGTAGCGGTTGCGGCTGATCGCCCAGTCGCGGGCATTCTCCAGCCACTTGCCGAACCGGCCGTCGCGCAGGTGCGCCGGAACCCAGTTGATCTGCTGATTGTTCCGGATCATCTTCTCCTTGATCGCCTCGACCTTGACGAACCAGGTCGAGATCGCCCGGTAGATCAGCGGACCGTCGTCGCGCCAGCAGTGCGGATAACTGTGCTTGATCTGGCCGCGGTGGATGAGTTTCCCCTCCGCCTTCAGCCGGTCGATGATCTCCTTGTCGGTCGATTTGACCGGGCGCCCCTGATAGTCGGGCACCTCGGCGGTGAAGCGGCACTCCTCATCGATCGGGCAGACTTCGGGAAGTCCCGCCGCCTTGCAGACCGCGTTGTCGTCCTCGCCGAAGCCCGGCGCGGTGTGGACGATTCCGGTACCATCCTCGGTGCTGACGAAGGAGCCGGCCAGCACTTGGAACGCCCCCTTCCCGGCCAGGTCGGCGAAGTAGGGGAAGAGCGGCTCATAGCGGCGCCCGACCAGTTCGGAACCCTTGCCGCGCCAGAGGATCTCCGGCTTCTCCTTGTAGTAGACGCCGACCCGCGCCTCGGCCAGAATGTAATGGTCGTCGCCGTCCCGCACTTCGACGTAATCGATATCGGGGCCGACGGTCAGCGCGAGGTTCGAGGGGAGCGTCCACGGCGTGGTCGTCCAGGCCAGGAAGTAGGTGTTCTCCCGGTCCGCCGCCCGGAAGCGGATGGTGATCGCCGGATCCACCACCTCGCGGTAGCCCTGATTCGCCTCGAAGTTCGACAGCGGCGTCGCGCAACGCGGGCAGTAGGGCAGAATTTTATACCCCTCGTAGACCAGTCCCTGATCCCAGAGGTTCTTGAAGACCCACCAGATCGACTCCATGAAACTGCGGTCCATCGTGCGGTAGCCGTTGCGGAAATCCACCCAGCGGCCCATCCGCCCGACCACCTTCTCCCACTCGGCGGTGTAGCGCAGCACGATCGAACGGCACGCCTCGTTGAACTTGTCGATGCCGTACGCCTCGATGTCCCGCTTGCTGGAGAGATTGAGCTGTTTCTCCATCTCGTTCTCGACCGGCAGCCCGTGGCAGTCCCAGCCGAAGCGGCGCTCGACGTACTTGCCGCGCATCGTCTGGTAGCGCGGCACCACATCCTTGATGGTTCCGGCGAGCAGGTGGCCGTAGTGCGGCAGCCCGGTGGCGAACGGCGGGCCGTCGTAGAAGACGAATTCATCGCCGCCGCGGCGCTGTTCGAGCGATTTGTGAAAAATTTCCGACTCCTGCCAGAATTTGAGGATTTCGCACTCCAGCTTCGGGAAGTCGACCTGATTGGAAACTGCCTGAAATTCCATGATCTCCACCGGTTTGCTATGATTGAACTGATTTGAAACAACGTTTGAGGTGCTCCTTCGGGAGCGGACGGGTGAAACAACTCACCACGAACAACACCGCCAGCGAAAGCGGCAGTGAATAGACGAAAGTATCCACATACGGCCACGGAAACGACGAAATGAGCTCCGTCCGGCCGAAGAGCAGTTCACAGACTCCGAGCGCCGCCGACTCCTTGCGGTGGAGGAAGAAGAGCCCGAAAAGACTCGCCCCCACCCCGGTCGCCATGCTCGCCCAGACCCCCGCCCGAGTCGCGCCGCGCCAGTAGAGCGCCGCCCAATAGGCCGGCAGGAACGCCGCCGCGCAGACGCCGAAGAAGATCGCCGTGCCGCGGGCGATGATGCCGGGCGGCAGAACCACGCCGAGGATCACGCTCACCACGATGCCGAACACCACCCCCAGCCGGGTGATGAGCGTGCTGTCGCGCCGGACCCCCGCCAGGTTGCGGAAGAGGTCGTGCCCGATCGCCGAACCGGTCACGTGGAAGAGCGAACTCAACGTCGACATCGCCGCCGACAGCAGTGTCAGCGAAAAGATGTAGAGAATCACCGGCGGCAGCGCCTCGCGGATGAAGAGCGGGATGATGAGGTCGGGATTCCCCCCGGCCGCTTCGATGGCGAGCTTGCCGCCGATCCCTTCGGCGATCCCCCGGTCGGTGTAGTAGAAGAAGACGTTGGAGAGCGCTCCGACCATGTAGGCCGACCCCACCGTCAGCAGGATGAAGACCGAGCCGATCAGCACCGCCCGGTTGAGTTCCCGGCTGCTCTGCACCGTCATGAAGCGGACCGCCAGCTGCGGCTGCGCCAGCGCGCCGATGCCGACGCCGAGCATCAGACTCGACACCAGAGTCCACCACCAGATCGAATTGAAGCGGGGCATCGCGGTCCAGCCGACGTGGCCGAGCTGCGCCTCCTGCGGCAGCCGCTCCGCCACCAGCGGGGCCATGTCGGTCAGCGCCTGATGAGCGCTCACCACGCCGCCGAGCTTCCAGTAACACATCACCAGCAGAGAGACCATTCCGACGATCATGATCGTGCCCATCATCGCGTCGACGTACATCACGCCCTTGAGGCCGCCGAAGACGACGTAGACCGCGACCACCGCGGCGAAGACGCCGAGCGCCCAGCCGTAGTCGATCTGCATCACCTCCTCGAGAAAGCGCGCCCCGCCGATCAGCACGACGCTCGAATAGAGCGGCATGAAGAGGAAGATGACCAGGGCGAGAAACACCTTGAGGCCGCGCGAATCGAAACGGTTCCCCATGAATTCCGGGAAGGTGTGCGCATCCAGCGCCAGCCCCATGCAGCGGGTGCGCCGCCCGAAGAAGATGAATGCAACGACGATGCCGATGGCGATGTTCATGAACACCAGCCACATCAGCCCCATGCCGAACTGCCCGGCGATGCCGCCGAATCCGACCAGTGCCGAGGTGCTGATGAAGGCGGCCCCGTAGCTCATCGCCATGACGAAAGGATGGGCCGAACGCCCGGCGAGCAGATAGTCGCCGCTGTTCTTCGTCCGGCGGAAACCGCGGTAGCCGAGATAGCCGATGAAGAGCATGTAAACGGCAATCAGCGCGCCGAGGATCAGCGTGTTCATGCCGCCGGTTCCGGCGGAGGCCGCCGCAAGGAAAGGAAGAAACTGACTCATTTTTGCGGCTGCCCTCTCCGATGGCGGCGCCGTCTGCGGCGGCGTTTCGGTCGTTCCGGCGCGAGATCATCCGGACCGCCGGAATTCCAGTTGACGATTCCGTAGACCACCCCGAACAGCGTGACGGCGACGCAGAGAATCAGCGCCGCCGCGGTGGATGCGTCTCCCAGCCCCAACATAGAACAGCTCCGCTCTTCGTTAAAAACACAAAAAGCGGACGAGAAATCACTCGTCCGCCTTTTTCTGATACAACTTCACAGAATGCGGATTACGCCTTGGTGAAGTTGCCGGTACGGATGCAGCGAACGCACATCTTGACGGTGCGGACCGTGCCGCCGTCGACAATCTTGACGTTCTGGAGGTTCGCCTCGAAGGTCCGTTTGACGTTCTTCACAACGTGCATACCGATTCCGCCGGCCTTTTTCGCCAGACCCTTGCGGGTGATGCAGCCGCCATGGGCCTTGCCCTTGCCGCACATTTCGCAAAACTTGCTCATCTTGTTCCTCGCTTCTTCCGCCGGAATCCGGCCCGGAGAATATTTTTATGTTGCTTTAAAAGTATCGTAAAAATGGTGGGTTGACCGGGGCTCGAACCCGGGACCACCGCCTTAAAAGGGCGATGCTCTACCGACTGAGCTATCAACCCACCGGATCAATTACCGATGACAACAGATTATTAACATAACCTGTTTTTGAGCTTTTGCAAACTTTTCTCCAACTTTTTTTCAAGAAAAAATGGATAATTCGGAAATCCTACAAATTTTTTCCCGAAATCACTTGACTTTGCCCGCCGACGGTATATAGTGAATACCAGAAAGCAGGTCAGTCTCGGAACAAGTTACGCATCGGGCTCTCTTTTGAGCTTATTGTACATCTGTCACGCGAGAGTATAAAGCCTGCTTTCTTTTTTTGTCTTCTTTCCTTTTTCCGCACCGCTCGTCCCCCGGCCCTCCTCAGAGACCGGTCGGGAAATCCAGGAAGGTGAGCTCGAGCGGGAACTTCCCTCCGACGTGCCGCATCAGCGCCTGCGGGCCGACGGTCTCCGTCGCATAATGACCGAATGCAAGCACCTTCACCCCGAGCTCCCGGGCGCAGTGATACATGACGTGCGTGAGCTCCCCGGTGATGAGCAGATCCGTCCCGGCAGAAGCCGCCTGCTCCAGCGCGTCCATGCCGCCGCCTCCGGAAACCACAGCGATCCGCGACACCGTCGACTCCGGCTCGCCGCAGATCTGCGCCGCCGTCTTCAGTTCCCGCTCCAGCCGCGCGGCGATCTCCGGCAGCGGACGCGGCGACGGCAGGTCTCCGATCCGGCCGATCTTCACCCCGTCGTAGAGACAGTAGGGCTCGGTTTCAATCAATCCGGCGAGCCGGGAGAGCTCCGCATTGTTGCCGAACACCGGGTTGGCGTCCAGCGGCAGATGCGCGGCGTAGAGGCTGATTCCGGCGTTGAACAGAGTCCGGAGCCGACGGGCGGTGACCCCGGTGAAACGGCGCGGCTCCGCCCCCCAGCTCAACCCATGGTGGACGAAGAGAAAATCAACCCCCTTCTCCGCCGCCAGTTCGAAGGTCGCCAGACAGGCGTCCACGGCGAACGCCGCCCGCCGCACTTCGGCGGAACCCTCCACCTGAAGGCCGTTGTTGGAGTGATCCTGGCGGAACGCCTCCAGATTGAGTTCACGATCCAGAAATTGGGTCAGTTCGACAAGTTTCATCGGTGGTTCCTCCCGGTTCCGATTGCATAAAACGACGGCGGATGATCGCCCAGCGCAGCTCCTCCCCCGCCCGGCGATCGACAAATTTCTCAAAATCCTCTCGCACGGCAAGCTCCCCCAGCTGCCGGAGCTCCTCCCGCGTACAGCGGAACAGCACCGGGCCGGGACGCGCCACGCCGAATTGAATCAGCTTCCGCGCCGCACGGGTGACCAGTTGCCGCGACACCATGTTCCGCAGCAGCAGAAACGCCGGATAGGCCAGCGCCACCGGCCAGAACGGCCAGACCGGCAGCCGCGGCAGCCAGAAGGTCTGCGCAAACTGGGCGCACAACAGCAGCAGCGCCGGCACAATAAAACAGATCGCGTCGCGCTCCCGGATGAAACAGTTCCCGAGATAGCGGCGCAGCCGGCTCGGACTGGTCTGGTAGGCGAAGTGCTCCTCCAGCGTGATCTCATGCAGACTCTGCCGCATCGAATGGCAGAGTTCGTGGGCGAGCAGTTCGCGGCGGTTGTAGAAGAGCCACCGCTCCCGGGTGCGGAATGCGCCGCGAATCAGAAAAATCGACAGCGGCAGCTCGGTGTCGGCGATCAGACAGCCCCCCCAGATCAGACCGACATCCCGCGAAAGAAAGAATCCCGGCACATGGCGCACCTGAAAATCGTAGAGCCGGCCGGTCACCTCTCCGGCCTCGTCAATGATCTCCGCCGGAATCCGGTCGGAGGCGCGCACCCGGATTCCATCGAATACCACCAGCTCCCCCTTTTCGGCAAGCTCGGTTTCGAACGCCCGGTGGGCATCCAGAATCGCCTCCACCCGCGCGAGAAATTCCGCGGGCGTCTCCCCCTCCCCGGGCAGGAACCCGGCGGCGTCGAGCGCACAGTATCGATCGAGACCGGGGAACTCCAGACTCATTCCGCCGCCCCGGAGCCGCCGCCGGCCCCCTCCTTCGGCGCCGGCGCAGCATCCCCTCCGCGGCGCGGCGACTGCCCGGAGCCGTTCCGACGGCCGCCGTCACGGTTCCGCCGGGAACCGCCGCCGTTGCCACCACCGCCGGGACGCCGTTCCGAAGGCACCACGGTGATCTCATCCTTCAAAAACTGCACCACATTGCCGCTTTCGAGCGTGACCGACACCTTGCGGGTGAGCAGATTGCGGTCGCTGATCCGGCCGCGCCCCTGGGGAGTGTCGCACCATTCGCCGCGGCGCGGCATCCCCTTTTCCAGCTCCTGATACCCTTCGTGTTCGTATTTCAGACAGCACTTCAACCGGCCGCAGACACCGGAGATGGTCGCCGGGGTCAGCGAAAGATCCTGCTCCTTGGCCATCTTGACGTTGATCGAATTGAACTCCTTCAGAAAACGCGAGCAGCAGAGCTGCTGGCCGCAGACGGCGATGCCGCCGTGAATTCCGGTTTCGTCGCGCACGCCGATCTGGCGCAGTTCAATCCGGGTGCAGAGCGCCCGCGAAAGCTCCTTGACCAGTTCGCGGAAGTCCACCCGCCCGTCGGCGCTGAACTGAATCGTCACCAGTTTGCCGTCCAGCGAATAGTGGGCGTTCAACAGTTTCATCTCCAGCCCGAGACTGCTGACGAACCGGTGCGCCGTCTGCATCGCGGAACGCGCCTTGGCGTCGTTCTCATTGGCGGTGGCCAGATCGGCGGTCTCCGCCTTCCGGATCGCCGTCGGCAGTTCGCCGGGATTCTCCGGCGGCGCCACCTCCCGGCGGATCTCCCCCAGATCGGTGTAGAAATCGCGCCGGAACACGCACAGATCGTGCGCCTGAAGCCCCAGCTCCTCGGCCGCTGTGACTATTAAGGTACTGCCGTTGTCCAGCCGAACGGCGAAAATCTGATCCATATCGCTCCGGAATCCTCTCTGTCATGCCCTCCTGCGGGGCTGTTTTTCTTGCTTGTTTCCAATATAGCAGTAAGATACGTTTATTGCAAACGGACTTTGCCGATGAAGAGTTCGAGAAATCCGCTCACCGGCGCCTGGAACCGCTCCGGCGGCGCCGTCAGCGGCATCGACGCAAGCAGGCGGCGCAGCGCCTCATCGCTCAGATTCCGGAAGCGCGGCGACAGCACCAGCACCGCTTCGCGAACGCCGTGCCGCGCGAGAAGCGCCGGGAGCTCCGCCGCCGAAGCGTCGTCCTTGACGAAAAGCCACCGCTTTTCAAAGAAGAGCTGCGGCGTCTGTTCCGGCAGAAAGAACAGGTCCGAAATCACCACCTCCGGCTTCATCGCCCGCAGAGTTCCGGTCAGGCGCGCCGTCTCCTCCGTCACTCCGGCGAGCGCCCGCAGGCCGAAGAGTTCAATGGCGAGCGAAAACCCCAGCGCCAGCGCCGGCACCAGCAGAAAACGCCGGCCGCACCGCACCGCCCGCCCGGGGCCTTCCGCCGCGAGCAGCTGCTGAATCTCCGCATTGCGCTGCTTGCGCCACCCTTCGAAACTCAGCAGCAACAGCACCGGCATCACGCAGAGAAAGTGGCGCGGCCCCCAGATGATGCCGATGTCGCTCCGGGTCAGCAGCGGCGGCGTCAGCAGAAGATAGACCACCGCCAGCGCCGCGAGCAGCCGCGAGGAGCGTTCCGCACTCAGAAGCAGCGACCGCCAGTTCAGCAGAAACCCCGCCATCAGCGGCGTGCCGGTGAAGAGCCCCACCGTCACCCCCGCCGCCATCGCCGGAGCCGGATTGCGCCAGAGCATCACCACGAGCACCAGCCACGCCGCCGAAGCGAGCGCAAACGCGCCGTACTTGAAGTTCCGCCAGGCGCCGAAGCCGGGCGCGGCCCCCGCCGCCGCCATCAACAGCATCGGGGAAAACAGCACCGGATAGTACCAGCGGAACTCCGGCGCCCCCGCGTTGAATTGAAACAAATAGAGATAGCACCCTTCGAAGAATCCGGAAAGCTGCTCCCACACCGTCGGCGGAGCGACCCGGTTGTGACTGTAGTAGAGCGCGCCGTGCAGACCGAGCACATGCCCGTAACAGTGGTACTGCCAGAACAGCAGCGGGAGCGCGGCGACGAGAAATCCGATCCCGAACCGGAACACGCCGCGCCAGCGCCGCGGTTCGGCGAAGAGCACCCCCGCCCCCAGCGCCGCGGCGAGAAAATACATCTCCTCGCGCAGAATCAGCCCCGCGCCCAGCACCAGCCCCGCGAGGAACAGCTTCCGCCGCACCGCGAGCATCACTGCCGTCAGCGCGAAAAGCACGCTCGGCGCCATCTCCCAGAAAGTGCCGCCGTAGAAGAGCAGCGGCGTCCCCGCAAGCAGGATCAGCCCCGCCGCCATCCGCCGCCGCCAGGCGCCGAAGAGCAGCGCCGCCGCCATCGCGCCGAGCGCCGGGAGCACCAGCACGCCGCGCTCCCCGAAGAGCCGGTAGAACGGCAGTGTCAGCGCCGGGAAGTACTCCGGATAGATCGAACGCATCGCGCCGTCGAACCGCCGGAAGTGGAATCCGCCGTCCGGAAAGAACTTCCCCTCCGGATCGAGCTCCGCCGCCGGAGCGGCAATCGCCGTCGAACCGTGTTCGGCGAGACTGCGCATGATGATGTATTTGTTGCCGTTGTCGGTGATCCAGCCCGCGTCCGCCGGAAGCAGGAGCGCCGGAAGCGCCGCCAGAAGCACGATGGCGACGCACCAGAGCACCGTCGCACGGCTCCGCACTCTCTTCCGCATCCGGGACCTCCTTTTTGGCGGCACACCCGGTCACAGCCGGATGCCGAGCTCCTCAAGTTTCTCGATCGCGACGGTGCACGAAATGCGGAAGGTCCACTTGAGCGCTTCAAAAAGCGGCAGAATCGGGTCGACGCCGCTCCGCTGACCGGCGTCGGCGCCGTCGTGATACCAGGACCAGTAGGCTCGCGCGCAGTCGGCCGGCAGTTCGAGCTTCTTGAAGCATCCGGTCAGCCGGTCGTCGGCACAGATCGGCACCTTGCCGTCGAACATGCCGAGCATTTCGAATTTGTTCGGCTGGCGGTTGACCATGTTGGTGACCGCCTCCGCCGCCCGGGCGAAGACGAAGGTGAAGAGCGAGGAGATCTCGTCGGAGGTGAGCTCCTCCCCGCCGGTCCGGCGCCAGTCGGCCAGCCGGCGGAACATCGCCAGAAACAGCTCCTTCTCCGCCTCCGCCAGAACCGGGTCCGCCACCAGCGGTCCCTTGAGGTAGCCATGCGCCTTCGCCGCATTGATCACCGAGAGTGCCGCGGCCTGCGCCGGGAGGGAACGGGAAAATTCCTTTGCCATGAATCGTTTTCTCTCCTCTTCTGAATTTCAGCGGCCCAGTTCGCGGCGGAGCTGCCCCACCGTCGAACGGAAGTAACCGAGCGCCGCCTCGACCGGAGCCGGAGTGGAGAGATCCACCCCCGCATCCTTCATGATGTCGAGCACATCCTTCGAATCGCCCGCCTTGAGGAAGCCGAAGTAGGCTTCGCGTCCGGCCGGGTCGCCCGAAGCGAGGCGCTCCGCGAGCTGAATCGCCGCCGACATGCCGGTGGCGTACTTGTAGACGTAGAAGTTGTAGTAGAAGTGGGGAATCCGCGCCCACTCCACCGCGATCAGCGGATCGGCATCGACCTCCGGCCCGTAGTAGAGGGCGTTGAGTTCGGCGTACTTCTCGTTGAGCAGATCGGCAGAGAGCGGAATCCCCTGTTCGACCAGTTCATGCGCCAGCAGTTCGAATTCGGCGAACATCGTCTGGCGGAAGATCGTGCCGCGGATCTCGTCGGCGAGGTGCCCGAGCAGGAACGCCCGGAACTCCCGGTCGGAACTCCGGTCGAGCAGATGCCGGAAGAGCAGCATCTCATTGGTGGTGCTCGCCACCTCCGCCACGAAGATGCTGTACCCGGCGTAATGGTAGGGCTGGGTCGCATTGGAGTAGAAGCTGTGCATCGAGTGGCCCAGTTCATGCGCGAGCGTGAAGACGTCGTTCAGCGTGCGGTTGTAGTTGAGCAACAGATAGGGATAGCTGTCGTAACAGCCGCTGGAGTAGGCTCCGGAACGTTTCCCGCGGCGCTCCGGCACGTCGATCCAGCGCTGGGAGAAGGCGAGCGAGAGCTTCTCCGCATACTCCCCGCCGAGCGGCGCGAGCGCCTCCCGGACCAGCTTCACCGCCTCGGCGAAATCATACTCCCGGCGGCAGGCGGGCAGCAGCGGATTGTACATGTCGAACATGTCGAGCTTGTCGAGATTCATCACCTCGCGCCGCAGTTTCATATAGTCGTAGAAGCCGTCGAGGCCGTTGTGAACGGTCGAAATGAGGCCGCGGTAGACCGATTCCGGCACATTGTCCGGCGCCAGCGCGCGGGCGAGCGCCGAGGGGTAGTGGCGGATCCGGGCGCTGACGACGTGGCGTTTCACCGCGCCGTCGAGGGTGGTGGCGAAGGTGTTGCGGAACTTGTGATAGGTGCCGAACATCTTCCGGAACGCCCGGCGGCGCACGTCACGGTCGGCCGATTCGAGGAAGCGGCGGTAGCTGCCGTGGGTCAGAGCGGCCATCCGGCCGTCTTCGCCCCGCACGCGGCCGAAGTCGAGGTCGGCGTCGTTGAGGATTTCGAAGGTCTTGTCGGGATATCCGAGCACATCGCCCAGGGTGCCGAGCAGCCGCTCCTCGGGTTCGGAGAGGGTGTGCGGCTTTTCGCGCAGCAGTTCGACGAGACTGCGGCGGTAGAGGGCGAGTTCGGGCGCATCGAGGAAGGCGTTCATCGTCTCCTCCGGAATGGCCATCACCTCCGGTTCGAACCAGGCGCTGGTGTCGGAGAGCGAGGCGAAGAGCGCCTCGACCCGGTCGACCCGGGCGCGGTTGGTGTTGTCGGCGGTGTTCTCATCGGAGCGGAGGTGGGCGAAGGTGTAGACCTTCTCGCCGAGCCGTTCGAAGTCGTCGAGCGCGGCGATGGCGTCGCGGAGGACGGCGGGGGATTCGGCCAGGCGTCCGCGGAAGGCGAGGAAGGCCTCCGCGAGCGGCCGGATCCGGTTGAAATCCTTCTCCCACGCTTCCGGAGAGGGGTAGAGGACCTCGAGGTCCCAGGTCTGTTTTTCTGAAATCATAGGGAACAACTCCTCATTTCTTATTCCATACATCCTGATTTGATACGATACGATAAAACCGGAAAAATGCAAGCAGAGAAGTGAATTCGGCGAAAAAAAAGCGAAAATCCCGTGATTTTCTGCTGGAATGCGTTTGCATTTCTCTCAAACCGGTGGTACATTTAATTTCATGCGATGGGGCATTAGCTCAGTTGGCTAGAGCATCACACTGGCAGTGAGAGGGTCAGCGGTTCAAATCCGCTATGCTCCACCATTCATTACACTTAGACGAACTTGCAGAGGGTTCGATACGATAACGGTTCTCCCCAACATGCTCAATATGGGAAATGTGTGCGAGAACCAGCTTTCTCAAACCTGTCCGATCTAAATTGGAACGTGCTTCGGCAAGCAAGCTTCCCGTGTTGCGCATGATTTCCAGTTCCCGCTGGATATCATCGAAAATTGAGGTATCGCTCCCTTGTGTTTTTAACATCTCAATCCGTGCTGTCAATCGTTCAATTTCACGTGTCAAATAGTTCAATTTATCATTCAAAAAACCAGCTTCATTCAGATTTTCAAGTTTTCCTGTTTTTTTGAACTGCTCCCGCGAATCGAGAGAAGTTCCTGAATTTATTGTGCCGACCTTGATTGAAAAAAACACGAATTTTTTTGGCTGACCGGGGAAGCGCCAAGGACGGACTAAAATTGCGACTCCCCGCTCAAAAATCAATTTTAAGCCTGATTCCTGCCCTCCTGAGGCGCACTTGTCGCCGTTTTTGTCATTTTTGGTATGGATAACGAATTAATCGTCACGGTATACGTGGAACATTTCAAGCGCTGCTTGGAGTGGACGGCCAATCTGACGGCGCCCGCCATGGTGATCCACCTCGGCAAGCCGTTCGGGCGGTTCCCCGCGGGGGGCGATGAGCAGGAACTGGAACGGCTTCAGCGCCGGTATTCCCTCGACGCCATCGTCAAGCTGACCATGGAAAATCTGCATCTGGCCGGGGAATATGTGGCCCGGTGCGGCGTCCGGATCTGCGTGGAAAATCTCCCCTACGGCATCAGCACCTGGGGGAAATTGCCGGAGGTGGTCGAAGGCGCCGACTCCGCAGCGGTGGGGTACGGTCTGGATTCCGGCCACGCCTGGTGCGAGGGGGTGGATCCGGCGCGCTGGGTTCCGGTGATGGGACGGAAACTCTTCGTGACCCACCTGCACGACAACCACGGCTCGCGCGACGAACATCTCTCACCCGGGTTCGGCACGATCTCCTGGGAGACGCTGATCCTCGCCTTGCGCAGAGAGTTCCGCGGGACGATCAATTTCGAGGTGAACGGCTGGTATGACATGCCTCCTCTCGAGGGGCATCGCCGGGCGGTGGAATTCTGGCGGACGCTGGAAAAACTGGCTCTTCGCCATGCATCTGACAACAGGGAAAAGGGGGTGAAATGATGGGGATTCGAACGGTGTTCCCGGGATTGGCACTGCTGGCGGCGGGCCTTTTGCCCGCGGCGGACTTTCAGACCGATTTCAACGCCAGTCCGATTGCCGGCATGAAGATTGTCCGGCGGGCGACGGTAACGGACGGCGTGCTGAAGGTGCAGAACGGCGGCAATGTAGTGTTTGATCAGAAGGCGGACAAACCCTTCCGGATTGCATTCCGGGTGCGGGTCAACCAGTTTCTGGAGTCCCGCAACCCGCCCTACTTCTCCCTTGTGCTCCACGGGGAGGATAGTTATCAGGGGCGGTTCATGTTCCGCGGAGACAACATCATCGAACACTATCTGTTCAAGAACAACAAGCGCCGCCAGGGGTTCGGCGGAATCAGCAGGTACTCCGTCACCCCGGGCGAGTGGCTGCAGCTGGAACTGACGGTCATGAAGAGCTTCGTCCAGCTCTCCTGCGACGGCAAGGTGATCAGCACGGCGAAATACGAAGGGTTGATTCCGCTGGAGAGCATCTCCTTCGGGACCTACAACACCGTCTGGGAAATGGATGACCTCTCCTGCTCGATCCTCCGGGAAGAGGCGCCGAAGACCGTGGCGAAACCGGTGTTCCGCATCGATTTCGACCGGAATCTGGAGGGGCAGGATCCGGCGGGCGCGGCGGTCAAACCGGTCCGGGCTTCCGGAGTTGTGCTGGAGCCGGGCGTGGAGGGGAAGGCATTGAAACTCTCCGCCGGGAAGGGGGAGCTGGTGTTCGATCTGCAGCAGCCGCTGGATTCCCGGGTCGGCGGTCTGATGTTCTGGGTAAAGGCGCCGCGCGGTGGCCGTTTTTTTCAGTTGGCGGACAGGAACCGGGTGGTCCTGTCCGCATTCGGGGGAAACGGTCAATACCGGCTGCAGGTTGCCCGGAAACAATCGGATAAGCCGCTGGAGTATATCCGCACCGCCCCGGGAACGGGGGGCGACTGGGTGCTGATTGCCCTGAGCTGGAATCCCGATCATATCGCGCAGTACTACATCAACATGATTCCGTACGTGGTGTCGTTCACACCGATGCAGCGGGTCCCTGAATTTCTGGACGCCGATCTCGACGGCATCCGTCAACTGCGTTTCGCGAGCGACTCCCGGGAGGGCTGCGCCATTGACCGGCTGCGGCTATTCCGGAGGCCGTTGACCAATCAAGATGTCTACCGGGAGTATCGGCAATTCATGCCGATCGACATGGTGATGAAAAGTCAGATCGTCCCCGCCGGTTCGCCGGTGAAACTTGCCGTACAGGGGGCGCCGGCCGGCGGCTTCACCCGGCCGCTGCCGGTGCCGGAAACGGAGGAAAAAACGACGGCAAAACCCGTATCGCTGTCGTTTCAGCTGACGGACATGCGCGGCAACACCCTGCTGAACAGCCAGAAAGAGCGGAAGATCGAGTCGTTACAGGAAATTGAACTTGAACCCGTGACTCTCGCCGCCGGGAAATACCTTCTGCGCTGCACCGTCAATGGCGGCTACAGCCGCTCCTGGCCGCTGACCGCGCTCCCTCCGCAGAGCATCCAGGAGGAAAGCGATTCGCCCCTCCCGGTCGGGAAATCCGTCTTCTGCCGGGAATTCTCCGATCCGGCGGCCGAAGGCATTTGGAAACAGGGGCCGCTGACCCGCTCCGATGACGGGAAATATCTGGAGATGGGGGCCGGCAAAAACGACCGCATGAGCATCGAAATCACCTTTCCGCGCTCCGTCCTGGGCAAACCCGTTGCGCTCGACATCACCTGGCCGGATGACAAGACCCGCACCATGGGCTGGTACATGTATCCCCGCGGGATCCCCAGCAACCGCGACCGTCTGCAGAGCGGTGTCGCCGCCGGAAGCGAATTTCCCAATTCCGGGCGGCTGGTCACCACCCGGCACATCTTCTATCCCGGAGTGGAACAGTATCTCTTTGAATGCCGTACGCTGGCGGCCGACATGCCGGCCGCAATCTCGAAAATCGAAGTGTTTGAACTGCCGTCGGGACTCCCTTCGTTGAAGGTGCGTGCTCCCCGGAGCATGCCCGGCCGCGCATTTGGCTTCTACGACGAAGACCAGACGTTCACCAACAACCTGAATGCCGACGCGATCCATCCGAAATCGCCGGTGTATCAGGAGATGTTCCGGAAAAGTTTCGGGAGCATCCCCTTTTACACGGAGGAACTGATCCGGTATTTCCGCTATACCGGCATGAATACCGCACATCTTCCGCTCTGGAGGTACAGTTTCAGTTACTTCCCGCTGGAAGGGCAAACCGAGTCCATGCTCTATCCCGGCATGGGGACCGGGACGGTCGATTATGTCATCAACTCCCTGCGTGCGAACGGAATCCGGCTGATCGCCAATATGAATTACAAGAATCTGCCCGACATCGCGACCAGTTACGGCAGAGTGGACCGCGACTTTCGCCGGGAGGGGCTGGAAATGCTGGACCGGTACGGCGACTCGATCAACCGTTATCTGTCCGGCGAACGCCGGGGCAACATCGCCCATCCGGAATATTTCCGGCTCTTTTCCACCTACTTTGAATGGCCGCTGCAATGCTATGCGAAAAATCCCGGCTTCGGCGGGATCTCCTTTATGATGAGCCCGATCGCCACCTGGGATTCGCTGGAGTACGGCTACGACGACTGGACCGTGAACCGCTTCTCCCGGGAGACCGGGATCGCGGTCCCGGAAACGTTGCGCGAACGCTACAGCTACCTGACCGGAGAGAAGCGTTCGGAGTGGCTGAAGTGGCGTTCCGAACAGGTGACCTCATTCGTGCGGAAACTGCGGGCGCTGCTCGACCGCTACAATCCGGAGCTCAAATTATACCTCTCCATTCCGCAGGATACCGGGAAAAAGAACGCCGCCGATCCCCAGGCCGCCCAGAACCAGCAGGAGCCGGTTTCCGGGAACTACGAGAATTACGGCATTGACATTGACCAGCTCAAGACGGTGCCCCGGGTCTCCTTCACGCTTTCCCGCCATCCGACCGCCCGCCGCCACGACTTCTTCTGGGGGAAACCGGAGAGCGACTACTACGAAACTCTCTATATCCAGGGGGATGAAGAGTCCAGGCGGTATTTGACCGATGGCGCCGCCGGCGCTGTCCTGTCCGGACACACCTATTTTGAAACATTCGTCAAGCCGCTGAACAAAAACTACTCCTGCTACTTTGAAAATGCCGACATCAAACCGCACGGCCGCTGGTATCTGCGGGAGCTGGCGTTTGCCGTCGGCGCCTTTGACGCGCTGGAGTACATCGCCGGCGGGCAGCCGCTCAATACGATCGGCCGGGAGGAGGAGTCGCGGGAGTTTGCCAGAGCATTCCGGGCGCTGCCCGCCCGGCCTTTCCGGCAGATTCCGGGCGTCTCCGATCCGGTGGTTGCACGCGCGCTCCCGACGCCGGAAGGCACCTATTTCTACGCGGTCAACCTCTTCCATGAGGAGGCGGTCATCGAAATCGATCTGCCGGAGGCGGTCCCGTACCAGGATCTCTCGACCGGCCGGGAGAGCGGGGATTCCCGGATCCGGCTGCAACCTTTTCAGCTGCGTTCGTTTCTGATTCCCGGCCGGGAGATCGTTCCGCGGAGCGTGCGGCTGGTTTCCGTCGCCCCGCGGGCCGGGGAGTTCTACCGAAAACGGCTCCGGACGCTCGAAGAGATTGCGCGTCTGCTCGAAAAGGGCGGGCTGAACACCGCACCGGAGCAGAGAACGATCGAACGCATGCGCCGCGAACTTCAGGCCGGACATTACGCGGAGCTCTACCGGCTGGCGTTCTCCCGGCAGATGAACCAGCTGATGTTGAAACAGAAGAATCTCTCGTACTTTCTGCGCAAACAACAGCAGACTGCCCGGGGAAACTACGCGGTCAATTGCGGGAGTTCCCTCTTCTACGACGCGCCCGGCGGGAAGCTGTTCTTCCCCGATCAGAAGTTCGACGGGGAGTATGGCTACGAGGGGCGCTACAGTTCGATCACGCGCGACATCACCGGGTTGAAAGAGACGGAGGTCCCGGAGCTTTTCAAAACGGAGGCTTACAATCTCGAACAGTATCGTTTCCGGGTGCCCGACGGGCGCTATACCGTGGTGCTGTATATGAAGCCGGGATTCCAGCCGAACTTCGAGCCGGAGAGTTACATCTTCACGCTCCGCATCAACGGGAAACCGGTTCTGAAAAAGTACGATCTCCACCGGGAGACGGGCGGCGACTTCCTGCGTCCGCTGCGTGTGGAAATTCCCGACATCGAGGTGACCGGCGGCAATCTGCTCCTGACCTGGAACCACGAGCAGAAGCGTCTGACGCCCGGAAGTACCACGATCTGTCTGGCCAACGCCATCGAAGTGATCCGTCAGTCGAAATGATCCATGCTCAACAGAGATGAGGTGCGATTATGAATGTTGTCCGAACTCGCGAACAACGGGAAGGTGGCCGGCCGGGCGCGCCCCGCTTCCGGCCCGGCTCCCGGAATTTTACCCTCATTGAACTGCTCATCGTAATAGCGATCATCGTCATCCTCGCGGGGATGCTGCTTCCGGCGCTGAACAAGGCGCGGAACACCGCAAAGCGGATTCAATGTGTCGCCAATCTGAAGGCGCTGAATACCTGCGTCACCTACTATCAGCAGGATCACAAAGGGTTCTGCCTGCCGGCGCAATACGTTGCAATGAGGGGGACGCCGTATGGAATCTCATGGCTCGAACAGATTGAATACGCCTATATCCGCAATACCGCAAAAAATGAAGACCGGGTTCTGTTTCAGCGGATGAACTGCCCCGCCACCATCCGCTCCCGCGGGCTGATTTCCGGAACATCGCTCTCCTGGTACAACGATTTCATCAAGGTCTATTCCTACCGGATGAACTCCTTTTTCGGCATGACGGACAACGCCGACCAGAAATTGGAGGCCGTGATGTCCGGCCAGGTCAAACACCCGTCGAAACGGCTGGTGCTTGCGGATAAAATCGAGGGAATGAAAAACGCCTACTTCCACATTGACGGCCTGTCGAAACCCATCGGGGGCTCTCACCAGGGCATGACCCCGATGGCGATGCTGGATGGAAGCGTGATAACCCGGAGGAGTCTGGAAGTGAACATCCCGGGGACGATTCCCGGCGTGGATTCCCCCGATTCTCTCACTCCGGCGGTGGAGTTCTTTTCCGGCGGAGTCGCCTGGGGTCTGCTGATGCCCCATTCCTCCTATCGGGATCTGCTCTATCTGTGGGGACCGTGGTATAACGGGAAAACGGTGGATTACCGGTTTGATTATCCATAGGAGGTGTCGAAGATGCGTTATATATGGCTCCTGGTGCTGCTGGCGGCCGGCGGAATCTGCGGTGCGATCGAAAAAACTCCGCCGCAGATCATCGAAGCGGCCTACACCGCAGAGGAACCGGATGCGGCGATGCGCGGCGCCATGTGGAAGAGAGCAACGCGCCACTCGTTTCTGTCCTACACCGCCGGGCGCTGGTATCGGGAGATCGAGGAGCGTCATCAGACCGCACGGCGGGTGCACGACCCCGCCACGGTCCGTTTCCTCTGGAATGAAAACGCGCTTTTCATCGGGATCGAGATGAGAGACGCCGATCTGGTGGATGAATCCACGGCGGATCAGACGCACATCTTTCTGCAGGCCGATTCCGTCGAGCTCTTCCTGAAATCCGCCGGTGCGGCGGATTACTGGGAGATCTACGGGAGTGCCGGGAACCGGAAGACTTGTTACCACTTCCCCTCGCGGGGGCGGCTGGGGCTGAGCAGCAACAACCGGTACCGGGCCACCTTCACCGTGACGAGTCTCTGCGACGGGAGCCTGAACCGGTGGCAGGATGTGGACTCCGGCTGGACGCTGTTCTTCAAAATTCCGGTGGAGGAGCTGACGCGGCACGGTGCCCTCTGGCAGAGCGGAACGCGATGGCAAGTGCTGCTGATACGACATAATTTTTCGGTGAATCTGCCCTGTCGTGAAGTGACGGCATTCCCCGCATTCTCCGCGGAAAATCCCCATCTTTACGAGCAGTGGGGCACGCTGGTTCTGAAGAGGGAGGAGACGCGGAAACCGTGAAGGAGTACCAGTATTACATTTTCGATATCGACGGAACGTTGACCCGCTATCGGGAATCCGTGCGGCAGGAGAACTTTCTGCATCACAATTTTCTGTTTCCGATTTTCCGGGACATGCTCGTGGAGCGCGGCATGCCTTCCGTGGAGGCGGAACGGCGCATCGGTCAGGTGACGGAGCAAATTCCGTTCTGGGATTACACCGACTTCATTGCGGAATTCCAGCTGCCTCCCCGGGAAACGTTCCGGCGACTGTGGCAGTGGCATGTGGAAAATATCGAGGTGTATCCCGATGCGGTTCAGCTGGTGCACGATCTGGCGGCCGCCGGCAAAACCCTCCTCGTCGTCAGCAACAACCCCTATCTGGGGTGCTGCTGGAAATTGAAGCGGTGCGGGCTGGCGGACGAGTTTGGCTCGCATGTTTTCGCCCGGATTCTCGGCACGAACATCCTGCGCGGCTGCAAGTGCGAAGAGGGGGTCTGGCAACGCGCCCTCTGCCAGATTCCGGACGATCCGGCGCGCATCTGCACGGTCGGCGACAATCCCGTCGAAGACGGCGAGATTCCGCGGAGATACGGCGTCGGCAATACGATCCTCTTCGACCGGAAGGCGATTCTCGGGGGAATCGATCAGAAGCAAGCCCATCAGGAACATTGCAATTGAACATCATGAATCAGCAGGACCAACGCAGGAAGGTTTTGGGAGCATGGTTGGGGAAAGCGGTCGGCGGCACCCTGGGGCAGCCGTGGGAGGGGTGCGACGGCCCGCTTGCATTGCGCTTTTACGATCCGGTACCGCAGGGGATGATGCCGAATGACGATCTGGATCTTCAGGTGGTATGGGCCTGCCGGCTGGCGGGGGACTGGCAGGGATGCGTCTCGCGCGCCAACTTCGCGGATGCCTGGCTCCACAACATCGACTTTCCGTGCGATGAATACGGCGTGGTGATTCGGAATCTGAAGCTTGGCATCCCCGCGCCATGGAGCGGAATCTACGACAATTTTTTCACCGATGGGCTGGGCGGCGCCATCCGCTCGGAAATCTGGGCCGTTCTGGCGCCGGGCGATCCCGCTCAGGCCGCCCGGCTGGCCGGAATCGATGCGCAGCTGGACCACGCCGGCAACGGCATCTACGCCGAACAGTTTCTGGCGGCGCTGGAGAGCTGTGCATTCACAGAGGAGAATCTGGAAAAACTGATTCAGGCCGGACTGTCGGTGATTCCGGCGGATTGCGCCCTGTCTCACAGCATCCGGGATACCGTGACCTGGTGCCGGACAACCAAAGACCCCGCCACAATCCGGCAGTGGATCATGAGCCGATATGGCAGCGACAATTTCACCGATGTCAAGATGAATCTCGCTTTCGTCACCGCGGCACTGCTGCTGGGGAAGGGCGATTTTGCGAAAACGGTCTGCACCGCGGTCAATTTCGGTCAGGACGCGGATTGTACGGGGGCGACGGCCGGGGCGATTCTGGGAATTCTCAATCCTGACGCGATTCCTTCAGCGTGGTTGAAACCGATCGGCCGGGCGCTGGTTCTCAACGAGGGGATCACCGGCATTGAACCGCCTCCGGATCTGGAGGCGTTCAGCGATCTCCTGCTCGGGTTGCGCGGCAGAATCCGGGTGGATGAGAGTACGGCGCCCGAACCGGATTTTTCCCGCACCTACGGCAGGGCACGCGGGCCCTGCCCTAC
>ENA-UONY01000977-UONY01000977.1-human-gut-metagenome-genome-assembly--contig:-CS9-NODE-977-length-27711-cov-7.042776_pt1 | contig 27711 bp, 23 predicted proteins | sample MGYA00242465_ERZ724012 | MGnify/ENA metagenome assembly ERZ724012 | reverse complement strand
ACGGCATACGATGCGACAGCACCCGCCACACCGGCCATCGGACCTACGCCCGATCTGGATGATGCGACACACATACGTCTTATCAACTCATCATCGGTGTTGGAAACAGGATAGGGATCATAGGTTATCTTGAAGAATGGATCGTTCGCAATCTTAGCGAGTATGATATCCCTTGCCTCAAAGATCGCATCCTTGGCGCATTTATGATAGATTTCGTCGGAGATGACCGTTACTGCGGTCTCTCCGACCTCGAAATGTATCGATCTCATAGTTTTAAGGCGACAGCTTTGGTGGAACAGGATGTTATGCAGGCACCGCATGCGACGCATGTGTCCACATCCAAGTGCACCTCATATGTCTCAGGGTCGATGGTGAATGATCTGGTAGGGCAGACCGATACACATGAACCGCAGTTGAAGCATTTCTCCATATCGCGGTCGATATGCTTCCCCAACTCCTCGATGTATATGTTCGCCTTACCAAGATTGGAGATCGCCGTGTTTATCTGCGACTCCTCCCCTCTCATCTTGATCAACAATATCCCTCCGCTCCCCTCTATCTCGGCACGCAGAACGACAGGTTCTATGCCATATTCGGAAACGAGCTTGTAAACGATGGATTCCTGCAATGCATCCTCATCCGAGAATCTGATCTTGTATTTCTTCTCCATATCGTTCACCCCTTCACAGCAAGACCCTTCACCTTGCCTTCCTTGGGCATCATCCTCACGGGTTGCGTGAGTTCGAATTCCCCTCTCTCGATCCAATCCTTGAGTTCTGAGGCCACCTTCCTTGCACCCCAGTATGATGATAATGAGGATGTCCTGATCTTACGTCCCTCGTACTCTATGGATCCCGATCTGAGCTGTGCATAGCTGTATTGACCGAGAACAGGTCTGTTCTTTGATGTCACGCTGTAGTCGATCATGTTCGTGAAGATCTCCTCATCCGAGATCGATGCACGTTCGACGACCTCGGTGTTGAGCACAGGTATCGGGACACCGACACCTATCGCGATCGATGTACCGTATCCATAGATATCCAATCCGCGGACGTATGTCCTGTCCATCTGTTTCATGTCACCGATCAACGCCAATGTCCTTGCACCTGATACGGGTACGCCGTTCTTCTCTGGTGTCTCCGTATTGAACTGCGTTCCTTGCCATGAAACATAACCCTCTCCCCCTCCGAGGAAGATGTGTGTACCGACACCGATCGTATCGAGATGGGGATCATTGAGCAATGGGGAGAGCTGTCCTGCAGAGCTGTATGTGGCGTTCTTCATCCTCGGGAGGAGCTTGCCCATATAGGTGTGCAAAGTCCTGTCAGATGTGTTAGTGGCGAGATTGTAATTCTGATAACAGTTACGGGGGTTGAACATGTAGCATTCGTTGAGGTCATCGATGGTGATGTAGGTGTTTATGTCCTTCCTGACATAACAATCCGTACCTGGTCCCCATGCACGGAGATGTATCCTCTTACCTGCGATGAGGTCCTCGATGACGTGTCCGCCACCGTATCCTTCGGGATTTGGTGATTTCGAGGTCGACGCGATGTACGTATCCACAGCTGCAAGGCCCCCGTATGCCTCGACATCATTCAGCAGGATGTTCGTCATCCTGATCGGGGGATCTGAATGTCCAAAATTGATGAAAGCGCCCGATGAGCACATCGCACCGAATGTTCCGGTGGTTATGACATCCACTTCCTCTGCGACCTTCTCCGCACCCTTCTGCCTGACGAGATCGACTATCTCCTCGGCGGTGCATACAACTGCTTTTCTTTGACGGATCTTCTCGTTGATCTCCTCATACGTCTTTGCCACAATATCCCCTTCAAATGAGTTTCTTCACATATGCAAGTTCAGCATTCAGAACAGAACCTCCGGCACCTCCCCTAAGGGTATTGTGAGAAAGTGCAAAGATTTTGTAAAATTCATCCTTCTTCCTTATCCTTCCGAGCGTGACAGCCATGCCCTTGGTCCTTCCCGTACCTCCTGCGAAGACATCGAATGCTGGTTGAGGACGGTTCTCCTCCTTCCTGACGATGATCGGGTGTTCCGGTGCTGACGGGAGACCGAGCTTTTGAGGCTCGCCCTTGAAGTTCTCCAATGTTCTTGTGAGTTCATCGATCGATGGTTCCGAATCCATGCTCAAGGTCAACGATTCAAGATGACCATCGACGACAGGCACCCTGACGCAATTCGCATAGACCTTGAAATCAGCGAATTTGAACTGCTTATTCTCGTACTTACCGAGCATCTTAGCGAGTTCCGTCTCCATCTTTTCCTCTTCGCCCTTGATGAATGGTACGACGTTACCGACCGCATCCAATGACGGGACACCGGGATAACCTGCTCCCGAGAGGGCTTGGTATGTGGATATGAACACTTGTTTCAGACCATATGCGTCATTCAATGCCGCGAGAGGTGCTGCAATGCCTGTGGATGAACAATTCGCGTTGGTGATGATGAATCCACCGTTATCGTATGTGCTTTGATACTTGATGGATTCGATGTGCTGTGGGTTCACCTCAGGTATCAATATGGCGACATTCTTGTCCATTCTGTGTGAACCTGCGTTGGTGAACACCCCTATTCCTTTCTCGGCCAATTCCGTCTCGGTAGGGCCTGCGAGATCCGAAGGTATACCGCTGAATGCGATCCTGCAGTTCTTGGATATCTTGTCGAGATCCATGGCCTCGATCCTCCTGTCCAACGTCTCGTCCTTGTAGACGTGATCCCTGACCTTCAGAACATCACCGAGTCTCTTCCCTTCGGACCTCTCCGATGCGTAGAGACCTTCCATCTCGAAATACGGATGATCCTCGAGCATCTCGATGAATCTCTGTCCAATCATTCCAGTTGCACCTAAAACCGCGACCTTGACCTTACTCATTCATCCATCACCAACTGTATCTAATATCGCCGTAAATACATCGCAATAATAAAGTTGTGTTCGGAGCCCTATCGCATTTCACATCGTTGCGATGAGACTGATTGAGCTCGCTCGAAGAAATGATGTTGCCTTTCCTTCGAGATCTTGAGGATCACTTCAGCGATCTGCTTGGCCTCTCCCTCGGAGAGACTGACCTCCTGACAAAGCTCGTGATATCTCTGAACGACCTCTTTCTCCTTCCTCTCGTCCCAATAACTCTGACCGGAGAGTTTCTTGGCCTTTGCCAATTCATCCGCGATTTCCAGACGTGTTGCTATGGACTCGATTATCTGCTGATCCATTTCCTTTATCATGTTCCTGAGTTCGGAAGTCGTAGGCAAGACCGTTCACCTGCAAATATCCCAAACGTGGAAGATATTAAAAGTTGTTTCTGAGAAATCACATTTGGCTCATCGTTAAAAAGAGATAAAGTGGGCCCGAAGGCCCTTATATGCTTCAACAAGCGAAATAGCCGTGTGTCTTCAGCATGCGTTTCTTGATGAAGTGTGCACCGAAGAAGTAGACGCATGCGATGAACGGCATCCAAAGCAGTGACCAGAGCGGTATCTCGATACCGACACCTCCCGCGATGATCTCCCAAAGGGGACCTGTGAACGGAAGCACAGTACCAAGCACGAGCGCGATGATCGTCGTGGCAACGAGTATCTTGGATGACCATGTCTGGAAGAACGGCAGCTTGTTGGTACGAACGATGTGAATCGCCCAAACCTGCATCCAATACTGTTCTATGCACCATAGTGATTGGAACAATATCTCATATGACGTTCCTGACAGATCCACTCTCTGTATGATCGCTTCGCCCATATTGCCTGTGAATCCATCCACGCCGACCACAGTTATTCCTGCGCATACGACGAACGTGAAGAACAGCCACGACATGATATCTGTGATAGGACACATCGGCCCATACCTGAACATCACATTCTTTAGATTGACAGCATCCCATTTACGCGGTTCTCTGACGAATTCATCCTCCACCTTGTCCCATGGGATGACAAGACATGCGAAATCGTTGACCAGGTTGAAGATCAATATCATCATCGCACCCATAGGCGTGAAGTTGAACAGCAATGATGCCAGGATCAATGAGAACATGTATCCGAAGTTGATCGAACCGATCATCTTGACGTACTTGATCGTGTTGACGTAGACCTTCCTTCCTTCGATCACTCCGTCCCTCAGGATACCAAGGTCCTTCTCCAGAAGGATCATGCTTGCCGTATCCTTCGCGATATCCGTTCCTGTATCGACGGAGATGCTCACATCCGCATCCTTCATCGCTATGATATCGTTGATACCATCACCGATGAGTCCTACGGTGTGTCCGTTCTCACGCAATGCCTTAACGACACGTGATTTGTTGTCAGGAGTCAACCTTACGAAGACATCCGTCTCCTCGACATGCTCCTTGAGTTCATCGTCCGTCATGCCATCGATCTGAGGTCCGACCATCATCTTCTCTGTGGAGATGCCTATCTGATCCGCAATGTAGCGTGTGACGAATTCGTTGTCACCGGTCAGGACCTTGGTCTTTATACCGTAATCCCTGAGGTCGATGACCGCGGTCTTCGCACTCTCCTTGACGGGATCGGTGAACACTACGAAACCGATGAAGATCAGATCGCATTCGTCCTCCACGGTAACGACTTTGCCATTGGGAACGTATTTGTACGCGATACCGAGGACGCGCATGCCCTTCTCGCTGTACCATTCGACAAGGCCCATGATGTCATTCTTGACCTTGTTATCGAGGACCTGTATGTTCCTCTCCCCATCCAGATATCCTGTGGAGATGGAGAGTATCTCGGGTGTTGCACCCTTCGTTATCACGAGGTTGATGTCCTCATCCTGTTTGACGACGACTGTGGCCCTTCTCCTGAAGAAATCGAACGGTACATCTGCGACATACGGATATTGTTCGAGCTCCTCGACGAATCCGCATTCCTCTGCATACTCATCGATCGCCCAATCGATCTGATTGGTGGATGATTTCAGATTCCTGCTGTTGAGAGCGGTGAACACTTCGACCATGTGACTGCTGTTACCGTGAATATCATTACAATCCTTCACGGAGATCCTGTTCTCGGTGAGTGTTCCGGTCTTATCGGAACATAGAACATCCATCGCACCTAGGTTCTGGATGGATGTGACGTCCTTGACGATGACCTTCTTCTTGGACATGTCGATGGAACCCTTCGCGAGATTGGTGGAAACGATGGTCGCCAACATCTCGGGCATGAGTCCGATTGCCAATGTGACCGCGAACAATGCGGCGGTCTTGAAGACGTCTACGAGATCCTCTCCGTTCATCAGACCTTTCGCGATCATGATGATGATCACCGGAGGCACCATGTAGACCATGAGTTTGACAAGGACCTTCGTGATCTGCTTGGATCCTTTGTCGTATGTCGTCTTGGCCTTGTCCCTGGTGATCTTCTCTGTCATCGAACCGAAGATCGTATCATCACCGACAGCGACGACGATGGCCTCTGCGGAACCGCTGATGACGTTGGAACCCATGAATGCGAGATTCGAGCATCCGAGAAGGCTGTCGAAATCCGCCAACGGTTCATCGGTCTTCGTCACCCCTCCGGATTCGCCGGTGAGTGCCGACTGATCGACCTTCAGATGATTCGATTTTATTATTCTGACATCGGCAGGTATCATATCGCCGGCATCAAGAATGATTATGTCTCCGACGACAAGATCGGCGGAGTCGACCTCGATCTCCACATCCTCACGACGGAGGGTGATGATCGTAGTAACCATGCTCACAAGTTTAGCGGCAGCATTACTACTGCGGGTCTCTTGGATGAAGGTCATAGCACCACTCACGAAAATGAGAGTGGTCAAAATAATGAGATAGGTGTAATCGATCTCTTCGCCGCCTATGATTGCACATACCGGCCAAAGAATATCGATAGCTGTTAAAGCGATAATAAAGACGTTAACGAATGCGTGATAGAGTCTTTTTAGAACCACGTGTTTGTTATGATTGGTAACGACATTGTCCCCGAATTTGATACGGGATGTAGTCACTTCTTCATTATAATGCCCCTCGGGTCTGCTATCTAGTCCTTTCATCACAGTCTCTGCGTCAGATGACACAGCGAACTTCATTCTAATATCCGGGTCAACTAAACCATTTACCACGAATCAACGGTAGGGTGTTTTACGTTTAAAGTTAGTCCTTGCCATCCACATCCGATATATACTGGCTGGCACACCTTGCCTGTCTCAATTGGAACAAAACTGTTCCATATGGGTCGCATACAATAATGTACATATATGTACACTTGAATACTATATCATGGACATATCCTTATCCGAATTCGACGGGTTCCCGTCTCAGAAGAATGTTGCGACCGTCATGCTCAAACAAGGACTATCCGTGAATGATGGGAAGGTGTACTGCGGTGACATCGAGATATCGGACTCATCCCTCGGACGTGCGGCGAAGGTGGATAGGCGCGTCGTCAGAGCGACCGTGGAGAAGATAGAATCCTCGCCCAACCTGCTCCCAATATTCTCCAAGCTCAAATGCATGGCATTGTTATCCGATGTCGCCCCCGACATAGGGTGCAGTGTCATAGAGATCATCCCGGAGGATGCATCGGAACCAGGGATATTGGCTGACATCACGCAGGTGATATTCATCGCAGGGATATCCATAAGACAGGCTGTGGTCGATGACAGAGGGAATAAGAACGAGGCACGTCTGATCGCTGTGTTGGACGGTCAGCTTCCGCCGGTCTACATCCCGAGGTTGAGGTCCTGTCGCGGAGTCAAGAGTGTCATATTGAGATGATCACTCCGACCCTTTGTACTCGATGGCCGCATCCACGAGTCCAAGATGTAATGGCGACGGCCTCATCGGACGTGATTTGAACTCGGGATGGAACTGCGATGCCATGAAGAACGGATGCCCTTCCAACTGACCGACCTCCATCGTATCCCCATTCTCCGAACGTCCTACGAATCTCCAACCTGCACTCTCCAATTGGTCCACGTATCCGTTATTGACCTCGTATCTGTGCCTATGCCTCTCGGATATCCTTTCCGAACCATACAACCCGTATGCCTTGGACTCCTTATCCAGGATCACGTTCTGAGCACCTAACCTCATAGTGGCACCCATGTCGTCCACGCCTTCCTGTTCATGCATCAGGCAGATCACGGGATCCTGTGTGTCTTTATCGAATTCGGTACTGTTCGCATCCTTCAGCCCAAGGACATGCCTTGCGATCTCGATCGTTGCGATCTGGAAACCGAGACATACGCCCAGGAACGGGATTTTGTTCTCACGTGCATAGCGCGTAGCCTCGATCTTCCCTTCAATACCCCTGTTCCCGAACCCACCTGGAATCAGGACACCATGAACATCCGATAACAGGGAAGCGGGACCCTCGCTCAATAAAGAATCAGAATCGATGAATCTCACATTGACCTTGCACTTCCTCTCGGAACCTGCATGCGTCAACGCTTCGATGTGAGATAGATATGAATCCGCCAATGATGTGTATTTTCCAACGACAGCGATGGTCACTTCCCTCACGGGGGACAATATGTTAGAGAGGAACGATTCCCATTTTGTCATATCCCTTTTGCCTGTCATAGGCATCAGTTTCATCCTATCGATTATGAGATCGGCAACGCCTTGTCTCTCGAGATTCAACGGCACCTCGTATATCGAACGGGCATCTGGGGTGGAGATCACAGCACTCTCATCCACATCGCAGAACATGGCGATCTTCGCTCTCGCTGCCTCGCATATGGGTTGCGAACAACGTCCGATTATGATGTCAGGGTGTATCCCTATGGCCATCAGCTCCTTTACGGAATGCTGCGTAGGTTTGGTCTTCTCCTCACCTACGGAACCCATGATCGGGATCAATGTCGTATGTACGAACATGACGTTCTCGGCCCTTCCAAGATCCCTTCCGAGCTGTCTTGCAGCTTCGAGGAACGGCATGGATTCCATGTCTCCGACCGTACCACCCAATTCCACGATAGTGACATCCGCACCGCTCTCTCTCGCGATGGATGTTATCCTCCTCTTGATCTCGTCTGTGATGTGAGGTATTATCTGCACCGTCTTCCCAAGGTAGTTCCCGTGCCTCTCGTTCTCGATGACCGACCTGTACACCTTACCTGTGGTGATGTTATGGTCGCTGTTCAGATCGATATCCAAGAATCTCTCATAGTTACCGAGATCGAGATCCACCTCTCCCCCATCATTGAGAACGAACACCTCACCATGCTCATATGGATTCATCGTACCCGCATCTATGTTGAGATACGGATCGATCTTGATCATCGATACGTTAAGACCACGTGCCTTCAGCAAACGTCCGATAGACGATGCTGTTATCCCCTTTCCGAGACCGGAAATCACTCCGCCGCTGACGAAAATCAACTTCATATAATCAACGGGATTTGTACAACACATTGATTATAGATAAACTATTTGATTAGACAATTGTCTATGATATCAAAAATAATCAAGACACATCTAACATGTATGATGTCGTCTTGAAATATATGAAAAGAAAGAGTGAGGGAGGGAGTACCTCCCTAAAAGGGTTCATTGGAACGTGTGGTATTCACGCATCGACTTCACGGTCAGATCCTTTCCTCTGAGGACCTTTATCGCAGCTACGGCCATCTTAGCACCGTTGGCAGTGGTGAGGAAAGGCATCTCCAATTCAACAGCGAGACGTCTGAGCTGATATCCGTCCCTTATGGCACCGGATTTGTTCGAGGGTGTGTTTATGATCATATTGATCATTCCGCTCCTCATGTACTCCGTAGCCTGAGGTTTGTACTTCTCGGATAATGTGAACACTGTGGTCGTCTGTATACCGTTCTTCCTGAGGAATGTCGATGTTCCCTTCGTAGCGTAGATGTTGAATCCCATCTCATAGAGATCTCTAACACAATTCAGCACCTTCGGCTTATCACCGTCATTCACGGTGACGTACACTCCGCCCTCCATAGGGAGATTCGTACCTGACGCGATCTCCGCTTTGTAACATGCTATGTCAAGATCCTCATCGATACCCATGACCTCTCCTGTGGATTTCATCTCAGGCGTGAGGATTGAATCGACTCCAGGCAGCTTGAGGAATGGGAATACGGATTCCTTGATCGCATAATGATCTATCGCCCTGTATTCCATGGTCAGACCGAGTTCCTTCAACGTCTTGCCCAACATGATCTGCGTACCGATCTTGGCAAGAGGGATCCCTGTCGCTTTGGATATGAACGGTACCGTACGTGATGCCCTCGGGTTGACCTCGATCATCCATACCTGCTCGTCCTTGACCGCCAATTGGAGATTCATCATACCCTTTATGTTGAGCGCCAAAGCGACTCTCTTTGAGATGTCGATGACCTCCTCGGTGATCTTCTTGGATAATGTGATCGGAGGCAACACCATGGTAGCATCCCCTGAGTGGACACCCGCATACTCTATGTGCTCCATTATCCCGCCGACGTAGACATCGGTCCCATCGGATACGACATCCACATCCAACTCTATGGCCTCTGTAAGATACTTGTCGATGAGTACCGGATGATTCCTGGATACGCGAACAGCTGTATCGATGTATGTCTTCAGTTCCTCCGTCGAATAGAGGATCTCCATGCCACGTCCTCCAAGGACGTATGATGGCCTTATGAGCACAGGATAACCGATCCTCTCGGCGATATCCTTCGCTTCCTCGAATGAGTATCCTGTACCTGAATCCGGCTGTCTGATGCCGAGTTCGTTCATCAATGCCGAGAATCTCCTCCTGTCCTCAGCCACATCCATCATATCGGGCGTGGTACCGAGGACCTTCGTCTTGGTACCGGCCAATGCCTTCTCAAGATCCATCGCGAGGTTTATACTGGTCTGACCTCCGAATTGGACTATGACACCGTCCGCTTCCTCACTCTCGATGACGTTCAGTACGTCCTCCAAAGTGAGAGGCTCGAAATACAGCCTGTCGGAGATATCGAAATCGGTGGATACCGTCTCTGGATTGTTGTTTATGATCACAGCATCCACGCCTGCATCCTGCAAAGCCATAACACTGTGCACGCAACAATAATCGAACTCGATACCCTGTCCTATACGGATCGGTCCGCCACCGATGATTATCACGCATTTCTTGCTCTTATCGCGTGTAGATTCGCATGAGTTACCGTAAGTTGAATAGAAATATGGTGTCTTGGCTTCGAACTCCGCCGCACATGTATCTACCATCTTGTAGACAGGTAAGATCCCTTCCTTCTGCCTCATCTCACGTACATCGAACTCCTCCATGTTGGAGAACGATGCGATGACCGAATCCGGAAATCCCATCCTTTTGGCCTTCCTCAATAACCCTGGTGTGAGCTTCTCGGTCTTTATCAGATTCTCCATATCGATTATGTTCTTGATCTTCAATGTGAAGAAATTATCCCATTGGGCCAACTCGGAGATCTGCTCCGGATCATGGCCTCTCCTGAGGGCCTCCGCTATCGCGAACAGACGTCTGTCGGTAGCATGTCTGAGCTCCTCCTCTATCTCATCCTCGGTCATATCCGGCGAGTTGAGGTATGAGGAACCGATCTCCAATGACCTCACTCCCTTGAGAAGTGCCTCCTCGAAATTCCTTCCGATGGACATCACCTCTCCGGTGGATTTCATCTGTGTGCCGAGATGCCTGTCCACGGTACGGAACTTATCGAACGGCCATCTGGGGATCTTGACGACCACATAGTCTATGGCGGGTTCGAATGCCGCGAATGTCGTTCCGGTGACCCTGTTAGGTATCTCGTCCAATGTGTAACCCAATGCGATCTTGGCAGAGACACGTGCTATCGGATAGCCTGTCGCCTTCGATGCCAATGCGGATGACCTTGAGACACGGGGGTTGACCTCTATCAGACGATAATCGCTGTTCTTAGGGTTGAAAGCGAACTGTACATTGCATCCGCCTTCGATACCCAATTCACGAATGACCTTGATCGCCGAATTCCTCAGTTTCTGGTGATCCTCATCAGAGATGGTAAGGATGGGTGCGCACACGATACTCTCGCCTGTGTGTATTCCCATCGCATCCAGATTCTCCATGGTACAGATGATGATGCAGTTGTCCTTGCTGTCCCTCATCACCTCATATTCGTATTCCTTCCATCCGAGAACGGATTCCTCGATCAATACCTGATGGATACGCGAATACGAGAGTCCGCGGGCGCATATATCCCTAAGTTCCTTCTCGTCGTATGCGATACCTCCTCCGGTACCTCCCAATGTGAATGCGGGACGGATCAGAACAGGGTATGATCCTATGTATTCCACAGCCTTCAGTGCCTCTTCGATGGAATTGACACTCATGCTCTTAGGAACAGGCTCACCTATCTTCTCCATAGCCTCTTTGAACAGCTCACGGTCCTCCGACCTCGCTATAGCTTCGGGCTGTGTACCGAGCAATGTGACGCCGTGTTTCTCCAAGACCCCTTTATCCGCAAGCTCAGAACAGATGTTCAATGCGGTCTGTCCGCCCATACCTGCGAGGATACCGTCCACGCCTTCCTTGACTATGATCTTCTCTATTACATCCGCTTGTAAAGGCTCCACATAGACGCTGTCGGCCATATCCACATCCGTTTGGATCGTGGCAGGATTGGAGTTGACGAGGACGGTCTTGTAACCCTCCTCCCTGACGGACTTACATGCCTGTGAACCTGAGAAATCGAATTCGGCAGCCTGTCCTATGACTATCGGTCCAGAACCGATGACCATGATCTTCTTGTAATCCTTCTTCACAATCTCCCCTCCTGGACCATCTTCTTGAATTTATCAAATAGGAATGTAGTATCATTCGGACCAGGTGCCGCCTCGGGATGGTATTGGCATGTGAATATCGGAAGGTCCCTGTGTCTCACACCCTCGACCGTACCATCATTCACGTTCACCTGATCGACTATGAGTCCGGTACCATCCATGCTATGATCGTCAACGACATATCCGTGGTTCTGCGATGTAATGAACACTTTGCCCTCATATTTCACAGGTTGATTGGTTCCCCTATGACCGAATTTCATCTTGTATGTGCTACCACCCATCGCCAGACCGATGAGTTGGCTTCCGAAGCATATCCCTGTCATGGGCATCAAGGAGGAAAGTTCTTTGACTGTTCTGACCGTGGTGTCCCTCAATGCGGGATGAGCGGGATCTCCCGGACCATTCGTTATCATGATGCCTTTGACACCTGAATCCACGATGACCTGCGAAGGCGTATCATATGGGAATATCTCGATGTCGAATCTTTGGGACAAATGATCGATGATACCTCTCTTCGTACCGCAATCGATGACACCGATCCTCAATCCTTTCCCGTTATCGATGCTTATGGTGCTTTTTACAGATACCTGATCGACGAGATTCTCACACATGGGGGAATCCATGGTCCTTAGATTCTTCAGAGTCTCCTCTATCTTGCTCGCATCGTTGATGATCGCACCCTTGAATGCTCCCTGTTCACGTATCTTGACAACGAGTTCCCTCGTGTCTATGCCTGTTATCGCAGGTATCTTGTGAGCCTTGAGGTAATCCCCGAACGGTTCCCCTCCATAGACCATGGACGGATGCTCACAATATTCCGAGACCACGACACCGCGCACATGGACATCATCGGATTGTTCGAATTCCTTCCTCACGCCATAATTCCCTATCAAAGGATATGTGAAGACTAGGATCTCCCCGCGGAACGAAGGATCTGTTACGTCCTCCTGATAACCGCACATACCTGTGGTAAAAACGACCTCACCGTAAGCGGATGAATCGTAACCGAACGATTCACCCTCCATAACGGTTCCGTCCTCGAGAAGCAAGTAACTGGTTGCCATCGATATAATGATGGATGATGGGTATTTAATAACAACTTAATCAATCCGTCATCATATTAACATCTATTACGCAAATAGAACATTTATTCATTCAATAATATAAATATTGAACATTTGTGATATATTCTGTACACTTTTGAATTGGAAACACATCTGCACAAAATACAATAATGACAGAGGGCATCACCGTCGCATGCGCATACTTGGCCAGAATCCTGCGGACAACAGCATAAGCATCCGTCTTGAGACGGATGATGACAGTTGGCACCTCTATAACGTAGTGGAGGTAGGGGATCTGGTGACCGCTTCCACGACCAGAAGGGAAGAGAAATCTGCAGATAAGATCAACAACGAACGTATGGAGAAGAAGAGGATGACGCTCGGCGTACGCGTCGAGAAGATCGAATTCTCCGAGGACGACATGAGGATCAAGCTCCTAGGCACCATAGAGAAGGGACCTCAGGACATAGGACAACATCACACGCTCATGATCGAGGTCGGAGACAACCTGAGCATTTCCAAGAAGAGATGGAAGGAAGCTCAGACCGAGAGGCTCCAACGTGCCGTTGCGGATACGACCAAACCGCGTATCGTCTTCGTGTCATTGGATCAGGACGATGCTACGATCGCAGTGATGAGACAATATGGTCTGAAGGAGATCGCGACCATCCGTTCATCAAGAAGCGGAAAACAATACGAGACCAAAGATACCGGCGATTATCACGGCGAGATAATATCCAAACTAAAACCCATGATAGAGAAGGATATGCCCTTGGTATTGCTCGGACCTGGATTCGAGAAGGAACTCCTCGCGGACGACGGTAAACAGAGGGAACCATCTCTCTTCTCGAAGGTATTCGTCTATCACACGGGTCAATCAGGCATGCAAGGTATCAATGAACTATTGAAGAAGGGGCTCGGCTCCAACCTCCTCAGGGAATCCAGGATGGGTATCGAGATGGAGGCTGTCGAGAAGCTCATGAGCGAGATAGGGAAGGATGGTCTCGCCACATATGGTACCGATGAGGTTAGGAATGCCGCATTGGCCGGTGCTGTGGAGACATTGCTCATAGTCGATTCCAAATTACGTGGCGGGGATTATGATGATATGATCAGATCCACGGAGACGCAGAAAGGAAACGTCATCGTTGTATCCGAACAACACGATGCCGGAAAGGAATTGATGTCACTCGGTGGTTTCGCAGCATTGTTGCGTTATAGATTGGCTTGATTCGTGCCATACCATTCATCATAGAATTCCTTCAGGAATCCCTCCATGAAGGAATGGCGATGCTCCGCGACCCTCTTCGCTGTCTCGGTGTTCATCATATCCTTGAGAAGCAACAGTTTCTCGTAGAAGTGATTGATCGTAGTGCCCTCATTGGAATAGTACTCGCTCTCGGACATACCTTCCTTATGATGTTCTTTCGGATCGTACATCGCCCTGCCCGCTTTTCCGCCGTATGCGAATGCTCTCCCTATCCCGATCGCGCCTATCGCATCCAACCTGTCCGCATCCTGAACGATCATCCCTTCCAATGTATCCGGGGCGATCGTATCCTTTCCCTTGAATGAGACTTGGGATATGACATGGATCACCGCATCCTGCATATCTTCACTAATGCCATGATCGACCATTATCGACCTTGCGTTGGAATAGTTCTCTGTAGCGAAGAGTTTCCTGTCATCGGCATCATGTAACAATGACGCCAACCTTATGATATCGATGTCACCACCCTCGGTGGCTTGGATCGTGACTGCGGAATCATGTACCCTCTTGGTATGGTGGATATCGTGACCGCTGCTGTCATTCACGAACAACGACGCCACATCATCCATTATCGAATGATACACATCCTCACTCAACATGATCGGAACACCTCTTGAGAATGTATGGAACGAATGCTACTGCCATGACCATCACCATAGCTGCGGATATCGATGATACGATGATAGGCATGAGATAACCTATCGCGAATATCGATGCCATGATCACAACGGATATGATGCATGCACATGCGCCTTTCCTTGTGAATCCTGATGGTATGTGTCCTACATATCTATGCTCCACCATCGAACCCAATGCAACTCCCAACAATGCACCGACCATCACGGCTTGACTCCTGCTGATGGTATCAACAATGGAGATGCATATGATCGTTGCAATGGCGAACATCACATACATCATCTGAACAGCATAGAACGTACGGTCATCCCGCTCTGATATCCTCGACAGATACAGATTGGCGATTATCATCACTATCCCGATGGTCACTCCCACGATTACATCCAATGGGGTGTGAACACCGAGATACAATCTTGAGAACACGATCGATGATATGAATACGATGATCCCGATACGAAGATAACGATTACCCGTCAACGATAACATCTGCCCATATCCTGATACGGATACGGTGGAATGCCCACTGGGGAACGAATATCCCTTCGCACCCTCCATCGCCGTCTCACTCGGATGGATATTATTGTCTATCACCCATGGTCTTGGTTCCTTCACGATGCATTTCACGATATTCGTCAGACAGATCGCTGTCAACATCGTCGTCAAGATCAGTCTCCCATCATCCTTGTCGATGAACCAAAGATGGATGAAGGCTACGATCAGTATCGGAAGCTCGTATACGAGAGGATTCGATACGGTCTCGAAGAATATATCCACTATAGCTGGAGCATCCAGACGGATGTTCTGCAGTTGCAACAGGATGTCGATACCGGTCCACATCGAAGGATGGTTATGCATCACACATGATAATCATTATCGATTGCTTCGCTGGACATATGTAACCATTTATAAACAGTGTTGACATCCCGTCCATCGGTAATATGGCGATCATTGCTGTAACATATGATAATGGGGAGGTCTTCCAACATTTCGGGAAGACCGAGATGTTCAAGCTGTATGAGATCGTTGATGGTAAGGTTGTCTCCGAGAGGGTCATCGACAACGGTGGCTTCGGTCACGGCTCCCTTGCGGGATATTTGAAGAATCTCAACGTCTCCGCATTGATCTGCGGAGGTATCGGCGCAGGTGCGATCAACATGCTCGCATCACAGGGTATCAAAGTGTTCTCAGGTGCAAGCGGATCAGCGGATTCTGCGATCGATGCGTACATCAACGGAAAGATGTCCGATTCGAACAGATGCACATGCGATCACCACGAGGGCGCTCACGAGTGTTCATGCGGTAAACACTGAAGAAGGGTTACCCCTTCTTCTCTTCTTTAGCTATGGAGACGTCCACCTTCTTCCTTTGACGTCCTCCGGTCTTCTTCAATTTACCTTGACTTATCGCCCACTCGTAATTCTGCATCTCGGGAGGGGATATCAGGACACGGTCCCCTTTACCATATTTCCTTCCCGTAGACCAATTGGTGAATGATGACAATACACGATACTCATCCGCATCCATGACGATCTCCCTGACGTTAGGGCGTCCCTTCATGGCAGAATACGTTCCGGGGAATACTTTGATATGCTTGTCCTTGACCTCTATGACCTTGGTACAGACTGTGTCCAGAAAATATCTGTCATGTGTTACTGTTATCAACGTTCCGCCATATTCGTTCAATGCGGATTCGACAGCATGTCTCGCAGGGATGTCAAGATAGTTCGTCGGTTCATCCAATATCAATAGATTTGTCTCCTGAAGCAATATCAAGGACATGGCCACCCTGGCGCGTTCTCCTCCGGAAAGTGTCCTCATAGGCCTATCCACCTGATCCCCGACCAAGAGCATCCTTCCGAGGATCGTTCTCGCCTCCCCACGTCTCTCCTTGCCTATGACCTGTAATATCTGTTCCTCTGCGGTCAATTCGAGATCCAATCTCTCCTGATTCTGTGCATAATATCCTATCTTCGCACCAGGCGCCACCCATAGCTCTCCCTTGGATGGTATCTTCCCCAGCAATGCCTTGATCAATGTACTCTTTCCTTGACCGTTGGAGCCGAATATGCCGATCCTCTCGCCTTTCTGTATGTCAAGATCTATGTTCTCCAGGATCGTCCTCCCTCCGAGTTCGACGGAAAGGCCTTTCGTCGTCAGAACATTCTTTCCGGATTTGTGAGCTGTCTGTATCCTGACGGTTATCTCCCTTGTCTCCTCAGGTTTCTCCTTCTCCTCGATCCTGTCGATCATCCTCTGTCTGGTCTTATGCATTGCCATGAACCATTGATCCTTGTGCAATTCATCGGCGATCTGTTGTTGGACCTTCTTCTGGATGGTGTATCTGCGATACTCTTTCTCCATCCTCTCCATGTCCAACTGTTTCTTCATTATGAAATCGGAATAGTTCCCTTTGTACTCCCTGGTCTTGCGATTTGCTATCTCTGTGACCCTGGTGACCACCTTGTCGAGGAAATACCTATCATGACTGACGACCAATATCGAACAGTGGGATTCCAATATGAAATCCTCAAGAAGTTCTACAGTCTCGATATCAAGATGTGATGTGGGCTCATCCATGAACAGGATGTCGCACCCCTCAGCCTGAACGAAGATACGGGAAAGCATGACCTTCGTCCTCTCCCCTCCGGACAATGAGGACATCTCTCTATCGACGATATCCCATGAGAGGCCGACCTTCCTCAAGGAACGTCTTTGATTATCCTCGTTCTCCGAATCCGATTTGGATAATTCCTGCTCTAGATCCGCATATTCTGTTGTGAGAGCGTTCCAATCCAGGTCCCCTCCTTCGGACATCAGGTCGTCGATCTCCTGCATCCTTCTACGAAGGTGTTCGACATGACCGTATGGACGCCCGAGTACCTCACGTACAGTAGCCGATGATGAATCCGCGAACTGCTCCAGGTAACCGATGCGATGGGTGTTGCGTATCAACTCCCCGGTATCACATCTCTCCAATCCGAGAAGGATCTTCATGAATGTGCTCTTACCAGCACCGTTTATGCCGATCAGACCTATGGCATCCCCTTCATTTATCTGCAGATCTGCACGGTCGAGGACCTTCACCTCGCCGAATGATTTGGTTATCGCCTCAGCTCTGAGAAGCATACGGGAACATACTGCTCCTCTAATAAATGATATATGTATAGAATGAGGACAAGGGGGGATCCCCTTGTCGATGTTGAATCAGTTTTTCTTGGCAGCTGCGATGGAAGCGTCCACGTATCCCTGCCAAACGGTCTCGAGATCCGGCCTCTGCATGGTCTCCATGATATAGTCGGCGAACTCGTTTCCGGTGGCACCTGTGTCCCTTCCGGTCATGACGAGCTTCTTCTCGAACTGTGTACAGATGTCGAGGGCCATGTTCAGTTTCTTGGCCTTCTCGATCTCTCCGATGTGCTCCATCATCATCGCAACTGCTTTGATCATCGAGCATGGATCTGCATACTGTGCACGTCCCTCCGTGACCATCCTTGGTGCGGAACCGTGGATGGCTTCGAACATCGCATACCTCTTTCCGAGATTCGCCGATCCGGCTGTACCTACTCCGCCCTGTATCTGTGCGGCCTCATCCGTGATGATGTCACCGTAGAGGTTGGGGAGGACGAATACCTTGAAGTCGCTCCTCCTTGCAGGGTCGATGAGCTTGGCCGTCGTGATGTCGATGAACCAATCATCCCATTTCACATCAGGGTAATCCTTGGCGACATTCTCTGCGATCGTGAGGAACTTACCATCGGTCGTCTTGATGATGTTTGCCTTCGTGACGAGTGAGACATAATTCTTCCCCGTCTTCTTCGCATGTTCGAATCCTGCCCTTATGATCCTCTCCGTACCCTGTGTCGTAGCGACGCAGAAGTCCATCGCGAGATCATCTGTAACATTAACACCATCGGATCCGAGTGCGTAGCTTCCCTCGGTGTTCTCCCTGTAGAACACCCAATCGATACCGAGTTCCGGAACGGATACTGGCCTTACGTTAGCGAACAGATCCAACTGTTTCCTCATCGCAACGTTGGCGGATTCGATGTTCGGCCACGGGTCGCCTTTCTTCGGTGTCGTCGTAGGGCCTTTGAGGATTACATGACATTTCTTCAATTCCTCGAGCGTATCATCTGGGATGGCTTTCATTACCTCGACACGTCTCTCGATGGTCAGACCATCGATCTGTCTGATCTCCGCCTTACCTGCCTTTATCTTATCGGCAAGGAGGAATTCCATGACTCTCTGCGCAGATGCACAGATGTAAGGTCCGATACCGTCACCACCGCAAACACCGATGATGAGCTTGTCCAATTTGGAGTAGTCGATCCAGTCTCCTTCTCCTTTGAGCACATCGACCCTCTCGAGCTGTCTCCTGAGGAGCTCTCCGAATCTCTCCTGGGCCGCTTTGATTGCCTGTTCGTCGACCATGATATACCTATCGGATGGATAAGTAAGATAGTATTAAAGCAAAACGATTGAATCGACTTCGGACACGATTACATTTATATCTAGCCCATGATACGACGGATATGGATGATGAGGTCCGTCTGAACAAATACATCGCCGATTCCGGATATTGCTCCCGCCGTGAGGCCGATCGTCTGATAGAATCTGGGAAGGTCACCGTCAACGGACGTGTAGCAGAGATGGGCGAGAGGGTCACATCGAAGGACAAGGTCATCATCGATGGCAAGAGGATAGTACGTGATGAGGAGACGATCCTACTGATATTCAACAAACCTCCAGGCATCACATGCACCACGGCCGAGGACGATGAGACGAATGTCGTGAAGTATCTGAACTATCCTAAACGCATCTACCCCATCGGAAGATTGGACAAATATTCCGAAGGACTTCTTCTGATGACAAATAAAGGCGAACTCGTCAACGGGATAATGAGGTCAAGATACGGCCATGAGAAGGAATACGTCGTAACTGTGGACAGACCTGTTACGGATGAACTCCTTAGAAGACTGACGAATGGTATCCAACTGAGCGAGGATGAATACGCGAAACCATGCTTCGCCGAAAAGACCTCACGCAACAAGTTCAGGATGATCATAACACAGGGCCTCAACAGACAGATCAGAAGGATGTGCGAGAAGGTCGGTTGCCGTGTCACCAAACTGAAACGCGTACGCATAATCGATATAGAATTAGGCGACCTTCCGGTCGGCGAGTATCGTAAGGCTACGCCGAAGGAATTGAAGAGCGTCCTCTCCAGGATCGATGATTAGACACGTTCGATCCCAACATAACGACACTGGATGTCGAGCACAATAATTCTAAAATAGTATCGTCTATTAGTGAATATATCCGATAGGAGTTGCCTCAATGAAGATAGGATTCGATAACGACCTTTACCTCAAGACACAATCTGAACACATCAAGGAACGTATCGAAAAATTCGGTGGCAAACTGTACTTAGAATTCGGCGGCAAGCTGTTCGATGACTATCATGCATCCAGAGTGTTGCCTGGATTCCATCCTGACAGTAAGATCTCGATGTTGATGCAGTTGAAGGATCAGGCAGAGGCGATCGTTTGCATCAACTCCAATGATATCGAGAAGAACAAGATCCGCGGGGACCTCGGCATAACTTATGATCTGGAGGTCATGAGGTTGATAGATTCCTTCGAGAACAGAGGGATCAAGGTACGTGGCGTAGTATTGACGATGTATGCCGAACAGCGTGCCGCCAAGATCTTCGAACAGAGATTGGTGGATCAAGGCATGGATGTCTATCATCACTATAAGATCGAAGGATATCCTGCGAACATACCGCTGATCGTCAGTGAAGCTGGATACGGCAAGAACGAATTCGTCAAGACCAGCAAACCCTTGGTCATCGTGACGGCACCTGGCCCTGGCAGTGGCAAGATGGCCGTATGTCTTTCACAATTGTATCATGAGAATAAGAACGGCATCAAGGCAGGGTATGCTAAATTCGAAACGTTCCCGATATGGAACCTCCCGCTCATGCATCCTGTCAATATCGCCTACGAAGCCGCGACAGCGGACCTTGATGACAAGAACATGATCGATCCATTCCACCTTACGGCATATGGAGAGACCGCTGTCAATTACAACAGAGATATAGAGGTGTTCCCTGTGCTGAACGAGATGCTCAATCAGATCATGGGCATATCGCCATACAAATCACCTACGGACATGGGCGTCAATATGGTGGGACGTTGTATCGTCGATGATGCTGTTGTGAGGAAAGCGGCCGAGGAAGAGATCATACGCCGTTATCTCAACGCACAACGCGAGAGGAGACAAGGCAACGGAAGCGACAGGATCGTGACGAAGATTGATCTCCTCATGAAACAACTCGACATCAGAGAGGATGATCGCAAGGTCGTATCTGCGGTCAGGAAGAAGATGTCCTCCGTCGATGTGCCCGTAGCTGCGATAGAGCTCAGTGATGGCACGATAGTCACTGGTAAGGCTGGGGATCTCCTTGGAGCATCGCCTGCGATGATACTCAACGCCCTAAAGGTCATAGCCGACATACCAGATGATGTACATCTGATTGCACCTGAGTTCGTGGAACCCGTACGTAAACTCAAGGAGATCATGGGCGAGAAGAATGTGACGCTCACGATCAATGACGTCCTCATCGCATTATCCATCTACGCAGGGAAGGATGAGAATGCGAGAAGGGCCTTGGAACAGTTATCTAACCTCAAAGGATGCGAAGTACACCTGTCCATAATACCGAATAGCGTCAATGAGGCCACGTACAGAAGGCTCGGTGTGAACCTCACCTGCGAACCAAGATACGAGACCAGTTGTATGTATCACAGGAACTGAACGCTCCTGCGCAACATCATTCTCTATTTTTGACAAAATGCATGGCGGACGAGGGGGGATTCGAACCCCCGGCTTACAGCTTAGGAGGCTGTCGCCATATCCAAGCTAGGCCACTCGTCCGTATGGAACCGTGTATAAGAGGGTTAGATAAAAAGGTTTGGAGAAGAGGAGTGTGTTCACTCCTCTGTCTTCTCTTTCTTCGCTGCAGGCTTCTTCTTTTTCTTGTCTGCAACATCTGTCGCGGGTGCCTTGGACCAGACCTCGACGAGCTTGATCGTGTCGACACCGAAGGACTCCCTCATGTCGCTTACGATCTTGAATTTCATCATAGGCCATTCCTGGCTGAATTTGACGATATCGGGGAGGAGGATCGATACCTCGTTGTCTCCGAACTCGAATGAGAATCCGTCAGATGTTCCGAAGGCCATCTCAACGATCGCTTTTGCCTTCTCTTCCTGGTCCTTGATGACCTCGGTCACTGTGAACTCATACCTGAGATCCTTTCCTGCAAGGGGGTTGTTGAAATCGACCTTGACACGTCCTGCGCCTGCAGAAACGATGACACCAGTCTTGTTTCCGAATTTGACCTCGAGACCGGGGATAGGGTTGATCTCCTGTTTGTAGAACTCTCTGATAGGGTAAACTTCAACGAGCTTGGGGTCCCTTGCGCCTGCTGCGTCCTTGGACTCGATCTCGATGGAGACCTCCTTTCCGATCGAGGCTTTCGTAATTGCTTCATCGAGTGCTTTGAAGACCTTTCCAGATCCAACGATGTATGCCATGGGTGCGTACTTGTATTTCTCGTTGTAGAATCCTGCATCCTTTGCTTTGGACTCTGATGTCGTGTCGTAAAGTCTGTCGATGTCTGCGATGTAAGCGTTGTAATCAATGCGAACGATGTCGCCCTTGTTGAATGCCATTTGATTCACCTTTCACAGCGATGCTGCTATAGTCCCGTGTTATCATTTGGACCATATAAATATTTAGGTGATTTTTCATCAAGTGAATATAAACATTTCTATACATCTATAGAAAGTTTTATAAATTGATTATATGAAATCTGGTGCCATAGAATAAAAAGAGAATGGCAAAGATTAAAAAGGGGACTGCTATACACGGACTGCTAATGCCACCTTTGCATAGCCCGGTAGTGCGGCTGACTTGTAATCAGCAGGTCGGGGATTCGAATTCCTCAGGTGGCTCCAATTTTTCCATCAAATCTATATAAAGAACGCCCATTTTTACGGTTCCGAAGGAAGTCTCCGAAAATTTTGGGTCTAATTTGGGTCTAATAGATGTTTTTGGATGTTCGACGATATTCGATTTTACGTAAGATACTAGACTGAAATTCTCGTCGGCATCGTTGAGGTTTATCGGCCCTGTTCTGACATGTGCCTTGAAGTGATTCTGGTATGCCTCCTGCACTTTGACCTTATGTTCAATGTGTGAGGTCGCATAGACCCCCATGGTTATTCTGCAATCAGAATGACCTGCAATGGACTGGACCACTTTGGAATCCGTGTTCAACACCCCTATCGCCATCGATATGAATGTGTGTCTGAACATATGCACAGTGAAGTAGAAACCGAGTTTCTCCGACAATTTGCGGGTATGCACCGTGATCGAATCGGGATGGATCGGAGCACCGGGCACCTTAAATGAGAAGAACATGAAACCGCTTCTCGGTCCTCCGCACTCCTTGTTCCATTCATCGATTATCTTGGTAAGAAGCCATGTCTCACCCAGATTCCTCCTGGACTCTACGGATTTGGTTTCCTTTATCATGAGCTTCTCTCCGCACATGCGTCTGACGGCATTTTCAATCTTGAGCTGACGATCATTCGCAAAATAACTCTCCCAGGTCAATGCTGCGACCTCTTCACGTCTCATACCTGTGAAGAACAGGATGTAGTACAACGTCTTCCAATAGATTGGTTCCTCGTTTACCGCATCCAATAACCTGACACATTGCTGTTCGTTAAGCTTCGGTTTCTCATCAGGAGATAGAGGCCTGGGCTTCTTCGGAGCGTGCATACACTCCCTGGCAACATTCACAGTTAGAATCTTGCGTCTCTTCGCTTCGCCGAGTACCTGAGAGATGAGCTTGTGCATCCTGTGCACATAACTGTCACTGAGACCTTTGTCACGAAGTGCCTGATAGACGCCGTTCAAAGTTTTGGGGGTGATCTTGTCCAACGGAACGCCGCCGATGAGATCCTTTAGATTCTTGTTGTAGTATCTGCCGTAATCCTGCATTGTGGGTGGACAGTTGGTCTTCGATGCTTCTTCCCACCACTCTCCGAAAAAGAACTTTTCGAATGTGATCCTGGGTGAAGTCGGTGAAGTCCTGAATGTCACTCTGAACTCTACTTCCCTGGCCTTCTCCTCACAGAACTGTTTTGCTTTGTTGCCTTTAATGTCATCAGGGATCTTGAACGATTGGGAAACCTGCTTCCCCGTGGTTTGATCCCAGATGCGAACACGACACACTCTGCCTTTCTTACGATCGATTATGGTGTAATTCGTGCCTGCTGCACTCATATATCTCTCTCCAATCTGCTGAGGTATTCGTCAAATTGAACGGTTCTAATCAATTCGTCAGAAGTCCTCTTCATGTGTTCTTTCTTAAGTCTGTCCCTGTCCTTGAGCGGTATGGAAAGATACAATTCGTTGATTCTGTTCTGATCCTCTTCTGGGTACTGTAGAACACAGACCCCTGGATCGGACGAGTATGTCTTACGCAGATTCTGGATATAGTTCCATATCTTCTTCTCGACAATGGCATCGATCTCATAGTGTGTTTGTTCCATCTCACTGGGAGTGTACATGTCGCATGAACGAATGTAATCCCCAATCAGTTTGATCAGCGTCCAATCGCCCAATATCTTATCAAGTACAGTCATGTCCAGACTGCGATGGAACTCAACAGAGTTCTTTTCCATGAGAATTCTATGTGTTTCTTCGAAATCACTGTACTTCTCACAGAGCTCCAAGGTCTTGTCGCTAAATTTGAAGCCCTCGAATTTGGTCGGCCCATAATAATCTCTGATCTGATTCAGCATACTGGTTAGATTCAACATCTTGTTGACTACGGAACGTTCCGGAAGGAACTCCTCTTTATCAGAGATCTTCTGATACCTCCTACAGATATCGGAATCCCATAGATCCTGGCCCTTTGAAACAGATACAACATTGGAGATAGATTTCTTATCCAACCCTGTCGCGTCCATCATATCCTGGAGGGAAAGTTCACTCCTACCTGCCAGATGGTCGATTGAGACATCTAACGCATCAGCTAACTTCACAACACTGTCCAGCTTGGGATTGGCACCGTTCTCCATCTTGGAGAGAGTGGGACAACTCAATCCCGTTCTGTAACTCAATGATTCTAGAGTCCATCCCCGTTCGTTACGCAATTTACGCAAACGCTCGGAGAAGACCCCATCGTCATCTTTCAAAACATCTTTTTCAGACTGTTTTTCCTGAGTCATAAATCACCTCAAGATCATATAGTACACTAGGTATTTATAGATTGATAATTAAACTTTAAGAAATAGTAAATGGTGATATTAAAGATAATTCCGATAATTGTTTTTACTATAAGAAATAACCTCTCACATCAAAATAAATAGTAAGAAAACACAATAATCCACGATAGTATGACCACCATAACAACCATCAACAAAGCAGTCTCCCTGATCAGGGAGAACAACCCGGGGTGTTACATCACCCGTGGGATGATCGAGAACGCAATAAGAAAGAACGAAATCGGATGCATATCCGTCGGGACCCGCAAACTCGTCGATGTTGACCTCATCTGGGAATACCTCGACAACGCTTGTAAAGTAAAGCCCGAGATCGAGGTGCTGCGCTCTAAGAAGAGCTGATGGACACGGTACTTGTTGATCTGTGATTCCAGAATTGCAACCTTGGACGGAGGTCATTGGAACACTGAACCCAGGTGGATTGGATTTCCGTCAGTATCGATCACGGTTGGCATCAGACCGCGATGATCTGGCTGTTTTTGTTAACCACATGGTTCCAAAAACAATACGGATGCGAACGTAACCATGTCCAAAAGAATCGTGAAAAAGGTTTCACCGTCTGAACAATTACAGAGGCTTACATTACGCGACAGGGCGATCTGTTACAGGCTTGTGGGGGGCGAATACTGCCATACACAAACAGATGTTGCCAGATGTCTGGGTCTTTGCAAATCCACTGTTAACAATACAGTCAACAAGCTGCTGCGCGCCGAAGCGATATACAAAAGAGGTGGTCAGGTGCAGAATATTTTCTACAGCAGAGGAAGGAACTATCACATCGTAGAAGAACTGTTGAAAGCTGACAAAAGAAGCGGAATGTTAGATTCTTTCTTGAACCACAGGGTGATTAAAGGAGGAGAACCGAGGACGCCCCGTTTAATCATCTGGAGAACACATCTCGGTAAAGGAGGGTGGATACACCTTCAGGTACTGTCAGAAGGTAAATTGGATTTCTTCGACAGAAACGGGGAGCGTGTAGAGCTCTTCGGCAATACTCCATACAAATCCATGAGGGGAACACTTGCATGGTATGGGCAGATTATGACAAGAGATGGCAAGGTTTCCATCAGGTACTACAAAGGAACAAACACCGGTAAAATGACCTTTGGCATTTCACCTAAGGGCATACTGATGGGGGGCAACGAGATCAATATCCCCACAGATGACATTCTGGAGATGTTTTACACCAGAATTACAGGCATTTTCCTGATCCTAGAGAAGTTCGGAGGATGGTCCTTCAAGAAGGATGAAAACGGCAATTCCGATTTCCAAACAAAGGCCCTGCCGGAATACGGTGCGGACAGATACCTCACGACGATAATGAAAAAAGAACGCGGAGAGGATTTCGGGATCCCGGGGGTAACGGAGGATTGGCATGATAGGTCCGCAGATGCAGGAGAGGGAGGAGAATATGAAACCTCCAACCCTGAACTTGTGGAGGCCTTACATTTCCTTCCGGAAACACACAGCATTGTCAGGATTCACAGTAAAGACATTACAGAATTGAACGACAAGGTAAGAGCAATCTCCAAGCGCGTGGACAGCCTGGAGGAGACAATGAAAGGGGCGGTAGAATGAAGGTCGCCCTCTATTGTCGCGTTTCTACCGAGGACAAGGGGCAGGAGACTGGCGTACAACTGAAAATCCTCAAGGAGATAGCTGATTCCCGCGGATACGAGATTGTGGCAGTCTACGAGGACTATGCTTCGGGCAAGGATCCCAACAGGCCTCAATTCAAGGACATGATGGCAGCTGCAAGGAAACATCAGTTCGATGCTATAATGGCTGTCCGCATCGACAGGATCATGCGCTCTGTAACGCATCTCAACAACATCCTTCAAGAACTGAAGGAGTACAATGTGCAGCTCATCTTCACGGATATGAACTTGGATCTTTCGAATCCTAGCAACAGACTGATCTTCAACATAGTCGGCTCCATTGCCGAATGGGAGAGGCAGATCATATCCGTCCGTACCAAGGAAGGCCTTGCCTTCGCCAAGAAGAAAGGAAAGGCCCTGGGACGTACGACCAGAGATGACGTTCCCATCTCAGACGTTCTCCGCATGCGTAAGGAAGGGAAGGGATGGGGGACCATAAGCAAGGAGCTCGGAATCCCGCAGTCAACGCTCCGGGATCATGTTAGCAAATTAAAGAAACAGGATGGCGGAAAAGGTACCCCCTGAACCGCAGGGTGCGGAAGACGGGGGTGTCGTTTCGAGTCTTTCCTTTAAATACTAAAAGAAAGGGAGGAGGCAGGCGATAAACGGACGTCATCCGCATAGTAAAAATAACGAAGGAGATTGATTCATGGAAGACGAAAACAAGAAACAGCAGAGCAAGACCCCTCTATACAAAGATACGGTCACAGATCTGAATAAGTACCATAGGTTCCTGATAAAACGTTATATGATTGGAGACACCCGTCCAAGATATCTAAGGACATTTGAATTGATTCTAAGCCAGAACTGTCCCGAACATAGCCTATGGGAGAATGAAAGGTACATTCGCGTTACAAGGAAATATCCATTACCGGAAAAGGATGGTTCGATGGATTACGTCCCTGTAAGTCAATTCTACGTCTACTTGATGCTTTATGAGTACATAAT
>ENA-UONY01000971-UONY01000971.1-human-gut-metagenome-genome-assembly--contig:-CS9-NODE-971-length-27806-cov-6.712371_pt1 | contig 27806 bp, 29 predicted proteins | sample MGYA00242465_ERZ724012 | MGnify/ENA metagenome assembly ERZ724012 | reverse complement strand
CTCATAGCAATTCTCGACGAATCAAACAATATTTCCGGAATTGGACTGCAATTTGTTCAAGTACCGGAGCCGTCCACGTTCGCGGCAATATTTGCATTGATAGCTGCCTTCGCGGCTTTCAGGTCGAGAAAGAGATAATTTTTCATTTGTTTAAAGAGAGCCGTGCCCGGCTCTCTTTTTTTTGGCCTTGAAGTTTGCCAATTATATAATGTGAATGGCACGTTTTTATATTTCGCCCAGTTAAACCTTTAAGCCCTTCACCGCAGGCCGATTTACTTTCTCTGCGAGTAAATATTTTTATAAGCCAGTGGACTTTTTGCAGAATTTATTTTAAGCCTAATGCCGACACTAAGATTTTGAATCCTTTCCACGCACTTCAAATTCTAATCTCCCGCTAAATCCATATATAAAAACTGATTCTTTCCACTATAAAAATACGCTGCTTACTCGAAAGAAAAGAAACGCAAAAAAAGAGCCGCCAGATTGTGGCGGCTTTTTCTTATCAGAAATATCGCTATTTTTGCTCCTCAGTTTCCTTTGGGGCGTCTTCCAAGTGAACTATAAGGCCTTCGTTTATCAAGTCGTTCGACAGCAACTGCACGGATTTCTTGGTCATTCTAACGCGCGGCTTTATCTTTGCGGCGCGGTCGCGGGCAGTAAGATCCATAAGTTCGCGGAACAGGCCGTCCACCATATACACAGCCTTAGCCCTCTTGCCCTCGGGAATCTTTGCTTTGGCCTTTTCCGACAGAAATACTATAAACATCTTGTCGTCGCGCGGATGCTTACCCCATATGCAATCTTCACCCATGTGGGCAGTCGGGCTGTCATAGCTCTTCTTTTCAGCGTCCCACTTGCGCTCAGATAAGGGAGTATTGTTCATATTCTCCCATGTAGGGATTGCCTTGAAAAGTTTTAGCCGCGCGGGAATTTCCCTTATAAATCTATAATTCGGCGAATTTATTGTGCCACCGGCCCTGCCGTACCAGCACGTCCATGAACCGTTTATAGCCGCTGAAACCGATTCGGCAAGCATTCTGCCAGTATCGGATATATTGGGAGTCGAAGAGCCAACGTGCGCGTGGTCGTAGCCGCCTTCCTGTATGCGCTTGTCCGAAACAAACGCGTCGCCGTCGCCTTCCTGCCACAAAAAGTCGAACTTGTAGCCCTCCATGCCGCGCGTTTTCATCTTCTCAACTAGTTCAGGAGTGAGCTTCTTTATCCAGCCCTCGTAAAGCTTGTACGGCTCCGACATCATCTTTATATTGGGATTAATCTTCGCGCCTTCCGACCTAAGCTTGTTATAATAGGCAAGCTTGCCTTCCGAATATGTCTCGTACTCGTGGGTGCAGCCCTTGAAAGGTATGCTGCTGTCCTTGCCTGTCCAATACGCGAGCGAGACCTCCTTGCCCTGCGCCTTGTGTATGTCCTTTACTTCCGGCTTTGGCGGCAGACGAAAATTTCCGCTCGGATGGGGGACGTCCCACGTAAAACCCGCAAAGCTAAAATCGGGATTCACCTTATTTATGCGCTTTATGCGCGCCATCATTCGCCCGACAATGTCGTCTATCACTTTCTGCTGCTGGAAGTCGAGCGTCAACGAACGCTGGTTGGGCGGGACAAACCAAGACGAAGCCATATTGTACGGGAACTCCTTATCGTGGTATATCACCACGTAATGGGACTGTATATCGTCTATTTCCTTCTGGGAATATTTCTTGTCGTAATCCATCATACGCAGGCGCGCGCCGAACTCGGGATCCTCAATGAAAAAGCTCATGCCCTTCGCCTGAGGAAGCTTCTCCATTCCACTGCGGTAGACAACGTGCGTATGCCCCATCTGGCGCGCATAGTCGAGCACGTCGGAATTTGTGTCGCTCGACCAGCATATTCCAAAAAAGTTTCTGTAATCGGATAAGTCGTATTTTAAGCTTTCCGTTTTTTCAACGCTATCCGCGCTTTCCTGCTGATCTTACCCATAGACGCAGCCACAATACAGCGCCATAGAAAATAGCGCGGCAACCGCTCTCCTTCCCATATGTAAACTGAAATATTTCATTCTCTTACAATACCGCACCCCGACTTCCCTTCAAGCCATATATACCCCCATTATTTTAAACAGTTTAATTTATTCCAGACCCGCTATCCGCGCAATATTTAAAGGCACTCAAAAATTCCAAAAATTTTGGGCCAATCCAAACTTCCCAAAGTAAATTTGCGATCTTCTCAAAAATGCGATATTGTGGAGCTCATGAACACGCAACCCGTATCGACAAACGCTTATTCGCGCATCGAAGGCCGGCGAATAAATACGATAAGAAACCTCCGCCCGGAGACGCTGTCCCGCGCGCTCGAAGCTTTTGAAAACGGCCGCCCCGCCGCAGCCGCAAGAATATTTGAGGCAATACTTGCCCGCGACGACGCAATCTGCGGCCTCAACCTAAAACGCAAAAAGTCAATATCGCGCCTCGACTTTGAAATCGTACCCCTCGAAGACTCCCCCAAAGCGGTTCAACACCAGCGCACCCTAAAAAATTTTTACTCGACACTCCAAGCGGGCTCATACGGCGACCTCGATAAAAAAGGAGGCATCCGCCTGCTAATAAGCCAAATGATGGATTGCGTCGGAATGAAATACAGCGTCCATAAAGTCGAGTTCCAAAACGACAACGGCATCGTCAAAGGCATCTTTACGCAATATCCCCTGTGGCTTTTTGAAAACACCCAAAAGCGCCTTAGAATCCTCGATCGCGAAGGGCAGCTAACCGACGGAAGGGAGCTCGACCCGGACGAATGGCTGATTGCCTGCGGCGACGGGCTTATGTTCGCATCGTCAATCGCCTATCTATTTAAACAGCTGCCGCTCAAAGACTGGCTCATCTACTGCGAACGCAACGGAATGCCCGGCATAAAAGCTAAAACCGACGCATTCCCCGGAACCCCACAATGGGAAAATGTATGCGAAGCCGTGCGCGAATTCGGTGCGGAATTCCACGCAGTGTTTTCGGAAGGAACGGAAATGGACGCGATAGACGTTTCAACCCGCGGAGAGCTCCCCTATCCGGCGTTGATTGAAAGGGTTGACAGAATGATGAGCGCCCTTTGGCGCGGAAGCGACCTGTCCACATTCAGCGCAACCGACAGCGTGGGCGCAAGCATGCAATGGTACGAAGAAACTCTCATAGAGGAGGACGACGCCTCCAATATTGCCGAAACCCTCAACAGAAAAATCGACGCCCTCGTAATAAAACTCGCCCACGGCGATTCCGTGCCGCTCGCAAAATTCAGGCTGAAACTCCCGGACTACGAAGAGCGCAAGCACGAGCTTGAAATCATAGAGAGGCTCTGCGCAATCGGCTTAAAGCCCGACCCGCTCGAACTCGCGCGGCAATTCGCTTTTCCACTCTCTGAAACCCATTCGGAAACCCAAGCCACACAATCGCAAGACGACCCGAAAAAAAATGAAATTTGAAAAATCCATCGTTCAGATTCTCAGCCCCTACGGCGAATGGCCCCATAAACTCGGAATGCAGCTCGTCGATGAAAGATCGCTCGAAAAAATGAAGAAAGCCGCGAGGTTTTCAACTCTCGTTGGCTGCGGAATCCCAATCTTTATCGGCCACCCTGACGAATCTCCGCGCTCAAAAGCCGTTCCGGTTGGAAAAATATCGCGCATATTCGGGCTCGGCGACGGAATCGCCGTGGAAGCCAAATACTCCGACGAAGCTTTTAGAAAAATCTCCGAAGGCAAGCTTAAATCTATGTCGCCGCGCTGGCGGATGGAGAAGCTTCCGGACGGAAAATTCAGGCCGATAAAACTCATATCTGCGGGCCTTACAAACAACCCAAATATCCCGGACAGCGGAAGAATCGTTAAGTCCCGCGAAGATGCGGCAACCAAAGCGCGAAGCAGTGCAAAGATAAAGGAGATAAAAAAAGCCGCAGCAGCTGCGCATGCGGCGGCGGCGCGCTCCGAAAAATGCGCCGCATCCGCAAAGGAGCTCAAAAATCTGTCGCGCGCGGCGGTTGTCGAGATGCGCATGAGGCTCGCAAAGGCTTCGCGCCCGAACTCCCCCGCCCCTCAAGACTCCCGCCCGCGCAAAATCTCCCCCAGAGAACTTGCCGAGCTTGCCTCAAAACGCTCGGCGGAACTCGGAGAGCCATATCTGAAAAGCTTTTCCGCTATACGGAAACAATACGTTTTCACAACCCCTAAACAAAAGGAATAAAATGAAAATAAACGAAAACATTGCCTACGCCCTTCGCTCTTTCAGGCGATTGGCAATAGGCAAATACGCCTTCTGCAACATAGCCGAAGGCACGCACGCGGGCTCGGTGACGATGAAGGCTTCCGAACCGATCGACTCGCAAAATCTGCTCGTCACAGCGGGAGAAATCGAGGGAGAGTTCTCCGTCGCCTCGGCCTCAAAAAAACCTATTGGCGTTTGCCTCGACGAAGGCTCCGCAGGCGATATTATGAGCGTCGCCCTGCCCGGATGCGCCGAAAGCACCTTCGTCTGCAAGACTGCCGCTTCGGTATCTGCGGGCGATTCCCTATATACCTCCGCCGGTGGAAAAGTCTCTCCGGTGGCCGCCGACGGCTCATACAAGGTAGGCGTCGCACTGTGTTCCGCGGCCTCCGGCTGCCCCGTTGAGATTGACCCTCAGGGCTTCGGAGAGCGCGCATGGCAAGTGTACTCGTGCGGCATATACGCTTGGACCGGCGCTTCTGCGACAGAAACGCTACAATCCGCCGAGCTCACTTCGGACGATGTCGTGTTCGCCTCTATCACCTCCGCCGGTGGCTCGGCTAAGTCCGTGTCTGCCGCAGCGTCGGAAAGCGGAATCACATTCACGCTCGACGCAAACGGAACTGCATCAGAAACAAAAATAGCGTGGATGATTCTGCGCAAAAACTAAGGCAAAAATATGTCAGAAATTATATCCGCAAACGAAAACAGATTCTCCGCGGGCAACTACTCGGAAGCTCTTACCGCATTCACTGTCGGATGGAACGACCCCGAAAACACCGCTAAAATTCTCGACTTCATCGCCCCTCCCATCGCGGTCGGCAGAAGGTTTGAATTCAAGAGAAGCGACAACGCGCAGGCGTTCTATTCTGAAAGCGACGACGTCCGCGCAATTGGCGCCGAATTTAAGCGCGTAAGCTACTCCGGAGAATCCGTAAACGAAAAGACAATCAACAAAGGCCTTACAATACGCGTTGACCACGACGAAGTCGCCGGCGACGACTGGCAGGAAAGATACGTCCAGATGCTGCTGCAAAGGCTCCTTAGAAACGAGCTCCGCCGCGCGGTTGCCGCAATAGACACAATCGCGGCGGCATCCGCTGAAACTAAGACCTGGAATACCCAGTCCAACCCCGACGCCGACATAAGGGAAATGCTAATGCAAGCCGCCGACGAGAGCGGAGTGCGCCCAAACCGCCTGCTTTTCGGCGAAAGCGCATGGGACTTGCGCATGACGTCCCTCGAATCGCAAAACAGCGCGGTCGCATTCAAGGGCGCGGCAATGGCGAAAGAGGAACTTGCGGGCAAATTTATGCTCGACGCGTGCGAGGTATTGTCCTCCCGATACCAGTCGGCGCCGTCCGAAAAAAGCAAGATTCTCGGAGACTCCGTATTCGCGTTCTTCGCGCAAAACTCGCTGTCAAAAGACGAGCCTTCAAACCTCAAGCGCTTCTATACGCCAACGGAAGAAGGCGGCGCTTTCAGGGTTTACTGCGACGAACACGCTAAGTACACCGACATCACAGTCGAACACTATTCGAGCATAGTCGCCACAAGCTCGCTTGGCGTTCGCAAACTCTCTGTCCAGAAAGGAGCGTAATAAAATCGCGGGAGACGGATGAGTCCGCCTCCCGCACTCATGTACTTATGGACTGGATTAACATAACACCATCCGACCTCGAATGCGTACTAAACAAGCCGCAGCTCGACATATTGAAGGCGCAGTCGCTCAAAACTCCGGGAAGAGAGCCAGCCGCCGAAATTATAGACTCGATAGTTGTCCGAATACGCGCGGAAATCGCCGCGTCCGGGCTAAACTCAATCGACCCCGACCATTCGAGAATCCCCCCCGAACTCAAAGAATGCGCCCTGAGGCTCGCCGCCGAAGCCCTTCAAACGCGCCTGCCGCAAATGGAGCTAACCGAGCGCCAATGCAAACTTGCAGACATCGCGCGGGAGACGCTCGCGCGGGTTGCGCGAGGTGAGCTTCCGATAGGAGAGCCGCTCGTAGGCATCAGGACCGGCCTTCCCAAAAAGGGCGCCCACTTCGGCGCCGCCGCGCGAATTGCAACAAGGCGTTCTACAAGGGGGCTTTAATATGGGAACGCTCGAAAGACTTCAAAATGCCGTATGCGAGATTCTAAGCGGTATAAACGACTTGAAATTCGCATGCGTGCGCCTCCAAAACGATTTTTCCGACGCGGAAGGTTCAGCGGAGGGCCTCGAAATAAAAGTGCTCAGACCAATCCCCTTGTCCGCCTCAAAATACGCCGCAGGCCCGACATTTTCGGACGTTGAATTGAGGGTGGAGACAATCCGCTCTAAGTTCGCCGCCCCGAATGCGCCCTCGCTGCTCACCGCCTGCGAAATCGTTTCCCGCGCCCTGCACGGCGCCAACGCCCCGCTTGAATGCGGATATGGAAGAATCGCCCTATCCGAAAGTTCCCCATGGAAAGAGGAAAGCGAATCGCAATCGGATAAAATCACAATACGCTTTCGCGTGCAATCGGTACTGCAATGAAAATAAGCGTCTCACAAACCGCGCTAAATCCCGGAGGGGAGGAGCCGAAAAACCTCCTCGTCAGGACAAAACGCTCCACTAAAACAGAGTCCGCAATCAATGCGGAAAAAGCGCTCGTATTCGACCGCGGGAACTCCGCAATTACCGCGAGTTTCGAGATTGAGCGTGCGCACAAAACACCGGCTGCGGCGGAATTATTCGCGCTCTCGCATGCGGAAAAAATACAGGCCCTGCTGCCGTCGGACCTGAATTTCGAGACTGGCGAAAACAAAAAAATTTCTCTTCCGCAATGCGTTCTGTCGGAAATACGGATTTCCGTGGACGGCTCCGTGACAAACTCAAGATACGAATTTAAGGCAAGAAAGGCAAACTATGAATAACGAAGACATCGAAAGCGCCGTGGACGCAGCTCTCGAAGAAATACGCAGGCAGCTCGACTCGCTCGAAAGAAGCATTTCCAGCATTGAATCTACAATATCGGAAATATCGTCGCAGCTTGAAAATCTAAAATCCGGAATGTAAGATATGCAAATAATTGTCAGGCATAGCGGAGCGGATATTCCACTTGAAAATCTGTCGCTTTCTGAGGCGGTAATTATCCGCAAGAAGTCGGCCACCGACGAATTCCGCGCAAAGTTCACAGATCCCGCAGGCGCAAAGCCTTTTTCGACCGGCGAAACAATAGAAATATACTCGGACGGAATCCGGAAATTTAGGGGGCGCATTGCGCGGCTCGACACAACTCTCGGCGGCGATGACGACTCTGTTTCAATGACCGCGAAAGGGCCGTGGTTCGACCTTGAAAGCATAGTATATCAACAAACGTGGAAGGCCGCCCGCCAAAATAGCTCCGGCGCCGTATTGCTCGAAGACTGCGTGAGGAGCAAAATCGTTCTCGGGCAGGATTCCCAATCCAACAAAATCGACGCCGCCACACAACTCTACGACATTTTTAACTATGCCATTTCGAAAGGCGCGGAATTTTCCATTGGCAACATTGTCGCCGCCGCAGATATCCCCCTTGACGAAGCCAAAGATTTGTCGTGCGCAGAGGCGGTATCGCGCATTTTAAAATGGATGCCCGACACGGGCGTTTACTTTGATTATTCGACTCCAGGGTTTCCAGAGCTGTCAGTTCTGCCGCGCGGAAACCTCGCTACGCAAATGGTTGATATATCATCTGGAAACGTCAAAAGTGTGAAAGTTGGCCCGCGCCCCGATCTCCAAGTTTCATCAGTCTCCATAAAGTACGAGAGCGAACATTCCGACGGCGACAACTCATGGCTTACCGTCACCGAAGACAACTACCCGCCAAATTCGGAATACGGCGGCAAAAACGCAGTTGTAATGAGCGTGGAGTTGGCGGGATATAAAGGCTCATGCCAAATATACGAAATAGAGTGCCAGTCGATTCAACTAAGCAGCCCGCAATGGTGGCGCAATAGAATTCCGGCATTGTCGGAGGCGGAAGATCTCGAAGTGCTTTCATCGGAAAGAGAGGAAGGCAGCCTAAAACTTCCGCGATTCCTTGCGTCGGGGACTATCCACCCGTCAATGAACTTTTCGGCGGAGCGGGAGCGCGTTGACGCAGTTGTAAAATACACAGACGCCGACGGCTCCGTGGTTAAGAAAAATATAGGAGTGAGATTTGTGACGACAAACGCATCAACCGGTACATACGCCGTGCGTTCGGCCTCCCAATACGCCGAACCCGTCCCAAGCGGACTTGCAAAAGCAATCTACGACGCCTCCTCCGCGCCGCAATACGAAGGCGCCGTCGAAATATTCGGCGGCGACGCGGCAGACTTCGCCGCGGCAAAAATCTGCCTCTCAGGAGGAAATAGCGAATGGCTTTCAATGAATTCCCCCGTGTATTCGGCAAGCGAAAATCTCTCCGACAATACCCTCACAGTAAAATTCGGCCCACCAACCCACCTTTATCCTGACAGGATTGCGGAAATGTTCAGAATCGGCAGGCCAAGAGTCGTTCCGTATTCGAGCAACGCAAAAAGCGGCGGGATATCGGCGTCGAGCAGGGTTTATTTTTCAGGAGTTAATTCCGAAAACGACGGCGGCCAGGGCGACACTTCCTATTTAAAGTTTGTAGTCACCCAAGACGAGCAGGGTTCAATAGAGCTCGACAGCGAATCTATAAAAAAGGGAAACACTGCAAAGATGCGCGAGATATACGTCACAAAAAACGCGCGCCTTGCAAAAGCTAACGCGCTTATGACCGACCCCGAGGAAGTGGAATAGACATGAAAAGATTTATATATCCGTCACCATTCCCGACTCCCCCCATAGAGAGGCAATTACCCGAAGAACAGGTTTCGCTCGGACCGTTTACGCTCGCGGAAGCAGTAAGAATATTTTGGTCTCTAAAAAGTCTCGACCTCGATATGAGCCTGACTGTGAATTATGCGACAGAATATGGCGACCCCCTGAATATAAAAGCCCATTATAACGACCTCCACCCGTCTGCGGACAGCATCGCCGCCCGCGAGCCCTACCGCCGCTGCACAGCTCCCCCGCTTTCCATACTCACCATGGAGCGCGACCAATACACACCTCATTACGGATTCACTCTTGAATACCCCATAATGCTGCCGCAAGAAAATCCCTCAGATGACTACGCCGACAGAATGTTCGCCTTCCCTCTCGACATATACTTTGGTGAAGAGCTTGTTTTATTGTCGAGCCATTCCCTTTACGGGCCCGACCATTTGCTCGATTTGGCGGGGACAGTTCCGATAACGATATTCGGAAAGACAACCGACATTTTCTTGTTGGTGAGCAAAAGCATTACCGAAGCTCCGGAAGGCGTAAGCGCCTCTTATTCGGCTAGCGCCACAATCACCCCCGTATTCGACGAGTCCGAATTGGAGCCCGAAATTACAGGCGAACCGAATCCCGCAGAGTCAGGCGGAAACAGCCCTAATTTGTAAAAATAAATAAATAAATGCAAAACGCGCTTTCACGAAGCGAGCGCGCGCAAAGATTTTCCGCTGCGTCTCTGTTTGGGAATCAACGCAAAATTGCCAATGCCGTTTTTTTGGGTCAGCAATATACTGAATAAATAAAAAACTTAAAAAAGGGAAAATAGGAAAGCCCGCGCTTTATTACGCGGGCTTTTTTTGATTTCAAGAAATAGTCGAAAGTTTCGCGCGTTCTGCCTTTGCACTCTACGCGATATTCTGCGGCGCTACTAAACCAACATAGCAAAATATCTTATCTCTTGCGGCGGCGCGCGGCGGCAAGCGCGAAGGCGGCAGCCGCTAAAACCGCCGCAATATGCGCGGGCTCGGGAACGGTTGTAAACTCCGCCACAAGTGCATTGTCCCTTATAAACAGGTTTGCAAATATTCCGTCGCCCAAGTCTTCGGCTATAAAATCCGATTCTTTCATATTCGTGCTTCCGAAAGTTATCAATTCGTACTCTATCGAATCTCCGCCACTCGCGCTTATCCATTCGCGTATGTCGTAGGTATCGACGTCAAATTCAACATTTATTTCCCCAAGCCCAGATTTCGTCAGCGCACCGCTGATTTCTATTTTATCTGCGGATAATTTTGTAATGGTAAATTCTATCGTTCCGCGGTCGAATGTCGCCGTCTCAAACGCCAACTTTCCAGTATCGCCCGCTGTCAACGACGATATTTCAAGCCTTCCGCCGGTTCCGGAAATTGTCAGGTTGCCGTTCACCATTCCATCATACGTCGCAAAATCAAGCGTGCCGTTTTTGACAGTCACAGAGGAAATTGCGGCAGCCTCGGCTACAACTCCGCCGTCGTACTCTGCATGTCCGCCTTCTTTTATATATAGTGACTGCCTGCCGTTTTGCGCGTCGGCGGCATCCATTATCACATTAAAAGTATTGTCGGAATCAACCCTCGAAGCGTATGTACCAGTATACGTAAACGCTTCGGAATTTGTAAATTTTAAATTAACCATTCCGTTGAGACCGTACATCGTCTGCAAAGCGCCACTGCCTTTCAAACCGCCTATTGAAATATCGGAAACCGCATATTCCATATTGGTATTCGTCAACATATCCCAGATTCTGGTTCCTGACCTATTTTCGGTCATATCGACATATCCGCCAACCTTAAATACGGGAGAAAAAGTCGCGAATGTTATCAAGTCATTCGTTTTCCAGTCGGGGCTGGTGTACAAGTCTTCCAGTAAAACATTCCCTTTTACTTCAAAACTTCCCCCCAAGGCATTCGTATTGCCTATAAAAAATTTCAAGCCGGTCGCTCCAAATCCAGGGGCGTCTTCCGATGGCGATGGCGTTGAATTGACGAGCCTGAAATCTCCCTCTATGGATATAGAAGTTGTAGTTCCCCCTTCCATATAAATTCTTACATCCGGAGACCACCATTTTCCCTGGCTATTTACTGTTATGTTCATGTCGCCGCCGACATTTAACTTATGTTCCTCCGCAACCAGAAGAACACTATATCGGCTATTCAGTATTGTTATATTCGCCGTATAATTATGTATATTCCACGTATTAGCATCGTAACCAAATACAAGGCACTCGTCCTTGGTAATTGCGTCGGAATTTATATAGAGATTATTATTCGGCGAGTTCACAACTCCGTCAAAAACCTCTCCGTCCGGTGAGCCCACATTCCAAGCCGCTGGATTTTGCATATAGCGGTCCGCAGACCAGCCGGTCGTGTTGAGGTCTTTATTGTAGTATAAGTCTGTATAGGTTGGCTGTTCTTGTGCGTTTAGAACAGCTGGGCACACTGCGGCAAGCGCAATTAAAAACTTAACGTAAGATAGTTTGTACATACGGCATAAATAATTTATATTTATATAATGCCAAAACCATATGAATGTCAATACATTTTAAAAGATAAGTATCTAATTATTATTTCATTACAGTTACGTTTAACTACGAAAAAGCGCAGGGATCATTTCCCTGCGCCTAAAAATAATATTACACCCAAATTATTTTCTACGCCTTATAAAGGCAAACGCCAAGACGGCAAATCCCAAAAACGCAGCTACATCAGCGGGTTCGGGAACAACATTTAGTACGAGACTATTGCCGTCCCATGTGAAGTTGTGCTCTATGCCCATTGCGTTTAAATGATCGTCGTTTATATTGAAATCCGTGAGCGATCCTCCTTCGGCAAAACCATCCGACGACGAATCAACGAAGAGAATTTCATATTCTCCCGCACTCAAACCTTCGACGTCTGCATAAGTAAAATCTATATTTATAACGTTATCCTCAAGTTTTGTCGTTGTACCAAAATAAAAAATTGGTCCATCTTCGCTGAGTTTATTAATGTGCAGGTTTACGGTGGCAGATATCGTGCCGTTATCGCTTACAAAAGAAGTAGATGCACAGTCTATTTTGTTTACATAAAAGTCGAAAAGCAACGTCTTAGGATTTCCCATCACATCAATTGCATCCGCATAAAAGCTGTCAATAAAACCGGTGGACGAACCCAAATATAAGTTGTTTCCGCCGACCCATAGAAAACTGCCGTCAACATGGATATTTACCTCGCCTGCCATCGTTTTTGTAAAATGGGCGTTGGTTATAGAATTTAAATTTATTTCTTTTGCCGTCAAAGTAATGCTTTCTGCGGCGGCAAACTGGAAGTCAACGTAGTGATTTATTCTGGCAAACATATTGCCAACAGTAAAGTCGCTATTAAATACGATTGGATCCGGATTTTTTATATTTGCATCGTTAAAAGTGACTGAACCATCAGACCGCAAGTCGCCCAGGCAGTAGCGGTTGAAAATCACGTTCGATTCCGCCGTTATAACTGAAGACTGGTCGGTATTTATTGCACCGGCGCGATAATCTCCCTTGTCGAGTGGAACTCTTTCGTCCGTGCGTTCCGGGAAAAGTTGAAATAAGAAAGTGTCTCCGCTTGAGTTGTAAGTGGAAAGGTTTACCCACTGGCTTCTGTCGTTGGCATTATTTGTTCCCCCGTCGCTTGCGATAAAAAAGAATGTATCAACCCCATAAGCACAAGTAATCGAAAGTACGAACGGGGCAAATATAGAAAATAATTTATTTTTCATATATAATTTCCCTAAGTGGATTTAAAGAATTGTCAATCCTAAATAAACTATTGTTTATATATAACAGGCCCGCATATTTCTCCCCTCATGCGTGTCGCGAGCTAACTACCCGCCTTTTTATATTTGTCAAATTTTTACCCGCAATATTACCTTGCCCAAAATATTTTACGCCTTCTCCACTTAAAATGACGACGTTTACTTTGCAAATATTGCGCTGCTGAAAAAACGCGCACAATCTGCGCGAAACACCCGCATTCCCCACATCGCGGAATATTCAACATATTACGAAGCTATAAAATTATCCGTACCTTCTTATTAAACGCCGCTCTCAAATGCGAGCACTACTTGCGCGGGATTTTTAAAACCTGCCCCGGTTTGAGGGAAGATGCGGTTGCGAGCCTGTCGCGGTTTGCGGAAAATATTTCGCGCCACTTGTTCGGAGTACCATAGATTTTTCTGCTTATGCTCGACAGCGTATCGCCCGCTTGAACCGTGTATGTTGACGGCACGTCGCGGCTGACCACCGGCGCCCTCTGGTCAGCTGAAGTTGCGCGCGTCTGTCCAACGCGCTGCGCGGCATTTCCCGCACTTTGCCGGCCTGATGAGGCAACCTGCGTCTGGCTCTGGACACGAACTGTTTGCGTTGCCTCCAAACGATCTATTGTAGCGGCAGCCGCAGCAAGTTTTTGTTTTAATTCGAGATTCTCCTTCTGCAATTTTTGCAATATCTCTTCAAGCTCAATGCGCCTTACATTGTTTTCATATGGGCTCTCCGGCAATTTTTCCGCAAATTTCTTTTGCGCCGTTTCAATCATCTGCCTCACCATCGGCGAAGATTGCGAATTTGGCTTTAATTCGAGATATTTTTTGAAGTGGTAAATGGCGGTATTGGGGTCGTCCATATGTTCGAGGTATATGCGCCCCAATTCAAAGTGCGATTCCGGAGCGTCGCGGCGCTTCTCGGAAACTTTCAAGAATGCGCTGAGGGCCTCGGATATATTTCCCCTTCTCAACTCCTCCTGTCCTCTGAGAAAGTTGGGCTCGGAAGTTTCCTTTACGACTTCGCCGCTTCCGAAATCGCAACCGCCGGCGGATAGGATATAGAGACACGCAAGCGCCGCAAACAGCATTGTAAGCGTTATCTTTGCCCTGTCGGACAGCCTGCGATACTCCACACCCATCGTCGTAAAATAATTAGTGGCGGAAGTGGCGAACCCCCGTGAACACCATTGCCATATTATTTTCGTCCGCCGCCGCAATTACTTCGCTGTCGCGGACTGAGCCGCCGGGCTGGATAGCCGCGGTAGCGCCTGCTTCGGCGGCCGCGAGCAATCCGTCGGCAAACGGGAAGAAAGCGTCGGACGCCACAATGCTCGGCCTGAGCGAGAGCTTGGCTTCGCCCGCCTTCCATACCGCTATTCTCGAGCTGTCCACGCGCGACATCTGGCCCGCGCCTATTCCGAGCGTGCGTTCGCACCCCGCATAGACAATCGCATTGCTCTTGACGTGCTTGACAACTTTCCAGCCAAACAGCAACGCCTTCCATTCTTCTTCCGTGGGCTGGCGCTTTGTCACAACTCTCATATTGGCTTTCAGCTCCTCGATATCGTCGGGAGTTTGTGCGAGCAACCCTCCTACCACGCTCTTTACGCGCAGTCCGCCGACCTTTTTGCAATTCCAGAGCATCAGGCGCAAATTCTTTTTCTTCGAGAATATTTCAATCGCGCCGTCGGAGAAGTCGGGCGCAATAATTACTTCGCAGAATATGTGCGAGATTATCTCGGCGAGATCCGCTTCCATTCTTCTGTTTACGGCGATTATTCCGCCGAACGGGGCTTGTCTGTCGGTTTCAAACGCCTGCTCCCAAGCCTGCACGAGATTGTCGCACGAAGCGACTCCGCACGGGTTTGTATGTTTTAGGATTGCGACTGTCGGCTTTTCAAATTCGGCAATGAGCTCAGCCGCGGCCGATATGTCGATAATGTTGTTGTAAGAGAGCTCCTTGCCTTGGAGCTGCCTGAAGATTTTATTAAACTCGCCATATAGGGCTGCGGACTGGTGCGGATTTTCCCCGTAGCGCATCTTTTGCTCGAGTGGGAGGCCTATATTTAGAGTCGAGGGAAGTTCGCCGTTATTAAATTTAGCATTCAGGTAGTTTGCAATGGCGGCGTCGTACGAGCTTGTGCGTTGATATACTTTTAGCGCGAGCTGCCTGCGCAATTTCTGAAGCTGTTCGCCGCCGGCGCGGAGCGCTTCGAGGACTCTTGGGTAGTCGGAGCTGTCGCAGACTACCGTCACGCTCGCATGGTTTTTTGCGGCGGAGCGCAGCATTGAAGGGCCGCCGATATCTATATTTTCGATTGCGTCGGCGATTGTGCAATCCGGTTTTGAAACTGTCGATTCAAATGGATAGAGATTTACCGCGACGAGGTCTATCATGCCAATTCCATGCTCTTGCGCCTGTTGCATGTGCGCGGGATTCGAGCGAAGGCAGAGGAGGCCTCCGTGGATTTTCGGGTGGAGGGTCTTTACGCGGCCGTCCATCATTTCGGGAAATCCGGTGTAGTCGGATACTTCCGTCACGGGGATTCCCTCCTTTGCAAGAAGCTTTGCCGTCCCGCCCGTGGACAGGATTGTATAGCCGTGTTTGCGAACGAGTTCTCTCGCAAATTCAACGACTCCCGTTTTATCGCTTACTGAAATTAGTGCCCGTTTTTCCATAGGATTATTTCAAATAAATTGGGGGTTTAGGTTCAAGTAAATAAAACCTTTTTTTTAAAATTTTTGCTTGATAGACAGCAATATTGCCGGCCAGGGAAAGTTCTTGACAAAAAAATGCGGGATTTTTGTATATACGGAAACAATGGGAATTGTTTGTCGGAAAATTTTCCGGCAATTTAAAAGCGCAACTTCCCGCCTTGCATGGGTTAGGACGTTGGACATCATTTAAAAAATAGTGGTTTGAATTCAATGGGGAACGCGCTTTTATTTTTTAGCGGCGCCTATTCAATTAGGAGGGAATTTGTTAGTGTAATCGGATTTTATTCGGAAGGATATTTATGGAAATCAAAAATACAGCCCGCACAGTCTTAAAAAAAGCGATAATATTTTCACTGCTATTTGCAGGGGTCACATGCGCATACTCGCAGATACTCGATAAGAACGCCCTGCTGAAGAAAAAGGCTGAGCTCTCGGAGCAAATTAAGGAGCAAGAGGCCAACCGCGACACCCTTTTGAAACAACAGCGCCAACTATCGCAGCAAATGAGGGAAATTGGCCAAGCGGCAATGGAAAAGCTGCAGGCGGCAAAAAGCGCGACATCCTCAGAAAAGCAGTCGGTAATGCAGCTTATGAAAGAATTGGAGTCGGCTTTCGACAACATCGGGGAAAATTCAAGCATAGCCGATTTAAAGGGGGCTGTTGAAAAAATCTCCAAATTTGACATCTCTACCTGCCCCGCCGAAGTTGGAGAAAAATTCAAGGCGTTTGTGGACAGTATGAAAACCCACCTCGACGAGCTAGGGAAAATATTTAATGAAATAAAGCTCGACGACAAACAGGCCCTCAAAAATGCGCTTGAAACCTACGCTAAAGACAACCCTGAGATTGCGGAAAGGCTTGAAAATGCCTCTGCAACATTGCAAAAGGCGGTTTCCGACTTCTCGATGGCGCTTCTCCCGTACTTTGCAAAATAAAAATCTGCCGACTATAAATCTTCGGCGGAGTTCTTATTATCCATTAAAAACACTCAGAGGAAAATACTCGGGGTGTTTTTTTTGATTTTTATCTGCTGTTGTCACTCTCAAACCTACTCGAAGTGGATTTTTAATCTTTTTCTGTTTCGGCATTTAAAAATTTGCGCTGAGAATAAAAAACTGTTTGGGCGGGGTAATCTAACCATTTTTCTAATGGATAGAGTTTAGATTTTATAGGCTATAGCCATTAAAAAAATATTCGGGATTTTTTATAAGTTTTTTGAGTCTCCGTAAACAGCATTTAGCAGATTTTTCAGATGTCAAATGTGAGTGTCAAGAACGCCACTATTGCTAAAAATTGGTGACGCGCCAGCCGCAAGCATTAAAAAATTGCGAGGGTTGAATTGATTTTTTTCAACAGTCCCCCCGCTAAGTAGGTAACGCGGAGGGCGGCAAAACAGGGAGGCCTCTCGGAAGTAGAGCACAAAAAACAATACTTGCTCTAAGTAGGCAACGCGGAGGGCGGCAAAACCGTCATTGCCATTTAATGCCCGCCGCCGCGGGATTTTCGCGCGCCACCCCGATAGTCCCGTCAGGATACCGCACGCCGACGCTTTTGCCGAGTTTCCAAAAGGGCGTTCCGTCCTTGTCCTCAGCATATTGTTGAATAAAATATCGCGGTGCGTCTTTGCCGAAAATCTCACCGTAGTAGGAATCGTCGAGAGAACAGATGCAATAAGTGATTCTATCAGTCCTATACGGTTTGTCGGTAATCCATTCTGTGCCTTCAAGCTCGATTGCATTTTTCCCCCCGCGGGATATTTCGAGGCGCACTTTCCCCTTTTTTAGCGGTGTTTTGAATACCTCTATTTTGCCTTCGCCTTTGGCAGTCCCTATTTTTTCCCCGTTTACTATGATTTCCGCCGGACTTTTAAGGAAGGTCACTACATTTATAAAATCGTCGCTTTCCGGCGGAAATTGCGGGTGCATGCGCCTGCTTTTTGCATCGACACGTATGTTGAACGGATATGGAACGACCGACGATTTATATTTTTTATACGCAAGAACCGCAAATTCCCTGTCGTTTTTCTGCGGATTGCCCATCCAGATATTTTTGTAGTGGTTGAACAATACAGAAAACCCGAAGTTGTGGTTTAGTTCCGGCGCGACATGGTGGCCCTCCGGGTAGTCGTTGTAAGTTATGAAACTGACGAGCGGGGTGTCGGTTTTTAATATTCTTTCGAGATAATTTATGTAAACGTCGGTGACGCCCATTCTGTAATAGTCTTTTTCTACGTCTCCGATTTTTAGCGCAATTACGTCGCGCAAAAAGTGGTACATATTGTAGTTGTACTTTCCAATCGGGTATAACTTGGAGCCGTAATAGTCGGGATAAACCGGTTGGGAGAAAGTCCTATTATTTTTCTTGCAGTAGGCAGCAAAGTCCATCAGCAGATTTTCGTGGTACAAATTTGAAGTCCAGTGCCAGACCGCCGGGAAGTATTCCGCCATTTTTTCCATATAGGCGCGGTTGCCGATGTCCCGCAGAGTGTGGATATAAGCAGTGTCAACCCCTATTTTATAGCTTAGCTTTTCGTACGCGTATGCGAGGCGCGAGACAAAGCTGTCGATATCTTTCAGCCAGTCGCCGTGGAAGTCTGCCATATAGTCCCCATTCCACACATAAGTGACAAACCGCCCGTCGGGCGTTCTCATCCAGTTCGGGTGCCCTACGCCGACTTTTTTAATGAGCGATTTTATATGTTTTGCAAAAACGTCGATTTTTTTATCCTCCGCGACCCGCGGCGGCGACTGTCGATTATGAATCGGAGTTTATTTTTAGAGGCAAACAGCTTGCCGGACCGGTAGTATGCCCGGAGGTAGATGTTAGCTACGACATAGGCTCTGGATTTTCTTCGTACATAGGCTGGTGGGGCTGCTATTCCACAAACGGCGGCGGCTACGGAGAAAACGACCTGTATGCGGGCTTAAACTACTCGATTGACAACTTCACGATAGACTTCGGCTACACGGTTTACACTTATTCGGGAGCCGCGACATCTGAATACCCAAACGAGCACGAATTAAAACTCATAGTAAGCTACGACACGTCTGAGTACCTCGGCGACTTCGCGATTTGCCCATACGCCGCAGCCTACTATAATATAACCTACTCCGGAACCGTAATAGAAGGCGGGCTCTCCTATTCGGCCCCGATCACAAAATGGCTGATAGGGGAAAATTGGGCGAGCATAGACCTTGCCGCATACGTCGGCTACGCAGACTACCGCGGCGGCATGAGCGACAACGGCGGATACGTTTATGTAGGAACAAGCGCGGATATTTCGTTCGCAATAACGGAATATTGGTCGATGTCGGCCGGCGTGCGCTACGCCTGCAATAACGACGACGGAGGTTTCTCGGCCATAGCAGGCAAGGAAAACAACGTCTGGTTCGGGGTTAGCACATCAATCGGTTTCTAACTAAAATCTAAAATAAAATATCTTTTGGGAGAAAAAAAATGAATAAAAAAGCAATATCCGAAACTAATGAAAACTTAAAGTCCCGCATGTCAAAGAGAGACTTTATTAAAAAGATAGGGATCGGAGCGGCAGCCGCACTCGGCGCGCCCTATGTTATGGGTGCATCCAAAAGCCAATCAGGTGGCGAATGCAAACCTACGCGAGCACATCGCTCGGAGCCCACGTCATAAAACCTGCCGTTGAGGCCTTCAACAAGGTCGCGAATGGCGAGATGATTATCGATTTGTACTACGCGGATCAGCTCGTCCCCACGAGCGAACTATTTAGCTCGCTACAACAAGGCACGCTGGACTGCATACAAAGCGACGACGACTCCATGGGTTCGCCCGCAGACGTAGCGCCTTTCAGCGCGTACTTCCCGTTGGCGACAAGATATTCCCTCGACGTCCCCGCCCTTTTCAACGAATTCGGCTTGGGGAAAATCTGGGAAGAGTCTTACAAAGACGTAAAGAACGTAACCTGGCTAAGCTCCGGATCGTGGGACCCTTGCAACTTCATCACCAAGACGCCAATTAACAAATTGTCCGACTTGAAGGGGTTGAAAGTTTACACGTCGCCGACGGCCGGAAGGTTCCTGACGCAATTTGGCGTAGTGCCGGTCACGCTTCCGGTGGAAGACGTCGAGATGGCAATACGAACCGGAGAGTTGGACGGAGCTGCGTGGTGCGGCATAACAGAGGCCTACACGGTCGGCTGGGCTAACGCCACAAAATACTTCCTTACAAACAATATCTCAGGCGCGTGGATCGGCTCATTCCTCGCCAACACCAAATCTTGGGAGGCTGTGCCGGAACACTTGAAGGAATTGTTCAAGCTTTGCATGGATTCTTCGCACTATTACAGGCAATACTGGTACTGGGGCGGTGAAGCAAAACTCCGCGTAAACGGAGACAAGCTAAAGCTCACAACAATTCCAAGCGAAGAATGGAGGCCAATTGAAGTCGCGGCAGTAAAGTTCTGGGACGGAATCGCCGAAAAGGGCACGCCCCGCGCAAAGGCGGTGGTAAAGATTCTCAGAGACTTCAATGCCATGATGGACAAGGCTGGTTCTCCATACCGCTACTAATAAGAAATTATGCTTGGGTATGCGGGCGCGGGGTGCGTCCGCATATCCTTAATAATAGGGGAAAACTCCATATGTATATAAGAAGAAGAAGATTTGATGACTTTGACGATTGGATTGACTCTATTGACTGGCGCAAAGCCAAAAGTCGTGCCGGGCGCATCTTTTTTAGGGTGATTTACACCTACATTCGCTTTGTCGAAAAGATTGGCGAAATTGTAGGCAACGGCGCGATGTACCTATTGCTTCTAATGATGGGAATACTGTTATATTCCATCGTGACAAATGCGATGCACAGGCCGGTCATATGGGCTATGGAAATGTCGCAGTTTACAATGGCCGCCTACTACATACTAGGAGGCGCTAGCAGCCTGAAAGACGGTATCCATGTAAGGATGGATTTTCTGTACGAGCGTTGGAGCGCCCGCACAAAAGCCTTTGTGGATTTATTTACCATATTTTTCATGCTGTTTTACCTGTTTGTAATGATCAAGGGCGGATACGACAGCTCAATGTTTGCCTTGGAATTCGACCAGAGGAACCACACGGTTTGGAGGCCGCCAATGGCGCCCATTAAGATAATAATGACAAGCGGCATGGCATTGATGTTTTTACAAGCCACAGCGGAGTTCTGCAAGGACCTTTGTAGAGTGGCGGGAAGAAAGGTATAAAAATGAGCTTATCACCTGAGATTATAATTTTGTTGATGTTTTCAACCCTAATGCTCCTGATGCTTACAGGGCAACGGGTTTTTGCAGCGATGGGTTTTGTCGGCGTCACGGCCGCGCTCTTTCTGTGGGGCGACGGCAGTAGCGCGCTTGGCTTCAACGCCGCGATAAAACTATTCAACTGGTATCCGATGCTGACGCTTCCGATGTTTATATTCATGGGGTTTATGCTTTCGGAATCCGGCATCGCGAACGACATGTACCATATGTTCCACGTATGGATGGGCTCGCTAAAAGGCGGGCTTGCGGTCGGGACGCTTCTGATAATGGTTCTCATATCGTGCATGAACGGCCTTAGTGTCGCAGGAATGGCGATAGGCTGCAGCGTCGCGCTTCCGGAACTTTTGAAGAGAAACTACGACAAGCGAATGATAAGCGGCTTGATACAAGCGGGAAGCTCGCGCTAAGCTTAAAACGCGGGACCGTCGGAGACAACGTAATGTACTTTGAAACCGGCCAGGGCACGGCGCTGTCGGCGAACGGCCATTGGAGAGTTGATATGCAAACGTGCGAAGCGAGAGCCTACGCTGTCGCGCGGGAATTCAAGCCTTTGCTCGTAAACACGGTTGTCGGCTTTATCGGCCCCGAATACCTGTACGACGGCAAGCAGATTATACGCGCAGGTCTCGAAGACCACTTTTGCGCAAAGCTGCTAGGGCTGCCTACGGGTTGCGACATTTGCTACACAAACCACGCCGACACAGACCAAGACGACCAGGACGTGTTGCTTACGCTACTCGCGGCGGCAGGCGTCACATACATAATGGGGATTCCTGGGTGGGACGACATAATGTTGGGCAACCAGACTACGTCGTTTCACGATACGCAATACGTTAGGCAGACTTTCAAGCTCCGCCCTGCTCCGGAATTTGAGGCGTGGCTTGAAAAGATGGGCATATACGCCGACTTTAAACTTTTAAACGCGAAAGACAAAATTTTAACCAGGCTATTGAAAGATGAAAACTGACATAACAAAGACAAACAATGCCGTGCGGGCGAATTCGTTGCCGAATAAGATGGGCGGAGCCGATCCGTGGGTGTCTTTGCAGGCATTGACGGACGCGCGGATTGCGATAGGGAGATCCGGCGGCAGCCAACGCACGCCGTCCATACTCGATTTCAGGCTCGCGCACGCGCGGGCGAGGGACGCCGTATTTGCGCCTTTTGACGCCGAAAAATTGGCTTCCGAATTTAAAGACGCCGGTTTCGAGACTCTCATACTGCAAACAAAAATATCCGACAAATTATCGTACCTAATGAATCCCGAGGGCGGCAAAGAATTGAACGAGGAGTCGAAAAAGCGCCTCTGCGAAGCGGCAAAGACTTGGGATAGTGTCAACTTTGCGCTAATAGTGTCCGACGGATTGTCCGCGACAGCCGCAAACGAGAACGCGCTTGAAACAGTCTCCGAGCTTGTAAAGCAGCTACCGGCCGACAAATGGAAGATTTCCCCCATAATGATAATTCCGTTTGCAAGAGTAAAAATACAAGACTACATCGGGCAGATTCTTGGGGTAAGGCACTCGTTGGTTCTGATAGGAGAGAGGCCTGGATTGGGGTCGCCCGACAGCCTGAGCGCGTATTTTACATACAAGCCGCGCTGGGAATCGGTGGAATCCGACAGGAATTGCATATCCAATATACGAATGCAGGGAATGCCTCCGAAAATTGCTGCGCGGAAATTGGTGCTGCTTTTGGGGGAGTCGCTAAGGCTCGGAATAGGCGGCACCGCCCTAAAAGACAATATTGACGACGCCAAGCTGCTTGAATCATAGATACAGCCACAGCCGCAAGCGAGTATTGCCGCAAGCGGGAAACTTATGGCTTTTCATAGCGGCGGCGGAAGCGCCCCAAAGCTCGGATATTTTGCAATGCGGAAGGGGCTATAAATTTCCGCCTCTTTGTGGGAATGGCGCATTGCACCTTTATGCGGACGAAAACCGCCTGTTGAGGTGCAATATGCCGATATTATTTATGGCGCATCTTGCCGAAAAAAATTTTTTTCAATTTATTCCGCAAGCACGTCCGCCTTCAAAATAAAATGTCAATCTTATGAAGGCTAAAAATTATTTTCCGCAAAAAATCCGATATTTTGCGGCGGGGGCGGAGCTTGCGAACAAAACATTTTGCCGCAAGCCCTACATTTTTTAGATTTATATTTTTATTATTTATAAAGCAAATTGCCGATTGAAGCAGCGCAAGAGCGGGTCGATAAAACAAAAAACTTTTGCGGCTTGACAAACGGGTAATTTCGAGCACGTTTTTAGTAAATTTCGTTTGGAAACGGAAGTTCGTTAAATTCGAACGCGGACGCGCCGCTGTAAGATCCGTAAATCCTCCCATAAGCCACTGATTAAATCGGGAAGGCGGGAAGATTAAGGATACAAGCCAGAAGACGTCCAAACGGAAACAACGACATGGGATTCGCGAAATATTGCCGTGTTTTAGCAGCGCTTTTTATGGCTGACTGTTAAAGCTGCAAATATTGGCGGGTTCCAGAATAAGGCCCGCAGATGTCACGCCAGAGTTTACGTTTCCTTTGCGGCTCTTATTTCAACGAGACAACGCGAAAGGGAAAAAATGAAAAAGTATTTTATTGTATTGGCGGCAATGCCTTTTTTACGGAATTTCCGGCCGGGCGAATCGTGCGCCTATGCTGATTATCCGAAAGAGTTTGAATTAAAAGAGCGCCAAAGTGATTGGGAATGTGGCTTTGAATGCGCCAATTTTACAGTTTTAGCCGCCATGCGCACAACTATTTCCAAGGAAATATGCAAACAGCTATGCGCGCCCGCGCGGCTGTAAAGCGGCTGGGAGCTTGACGCTTAAAACCGAGAGCAGGCTTATGATTGCAATTATCGGACGGCACTGCGCCTGATTATTTTTTTGAGGAAAGCTATCGGGCAAATGCTGGAATATTAAATCCCGACTCGATTAAGAGTTTAGTTCCCGCGCAATAATGCAGGCAATATCCCATATGGGATTAGCGTTTTGTTTTTAAGGGCAACCGTTGGCAAAGCGTTGCTAAAACCCGACAGGCTCGCCAAAGCAATCGGCGTTTAAAACCGACCCGCGCGACGAGCCATGGGAGTTAAAAAAGTGGCTTTGCGGAAATACCGCGGCACTAATTTATCGCAAAAGAAAGAAGGATTTTATGAAGATTTTAAAAAGAAGCGGCGCGGAAGCCGCATTTGACATCAACAAAATTATCGCCGCCGTCACAAAGGCCAACCAGACGGTGGATTTGAAAAACACGTTAACAGCCGAGCAAATTCAGGCAATCGGCAAATACGTAGAGGGAGTGTGCGCTGCGCTCGACAGGGCGCTTTCCGTCGAGGAAATCCAAGATATAGTTGAAACGCAAATTATGAAGACGGGCGCATTCGAGGTGGCAAAAAAATATATTACGTATAGATACGTGCGCAGCCTCGTTAGGCAGGCCAATAGCACGGATAAACAAATTCTGACGCTAATTGAATGCAACAACGAAGACATAAAGCAGGAAAACTCCAATAAAAACCCCACCGTAAACAGCGTCCAGCGCGACTACATGGCGGGAGAAGTTTCAAAAGACATCGCTTCCAGAATCCTGCTCCCGCGCGAAATTATCGACGCCCATAACGAAGGCATAATCCACTTCCACGATATGGACTATTACGCGCAGCACATGCACAACTGCGACTTGGTAAACCTTGAAGATATGCTGCAAAACGGGACGGTAATATCAGGAACGATGATAGACAGGCCAAGAAGCTTTTCGACAGCCTGCAACATAGCGACTCAAATAATAGCCCAAGTTGCGAGCAACCAATACGGCGGCCAAAGCATAACACTCACGCACTTGGCGCCGTTTGTCGATGTCTCACGGCGCCGCATACGCACGGAGCTTATCGAAGAACTTGGCGAATTTGGGCTGACCAAAAAAAACCTTGAAAGAATCGTAGAAAAGCGCGTGCGCGAAGAAATCGAACGCGGAGTGCAGACAATTCAATACCAAGTCGTCACCCTAATGACAACCAATGGGCAGGCCCCGTTTGTGACAGTATTCATGTATCTTGGAGAGGCGCGCAACGAGCGCGAAAAATCCGACCTTGCAATAATAATAGAGGAGGTTTTGAAACAGCGCTACAAGGGAGTCAAGAACGAGTCTGGCACCTACATAACGCCCGCCTTCCCAAAATTAATTTATGTTCTGGAAGAAGACAATATAGAGCCCGAGAGCCCCTACTACTATTTGACGGAACTCGCCGCGAAATGCACGGCCAAGCGAATGGTACCCGACTACATTTCCGAAAAAATAATGCTTGCCAACAAAATCGACAAGAACGGCGACGCCCACTGCTATACTTGCATGGGGTGCAGGAGCTTTCTGACGCCCTACGTCGGCGAAGACGGCAAACCCAAGTATTACGGCAGATTTAACCAGGGGGTTGTGACTGTCAATCTACCGGATATAGGGCTTTCGGCGCACGGGAATATCGAGGCATTTTGGAAGATATTTGACGAGCGCATGGAACTGTGCCATCGGGCATTGCAATGCAGGCACGAGAGACTAAGCGGAACCTTGTCGGACGCCGCCCCGATTCTCTGGCAGCACGGCGCGCTTCTGCGCCTAAAAAAGGGGGAAAAGATAGACAAGTATCTGCACGGAGGCTATTCGACGCTTTCCCTGGGCTATGCCGGGCTGTGGGAGTGCGTATTTAGCCTAATAAATAAAAAACTCACAGAAAAAGAGGGCGAGGAATTGGGGCTTGAAATAATGAGAAGGCTCAATTCGTACACTGCGAAATGGAAAGCGGCCGAGAACATAGACTACTCCCTGTACGGAACGCCGCTCGAAAGCACAACCTACAAATTTGCGAAAGCCCTGCAACGCCGCTTTGGGGTCGTAGAGGGAGTTAGCGACAGAAATTACATCACAAACAGCTACCACGTCCATGTCGCCGAGCCGATAGACGCCTTCGCAAAGCTTTCGCTTGAAGCAAAGTTTCAGACGCTCTCCCCGGGAGGCGCAATAAGCTATGTCGAAGTTCCAAACATGCAAAACAATATTCCCGCGGTGCTCCTTGTAATGCGATATATATACGACAATATAATGTACGCCGAACTCAATACAAAAAGCGACTATTGCCAAGTATGCGGCTTCGACGGAGAGATAGAAATTGTAAAGGACGAAGACGGCAAACTCGTCTGGCAGTGCCCAAAATGCGGCAACAAAGACCAGAATAAGATGAATGTAGCCCGCCGCACATGCGGATACATAGGCACGCAGTATTGGAACCAAGGGCGCACCCAGGAAATCCGCGAGCGCGTTCTCCACCTTTAACTTTTTGGAAAGATGAACTACGCGGCGATAAAACCTTTGGATATTGCAAACGGCGAAGGCATAAGGGTGTCTTTGTTTGTTTCCGGCTGCACGCACCGCTGCAAAGGCTGCTTTAATTCCCCCGCATGGGATTTCAATTACGGAAGCCCGTACACGGAATCCATAGAACTGGAAATCGCAAAACTTGTGGAATGCCCGTACGTAAGCGGGCTTTCGCTTCTTGGCGGCGAGCCGTTTGAACCGCCCAACCAGCGAGCCCTGCTCTCCTTGGTAAAACGCGTTGCGGCAATGGACGGCAAAAACATCTGGGCATATACGGGCTACACTTACGAAAGCGACCTTCTAAAAGGAGGGCGGGCGCATTGCGAAGCCACAGACGAAATACTCGATTCAATCGACGTGCTCGTTGACGGAGAGTATGTGGAGTCGCTAAGAGACATTTCCCTGCCCTTCTGCGGGTCATCCAACCAGCGGGTGCTCGACATGCGCGCTATGCGCGGAGGCGGGGATAAAAATATTTTATGGCGCAAGAGCATGTGAAGTTAAACAACTGTAAAAAAGTTCCGTTTAGATGTAATATGGAGTTGCCAAAAGCTTGCGCCATACCGCCTCCGCCCCGTTCCGTCAATAAACCATAAACTTCAAGGCTATTAAAAAGTTTGCGCAGAGTTTCCCACTAAAAAAACGCAGTAAAAAAGTTTTTTGATGCGCATGGGGACGGATTGGCGAGTCCCAATTAAAAGAGCCTTAAAATTTACGGTTAAAGAATATGAGCTTGAATAAATGAAGTTCTTCCCACAGGTTAAAGCATCATCAAATTCATAATAAAGCCATGGCAAAAAAAATTGATAGCGGGGAAAACCTAAAAAGGATATCAAAGTTTCTCCTTGATTTTGCCGACGCTCTCATGATTTCCGGGACGCAGACTTCCCGCATAGTAAGGAATGTCCAGCGGCTTTCAGAGCTTTTCGGCTGCGAGGCCAATTTGATAATGTTGCCAAAAACAATAATCATGACCCTTACGACAAACTCTGGCGAGGCTGTCACATCGGTCAGAAAGATATCGCCGGACAGCCCGAATTTTACGAGGCTATCGGAATTGAGGATTTTGTCGTGGGAAGCTTTGAGCAACGGATATTCCCTCCGCGAATGTGAAACGAAGTTTAGGGAAATAATGGCCGAAAAGAAGAGGAGCTGGATAGTTCCCGCCCTGACAATCTCCATTGGCAACTCTGCATTATGCCAGCTTTGGGGCGGAGACGCGCTTCTCATGCCGCTAATCTTTTTAGGGACTTTTATCGGCTATGTTCTAAGGCGCGAACTACTGAAAAAGAAGCTTGGAATGAATCCGTCTTTTGTTTGCGCCGCGCTCATATCAGCCCTGATACCGGGAGTCGGGGCGGTTGTGTTCAATCTTAATACTGACATCGCCCTGTCAACAAGCGTCCTATGGCTCATTCCGGGAGTTCCCCTTTTAAATTCTATCATAGACCTGTTCGAGGGGCATATTCTTGCGGGATTTTCCAGACTGATAAAGGCGGTGGAACTTATATTGTCCATAAGCTTCGGCCTTTTGATTGCGATAATTATCATAGGGCACTCAATTATATGATAACGAAAATAATC
>ENA-UONY01000968-UONY01000968.1-human-gut-metagenome-genome-assembly--contig:-CS9-NODE-968-length-27927-cov-15.323515_pt1 | contig 27927 bp, 20 predicted proteins | sample MGYA00242465_ERZ724012 | MGnify/ENA metagenome assembly ERZ724012 | reverse complement strand
AAGACCTTACAAATGAAAACGGTCTGACATTCTGGATCGTTGGCGATCAGATCAAAAAAGGTGCTGCACTGAATGCTGTACAGATCGCTGAGTATCTGATCAAGGTAAAGAACGTATAAGATACATAGATAAAATGAAATAAAGGTCGGCTTGCTACACGACAATCGTCGCAGTGCAAGCCGATCTTCTTTATTTGCCTCGAAGTCACCAAGGCTTTCCTTTTCCCATCTCTCCTACAAGATTATTCTCCAAGAAGTAGTTCCAAATTCGGTTTCATGCCTTGGAACTAATAGTTTCAACCTTTGAAACCATTGGTTTCAAGCAATGAAACTAAAAGTTTCAAGCGCCTGAAACTATCTGAAACAACTGTCGATTGAAATGACTTGACCGTAACAACTGACTCATTTAACCTGTCCTTTCAAGCCATTTCAAACCATTTATCAGTCTATAATGAAGGAGTTGTCAGCTATTAACAACTGATTTCTCAGTTATTAATAGCTGGGATGCCAATTGTTAACAGTTGACACATCAGACATTAACATCCTGCAAATCAAAGCATAAAGCTAAACAAACGAGATTAAGTCCATGATGCAAGTGAGAGCAACCGTTTGCCCTCATACCTGCCGCCACAGTTGCTACCACACTGGAAACCACGATGAATAAAGGGATACAGACCGTTTGTTAGAGCATGAGAGCAAAACTGCTATCAAATCACTATGGAGAGAAATACCTATTTATGGGTACTCGCATACTCCCAAAATAGTCATTATTTGCGATTGTAGTATTAACGATATAGAACGAAATTTGCACAAAATTTGTTCTATGAGGTTTCTTACACTTAAAATAATGCTCTGCTTGCTTCTTTCTTTGATCATTTCCAGAATTGAAGCCAATACTAACAATTATTCTATTTCCGGTCGTATATCCGACGAAAGGACGGGTTCGCCGTTGCCCGGCGCATCCATTTTAATCAAAGGCACCTATTTGTGGGCTGTATCCGACCAGAAGGGGGAATTTACGATACAAGGAATACAGGAAGGCAAGTATCAATTGGAAGTTTCCTTCCTCGGTTATGTTCCGGCAACGGTTCCGGTGAATGTGAACAACAGCATCAAAGGATTAAAGATACAACTGAAGGAAAATACACTTGCCCTGAACGACGTAATCGTTACCGCACAAGCTCCGAAGACTGAACTGAACACCACGCTCAACATCGGGAGTAACGCACTGGAACATCTGCAGATATCGAATGTAAGCGATATTTCCGCCCTTCTTCCGGGAGGAAAGACGAAAGTCCCGGACTTGACCAGCAACAATATTTTCTCTCTGCGCGACGGAGGTTCATCCGCAGGCAACGCGGCTTTCGGAACGGCGATAGAAGTAGACGGAGTACGCATCGGCAACAACTCTTCTTTCGGCAATATGACCGGAATAGATACCCGCAGCATCTCTGTGGCCGATATCGAATCGGTAGAAGTCATCACCGGAGTACCTTCGGCAGAGTACGGAGACTTGAACAGCGGTATGGTCAAAATCCATACGAAGAAAGGGAAGACTCCGTGGAATGTACTGCTATCCATCAATCCCCGCACAGAACAGGTGTCCTTTTCCAAAGGGCTGGACCTCGGCAACGATAAAGGAATCGTCAACATAAGCGGTGAATGGATCAAGGCTACTCAAAAGCTTAATTCACCCTATACTTCTTATACCCGCAGAGGATTCTCCGCAGGTTACAGCAATACGTTCCGGAAAGTGCTCCGATTCGACATCGGGCTGACCGGTAACATCGGAGGAATGAATACGAAGGATGATCCCGACGCATATACGGGAGAATATACCAAAGTCAGAGACAACGTTTTCCGTGCAAACACGTCATTGGCATGGCTGCTCAACAAGTCATGGATTACCAACCTCAAACTGGATGCATCGGTGTATTACAATGATAACAAGTCGCATGCACATACACCTTATTCTTATGCGTCCGAACAGCCGGCAGTCCACGCTGAACAGGAAGGTTATTTCATTGCAGGCAAACTGCCTTACCATTTCTTTGCCGATCAGATTGTCGATTCCAAAGAACTGGATTATGCCGCTTCGTTGAAGTACGAATGGAACCGTCGTTTCAAGAACGTTACCAGCAATCTGAAAGCAGGCGTGCAATGGAAAGGAACAGGCAATGTGGGCGACGGAGAGTATTATCAGAATCCTTCGCTGGCTCCCAACGGATATCGCCCCCGTTCTTACTCGGCTTATCCGTATATGCACAATGTTTCGTTGTATGCGGAAGAAAGCCTGTCGGTAGCTGTCGGCAGCACCATGCTGAGGCTGATGGCGGGATTGCGTTGGGAGAATCTGTTCATCAGCGGAACGCAATACGACAAGCTGAACACACTGTCGCCACGTTTCAACGCCAGATGGCAGCTGAACGAAAACATAGCGATTCGGGGCGGATGGGGAGTGACCGAGAAGCTGCCTTCGTACTATGTACTCTATCCCCGACAGGAGTATCGGGATATTCAGACTTTCGGAGTCTCATACAATAACAATGAGTCGGCTTACGTCTATTACAGTCAGCCATATACTTTATTACACAACGAGAAACTCCGCTGGCAGAAGAATCAGAATGCCGAAATAGGAGTTGACATCAATGTAGCCCGCACCCGTATTTCGCTGGTAGGCTACTTTAACCGTACGAAGATGCCTTATAAATATACAAGTTCCTATACTCCGTTCGCATACAATGTTCTACAGTTGCCGGAAGGATTCGAGCTGTCCGCCAATCCGCAGATTACCGTAGACAATCAGACGGGCATGGGATATATACGGGACGATGAGGACAGTTACTGGACACCGCTGGACGTAAAGGTGAAAGACCAGACTTTCGTCAGGTCAACCTCTCCCGATAACGGACCGGACATCACCCGCAGAGGAGCGGAAATGATCATCGATTTTCCGGAGATCACTCCTCTCCGTACGCAGTTCCGTGTGGATGCGGCCTATACATATACCAAATACATAGACAATTCCTTGTCTTATTACTACCAAAACGGATGGTCGCACACCAGTCTCGCCAACCGTTCCTACCAATATGTAGGTATATATGCCAACGGCGACAACTCATCCACAACCGCCAACGGCAAGCGCACTCACTCGCTGGATGCCAATATCACAGCGATCACCCGTATCCCGAAAGCAAGGCTGATCATATCCTGCAAACTAGAAGCCTCGCTCATCAAGCGGTCGCAGAACCTCTCCGAATATAACGGTACGTCGTATGCGTTCAACGTCAGCGAAAACAGCAACGAGAAAACAGGAGGCAGCATCTACGACGGAAATTCTTATACGGCTATTTATCCGGTTGCCTACCTCGACCTGAACAACGAGGTACATCCGTTCACCGCCGCCGAAGCCGAAAATCCGGACTTCGCGCATCTGATACGTAAATCGGGCAATGCCTATACTTTCGCAGCCGACGGATATGATCCGTATTTCTCTGCCAATATCAGCATTACCAAGGAGATAGGCGATCATGTTTCGCTGTCGTTCAACGCGATTAATTTCACGAACTCACGGGCGTATGTGAAATCATACGCAACCGGAACCAGTGCAATCTTTACCCCGAACTTTTATTATGGACTAACCTGCCGCATTAAACTTTAGAAATATGAAACAACAGTCAATCTATATCGTACTGCTTTTCGTCACATCCTTACTCGGAGGATGTACGGACCTCGACAAAGGCAATCCTTACGAAGACCAGCTGCACACCTTGCAGGTGACTGCCGTCTATCCGGACGAATACGCGGAATACCTTCGGGAAGGCATCACCGTCCAAATCGAAGACATCGACCGCGGCAATTCCTACAAGACGGTAACCGACCAGAACGGTACAGCGCAATTCGCCCTGACCAACGGCATATACCGTATACAAATCAGTGATAAAGCCGACCAGCATATATTCAACGGACTGGCAGACAAGGTAAAACTCGTAAACGGGGATATCACACTCAACGTTCCGCTCACACACTCCAAAGCCGGTGCCATCATTATCAAGGAAATCTATTGCGGAGGATGTACCAAGCTGCCGCAGGAAGGTACTTATCAGGCTGATAAATACATTATCCTGCACAACAATGATTCCCAGACGCAGTATCTCGACCATTTATGCTTAGGTACACTCGATCCTTACAACTCCCAGTCCACCAACGTATGGGTGACGCAGGACGAAGCAACCGGAGCAACCATTTTCCCCGATTTCGCTCCTATCGTCCAGTGCATCTGGCAATTCGGCGGTAACGGCACTTCCTTCCCGCTGGCACCCGGTGCAGATGCAGTCATCGCCGTCAACGGCGCCATAGATCATGCCGCGCAATACCCGCTGTCGGTCAATCTGAACAAACCGGGATATTTTGCCTGCTACAACAATGTTTATTACTGGAATACGATGTATCATCCTGCTCCAGGCGACCAGATCAGCCGCGACCATTATCTGGATGTGGTCATCAAACTGGGACAGGCGAATGCCTATACATTCTCCATATTTTCTCCCGCCACTGTCATCTTCAAGGCTCAGGACACTACGATACAGGAGTATGTACAGCAAACAGGCAGTGTGATACAAAAGCCCGGCAGCACGGTAGATCAGGTCATCAAGATTCCGCTCGACTGGGTGATTGACGGGGTAGAGGTGTACTATGGCGGTTCGTCGAGCAACAAAAAACGCATTTCGCCTTCCATCGATGCCGGATATGTCAGTCAAAGCGCACTGTATGACGGACGCAGCCTGCACCGTCGGGTAGACGAGGAAGCATCGAAGGAGGCCGGTTATGAAATACTGGAAGATACGAACAACTCTTCCGCCGATTTTTATGAAAGAGAACAACAATCCCTGCATGAGTAATATGAAAGGAATATATATAGGATGTATGCTGTTGTGTATAGCAGCCGTAAGCTCGGCACAGACTTACGATGTTATCGAACGACGAAATTCATGGAATGCCGGAACAAACGTAACGGGAATCATGATGGACAGCGTCACCGTCTCCTACGCCGAACTGTACGGCAAGAACAATCACGGTGACTTCCGCAACTACTACGAAGCCGACAAATTATGGAGTGCCGGTGCAGTAGCCAAGTCCATCACACACTTAAAGAAGTATTCTCTGATCGGCTCGTTCTCATTCGACCACACTTCCGGCAAAGATATGAGCGGCTCCATGTTCATTCATCCCGGATTTTATCCGGTAGACCTGCTGGAGTTTACCCCCGGCCGAAAGGATTTGCAAACTTATGCGTTTATGGGAGGTATAGCAGCAGATGCCGGCACCAACTGGCGCATCGGCGGAAAGATCGATTTCACCTCTGCCAATTACTCCAAACGCAAGGACTTGCGGCATACCAACTACAGACTGGACTTAAAAGTCGCTCCCGGCATCATGTATCATTCGGACCATTATGCGATCGGATTCTCTTATATTTTCAGCAAAAACAGCGAATCCGTTTCAGCAGAAGAGATCGGAACAGCCGCTACACCTTATTACGCATTCCTTGATAAAGGACTGATGTACGGTGCCTACGAAGCATGGTCGGGAAGCGGAGTCCATCTGAGCGAATCGGGTATCAACGGATTCCCCATCAAGGAACTGTCTCACGGAGCAGCAGTTCAGGCTCAATGGGGATCGCTTTACGGAGATTTGGAGTATCTGCATTCTTCCGGTACCGCCGGAGAGAAAGAGGTTATCTGGTTTAAGTTTCCGGCACACCGGATTACATCGCATCTGAGATACCGTTTCGCCAAAGGTAGTACCGAACATTTCCTGCGGATCAACCTCTCATGGTCACGCCAGACAAATGACGAGAATGTATTGGGACAGGAGATATCCAACGGAATCACGACTACCCATGTTTACGGTTCCAACCGGATTTTCGAAAGAAAGGCTTTATCCGTTCAGCCCGAATATGAGTTGATCGCTCCTAAAGGAGAATTGCGTGTCGGAGCCGAGATTTCGTCATTTAAAAGCATGACTACCCAAATGTACCCTTATGTCGCGTCACAGACAATGACTTGTGGACGGGTTTACGCATCCGGCGTACTTCATGCCGGAAGGTTCGATGTGAAAGCTGCCGCAAGTTTATCCATAGGAGACTTCACGGAGAAGAGCAGGACTACTGAAACGACAGCCGAACCGGGCGATCCTCCATACCGCCTGACAGATTATTACCATCTGCAGAATGAGTATGCAACTGCCCCACGGGCGACAGTGAACGTCGGATTACGCTATCACTTTCATCGGGGAATTTATGCCGAAATACAGGGCGGATATACGCACGGTTTCAACCTTGAATATATAGCAGGTTCGAGCCGTTGGAATGAGACGATTAAGTTAGGTTATACATTTTAAAATTATTCATTTACATAATATAAAACTATCAAATGATGAAAAAGGGGATATTATTTGTGCTGACAGCAGCATTTCTGGCATCTTGCCAGCAGGAGGAAAACGAGGGAGTAGCATCTGTGGACCGGGTGACCATCACTCCTATTATCACACGTGCCACAGAGGTTAATTTCGAAGATCAGGATCAGATCGGATTGAGTGTCACTAAAGAAGACGGCACTGTATATGCCACCAACGAGCTTATGACTTTCAATGACGGAGCTTTCGCCGGAAGTCTGAAATGGTATCCCGAAGGAGCAGACAAGTCTTCATTCGTGGCTTACTATCCTTACAGCGCAACCGGTGTACCGACTTCATTCACCGTGCATGCCGACCAGACCACCAACTACGGAATCTCCGACTTTATGGCGGCAAGCAAATCCGACGTACTTCCTTCGGTGAACTCCATCAGCATGATCTTCAAGCACATGCTGACCAAACTGGTTATTAATGTGACAAACGAAACGAATTTGGATATTTCATCTATAGTGCTCAAAGGCTCTGTTCCTACTGCCAATATCAATTTGGCAACCATGAAGACAACCGTAAACGAGAGCGCCGCCGCCACAGACATCACAGCACAACAAGTGACAAAGAATAAGACTTTTCGTGCCATTGTAGTCCCACAGACGGCTGCGTTCACTCTTGCAGTAACAACTTCAGATAACAATACATTGATGCAAAAGCTCGTATCCACAGATTTAGTTCAAGGCGGACAATACAGTGTCAATATACGTGTATTACCCGATAATATCATCGTTACACTCAGTGGTGAGATCGAGAACTGGACAGACGAGGGAGAGATCAAGGGAGATGAGCCGGAAGTTCCTTTTGAAGAGCATGACGGATATTTCATCTACGACGGCATTACCTACAATACGGTAACTCTCTCCAACGGAACAACATGGATGGCGGAACCATTACGCTATGTACCGGATGGATATACTCCGTCAAGTGATCCGGCTGCAGATTCTCACATCTGGTATCCGTACGAATTGGTTACAGTTGACGGTACACTTACTGCAAAAGCATTGCAGGACGCAACTTCTATCAAGCAGTACGGTTATCTCTACGACATCCATGCCGCACTTAGCGGCAAAGCAGTTACTCCGGAAAACTGCTACGACTTTGAAGGAGCACAGGGCATCTGTCCGAAGGGATGGCACATCCCGACTCGCGCCGAATATTTCAGCCTTGTAGGTAATTCGACCAAAGATGCGGACGGCAATAGTTTGGAAAACGGAAAAGACGCTCTTTTCTATGACACAGCATATGACGGTGGTAAAATCCCGACACTCAACGAGGCTAAATTTAATTATCAATTCTCGGGAGTACGTATGTCAACCGGTTATTCAGCCGTCCCCAAATATCAGGCAACGGCAATAACCAGCAGCAACAGTACGGTAACCGAATGGTTTGGAAAACCCAGTATGAGTTATTACATGACTTCAACTGCATATAAGCCTATTTATAGTACAAGCACCGGCGACCTGACCAATATTCAGTTCTTCGGACTAATGAGCACATTCTCAATGGCGAAGTATCCGGAAGGCAGATTGTCTCTGAGTTATATCAGTGTACTTAGTGGTCAAACAGTTCGTTGTGTAAAGAACCAGAACTAAAAGCCATTTGCAAGTTCATAAAAAAGAATATAAACTACATAAAAACAAAAAGTAACAATGAAAACAAAAAAGCTAAGCATCGCAATCGCTCTACTGGCGGTTGCCGTTATCGGAACCTCTTGTGGAAACAAACAGCAGAAAAGTTCCTCGGACACAACAACAGAACAGACCACTTCGTCTGCTTTAGAAATTGACTCTCTTCTTGCAAATGCAGAAAACCTTGCAGGAAAAGAAGTAACCATCGAAGGCGTTTGCACACATACCTGCAAGCATGGCGCCAAGAAAATCTTCCTGATGGGCAGTGACGACACACAAGTGATCCGCGTAGAAGCCGGCACACTGGGAGCATTCGACCCGAAATGTGTGAACTCCATCGTCCGCGTCACCGGAACACTGAAAGAACAACGCATTGACGAAGCCTACCTCCAAAACTGGGAAGCACAACTCAAAGCGCAAGCTGCCGAAAAACACGGAACCGGTGAAGCCGGCTGTGACACAGAGAAGAAAGCACGCGGCGAGACAGCCAACACGCCCGAAGCCCGTATCGCCGACTTCCGCGCGAAGATAGCCGACCGAAAAGCAAGCAGCGGCAAAGAGTATCTGTCTTTCTATTTCATGGAAGCTAATTCGTATGAAGTGGAGTAGCAGCATCCGTAAATGGAGTAGGCTGATACACCGTGATTTATCCTTTTTCTTTGCCGGAATGGTCTTGATTTATGCCATTTCCGGCATTGTGATGAATCACCGTGACACCATCAACCCGAACTTCTCCATCGAACGGAAAGAATATAAGATTGCCGAAAAACTGCCGGGCAAAGAGGGAATGAAAAGGGAAAATGTACTGACTCTGCTGCAACCATTGGGAGAGGAAGGTAACTATACCAAGCACTATTTCCCGAAAGCGGACATCATGAAAGTGTTCTTGAAAGGCGGGTCCAACTTGCAGGTAAACGTCCGTACGGGAGAGGCAGTCTACGAATCTGTCACCCGCCGCCCGCTCATCGGAGCAATGGCACGCCTGCACTACAACCCCGGACAATGGTGGACTTACTTTGCGGATATTTTCGCAGTCGGCCTCATCATCATCACCCTTTCCGGAGTCATCATGCTGAAAGGCAACAAAGGTATTATCGGCAGAGGAGGAATAGAAATGATTGTCGGAATCGTGATTCCCATCCTTTTTCTTCTCTTCTTTTGAACAGAATAACTGATAAAATAAAATGGAACAAATCATAGAATGTAACAACCTGACGCACTACTACGGCAAACGGTTGATTTACGAAAATCTTAGTTTCACAGTCCCCAAAGGCCGCATCCTCGGACTACTGGGCAAGAATGGTACGGGCAAGACCACGACCATCAACATCCTGAGCGGATATCTGAAACCACGTTCCGGAGAATGCCGTATCTTCGGACAAGAGATACAGACGATGGCTCCGGCATTGCGCCGCAACATCGGGCTGCTGATAGAAGGGCACGTACAGTATCAATTCATGAGCATCACCCAGATTGAGAAGTTCTACGCAGCCTTTTACCCCAATCAATGGAAAAAAGAGGCTTATTATGAACTGATGAACAAACTGAAAGTAGCTACCGGACAGCGCATCTCCCGTATGTCTTGCGGACAACGTTCACAAGTAGCACTCGGACTGATTCTGGCACAGAATCCCGAGCTTCTTGTATTAGACGACTTCTCCCTCGGTCTCGACCCCGGTTATCGCCGCCTGTTTGTAGACTATCTCCGCGATTATGCACGTTCCGAAGGCAAGACTGTCTTTCTGACTTCGCATATCATTCAGGATATGGAACGACTGGTAGACGACTGTATCATAATGGACTACGGAAAGATACTGATTCAGAAGCCAATTGACGAATTACTGAAAGAAGGACGCCGCTATACCTGTACTGTTCCCGAAGGTTACGAACTGCCCGCATCCGATGATTTCTATCATCCTTCCGTGATGCGGAATACACTGGAAACATTCTCCTTCCTCCCCCCCACAGAGGCGGAAGCAAAACTGAAATCCATGTCAGTACCCTATACGGACCTGCATAGCGAACATGTGAATCTGGAAGATGCCTTCATCGGTCTGACCGGCAAATACTGATTCAATAAAATAATTAAAGATTAAAAAGTAAATTAGAAGTCTCATGTACGCTATATTTTATAAAGAATGGATCAAGACACGGTGGTATTTTCTGCTTGCCGTAGTCACCACACTCGGTTTTACAGGCTACTGTATGCTTCGCATCAACCGGGTGATAGAAATGAAAGGCGCCGCGCATGTATGGGAAGTCATGATGCAGCGGGATGCCATATTCATCGATATGTTACAATACATCCCCCTGATTGCCGGAGTGTTGATGGCCATCGTGCAGTTTGTTCCCGAGATGCAGCGCAAATGTCTGAAACTGACTTTGCACCTGCCCTATCCCGAACTGAAAATGACCGGCAATATGTTGTTCTCCGGTTTGGTACTGTTGCTTGTCTGCTTCGCTTCCAACTTCCTTCTGATGGAGGTCTATCTGAGCGGAGTACTGGCTCACGAACTGAAGAATCATATACTGCTGACCGCCCTCACGTGGTATCTTGCCGGTATTTCCGGCTACCTGCTCATCGCATGGATCTGCCTCGAACCGGCATGGAAACGCAGAATCATCAATCTCATTATCGCCGTATTGTTACTGCGAATCTTCTTCCTGTCGCCCACGCCGGAAGCTTATAACAAATTCCTCCCGTATCTGCTGGTCTATACGTTGCTGACCGCGTCTTTCTCCTGGCTCTCCATCGTACGGTTCAAAGCGGGAAAGCAGGACTAGGATAATGAAGAATGAAGAACTAAAAATGAAGAATTAAATAAAGATGAAACGTTTCAGTACCCTACTATTATATGTCACCATCGCCTTCCTGCTTCTCTGGCAGTTGCCTTGGTGTTACAACTTCTTTGTCGTAAAGCCGGAGAAGACTCCTTTCACTCTATATAGTTTCGTGATCGGCGATTTCGCCTTGATGGGACAGGAAGAGGGAAAAGGAACCGTACGTCGCGACGCTGCCGGAAACATTTATTCCGAAGCAGCTTTCGACAGTATTCTGCCTATGTTTTATTTCCGCCAGTTGATGTCCGACGAACGTTTTCCGGATACGATTAACGGGATAGCTGTCACTCCGAAGATCGTGCAGACGGAGAATTTCAATTTCCGCAGCGTACCTACGGATATCAACGCTCCTTCCATCGGTCTTTATCCTCTGTTGGAGTCGATGTCCGGGCGTGTAGACCTGAAGATGCCGGATGATGTTTTCCGCATTACTTCGCAAGGCATTGAGTTTATCGATATGGCTTCCAATAGCGTGAATGCAGAAAAAAGCCTCTTGTTTACAGAAGCTATGACCAAGAAGAATTTCCGCTTTCCGGCCATTGAGATCGCAGGAAACCCGACGGTGAAGAAGGAGTATGACGAAGGATACCTTCTGTTGGATGCCGACCGTCGTCTGTTCCATCTGAAACAGGTGAAAGGGCGTCCCTACGTTCGTGCTATCACTTTGCCGGAAGGATTAACATTAGAGCACCTTTATCTGACGGAATTCAGAAATAAAAAGACGCTTGCTTTCCTGACAGATATCAACAATGCTTTATATGTGCTGAAAAGCCGCACGTATGATGTGGTGAAAACAGGAGTTCCTGCATTCAATCCCGAAACGGACGCGCTGACCATCATTGGAAATATGTTCGACTGGACGGTACGGGTGACGAGTCCGTCTTCCGATAATTACTATGCTTTGAACGCGGATGATTATTCACTGATAAAGAAGCTGGAAAATAATTCGAATACTCATTATATGCCCGGCATCAGTTTCACTTCTTATACGGACAAGTATGTGATGCCGCGCTTTGAGTAATAACAGGAATAATAACTTTTAGGCACGGATTACACAGATTAACACGGTTTTAGCGTTGTGAAAGCATAAAGCTATCGTGTTAATTCGTATAATCCGTATCTTTTATTTCTAACATTCACAGAAAACAATAAAGAACCTTTCGCATTTATTCAACAAGAAACTGTACCTTTGCAAGCATGAACATTATCCGATCCGCAATTGCCTCTGCGTTGAACACAAACAAATACGGTAGATAACAACACTAATTTAAAGCCGTATGAAAATTTGCAAGGCATGTACATTTCTGAGTTTCCTCATTATATTATTATACAGTTGTGCGCTTCCGCCTGAGGATGAAAAAGAGAGCCTTGAACCGGACAGTTCAACATCAGAACTTCCCTGGACAGGAGAAACCGAGAAATTCACGATTAATACCAAAGAAGGCGTACACTTGAATGATCCGCAGGAAGATGCAGGAACAGCATATATCACGATCCCCTCTTCTTCTGTAAGAAGCACCCGATGGGAATTCGGGGTACGGCTCACCTTTAATCCTTCCGCCAATAATTACGCCCGTTTCTATTTAGCCTCTTCATCGGAAATACTTTCCGGAGATCTGAACGGCTATTACATTCAGATAGGAGGAACAAAAGACAATGTAGCACTTTACCGGCAAAATGGGAATCAATCCAAATTACTGGCTTCGGGAAGAGAACTCATGAAAGGAAATAATTCTCCGAAATTATTTATCAAAGTAGAATGCGACGCCAACGGCTACTGGACTTTCTGGACACGCATGGAAACGGAAACCGAATATACGAAGGAGAAACAAATAAAAGACGCAAGTATCACAAAGTCAATCTGCTGCGGCATATACTGCGTTTATACAAAAAGCCGCTGTGACGGTTTCACTTTCCATCATATACAGTTGTCTGATGATGTGATAACAAGTACTGAACCGGACGACATACCGGACGTTCCGGATGAACCGGACAAGCCTGACACACCGGAATCGCCGGAATATCCTGACAATGTGAGAAATATGTTACTATTCAACGAAGTGATGTATGACAATGCCAAAGACGGTGCCGAATACATCGAATTCTATAATCCTGCTGATCAGGATATCACTGTAAAGTCTCTGCGTCTGTTTAAAATGAGAGCAACGGGAGAAATATTCAGTACCACAATACTCAAACAGGAAGATGAAAATACAAACCTTGTTATTCCCGGCAAAGGATATATTTGTTTTACTCACTCCGCAACTACACTGATCAGAAAGCATAAGGTTGACGGCAAAAGTATAACCGAAATATCCAAATTTCCGCAACTGAGCAACGACGGAGGTTACCTTGCCTTGGCAACTGATGAAGAACATCCCCGCACGATTGATACCTGCCGTTTCATAGACTGGATGCACGACACTTCAGTCACTACAGGCATTTCATTAGAGAAGATATCTCCTGAACTTCCTTCTCTCAACAAAAACTGGCACTCATCGAGAAATGATACAGGTGGCACACCCGGAATAAAAAACTCATAAGAAGGATGCATTTATTTGATAAATTCCCTACATTTGTACAATTTGTAGGAAAAGCATATTTGAATATATTCACCCGCGAACGAATTTTAAGCAACAGATATGAGTCCAATTATCTTATCTATTACTATCATAGCATACTTTATGATCCTTTTCGCTATCTCCTATATAGCAGGACATAAAGCGGATAACGAAGGCTTCTTCGTCGGCAACCGCAAATCGGCATGGTATATTGTCGCCTTTGCCATGATTGGTTCCACTATCTCCGGAGTTACGTTTGTATCCGTACCGGGTATGGTACAAGCCAGCGGCTTCTCCTACCTGCAAATGGTACTGGGATTTATCGTCGGACAGTTCATTATCGCATTCATACTCGTTCCGCTTTTCTACCGGATGAATCTGGTTTCTATCTATGAATATCTTGAAAATCGCTTCGGAGCTTCTTCCTATAAGACAGGAGCCTGGTTTTTCTTTATTTCCAAAATGCTCGGAGCTGCCGTGCGGCTCTTTTTAGTATGTCTGACCTTGCAATTACTCATCTTCGAGCCTTTCCATATTCCCTTTATAATCAATGTCATACTGACAGTACTCATTGTCTGGCTCTATACTTTCCGGGGAGGAGTGAAATCATTGATATGGACTGATGTACTGAAAACATTCTGTCTGGTAGTCTCCGTCGTACTTTGTATCTACTATATAGCTTCCAGCCTGCATCTGAATTTCAGCGGGTTAGTCTCAACGATTTCAGACAGCGATCTCTCCAGGATGTTCTTTTTTGACGATGTCAATGACAAGCGGTATTTCTTCAAGCAATTCCTGGCAGGAGTCTTTACCGTTATCGCCATGAACGGGCTGGATCAGGACATGATGCAACGGAATCTCAGTTGCAAGAACTTCCGTGACTCACAGAAGAATATGATTACAAGCGGAATTTCACAGTTCTTCGTGATCCTGCTCTTCCTGATGCTGGGTGTCTTGCTCTATACTTTCACCGCCCGGCAGGGAATCGAGAATCCCGGCAAGAGCGATGAATTGTTCCCAATGATCGCCACAGGCAATTACTTCCCGGGCATAGTCGGTATCCTGTTCATTATCGGATTGATAGCTTCGGCGTACTCCGCTGCCGGATCGGCCTTGACAGCCCTGACGACTTCTTTCACCGTAGATATTCTGAATGCGCACAAGAAAGACGAAGCGGCACTCAGCAAAATACGGAAACACGTACACATCGGGATGGCATTCGTGATGGGAATCGTCATCTTCGTATTCAATTTACTGAATAATACGAGTGTGATTGATGCGATTTATACGCTGGCCAGTTATACGTATGGTCCAATTCTCGGACTATTCGCTTTCGGCATTTTTACTAAGAAACAAGTTTATGACCCATATATTCCGTTAGTAGCCATTCTTTCTCCTGCACTTTGCTACGTATTGCAAAGTAATTCGGAAGCCTGGTTCGATGGATATCAAATTAGCTATGAGTTACTGATATTGAATGCTGCGTTTACTTTTCTGGGGCTTTGCCTGCTTATCAAAAGAAAATCGTCAGCAGCCCCTATCAACAGCTCTTTAATAAAAAAACATTAAAATGAAAAAGAAAATCAATTGCTTCATACCTTTTGGCAATCCGAAAGATACGATACAAACTGTAAAAGAATTGCAAGGTTCAGAATTAGTGAACAAAATCTACCTGCTAAGCGCTGATACCAACAAAGATTGCTTACCGGGGTGTGAATGTCTCCTCATCAACGGTCTCTACTCTACAAGTACGATTAAAACAATTGCCGACAACGCAGATGATGCCAGCTATCTTTTGCTTTACACGAAACAGACCCCGCTAAAACTAGGATTGTACGCACTGGAACGCATGACACAGATTATACAGAACTCCTCAGAAAATGCAATGGTATACGCAGATCATTACCAACTGGTTGACGGAGTTCTCAAACAAGCTCCCGTTATTGATTATCAACAAGGAAGCCTCCGGGATGATTTTGATTTCGGTTCGGTGCTTTTATTCAATTCCGAAATTTTCACCCTTGCTTCAAGTATTCTGGAGGAAACAGTTTTCCAATATGCTGCATTTTATGAAATGCGTCTGATGCTAGGTAATCTATTTCAAATCATCCATATCAATGAGTTCCTTTACACAGAAATAGAAACAGATACCCGGAAAAGCGGAGAAAAACAATTCGATTACGTAAATCCTAAAAATCGGGAAGTACAGATCGAAATGGAGAAAGTTTGTATCAAGCATCTGAAAGAAATCAATGCCTATGTAAGACCTTCTTCCCGAACAGTAAACCTGGACAGAGAAGCTTTTGAGTTTGAAGCATCTGTCATCATACCTGTCCGTAATCGTATCCGGACCATTCGTGACGCCGTAAATTCTGCTTTGAGCCAGCAAACGACTTTTCCCTTTAATGTGATTGTGATCGACAATCACTCAACGGACGGTACCACCGAAGCCCTCCAGGAATTTAGTGCGGACAATAGACTAATACATATCATTCCCCAGGAGAATGATCTCGGTATAGGAGGTTGCTGGAATGTAGGAGTACACCATGAGAAATGCGGTAAATTTGCCGTGCAACTGGATAGCGATGACCTGTATAAGGATGAGCATACCTTACAGAAAATCGTCGATACCTTCTATCAGCAGAACTGTGCAATGGTGATAGGGACTTACCTAATGACGGATTTTCAGATGAACGAGATAGCTCCCGGTGTCATTGACCATAAAGAGTGGACAGTAGAGGACGGTCCCAACAATGCTTTACGTATCAATGGGTTGGGTGCCCCACGGGCCTTCTACACTCCCATCCTTCGCAAGATCAAATTCCCCAATACCAGTTATGGAGAAGATTATGCCATAGGTCTGAGTATTTCTCGTGAATATACGATCGGTCGTATTTATGATGTAATCTATCTTTGCCGCCGTTGGGAAGGCAACTCTGACGCAGCATTAGATATCGAAAAAATTAACCGGAACAATTTCTACAAAGACAGTATCCGAACCTGGGAGTTACAGGCAAGAATCCGGATGCACAGCATCGATGAAAGTTTTCAGCGTCTCGTCAACGAGATGATAGAAAAACAGAAAAAAGACTGGAAGCTGGCAAAAAAGAATTATAAGGAATTAGAACAGAATCTTAAAAAAGAAAAGACGCTGGAACTCAAACTAGGAGGGGACACCAAGAGAGTCAGATTCTTCCCAAATCCACAACGGGCAATCTCTACAATGGCCCAGACCGACTCTCAGTCCATACAAGAAAGACCTTGTTTTCTGTGCAATGACAATCGCCCGGCAGAACAAACGTCTTTGTCACTCGGACATTATGAGGTATGCCTCAATCCTTATCCGATTTTCCGCCGGCATCTGACCATAATTGAAGAGGAACATACCCCGCAAACCATCAAAAACCGTTTTGAGGATATGCTTTTCCTTGCCGAAAACATGAACGAGTTCCTCATCTTATATAACGGACCGGAATGCGGAGCTTCCGCCCCTGACCATATGCACTTTCAGGCAGCAGGAAAAGAGGAAAAGATTGCCAATCCTTTTGGGATGACTTTCATATCGGACATGCTTAGTTCTGAAGATAGCGTACATAGTCATCTAGAAAACGGGTTCACCACGAGCATTGGCATTTCATCTCCAAACAGAAGAGGGATCATTGAAATGTTTGAGTATCTTTACGATAAGATAGTTTCTATTTATCATGACAAAGAACCTTTAATCAATGTGATTGCCTGGTATGGACTCGAAACAGTAAACCGCACTGGAGGCGATGAAATAAAACAGTGGAACTGTATTATTTTCCTACGTTCTAAACATCGGCCGGAATGTTATTATGCCCAAGGGAAAAAAGGCTTATTGATAAGCCCGGCTATTGCGGAGATGTGTGGCGTATTCCCCATTGTAAGAGAAGAAGATTTGGATAAGATAACAGCTAAAAAAATCACTCAGATTTACAAGGAGGTCAGTTTGTCACAGGAACAGTTAAAAGCACTCACCGATCAAACATCCTAGTAAAGAAGAAATGGAAGAACCTCAGATTACAGTCGGTATCCTTTCGGGAAAAGAAATTGAATTTTCTTTTCCCGAAAGCTTCACTACTCCTGACGGCACAAAGGTTTCAGGGGCACAAAAGGCTGTTTATCAAAAAGAAAAGATATACTGGTCAGGGAAAGAATACGATGAATTGATATTCTACCCTCAGCCAAATGCCGGGATCTTCTTTGAGCTAAAGGATGTCACCATCGGCATCAATTTTCATTGGGAACGCAAAGAAGTACAACACTTCCAGGGAGCTTTGAAAATCATTGTCGAAGGAGAGACACTGACCGCCATCAATGTAATCTCTATAGAAGATTACCTGACAAGTGTCATCTCATCAGAAATGAGTGCCACCGCCTCTTTGGAACTACTGAAAGCACATGCTGTCATTTCCAGAAGCTGGCTGATCAATAAATTGAGAGTGGAGAATGAAAAATGGAAAGCTACTATACAGCCGGACAGCGCAGCCAACTCTCCACTTTCCACTCTCAACTCTCAACTTATCAAATGGTATGATCATGAAGCGCATACGCACTTTGATGTTTGTGCGGATGATCATTGCCAGCGCTATCAGGGAACTACCCGTGCTTCTACTCCACAAGCTATCGAAGCTGTTTCAGCTACCCGTGGAGAGGTGCTGATGTATGAAGGAAAGATTTGCGATGCGCGATTCTCCAAATGTTGTGGCGGTGCAATGGAAGAGTTTCAGAATTGTTGGGAGAATGTGAGGCATCCTTATCTGACCGGTAAACGAGATTACATACCGGAATCCCATGCTTCTGATTCGGAGAAACAAATAACAGGTCCGGCAATACAGCTTCCCGATCTGACGCAGGAAGAAGAAGCGGACCGATGGATACGAACTTCTCCGGATGCTTTCTGTAATACGCAGGATAAAAAGATTCTGAGTCAGGTTCTTAATAACTACGATCAGGAAACGACTGATTTCTACCGTTGGAAAATCAGTTATAGCCAACAGGAACTAGCTGAGTTAATCCATCAACGTTCGGGAATTGATTTCGGGGAAATCATAGACTTAATCCCTGTAGAGCGAGGAACTTCCGGACGCCTGATACGATTAAAGATAGTAGGTACTTTACGGACACTGACCATCGGAAAAGAATTAGAGATCCGACGTACATTGTCGCCTTCCCATCTTTATAGTTCAGCATTCCTTGTGGATAAGGAAAAAGGAGAAGAGGGAAATGTTCCAACCCACTTTACACTGACGGGAGCCGGTTGGGGACACGGAGTAGGACTTTGTCAGATCGGTGCGGCAGTAATGGGAGAGCGAGGTTATTATTACAAAGATATTTTAGCTCACTATTATCCCGGAAGCAGACTTGAAAAACAATATGAATAACATCTGAGACTAATGCCATGATATCAACAAGAAATGCCAAGAACATAATACCAAGAAACAATCGAAATCCGTGGAGCTGGATTCCGACTCTTTATTTTGCGGAAGGACTGCCTTATGTGGCTGTGATGACGATTGCCGTTATCATGTACAAGCGCCTGGGATTGTCGAATACAGAAATAGCGCTCTATACTTCCTGGTTATATCTGCCTTGGACGATCAAACCATTATGGAGTCCTTTCGTAGATCTGGTCAAGACAAAGCGTTCCTGGATTATTGCCATGCAGGGTTTGATTGCTGCCGGTTTCGCCGGTATTGCCTTTTTTATCCCGACTCCACACTATGTGCAACTCACTCTTGCATTCTTTTGGCTGATGGCATTCAGTTCTGCCACGCATGACATTGCGGCTGACGGCTTTTATATGCTTGGCCTCAACAACAAAGAACAATCCTTCTTCGTAGGCATCAGAAACACTTGCTATCGTTTCGCCAATATCTTCGGGCAGGGAATCCTGGTTATGTTGGCAGGCTGGTTGGAAACATCGCATGGCAATGTTCCAATGGCCTGGAGCATCACTTTCTATCTGATGGCAGGATTATTCCTCGGACTGACACTATACCATCGCTTTATTCTCCCTCACCCTGCTTCAGATGTCAAAAGACCGGGGTTAACACCGGGTAAGTTACTGGAAGATTTCTTTAAGACATTCGTCACTTTCTTTGAGAAGAAAAACCTGGGACTTATGTTTTTCTTCCTGCTCACCTATCGGTTGGGAGAATCCCAACTTGCTAAAATAGCCTCTCCATTCTTATTGGATGGTGCCGAACAAGGCGGATTGGGATTATCAACCGCATCCGTCGGAGTCATTTATGGCACCATCGGCGTCGCCGCCCTACTGATAGGCGGCATCATCAGCGGTTTCCTCGTTTCCCGTGACGGTTTTAAGAAATGGATCATTCCCATGGCGCTGGCTATCAACCTCCCCGACCTTTTATATGTCTGGATGGCAGCAGCTACTCCGGACAACCTCCTGTTAATCTCCATTTGTGTAGCCATCGAACAGTTGGGATACGGCTTCGGCTTCACTGCTTATATGCTTTATCTGATTTATATTGCAGATGGTGAACACAAAACAGCTCATTATGCCATTGGAACAGGTTTTATGGCACTTGGCATGATGCTTCCGGGAATGCCGGCAGGATGGATACAGGAACATCTCGGATACACCAACTTCTTTATCTGGGTATGCGTATGCACCATTCCCGGCATCCTTGCTTCATGGATGATCCGCAATCGACTGGACAGTTCCTTCGGAAAAAAGAGATAAAATTGAATTACTTATAACTTAACACATTAAAAAGTAACAGTCATGAATGTAACAACAAGTAACAAACGCCTATTGGCACTCGATGTGATGCGGGGCATCACCATCGCGGGTATGATCTTAGTAAATACGCCCGGTTCCTGGCAACATGCGTATGCTCCCCTCAAACATGCCGAGTGGATTGGATTAACTCCTACCGATCTGGTATTCCCATTCTTTATGTTCATTATGGGAATCTCCACGTACATCTCTTTGAGAAAGTACAATTTCACCTTCAGTGTTCCCGCGGGTTTAAAAATTCTCAAACGGACCGTGATCATTTTCCTGATTGGAATTGGCATCAGCTGGCTTTCCATTCTCTGCTTCCAGCACGATCCCTTCCCTATCGACCAGATTCGCATTCTCGGAGTCATGCAACGGCTTGCTTTGGGATATGGAGTTACTGCCATAGTCGCTTTACTCATGAAGCATAAATATATACCTTATTTAATTGCTGTACTTCTCATTAGTTATTTTGCAATCCTTGCCCTCGGCAATGGATATGTCTACGACGAAACAAATATTCTTTCCATCGTCGACCGTGCAGTATTAGGACAAGCTCATATCTATGGCGGTCAGATACTTGATCCGGAAGGACTGCTTAGTACTATTTCAGCCATCGCCCACGTCCTAATCGGCTTCTGTGCCGGAAAGCTATTGATGGAAGTGAAAGATATTCATGAGAAGCTGGAACGTTTGTTCCTGATAGGTACTATCCTTACTTTCGCAGGTTTCTTACTGAGTTATGGTTCCCCTATCTGCAAGAAAGTATGGTCTCCTTCCTTCGTACTCGTAACCTGCGGTCTGGGTTCCAGTTTTCTGGCATTACTCGTATGGATCATTGACATTAAAGGTTATAAAAACTGGAGCCGTTTCTTCGAATCGTTTGGAGTAAATCCGCTATTTATTTATGTATTGGCAGATATTCTGGCGATTACGCTGGCAGTCATTCCTATGACCTACCAAGGTGAAGCGACTTCTTTACATGGCTATATTTACAGTGCACTCCTACAACCTGTCTTCGGAGATAAAGGAGGCTCACTGGTATTTGCCCTGCTTTTTGTCCTTCTCAACTGGGCAATAGGCTACATTCTATATAAAAAGAAAATATACATTAAGATATGATACTCATTGCAGACAGTGGTTCTACCAAAACAGACTGGTGTGTCGTACTGAACGGCACAGTTATCAAGCGACTTGGAACGAAAGGGATCAACCCTTTCTTCCAGTCGGAAGAAGAAATCCAACAGAAGCTGACAGCTTCCCTTCTGCCTCAACTGCCGGAAGGGAAATTCAATGCAGTTTACTTCTACGGAGCAGGTTGTACACCCGAGAAAGCTCCCGTCCTCCGACGGGCTATTGCAGACAGTCTGCCCGTTATCGGGAATATTAAAGCTAATTCGGATATGCTGGCTGCCGCCCACGGGCTATGTGGCCAGGAGGCTGGTATCGCCTGTATTTTGGGGACGGGGTCCAATTCTTGTTTTTACAATGGAAAAGAGATCGTCAGTAACATCTCTCCTCTCGGATTTATTTTGGGAGATGAAGGTAGCGGTGCCGTACTTGGAAAACTGCTGGTAGGAGATATTCTGAAAAATCAACTTCCTGCCACCTTGAAAGAAGAGTTTCTGAAGCAGTTCGATCTGACGCCTCCCGAAATCATCGACCGGGTTTATCGCCAGCCCTTTCCCAATCGTTTTTTGGCCAGTCTCTCTCCTTTTATCGCACAGCATTTGGAAGAACTGGCTATCCGCCAATTAGTTATGAACAGCTTTATAGCTTTCTTTCGCAGGAATGTGATGCAGTATGATTACAAGCAATATCCGGTACACTTCATCGGATCGATAGCCTACTGTTACAAAGAGATTCTACAGGATGCTGCCCGACAAACAGGTATTCAGATAGGTAAGATTCTCCAAAGTCCGATGGAAGGATTGATTCAATATCATAGCCAATTATCATTCCATCCTTAATAATAGAAGAACATTCTAAAGACTAAAAGCACAAATTATACTTCAATCTTTTAATGCCACGCAGTTATGTAAAGAATGATAACCATTTATTGACCCGTGTTCAGGGCCAGTCCGTAAAACACTGATTCTCAACAGATAAAAAACATCTAGAATTTCTTTAAAAGAAAAGATCTGTTGGTTTTAAAGGAACGGTGTCTTGGTTTTAAAGGAACGACCCGTTGGTTTAAAACCAACGGGATCATTCTTTCTTCATATTCTCAATACAATGGGCTAAGCGGTTGATTCTGTAAAATAAATTATCTACATTTCTACCAAGATACGGAATACCTTTCCCGGATCAGCTGCCCATTCTTTCATTGCCTCCAAAGCATCTTCCGGTTTTGCAATCTTTGAGATCAGTTCTTCTACCGGACACTTACCTTCTTTCATATAGTTGATTACCGCACGGAAATCAGCAGGCAATGCATTTCTGGAACCACGAATATCCAGTTCTTTCTGGACGAAATACTTGGTCTGAAAAGCGACTTCTTTTTTGGCGTAGCCAATACAAACCACACGACCGGTAAAGCCAACTTCATCCACAGCCATTACATAAGTCACAGGACTGCCGACAGCTTCAATCACGACATCAGCTCCAAACCCTGCGGTGATTTCCTGTATCCGCTCATGTACATTCTCTGTTTTAGAGTTTACTGCGTAAGACGCTCCCACTCTTTTGGCCAGTACCAGTTTTTCATCATCCAGATCGACCGCAATCACCGTCGCTCCTCTCAAGGCAGCACGTACAATAGCGCCAATCCCAATCATACCACAGCCAATCACCATCACATACTCATTATCGATGACCTGAGCACGGGAAACAGCATGAAATCCTACACTCATCGGCTCAATCAGAGCACAGTCACGGGATGAGATATTACCTGCCGGGATAATCTTCGTCCAAGGAAGCACGGCGTATTCGCACATCACTCCATTCCGTTGTACGCCTAATGTCTCATTATGCTCGCAGGCATTGACACGCCCGTTACGGCACGAAGCACATTTACCACAATTGGTATATGGGTTCAATGTTACATTCATCCCTTTCTCAAAGCCAGCCGGAACATCCGGACCGATCTCTTCAATCACTGCTCCTACTTCATGCCCCGGTATTACAGGGAGTTTCACCATCGGGTTACGCCCCAGAAAAGTGTTTAAATCGGAGCCACAGAAGCCGACATACTTGATTCTTACCAATACTTCACCGACACCGACGGCCGGCTTTTCCAGTTCAACCACCTTCATTTCGGAGGGGTTGACAATTTGAACTGCTTTCATTTTATTTGTTTGAGATAAATTTATTAATCAATTACTTTATAGCCCTTCCAACCGTAATAGGCACAAAACGCAAAACAAATCATCGGTATGCCATAAGCGACATAATAAGCATGCTCATTGACATGCATGAAGTACGCTGTCAACTGAGGAAGACAGGCATTACCGACAATTGCCATTACCAAAAAGGCCGAACCGCTCTTTGTCTGATTTCCGAGTCCTTTCAGTGCCAAAGAGAACTGTGTAGGATACATGATAGACATAAAGAAAGAGATGGCGAGCATCGCATACAGTCCGATCATTCCTCCCCATAGCATCACGACACCACACAAAAGGATATTCATCAAAGCATACACCAGCAACATATCCTGCGGACGGAACTTGACCATCAATCCCGTACCAATCCAGCGCCCTAGCAAGAAGGCCAGCATGTACAGTCCAAAGAAAGTGGTAGCCGTATCTTCCGGCAAACCGGCATAGGTGCAGCAGTAAACGAGAAACAGACTGTTGATAGCTGTTTGCCCACCATTATAAAAGAACTGCGCGATGACTCCCCAACGTAAATGCGAGCGTTTCAGCACATCGAAATCAATCAGTTTTTCTTTCTTTCCGGATGCAGGTTCCGCTCCTTCATCTCCAATCTTCGGCAATTTTGAGAAAACAAATACGACCGCTATCGCAAGAAGCAACAGAGCCAATATCAGATAAGGAAGTTTCATCGCATCCGTTTCCAGTTGTATATAAGCCTGCCAGCCTCCCGGATAATCAACAGGAAGCGTCTCGCGTGTATAATGGGTACCGCTTAGAATCAGCTTGCTCAGAAACATCGCTGCGATAAAAGCGCCTAGTCCATTGAAGGATTGCGCCAGATTCAATCGGCGCGGAGCCGTTTCGGGAGCTCCCAGCACGGTGACATAAGGATTGGCGGCTGTCTCCAGAAAACACATTCCGGTAGCGATAATGAAGAAGATGCAGAGATAAGCCCAATATTCTTTCAGCATGGCAGCAGGAAAAAACAGCAATCCGCCGACAGCTGCCAGCAACAGCCCGAAGATGATTCCCGCCTTATAGCTATAACGCTTCATGAACATAGCTATCGGGATAGGGAAAATAAAGTAAGCCAGCCAATAAGCGGTCTCCGTAAAAGAGGCCTCGAAAGTGTTCAGTTCACAGGTTTTCATCAACTGCCGGATCATTGTGGGAAGCAGATTGCTGCTGATCGCCCACAAGAAGAAAAGGCTGAAAACCAGTGCGAGAGGAATGGTATATGTATTCTTTTTCATGTGTACAGTGATTGTTTAGCGGTATAGTGGCTGTTTCCTTTCTATTCCGACATATTTTTAATGTACGGGAGTTCCGGAAGTTCTGCAAACCCGTAGAATTTCCGCGCATTCCCGCCCAGGAATAACGTTTTCTCCACTTCCGACAATTCCAGGGATTTCACCACAAAGTCATAAGACATCTTATAAGTAATGGCTGTTATCGTGCGCGGATAGTCCGAGCCCCACATCAGTTTCTCCATACCAACCAGTTCTGCGGCTTCACGAATAGCCTTTATGGCACCTTTAAACGGATAAAACTCGTCATTGAACAGCCATGTGATACCACCGGACTCAATCATCACATTCGGATGACGTGCCAACTTAATCTGCTCCTTCCAATCCGGAAGAGTAACCATCCCGAAATGGCCGACGGCAATCTTCAATCGAGGACATTCCTGAATAATCTCTTCCATCTCCGGAACCTGTATCGCCCCCTCTGCCAAGTCGACTGACAAGATCACTCCCCGCTCTTCCATCCACCGGAACATCTGCATCATTTCAGGACAGTTCAACATTACCCGTCCCTCTTTCAGAAGTAAGCGCTGGGCAGGAATCTTAATCGCTTTAAATCCCTTCCCGATCAGTTCTTTCGCCTGTCCCAGATAGCCCGGCTTGCGAAACTCACACATTCCGCAAACAAAGAAACGGTCCGGATAGCGTGAAACAACCTCCATCAGATAATCGTTCTGAATGCCGTCTATAAATTCTTGTGTAATAACCGCAGCCGAGACTTGGGCATAATCCATATTGGACAGAAAAACTTCCGCACTATTCACCCCGTCAATCATAAAAGGAGGAACCATCTGCCGAATCTCCCCCATAAACAGGGAGCGTCCGTTCTCTAAAGTACGGATAGGAAAACCATCGACCACCGTATCTTGGCGAAGCCACAGATGGGCATGCGCATCAATAATCGTATAATCCATAGAATCGACCGTTTTTTTAAGAGTTTGCCCAACTTACACGCTGCTGTTCTCCGATAATTTCCCGCACTTCACGCACGAGTTCCCAATCGATCGATTCTTCAATAAAGCCGATATTTTTCTTCACATTCTCCGGATTAGTGGTGCTGAACAGGGTAGTCGCAATCTTTGGATTACTCACCGAGAATTGCATAGCGAGCTTTTCTATCGGATAATTCTTTGCTTTACAATGCTCCATCGCTTTGCGACAGGCATCTACCAATGGCTTGGGAGCCGGATGCCAGACCGGAACACCACGTTCGCTCAGCAAGCCCATCGAGAGAGGAGAAGCATTGATGACACCGATTTCTTTCGATTCGAAATAGTCAAGGAAGTCAGCCAATTTATCATCGCACAGACAATAGTGACAGAAGCTAAGAACAGATTCAATAGTTCCGCTTGGCGAACGGTCTATCACCCATTTCAAGTTTTCGAGCTGCAAGTCAGTGATTCCGACATGTCCTACCACTCCTTTCTCACGCAGTTCGACCAAAGCAGGCAATGTCTCATTAACCACCTGATTCAGGTCGGCAAACTCAATATCATGCACATTGATCAAATCGATGAAGTCAATATTCAGACGTTCCATACTTTCATATACACTCTCCGTCGCACGCTTTGCCGAGTAGTCCCATGTATTGACTCCGTCTTTGCCATAGCGTCCGACTTTCGTAGAAAGATAATAACGGTCGCGAGGAATATCCTTCAGCGCTTTGCCTAGAACAGTCTCTGCCTTATAATGTCCGTAATAAGGGGAAACATCGATAAAGTTCATTCCGGCTTCGATGGCTGTAAACACAGCCTGAATGCCTTCTTTTTCTTTTAAATCATGGAAAACTCCTCCCAGAGAGGAAGCTCCGAAGCTGAGAGACGATACTTTCATCCCTGTCTTTCCGATTTCATGGTATTGCATACGTATAGGGTTTTAAATTATTTTGTATGCGACAAAAGTAAGGGGTGAACCCTTCTCAACGGACAAGAGAGGGGCGAAAAAGCTACGTAACGGTTTACGTAAAAAATCTTTCTTTAAATGCGGAGATTTATCAGGGAATATGCTTTCTTTGCAGATAAATCTAAGTTGGAGACCTTCAGATGGAAAACCGGAAACATACTTCACTCAAAGACCTCGCCCAAGCATTAGGCGTATCCATCCCTACTGTATCCCGAGCGCTGAAAGACAGCCCGGAAATCAGCCGTGAACTTTGCGCCAAAGCCAAGAAGCTGGCCAAAGAGATGAATTATCGTCCCAATCCTTTCGCTATGAGTCTGCGGAAGAATGCGCCGCGCATCATCGGAGTGATCGTTCCGGATATTGTCACTCATTTCTTTGCCTCCATTCTGAACGGGATAGAGAACATGGCGATCGATAACGGATATTTCGTCATTATCACGACATCGCACGAGTCTTTCGAGCATGAAAAAAGGAATATAGAGAATCTGGTCAATATGCGGGTAGAGGGGATTATCGCCTGCCTGTCTCAGGAAACAACTGACTTTTCTCATTTTGCTGCATTGAAAGAGATCAATATGCCGCTGATTCTGTTCGACCGTGTTTGCCTGACCGATCAATTCTCGTCAGTAATAGCAGACGGAGCACAATCCGCACAAATGGCTACCCAGCATCTGCTGGACAATGGAAGTAAACGGGTGGCTTTTATCGGCGGTGCCAATCATCTGGATATTGTAAAAAGAAGGAAGCATGGTTATCTGGAAGCCTTGCGCGATAACCGGATTCCGATTGAAAAGGAATTAGTTGTCTGCCGGAAAATTGATTATGAGGAAGGACAGATTGCTACGGAAACATTATTATCTCTCCCCCAGCCTCCCGATGCCATCCTTGCCATGAATGACACATTGGCTTTTGCCGCTATGGAAGTAATCAAAAGGCACGGACTTCGTATTCCCGACGATATCGCCATCATCGGATACACGGATGAGCAGCACGCCAATTATGTGGAACCCAAGCTATCTGCCGTATCGCATCAGACTTATAAGATGGGGGAAACAGCCTGTCAACTGCTGATTGATCAGATTAAGGGAGACAGGACGGTCAAGCAAGTGGTGATTCCGACACATTTGCAGATAAGGGAGAG
>ENA-UONY01000958-UONY01000958.1-human-gut-metagenome-genome-assembly--contig:-CS9-NODE-958-length-28093-cov-7.151972_pt1 | contig 28093 bp, 27 predicted proteins | sample MGYA00242465_ERZ724012 | MGnify/ENA metagenome assembly ERZ724012 | reverse complement strand
TGGTAACTTATGTCCAGTTAAGTCACCGTTTTTTACATCATTTATCTAACGTTGGCACTTCATTTCTGTCCTAAAATAAAGTCACAAAAAATATTCTGATGTGTGATCGATAATCTCCATCTCCTGAATCGAAACGACCATACGACGGACATCTTCCCTTGATGTTCGATTATTCCTAAATCAAACGTACGACCATTGCTTTCGTATTTTGCAATATTTATTCTAAAACGTTTTTAGAATTTTTAATGAAAGATTTATATTCACGAACAGTTTTCTCCTAAATGAGGATATAATCCCAAAACAATGGGTGTGTCATCGCATATCCCATACAATTTCTTCCGTGACACACCCTAAACCGACTTTTATATAAATCTGAAAATGTATTTACGTTATGCAGAACGGAGTGGGGTCATGGACAGATTTTCATTCAGGATCAGTGAGAACAATAGACGCCGCCTAGAGATCCTGAAGGCATTCTCCGTCCTCGATGGAAAAAATCCAACATTGCAGGATCTAGTCAACGAATCCATAGAACAGTTCTTCGTATTCACCTATGAAAAATATTGTCTTGCCAACCCGAACTCCGATTACCTAGGGGAGACCATGGAGGGGATGCTTCCAAAATGTTCCGAGGAACGATCATCTATCTCAATCCTCTGACGACCAAATCCCCATCATGTCCGCAGAGCGGACATGACCACTCACCCCCTCCCGACCGAATCACAGAGTATCTCCCTATACTCCGAATACATCCCCTTCTCCATCAACGCCCTCGTCAACGTCATCCTGTTCACTCCGAGTAAACGTGCGGCCTCGCTGATGCTCTTCCCCTCATACGCGAAGGACATCACCTCCTTCTCCGACGGATGACCATCCTTCGAAAAGACGAACGCCCTCGGCCTACCGATATGCACCCCTCTCTCCGCGGCATCCCTCATACCATCCGATATCCTCTCGGACAGCGTCCTATCATCACACATGATGTCCTCTCCCCACGACCACCATGTGAACAAGTCCTATCACGATGTGAAATAGGGAACCGTATTTTCCACGCATCATCACACCCCCTTGTTTCCATCGTGAAAACCCTGTTTTTCCGCAGAATCCGAACCCTTGTTTCCATTAACCCTTGTTTCCATGCTCTTGGCCTTACATTGGATGCGTTCCTTCATCGTCCTCGCACGGATCATCTTCCGATAGGGATCGAAGAGAGGATCGTCCATCCCCGATGCCTTCGCCCTCTCCAACCTCTCGACGTATTCGGGATAGCGGTTCGGGATTACGCAGCTCTCCCTCTTGCAGTGTGTCCTTCCCTTCACGGCATCCATCAGACAGTGACGGCCCAATCCCCACATCTCCGCGATGACCTCTATGGAACCTCCCCTGTCCACCAAGGAGAAGAAATCGTTCTCCGACCTCACCACGGTGGCCTTGGTCACCGTGCGTACGATCTTCCCGTCGTCATCCTTTCTTTCTCTCTCCCTGTCATTCTCAAGCACCCTGCCCTTCGGCATCAGGTGTATGTCCTCCTCGAACACGAATCCCACCGAACGGGAGACGTGCTCCCCCTCACGGATCTTCCTGTCTATCGAATCCCTCGTCTTCTTCGTCTGTTCCTTCACGAACAACGAATCCGTGGCGGACTTGTACGTGTCCAAATGCAATGCGGCCTCCGAGTTCCCCGACAATCCGCCGTATCCTGCGTAGATCGCATCGCAACGGTACATATCCAATACATTCTTCAAACGATTCAACTCGTCAGGACCCTTCCTCGTAAGACGTGAGGAATCGTACACCACGAGATAATTAGGTTGCTTGGAGACGACGGTTCCTATGAGCATCCCGAAATCGTCACGGTCGTTGGTCGTACCCGATACCCCGTCATCGTGGTATTCCCCTACGATCTCGACACCATTCCGTTCGCACCATTGACGGCAGACCTTCAACTGTGTTTCTATGGAAACGCCCAAATCCGCCTGACCCTTGGTGGAGACACGTGCATAGATGACGGCGGACTTACCTTGTCTGAGGATATCGTCCATCAGAAGTCACCCCCGTCAACGGATAGGTTGCGGACGGCGGAACCGTCCGCAAGGGATGGACATCCCGAAGGGATGTTCCTCCCCACATCGAATGAACAAGGAAGAAGAATCGATGGAACCGACGTGAGGTCGCCACACCCCATAGGGCCTATCGCCGTGCACGGCGACTCTTCGATTCCATCGATAATTCCAAGGACGAACGGGATTTTAACGATTTCCAACAATCCTCTGTCGGCGGTCATTGGTACCCCTCCCCGGTGAACTCCGAGTACCTCCTATTGGCGAACGACATCTGAAGCGTGGTCATCTCCGTCATTGCTTTCACCAACATCGACACGTTACCGGTGAGCGATGTTATGCTCTCCCCCTGGAGTTGTATGATATCCTTCAGCCCCAGGATCTCCGCCTTCATCCTTTCGATATCCGAGGAACATGCCGATGCAACTCCCTCCAAATCCCTTATCGCATTGGGCGCGTTCGCATAGATCTCGATCAACCTCTCGTCATCCGCATTCTCGATCTCCGTCTCCAAGTAATCGGGAGAGGTGTCCGATGTTATCAGTTGACCCTCGTCATGATAGCGTGGCGGTATCAACGTGGCCAACGGATCGTTCTCCTTCCCACGGTGCAGTTGATACTTCGCAGGAAGTTGGGGATCGGTGAGCTGCCATCCGTTCGCACGTAACGTGGATGCCATGTACAGGCATCTTTCGATGATGTAGTCGATGACCTGTTGCCTCTTGACCTTGGATGGGTAATAGTACACACGGCCAGGGTTGACGTAGAACTCCATCGTCCCTTTCGTCGATTCGTAGAAGTTCACGGTCAGGTCCTGTCTAAAGAGTCTGAGGTGTCCCCTCCTATGGATCTTCCCCCTGCCTCCGGAGCTCTCCGTCTCCCAGTATCCCATGTACAGGCCGTTGGTCCCTTGGATGTCCTTGAAGTCACCCTTCTTGCGGACGGTCATGCTTATCCTGCCGCTGATGTGCGCGTTGACCATGCCCATCGGCAATCTGCCGTTGGGCGGCAGACTATCGCGTATGTGCGATACATCGCGCACTTGGGAACCATCGCGCGTGAGACCGTTCGTTTCGACGCTCCCGTCGTTTTCCAACAGTTCCGATCCTAATGCGTGCGCGTGAGGGTCTGCGTAGACTCTCGGATTGGTGTGAGGGATCTCGACCAATTCCCCCGATTCGAGGAGCAGATTCCTTATCTGCCCCACTCTCGTAGGCGATATCTTCGTGAATTTGGCTATGGATGCCAGCGTATAGCCTCCGAGGAGGTACTGTTTGATCTTCGCATCCCTCTTCGTTCTGCGGTTGCGGACGGTCATGAGGAACCACCACATACACGGTTGACCACAGTGTTTAACGGTACCACCGTCGAGGGACCGTTAGACCCCACAGTTTTTTCGTTGTTTTTTGATACGTCCAGCGTACCGAAAACTGTGCGTGTTTTCGCGTGGTCGTAAGCGATGATGGTTCCGAGTATGGTATCCGTCGTTTCGACAGACCATCTGCCGTTGCCGATTCCGACGATCTTGATCGGGCCGTAGAGTAAGAAAAGACGGTCGACGAGTTCGTCGTAATCGTCGGTGTCGAACGAGAGTTCTAATGTCGTTAAATTCGGTTCGAATGTGTAGAGGTCATGACCCTCAGGGCTCTCCCCTGATTCGTAGCCTCCGATGATGACGGGAACCGATTGTTCATCGTATTCCCATTCGGATAAGGTTCTTCTGCATCCCACTGTTGTTTCCAACCTATCGGTATGCCCCTACAAGGTCGGATAATAACGTCAGATTCTCCTGAATCCACGAAATGTCCAATGTGATAACGTTCTCACGGCATATCTTATTGAACCGATGATGGTACGGCTCCTACCGCCAACAATAACGTTCCCTTCCTTCAATGCTGTCATGACATCCTGCCATGTCCTGCAGGTATCCGGGATCTCGACATATGCCTCGCCGATATGCCCTGGACTGTGCGCGTCACTACCGGCGGTTATGATCTTGCCGAATCTCTTCGCCAATCTCGTTGATTTGAAATTGTCCCCGGCCATCGATCTCGCGTTGAATGCCTCGACTCCATCGAAATCATCAATCACGTTCTTGGGACCGATCCCCGTCACCCACCTGTATGGGTGAGCTGCGATCGCTATGCCGCCCGCCTCATGTATCGCATCGATCGTCTCTTTTATCGAGAGACCTTGCTCTATCCTCGATGATATGCCGTATGCGAGGATGTGGCCCTCGGAGGATGATACCTCCTCCGCAGGGACCGCGATTATCCTCCCATCCTTCTCCAAATCGAAGAATGCTTTCCATTCGTTATGGTCGGAGACTGCGACGCATCCGATACCATTGTTCAATGCGGATTCCACTATCTGTTCCGGTGTCGACTGTCCGTCGTCCGAATAGTATGAATGGACGTGCAGATCCGCCTTCATCTTACGTTTGCCCCGTCCATGATGTCCCTATCGACAGTGGCGATGCAATCCTTCCCATCAGATAGAGGCAAGAGCTTTCCATCCGCATCGACTATTGCTACCACACGTGTCGGCGAACCATCAGGGAGATCGATATCCTTACCGCCATCGATGTTGAACTTACCATCATTAATGGTCGCGACCTTCAGATTGACCTTGACGAAATCCTCATACTCTATCTTCGATTCGGAATTCTCCAATCCTGAATTAATCTGAGTACCGTTCGGCATATCCTTCGACGGTTTCAGCAACAGGACTGTCGTACCTCCGAGATCCTCATCATCAGCTGCAAGGAGCATGCCTTCGGATTTGATACCGCGGAGTTTCCTCGGTTTGAGGTTCTTGAGGCAGAGTACCTGCCTGTTGAGCATCTCTTCCTTCTTATAGAACGCCTTAAGACCTGCAACGATCGACCTAGGTTCATCCTCGCCGACATCCACCTTCATCTGGTAGAGCTTGTCCGCATCCGGATGATCGTCGATCCATACGACCTGCGCCACACGTATGTCCAATTTCCTGAAATCAGCGAACGGACCTGTGATCTCCTTCTTCTCTTCCTTCTTCTTCGGTGCTTCCTTCTTCTCGGAAGTCTCGTTCCATTCCTTAGGAACCTCTATCCTCTTGAAGACAGGGACAGGTTCCTTCAGTTGGATCCCAACAGCCATCGGTTCCAATGCTGAATCCAATCCGGCATCGATCATGGAACATCCTACACCAAGATAATCCCACACCGTTTCCGAAGCTTTTGGCATGAACGGCCAAGCCATCAATGCCAACGCCTTCGTCAATGTCAATGTCGCGTTCATCACATGACCGCATGCGACCTTATCAGTCTTGATCAATGCCCAAGGTGCCTTCTCGGCGAAATACTTGTTACCCTCGCTGGAGAGGTTCATCACGACCTTGATCGCTTTCTTGAAGTCGCATGCTCCGAGGCACTCCTTGTACTCCTTCAAAGCGACATCGATCAAGCCGATGATGTGCCCTGTCTCGGTATCGTTACCTTCGGGTACGGTACCATAATTCTTGAATGTGAAACTGAGGCTTCTGTGCCAATAATTGCCAAGATTCGATGCCAATTCATTGTTGACCTTCGTCTCGAAATCCGTCCATGTGAACTCGGAATCATGCGTATCGGGCATCACTGCTGAAAGGTAGTATCTCAACACATCCGCATCGAAATGCTCCAATACGGATGGGATGTCTATCGCTCCTCCCCTGCTCTTCGACAGCTTACCGCCCCTGAACATAAGGTATTCGTTCGCAGGGATATCGTATGGAAGATTCATCCCGCCATACCCCATGAGGATCGCCGGCCATATGATGGAGTGGAATGGGATGTTATCCTTACCCAAGAAGTAATAGTTCTTAACCTCAGGATCCTGCCAGAATCCTTTCCAATAATCAGGCTTGCCGATGATCTTGCTGTATTCCTTGGATGCGCTCAGATATCCGATGACCGCATCGAACCAAACGTAGATCACCTTGTTCTCCCATCCTTTCACAGGAACGGGTATCCCCCAATCCATGTCCCTCGTTATCGCACGGTCGTTCAGACCGTCCTTCAGCCAATTGGTGGTGAATGTTTTAACGTTCGGTCTCCAGAAGTCCTTATTGTCCAAGTACTCCATGAGTTGTTTATCGAAGGCGGAGAGTTTGAGGAAATAATGCTCTGTCCCCCTTACCTCGGGTTCCGTACCACAATTGATGCAATGTGCATTCTTCAGATCGCCTGCCTCGAACGTCTTACCGCAGGAATCACACTGATCTCCGCGTACGTTCTCCGCACCGCAATCAGGACATGTTCCCTCTACGTATCTGTCAGGAAGGAACTTACCACATTTCGGGCAGTAGTATTGATTGGATTCCTTGACGTAGAGATATCCGTTCTCCAGGAGTCTGAGGAATACGTCCTGTACGACCTCCTTATGATTCTCTGTGTGCGTCTTCGTGAATAGGGAGAAATCGACTTCCATATCCTCGATGGCCTTCTTGTTAATCGCGTGATACCTCTCAGCGATAACCTCGGGTGTGACGCCCTCCTTCTCAGCACTCACCGTTATGGGCGTACCGTACTGATCGGAACCGGAGACCATCATGACCTCGTTACCTAAGAGTTTGTTGTATCTGCTGAAAATATCTGGTGGCAGTATGGAACCTGCCATGTGACCTAGATGGATTACACCATTCGCATAGGGCCATGCGACGCATACGAGAACCTTGGACATGATTCCAGGCTATGTGTCGTTCATATTTATTTGTGAGCGCGTTCACGTCTCCAAGGATTCGCTCGGAGATGACATACCGCCTTTGGAGATGCTTCTCAACAACATGTAACTCCAGACACCTGCGATTATCGAACCGAGGATCTCCATGGCAACTACGCCCCACATGATGGAGATGAATGTACCGACCGTCACGACCAATATGCCGCTCGATATCAATTGCGTACCATTCCTTATGAACGTGCAAACGAACGATGATCCACCTTTACCGACAGCTTGGAACAATCCCACTGCGATGAATCCCCATGATGCGAATGGGAGGAACAGACTCGTTATCCTCAGGCAATCCACCATACTGCCTCTAAGTGCAGATGTGGAATCGGAATAGGTGAATATGATCGCCATATATTCTGCGAATATCTCCGTTATGAGAACGAGCACCACCATCAGAACAAGACAGAATTTGATCGAGTATACGTATGCCACATTCATCTTGTCGAAGCGTCTTGCACCATATGCTGCGCCCAGTACAGGTACGACAGCACCGCCTATGGACATGAGAGGTATCATCAGGATATTGATCAGTCTCCATGTCGATGAGTATATGGCAACACCATTCGTTCCCTCATCGGAGAGAACGATGATAAAGTTCATGACCATCGAGATGATGGATATGACAACAAGCTCACCCGATGCAGGGAGACCTACTTTCAAGATATCGACATCCGTCTCCTTGTGGAGAGGGATGTATCTCGTTCTGAGTTTGATGTATGTGTCTTTCTTAATGAAGTACCAATAGAGCATTATGACGAAGGATATGACCACTGCAAGGGTGGTCGCCCATGCGGCACCAGCCATCCCCATACCGAGACCCAGTTTGAAACCAACATCCATTCCAAATATCTCGCCGAACACATCACCATAGATGAATATCGGATCGAGGATTATGTTGATCACAGCAGCTATGATCTGTGTAATCATGGATCTGTTCGATGCACCTTCTGCCCTCAACAAGTTGCTGAACAGTCCGTTGAGAAGGAATATCAATGTACATATGAACACAGGTGTGGCGTATTGGACACAATATTCGATGGTATCTCCAGCACCCATGGCCTCTAGCATAGGTCTTTGGAACAGAAGAAGGGAAACCATCCCGATTATTCCGCCTATTATCAAAAGAACGACGGATTGCATCGCGGTCCTGTCGGCCGATGGTTTGTCTCCGCGACCGATATGACGTGCTATAGCGGATGAAGCACCGACACCGACACCGTTTCCGATACCGATGAGGATGAAGAACAATGGAAAGACGAAACCGACCGCTGCCAATGCATCAGGACCTAGACCCGCGACCCAAACAGCATCGATCAGGTTGTTCGCAGACTGTGCTACCATGCCGACCATCATCGGCAACGCCATGAGCAACACGGCCCTCTTAGGGTTGCCTAGCAACGTCTCTACACCCTTTGTACTCTCTCCTCCCAAACAGACACCTGGGTTCTTCATATCCGTGTCATATATAAGAGTATTCAATCCCGTACGAACCACAGAGTACGGACACCCACAATTTCCTTCCCGATAACAAGATTAATAACGGTGATGCCATAACCGCATACCATGAGGATAGCTGCTGTCATCAAGGATAGATGTCAGAACAAGAAGTGCAATCAAGAGTGCATAAAATTCTGTCCGCTCATGAGAACGGGCGTTGATTGCATAACATTAGGCGAAAGAGGAAAACCGATCATCTCGGAGACGTTGTGTGCAGGTTGTGGTATCTGCGTCAACAAATGTCAATTCGAAGCGATAAAGATCATCGGTCTCGCCGATGAGCTCAAGACAGAGATGGTTCACCAATACGGTGAGAACTCCTTCCGCCTCTACAGACTGCCGGTACCTAAGAAAGGTGTCGTCACAGGTATCCTCGGACCGAACGGTATCGGTAAATCCACTGCAATCAAGATGTTATCAGGGATCGAGATCCCGAATCTTGGCAGATATGACGATCCTCCATCCAAAGAAGAGGTCCTGCAGCACTTCGCAGGGACGGAGATGCATGACTATCTTCAAAATGTGTACGACGGAAAGATCAAGACAGCTACGAAACCTCAATATGTCGATAAACTTCCATCACAGGTCAAGGGTGTCGTCAGGGACCTGCTCTCCAAGGTTGAGGAGAGGATGACCGTTGAGGAAGCTGCCAAGGAATTCGATCTAACGGAAGTCCTCGATAGGGAATTGTCCAAACTCTCCGGAGGAGAACTCCAGCGTCTTGCAATGGCAGCCACCATGATGAAGGATGTCGATGTCTACTTCTTCGATGAGCCCTCGTCATATCTTGATATATATCAAAGGGTGAAGATGGCTAGGCAAATCAAGACCCTTTCTGAAACAAAGCAGGTCGTCGTCATCGAACACGACCTTGCCATATTGGATTTCCTTGCGGACAACGTCAGTGTCGTGTATGGTACCGAGGGCGCGTACGGAGTATTCACGCTCTCGCGTCAAGTAAGGACTGCCATCAATGTTTACCTTGACGGTTATCTCCCCGAAGAGAACATAAGATTCCGTGACAGACCCGTGGAGTTCTTCGCTACGCCTCCGAGAGGGGAGTGGAACACTGCGAACCTTGTCGAATTCGATACGATAAAGAAGAATTTCGGTGAATTCAGCCTGACTGTCAATCCTGGTGCGATAAAGATCGGTGAGACCGTAGGTATCGTCGGACCGAATGCGACAGGTAAGACCACATTCGTGAAGATCGTGGCAGGCGAGATCGAGGCGGATGAAGGCAAATTGGATACCAAACTCAAGATCTCATACAAACCTCAGTACATAACACCGGACTTTGACGGTACTGTCAAGGATCTCCTCTACACAGAGGCGTTCGACGTCATAGAGACGGGATTCTTCCAAACCGAGGTCTTCGAACCATTGTGCATCAAACACCTGATGGATAAACAGGTGAAGAACCTCTCGGGTGGTGAGTTGCAACGTGTCGCCATCACGGTCTGTCTCGCTAAGGAAGCTGATATCTATCTTATCGATGAACCTTCAGCATACCTCGATTCGAACCAGAGGATGAATGCCGCAAAGACCATCAGAAGGATGATGGAGAAATCAGGTAAGAGCGGAATGATCATCGACCACGACATGTACTTCCTCGACATGGTATCGGATTCCATGATGGTGTTCGGCGGCAATCCGGGACATGAGGGTATCGCCGATGGTCCCTTCGATATGAGAGAAGGCATGAACAGATTCCTCAAAGCTGTCGATATCACCTTCAGAAGGGATGCTGAGACGCACAGACCCAGGATCAATAAACCGGATTCAAGGTTGGATAGGGAACAGAAGTCGAAGGGCGAATATTACTACGCTGATCCGACCGCTAGCGGAAAGAAGTGATTCGATAATCATTTGGACAATCATGCCTTTTGCCGATTGTCCGACCATCCTCCTTTTTATGTTGGAATGATTAGCACATATCTTCTAATTTAGTCAACACTAAAAAACAAAATGAATATATATAGCCAACAGAATGCACGAGCATGATATCAAGGGCGGACACTCATGTCCACACCTATTATTCAGGAACGACCAACTACAAAGCACTCAGGTTCCCTGAATCCGTGACCACTCCGCAAGAACAGGTCGAAGCGGCGAGGGAGAACGGGATGAACCTTCTCTGCATTACAGACCATGACGCGATCAAAGGCGCATTGGTCGCCCGCGAATATGCGAAACAATACGAAGATTTCACAGTTGTCATCGGCGAGGAGATAACAACTGCCGATGGAGAGGTATTGGCTTACGGTCTTAACGAACTCATACCTCCCGGATTGTCGATCGAGGACACCATGGACAGGATCCGTTCACAGGATGCCCTCGCTGTCGCACCGCACCCATACAGCTTCTACCTCAATTGTCTCAAGGACAGGATCAAGGATCTCGACCTCGATGGTATCGAGACACTCAACGGGGGGCACGTGGATAAATTCACGAACACAAAGGCTCAGATGGTATTCAAGAAGAATCCTGGAAGATGGGCCGCATTATCAGGAAGTGATGCGCACTCCACATACACCACAGGATACAATTGGACCGAATTCGATGGTTTCGGCGAAGAGGACTTCAGACATGCGATCATCAAGAAGAAGACCATACCTTGTGGCAGACCCGCACCTGTGATCACACAGGTCCAATGGAGTATCAGGGTTGTCACTGATGCACAAGTCATGATGGCGAAGGCATTGGTCGGTAAATTGGAACCGATGCCGGACAATCCCCTTGTCACTAAGGTCCTCAGCCTTCCGACAGTGAAGAAGGTTGCAGGTATCATCGGAGGCAGCATCTATCTAATACCTCCGATACCGTACATAGGAGCATTCGCAGCCACGAGATGGCTTGAGAAGAAATCACAAGCACTTCTCAATCAGATAGAATACAAACTGGAGGTAAGCAATTGCCCCAAGCCGCCTATAAAGTGACCGTTCGCATTCCAGAGGAATACTCTGAAGAACTGATGGATGCGATAGATCAGGTCATCGAACCGTTATATCCCGGATACGACAGATGCTTCAGCATCATAAGATCGACAGGCACATGGAGATCGTTAGATGGTTCCAATCCATACAACGGAACCGTCGGAGAGATTACCGTTGCAGAGGAACTCACGATCGAGTTCATGTGCAACGAGAACGAGATCAAAGATGTCCTTAGAACGATAGAAAGAGTACATCCTTATGAGGAACCGGGCATCGATATAATCCCATGCGTGGGATGGAGATCGTACCTTCAGCGATCCTGACCTTCCGGCCTGTATGAGTATACGCCATCGAAGATCTTCTGCAATCTATGCGTCTTCAGACTGTTAACCCTGTAGTCATATTCCTCTGCATCGATCAATCCCATGTCCTTGTACTTCTCCAACATATCGAATGCAAGATCGTACGCAGAATCGATACCGACGATTATGTCGATGTATCTGTTCCTGAAATTGATCCTCTTTGGAAGTATGCCGCCATTATCTGAGATGAATCTCTCCTTCACGATGGGATAGAGTTCTAGATTCGCATCACATGCAGCCTTGGCATCCTCGTATCTTTCGGCCCCTATGTACGCATCTATCAGCTTCTCGTTGATCAAGAACCTCTGATAGTCATCCATGTCGCATATGTCGTAGATCTGCAAACACATGAACACCGCGAATTTAGGATTCTCGTCCGATAACGCACAATCAATGATAGATGAGAAGAATGCGTAATTCGAAGAGGATTCTGCCTTGTCGAGATATCTTGAAAGTTTCATCCTGTCAGCATCGCTGAGCGATGAATACCAATCCTCCAGTTTCAAATCGACGATATGTTCAGGAACTCCCATATGATGACCTTCAACAGCGTTATCGATTCAATCGATTTAATGCTTGTCAGGGTCAGAGGCCCCACGGAACCATGAGAAGAATATGCCGACCACACTGAATGATATGCAGATCACCCAAGCATACCTCAGGATGTCGATGAACACCTCATAATTGGATGGTTCTATGGCAGTATCCGTACCCATGAATATGGATATCAGGCATGTGGCCAAACCCATCGACAACATCATCCCCGTCTGTCTGAACACGGCGATCATACCTGATGCTTGGTTGTATTGTGCCGCTCTCACATACGACATCACGGCATTCGTGTTAGGTGCCGAGAACAGACCGAAACCGAGTCCCATGACGGCTTGTGAGATGTATATCGCAGGATAGTTGATGTCTACACCTGTCGTGAACAACAGAATCGCGAGACCTATGCAGAGTATGATCATACCTAAGGTCGGCAATATGCGCTTGTCCATCCTATCTGACAATCTACCAGAGATCAATGTGAACACTACCTGTACCGTCGGTTGTATCATCATGACGATACCTGCCTCGGTGGCTGTGAGTAGACCTATCCCTTGAAGATATCTCGATAAAAAGAATGCTACTGAGAACGAAGCGGCATAATTGAGGAACAACGCTACCATCGATCTTCTGAAGGCAACATTGGAGAACATCTCACCATGGAATATCGGATGCTTCTCCTTTGATTCGAACTTGAGGAATCCGATGATTATCACCGTTCCGATGACCATCATGGCCACCGCATACAGTTCTGGTAGCGATATCAATCCGAACATCATTATCGCGATACCTGTGACGTATATCATCGAGCCTTTACTATCAAACGCCTCATCCGGAGAACTGATCACATTCTCCCTATACTGTGTGATCATGAATGCAGAGGATATCATCAAAGGCAACAAAAGGATGAATATCGATCTCCAACCGAACAGATCCGTGAAGAATCCTCCGATCGCCGGGCCCAATGACGCCCCTAAGTATACACATGCTGTGTTGACGCCCAAGGCCCCTCCGCGTTCATCAGGAAGATAGACATCGGCTATCATCGATACGCATGTGCATGATGTGAACGCTGTACCGACGGCGGTTATGCCTCTGAAAACGTAAAGGAAAACGATGTTCGGAGAGAATATCGAACATACCGCCCCTATTGAGCCTATTATAGAGCCCCATATGAACGTCCGTTTCTTACCATATATGTCCGCTAGCCTGGAAGCAGGCAGGAGACACATGACAGAAACGATGAAGAATACGCTGGACACCCATCCTAGCTCATGCTCACTGCATCCGAAATCTGTCTGAATCGCACCTAGAGCGAGATTGAGCATGCTTCCAGCAAGAGGGTTGACGAAGATCGCCAGACATGAGGCCGCCAAGACCAGATGCTTTACCCTCTTGCTATGTTCTGCCATGATGATCAACTGTTCACGCCGGTGGAGATCATCTTACGGTTCTTGTCAAGAAGATCCATCTTCTTGGCAGGGATGCTCTTTACCAACCCTTTGTCGAGATTCTCCTCGGAACAGAACTTCGTCTCCTTCCAGAGTCTCCCTACTATGACCATGTTGGCGGCACCCTTGACGCCTGCATCCTCTGACAATTTCGATGCAGGAAGATAGATGACATTCACGTCATCCCTCTCCACTTTCCTGTTGATGAGAGTGGAATCGAGTATTATCATACCTCCAGGGACGACATCCTTCTCGAACTTGTCAAGCGATGGAAGATTCATCGCCACCAATATATCTGGATTGGTGACCAATGGCGAACCTATCTTGTTATCCGATATGCATACCGAACAGTTAGCGGTACCGCCTCTCATCTCCGGCCCATACGACGGGAGCCACGAGATCTCCTTGCCCTCCATCATACCTGCGTATGCGATGACCTTGCCTGAGAAGAGCACGCCTTGACCTCCGAATCCTGCGAAGAGTATGTTGAGATCCTTCATTCCTTCCCCTCCTCTATGTCCTTGTAGACACCAAGCGGATAGTACGGGAGCATGTTATCCCTCAGCCACTGCAAAGCATCGATAGGCGTCATACCCCAGTTGGTAGGACATGTTGATACGACCTCGACGATACAGTATCCTTTGCCTTCCATCTGATATTCGAATGCTTTCTTTATCGCTCTCTTGGCCTCTTTCACATTCTTCACGGAATCCACTGTTACACGCTGTGCGAGAGCCACCCCATCCAACGATGAGAGGAGTTCGCAGACCCTTATCGGGTTACCTGCGGTCTTGACGTCCCTACCATATGGCGTGGTCTGTGTGACCTGTCCTGGAAGTGTTGTAGGTGCCATCTGACCTCCGGTCATACCGTAGATGGCGTTGTTGATGAAGATCGCAACGATGTTCTCTCCCCTTGCTGCCGCATGTACGGTCTCGCCCGCACCGATGGCTGCGAGATCCCCGTCTCCCTGGTATGTGAACACGACATCCTCGGGTCTTGCCCTCTTGACGCCTGTGGCTACGGCAGGTGCACGTCCATGCGGTGCCTGGACCATGTCGCATCCGAAATAGTTGTATGAATAGACTGAACATCCGACGGATGCCACACCGACCGTCCTGCCTTCGATACCGAGCTCATCGATGACCTCGGCCACGAGCCTGTGGACGATACCATGCGTACAGCCCGGACAGTAATGGAACGGGACGTCGAGCAATGCCTTCGGCCTCTCTCCCTTCACCTTCGTCATTGTATCCCTCCGTTGATAGAGACGATCTTGTCATAGACCTCTTTGGTCGTAGGTATCATACCGCCTGTGCGTCCATAGAACTCCACGGGCCTCTTGCAATCGATGGCAAGCTTCACGTCATCGATCATCTGCCCCATGTTCATCTCCACATCGAGGAACACCTTGGCGTGATCGACATGTTTCTTCAGGATCTTCTCCGGGAACGGCCAAAGTGTGATCGGTCTGATCAATCCTACCTTGATGCCATCGGCCCTTGCCTTATCGACAGCGGACCTCGATACCCTCGATGATGCACCGAATGCGACGACTATTATATCCGCATCGTCGCACATGTACTCCTCTGCCCTCTGCTCGTTCTCGATTATCTGAGCATATCTCTTGAACCTGTCAACATTCATCCTCTCCAAAGTCGGTGGATCGGTGTTGAGTGAGTTGATCACGTTATGAGGTCTCTTGTTCTGATGACCGCATGCGGCCCATCCTTTGGATGCGTTATCCGGTTCCTTAGGTTCCGGAAGAACTACGGGCTCCATCATCTGACCGAGCATACCGTCGGAGAGCACCATCGTCGGTACCCTGTACTTATCGCCGAGATCGAATGCATCCGAGATGAGATCGACGGTCTCCTGTACCGTTGACGGAGCGAATACGACGAGATGGAAGTCACCGTGACCAAGGGATCTGGTCGCTTGATAATAATCGGACTGTGACGGCTGTATGCCTCCGAGTCCTGGTCCGCCTCTCTGAACGTTGACGATGAGACATGGAACGTCCGAACCTGCAAGATAAGAGATGCCTTCGGACATCAGACTCACACCAGGGGATGAAGTGGATGTCATCGCCCTCACTCCCGATGCTGCCGCGCCGAGGACCATGTTGATCGATGCTACTTCCGACTCTGCCTGAAGATATACTCCTCCGATCTTGGGCATCCTCTTCGACATGTATGCAGCGACCTCGGTCTGAGGTGTGATAGGATAGCCGAAGAAGTGTCTGCAACCTGCGGCGATAGCTGCCTCAGCTATTGCCTCGTTACCTTTCATCAATACCCTTTCGCCCATGTTATCAGATCTCCACCCTTATCGCTACGTCCGGACACATGATCGTGCATGATCCACAACCAGTGCATTGGGATTCATCCGTCACATGAGCAGGATGATACCCTTTGTTGTTCGTGATCGACCTATCCAATGCAAGGATACTCTTCGGACATGCTGCGACGCACATCTCACAACCCTTGCAGATGTTATTATCAACGATTACCTTCGGCATTTGCAACAACTCCATTCTCCCATGGGGCGCCTATGTAGACATCAATCGGGTATGTCATCTTACCTTTAAGGTTGATGTCTCCCAGTGCCCTAGGTGCTGTCGTCATGATTATCGGCACATCCATCAATTCTGATGTACGGTCGGCGAAATCAGATGAATCCAATATCGTATCCACCGTCGTCAATTGCTTCAGATGGGAATTGTTGATTATCCCTGTCATCCTCAGATGACACATATCCTCTATCTCCTTCGAGATAGCGACAGACTCCTCTGCGGTCGTGGTACTGGATCTGTATCTGTTGATGACACAGAACATATCATAATCGGTGTCGGCTATCCCCTTGGAATACCTTGAGAGTGTCATCGCACCCACATCATCCCCACCGACATCTATGATGACACATTCATCATCCGATATAGCAGAATCTATGCTCGCAGGGAGTGCTGGTATGTCCACATTGGTATTGGCATACAACGGTCCGATCACACGTATGCCTTCTTTAGAGAGCATATCCGCATGATCGCTCGAACGGAAGTAGACGTTAGCGGTATCGATATCGATCAAAGTCACCCTCTTGCCTTCCTTCGCACATTGTAATGCGAGATTGAGACAGAGGTTGGTCTTTCCGGACCCATAATGTCCGCATATCACCGTCAATCTCTTCCTGATCGGATTCATCGGTTTCCATATCAGACGGATCCTATTAAACCTCTTTTCGATTGATCATATCATAACAGTGTTAATCACAAGATCGGATGATATCATTCGAACTGATATCGGCGTATATCCTACCACATCCATAGGATTATTCATTCAAAACAAGTAGAAATATCGCGCGTACACGCGTAATCTTTTAATACAATCTGAATGTCGAAGGTTTCGACTACCATGTACAATATTACAGAGATTTCGGAGCGCATCGGAGCTATGCGCGATCTTTGCGGATACACGATTGAAGAGATGGCGAAGGCCACCGACACCACTGTCGAGGAATATGAGAACTGCGAAGCAGGGAAGAAGGACTTCTCTTTCACATTCCTTTACAAATGTGCCGAGAAATTCGGGATCGATATGGTAGAGCTCCTTACGGGAGAGAATCCGCATCTTACCGATTTCACAGTTGTACACGACGGGAAGGGACTCCCAATAAGAAGACGTTCAGGATTCGAATACTTCCACCTTGCATCATATTTCAAAGGGAAGATCTCGGAACCATTCCTCGTGAAGGCCCCGTACAGGGAAGAGGAACAGGACAGGGAGATTCATACCTCCGTCCACGATGGACAGGAATTCGATTATGTCCTCTCCGGAAGCCTCAAGTTCGTCTACGATGGACATGAAGAGAATCTCATCGAAGGTGACTCCGTCTACTACGATTCAGGAAAACCACACGGGATGATAGCAACCAGCAAGGATGGATGCACATTCCTTGCAGTCGTGATGAAAGAAGGTTCCAAAAGATGACGAGAGACATCAACCTGAGATACGTTGATGAGACCTACGATTCGAATGGATTGTTGAAGACATACAGCGTACACTATCCGGATAATTTCAATTTCGGGTACGATATCGTCGACGATATAGCGATGAACGACCCGGACAGGAGGGCCCTTCAATGGTGCGATGATAAGGGACACGAGAAGATGTTCACCTTCGGGGACATCAAGAGACTCTCCGATAAGACCGCCAATTACCTCACCAAGAATGGTGTGAAGAAAGGAGATATGGTCCTCGTCATACTGAAGCACAACTACCAATTCTGGTATGTCTCTGTCGCTTTGCACAAGATGGGAGCGGTGATGATACCCGCCACATACATGCTGACCAAGCATGATATCGAGTATCGTATCAACTCAGCATCTGTGAAGGCCGCTATCGTCACATCGGATGCCCCTGTTTACAAGGAGTTCCTGAGAGCCGAGAACATACCTACACTCAAGTTCAAAGCAATAACGAATGTCGAATGGAACGGTCCTGTCGAAGGATTCGATGACTTCGACAAAGGTGTGGAAGAAGCATCGGAGGAGTGGAAGAGAGTACCTACACATGTGAAGGACATGATGCTCATCTACTTCACATCAGGGACATCAGGCAATCCCAAGATGGCCGTCCATGATTTCTCATACCCCATAGGACACATCCTCACTGCGAAACATTGGCATTGCGTCGTACCCGACGGACTCCATTGGGCTGTCGCAGAGACAGGATGGGCCAAGAATGCATGGGGGAAACTGTACGGTCAATGGATCATGGAAGCGGGATTGTTCGTCCATGAATATGATGGGAGATTCGAACCGGAGACGGTATTGGATCTCATAGAGAAGTACAGGATCACGACATTCTGTTGTCCCCCTACCATGTTCAGGATGTATTGCAATGCAGGGTTGGAAGGGCATGATCTCTCATCCCTCACGCATACCAACATAGCAGGCGAGGCACTCAACTCGGATACGTTCAACAGATGGTATGAGGCGACAGGACTCAAGCTCATGGAGGGATTCGGACAATCGGAATCCACCGTCATCGTCGGTAACCTCAGAGGGATGGAACCTAAACCAGGTTCGATGGGCAAACCATCCCCCCAATACAAGGTAGATATCGTCGATGCGAACGGTAAGAGTTGCCCACCGGGTACGGTCGGGGAGATAGTAGTCGGCATAGAACCGCACCCCGCAGGTATATTCATCGGATACTACCGCGATCGTATCAAGACAAGAGAGACGCTCTTTGGAGGATTCCACCACACAGGTGACCTCGCATGGAAGGATGAGGACGGATACTATTGGTACGTCGGAAGGAACGACGATGTGATCAAATCATCAGGATACAGAATAAGTCCGTTCGAGATCGAGAGCGTGCTACTCCAACATCCATGTTGCCTCGAATGTGCCGTAACGGCCGTACCTGATGAGGTGAGAGGACAGATCGTCAAGGCCAGCATAGTGCTCAGGGGTGGATATCAACCATCCGAGGAACTGAAGAAGGAACTTCAGAACTTCGTGAAACATGAGACGGCCCCGTACAAATACCCGAGGGCGATAGATTTCGTCAAAGAATTACCTAAGTCCGTTAGCGGAAAGATCAAACGCGTTGACATAAGGAACAAAGATAAAGCTGAATTTGCAGAGAAAAGAGGTGACAGATTATGAGGAACATCAATCTCCGTTACGTAGATGAGGAGTATGATGATAATGGCGTCATCACCAAATACAAACTGAAATACCCCGAGAATTACAATTTTGGATACGATGTGGTCGATGATATCGCATCGAACGAACCCGATAGATTAGCAATGGTATGGTGCAACCCCAAAGGAGTGGAGAAGAGATTCACATTCGGCGACATCAGCAGACTCTCGAACAAGACTGCCAATTACTTCAAGTCCATCGGTATCAAAAAGGGGGATGCAGTCCTTGTGATCCTCAAACGTCACTATCAGTTCTGGTATGTCTCCGTAGCATTGCATAAGATCGGTGCCATAATGGTCCCCGCGACATTCATGCTCACGAAACGCGACATAGAGTATCGTGTGCAATCCGCATCGATAAAAGCGGCCATATGTACCGACGAGGATGGTGTTTGTGATTCGATAGATGCCTCTGAGGGCATACCATCGCTCGAGATCAAGATGATCGTCAACCATCCAAAGGATGGATGGCGCTATTTCGATGATGAGATGGAATCATATCCTGACAAGTTCGAACGCGTCGACACGAAAGCCACAGAACCCATGCTGATGTATTTCTCATCAGGGACCTCGGGATACCCCAAGATGGTGTTGCACGATCACCTCTATTCGCTTGCACACCTCTTCACTGCTAAACATTGGCAGAATGTGGATCCGGAAGGCATCCATTTCACGATAGCCGACACCGGATGGGGAAAGGCCGTATGGGGTAAGCTCTACGGCCAATGGTTGATGGAATCCGCTGTCTTCGTATACGACTTCGAGAAGTTCGACGCTGATGACATAATGGATATCATCACCAAATACAGGATAACATCACTCTGCTGTCCCCCTACCATGTTCAGGATGTTCTTCAATGCAGGTGTGGATAAACACGACCTCTCATCGTTGAAGTATTGTTGCATCGCAGGTGAAGCTCTCAATCCCGATATCTTCTACAATTGGGAGAAATCCACAGGATTGAAGCTCATGGAAGGATTCGGACAGACCGAGACCACATGCACCATCTGTAACGTACCTGGGATGACACCGAAACCTGGTTCGATGGGCAGACCGTCACCGCAATACAATGTGATGATAGCGGACCCCAACGGAGAGCGTTGTCCCCCAGGACAGACAGGCGAGATCCTGATAGAGTACAATGATCCGAAACCACCGGGCATCATGATGGAGTACTACCGCAACGAGGAGAAGACGAAAGCCGCTATCCACGACGGTTGGTTCCACACAGGCGATGTCGCATGGATGGATGAGGATGGATACTATTGGTTCGTCGGACGTGTGGATGATGTCATCAAATCATCAGGATACAAGATAAGTCCGTTCGAGATCGAGAGTGTATTGGTCACGCACCCTGCGGTACTCGAGTGCGCTATAACAGGCATACCCGACCCTGTCAGAGGACAGATCGTCAAAGCCACCGTAGTGCTCAGGGATGGGTACGAACCATCCGAGGAGCTGAAGAAGGAGCTCCAGAACTTCGTGAAACGTGAAACCGCCCCATACAAATACCCCAGGGCATTGGAGTTCACGAAGGAACTTCCGAAGACAGTCAACGGTAAGATCATGCGCTCCGCCATTAGAAAAGGAGACGAGAAGCATGAGTGAAGAGAAGATCCTGCGCACATTCACCACAAGGACACCGGATAAGCCCGGAGCATTCATGCTTGCCTGCAAGGTCATAATGGACCATGATGGCAACATCGTACGTGTGAGCTTCAACAAAGGAGTGAACCTGTTCATCGAAGTCTATGCTACGAGGGAACAGCTGAATGCCATCGACAAGGAACTCAGCGAGATATCCTATGTGGACTATATGCCAAAGGAACCTACGATCCTCGTCATGGATGTCAGGATCAAGGATGTGCCTGGCGCATTGTATCCTGTGCTGAAGGTCATAGACAAGTATGATGTCAATATCTCATATCTGAACTCCAAGGCAGAGAGCAGGGACTATCAGAACTTCAACATAGGTATGGAGGTCGAGAGACCCGAGATATCCAAGAAGATCCTTGACGAGGTCGCCACCATCTATCCTTTGGATGTGGTGTCATACAATGGAAATTACCATGATCTCGACATAACCGTCGAATACATCCGCCTTGCGAATTCCATCCAGAGACTATTCAGTCAGAGCGATGATGTCGTCAAGATGTTCATCGAGGAATCGAAGCAGATCACCGAGGTTATGAAAGAACACGGGCAGGAACCCAAGGAGGTCTTCGACAGTATCAAACAGCTTGCGAACTTCATCGCGTTCCACAGGGACCTCAACTTCAAACCGAGGTTGACGGAGATCGCTCTCACACCTGAGACGACACTCCACGTAATCGAACCGCCGTGCGGAAGCAACACGTACATCCTCAGGAACAATGACAGCCTCCTGTTCATAGATTCCGGACTCGGCATATTCGCCGATGAGATGATCACGGAACTGAGGGAGATGTTCCCATGCTTCTTCAGCATGGAGAAGACGATGATCGCGACTCACGCTGATGTGGATCATAATGGATTGTTATCCATCATAGAAGGCGCTAAGATCCTCATGACAAAGAAGACCAAGGACATACTGATAGGACACAAGGGCGATGACGGCATCAAGAATGTGTTCGCGGATTGCTTCGGTCGTCTGAGCAGGATAGTCAATGATTATGAGGAACCGAACATTGATTCGATATCGATATTGGGCAAGGATGTCCCCGAATCTCATGACGATCTGTTGCTCATAGACAAATTCAGATTCGGCGATATCGAGTTTGAGGTGTATGAAGGCAATGGAGGCCATATGAAGGGCGAGACCATACTCTACAGCAGAGAACCGAAGATACTCTTCACAGGTGATCTATACTCCAATCTCGATGATCTTTCACCTGAAAGAGCAGAATTCGAAACAGTCGCACCGTTCCTTCTGAAGAATTCGGATTCGAATCCAGAGTTGCTGAATTCCATCTGTTCGAAGATCAAGGACATCATCGACAAGGATGGGAAGAAGGGCACCATAGTCTGTGGTGGCCATGGTGCCGTGAAAAGACTGTGATCATTCGATCTTGAAAGTCACATCCGATTTAAGGCAGAGGTCGCCAACGATCTCTGCCGCCTTTATCACTGCGGAAGGGACCGAACAGGCCACGTGAGGAAGGTATTCTCCTGCCTTAGTGTAGATGCAATTCTCACAGAAGGGTGTCGCAATAGCATCCATGAGTAATATCGAACCGATGTTCTTCCCGAATTCCCTGACATTAGGACATTCGCTCTTGATCTTGAACGTGACATTCATCTCCTCATCCATCGACGGTTCGATCACGGTTTTGAATCTGCATACGCCTGCGTTGACTGTTATCGTCGTATCTGCCATAGTATCCTAACGGCGTTATGTGCTTGATAAGGATAAATAATATCGCAGTGCCCCTCACTGCGGATTGATCAATCTGTTGAGGATTGCATCCTTGATGAAGCCGTTATACGCGTTCATGTCCGGTTTCTTAGCCATTATATCCTCGACAGTGTCCTTGATGTGTGTGAACAGACCCTTGTATATCCTGCACGCAGAACCGCCGGGAGAATCGATCTTACCGTCCGCAAGGGCATCGATGGTACACCCTCCGTTGCAGTATCTGTAGATGTCGCAATCGGAGCATTCATTCCTTCTTTGTATCGAAGGGACGAGGATGTTCCTCATGCCGTCCGAATCGAACAATTCATCGATTGAACTCACTTCATTCACATTCCCGAGACGGAACTCGGGAGGACATGCCTTACCGCAAGGATACACATCGCCATTGGGGTGGACGCATATCCATTTCATCAAACAGGACGAATGCGGACAATCGGAGATGTTCGGAACACCATCCAATGCCGTCATCACGTATGGGTAGAACGGAAGAACGGATATCTTGACCGAAGGGTCGCTGATCCATTCATCGAACACCTCTATGGCATTCTGAACATACACATCTGGATCCAATTCAAGATCGGGATTATCGCATGCTGTACCCGACATTATGATAGGGTTGAATGAGAATGATGCACCCATCCCTTTGAACTTCTCGTATATGGCGGACATATCATTCACATTTCCGCCATGGATGGTGGCACTTATCATGAACATGTGTCCCTTGTTCACCATGAAATCGACCAACTTATCGATCTTCTTGGTATCCATCCCTGGGCGCAATCCTCTTTCGAATCCGCCCTCGTATGATATCCCGATGTTGACCCTGTTACTTCTGCAGAACTCTATCAAGCGTTTGTTCAGCAGAGTACCGTTGGTCTGTATGGTATTGTCGCATCCTTGAGGATAATATCTCTTCTGAACTGAGAATACAGATTTGTAAAAACTCACAGGTGCAAGGAGGGGCTCCCCTCCATGCCATATGAATCTGGATGAATCGAATCCATCCTTGACCAGTTTGACCGTCTTCTCGAACGTGCTGATATCCATTATCTTATCAGAACGGTCACAACTGCGATGGTAGCAATGCCTACAGTCGATATTACAATCCAACGTAGGTTTGACTATGACAGTAACGAATTGCCCCACCATTAGCACATCCTATTGGACTCAGAACGGCCAATAGCAGATCGAACAGCACTGTCCGTCTTGAGATGTGTATGCACAGCAGACAACAAGGACCACGATGATACCGATGAATGATGCGAGACATTTGGGTCCACAGCAATCATAACATGCAGGACCGTCCGTATGTGCTTTGGATTCCCATGAATCCTCTTTGCCCGTAGGTCCTTTGTAGTTCATCCTTCCGAATGATTGGATTGACTGTGAATTGTACTCATCAGCCAGGTCTTTATTTGATTTGGAATCAGCTGTCATTCTTTCACCATCACACGATCTAACGTGCTTGAATGGAACGTGATTGTTTGGACAATATATTAAAGTAATGTCCACCGATACTGGCACGATGTTCGGTTATACGATACCCGTCGAAGGCCTCCTCTCCAATGACGACAGAAGGATCTACAGAAGCTACTACTGTGAGACCTGTCATCACCTCAGAGAGGAATATGGGTACATACCGACGTTGACAGTGAATTATGAGATGACCTTCGCGAACCTGTTCTTCAACTCCATACTCGATGAGGGAAAACTAATCGATAACAAACCCGGAGGTTTCCTGTGCATATTCAGACACAGCGCATCGGATGATGAGTTGATGCATAAGCTCACAGCGTACACGATCCTTGTGGCTAAGAACAGCCTTGTGGATGATGTAGCGGATAACAACAACGATCTGAAAGGTAAATTGGGATTGCTAGCGCTCAACCCTGCGATAAGGAATGCATGCAAGGAATTCCCAGAGTATGATCGTGTCATCATGGAAGGTTATGAGGAACTGCGCAGGATAGAAGGGACTGGTGAGAAGGATCCATTCATCATGGGAAGGTATTCGGCCCAATCCATGTTGGATGTCTTCGATCTCATGCTGGGAAATAGGATCGATGATGACATCAGAGAATTATTCAGAGGATTCGGGATATGGGCATACATCATGGATGCTATAGAGGACCTTGACGAGGATCACAAGGAAGGGCAATACAACCCATTCCTTGTCGACAATGATTCATTCCATGACAAGAAACAGTTCATCAGGGACAACATCTTCATGATCGGAGAGATCATGGGCAAGGCCATAAAGGACATACAGGACTCCTATGCCGTCGTTCGCCCACGTCTGAGATTCAATCACAACATAATCGATAACATCATCAATGTCGGACTATCGGCATCCGCTCACAGGATCATCCGCGGAGATAAGATGGATCTCAGCCTCAAGAACATGCTGAATGGAAGGATGAATAGAGGTCTCCCCCCTTCATCGATATGATCGTTTCAGTTCGATCCTTCTTCCCTCATCTTCCTGTCGTATTCCTCGAGTTCCTTGTATGCTATCTTACCGACCTTCGTATGCGGTAATTCATCTATGAACTCGAATAACTTCGGAACGGCATATGCTGCGATATATTCCCTGCAGTGAGCTATGAGCTTCTGTTTCAATTCCTCATTGCCCTCGACACCAGGATTGAGGACCACATAGACCTTGACCCTCTGCTGCCTTACTGGATCCGGTACGCCTATCGCACATGATGTCTTGACACCAGGATACTTGTTGACGGCATCCTCAATCTGTGATGGGTATATGTTGTAACCTGAACTGACGATGATCCTCTTGTATCTCTGTTTGAAATAAACGAATCCGTCAGAGTCTATGGAGCCCGCATCGCCTGTGTGCAACCATGTCCTTCCGTCGCTGTGCACTCTGAGTGTCTTCGCAGTGAGTTCGGGATCACCTACGTAGCCCATCATGACGTTCGGTCCGGACATACAGATCTCTCCCTCCTCGCCATACGGCACCTCCTCTTCCGTTCCGTATTTCACGATCTTGAAGAGAACGTTGGGGAATGGGATGCCTATGCCTCCCTCGTGATACTCGTTGACAGGTGTGATACACGATGCGGTCACACATTCCGTGAGGCCATATCCTTCCCTTATGACTGTCTTACCATTATGCGTAGCGAGGAATTCATTGAATTTCTTCCTTGTGGATTCTGGAAGCGAATCCCCTCCGCAGAATATCCCCTCGAGCGAGGACATATCCGCATCCGCCATGATGTCAAGACCGATCATCTTCTCGAACAATGTCGGAACTCCTGCGATGAAATTCGGATGTTTCTCCTTGATGAGCTTAGCGTATGATTCTGGAGTGAATGTCGGTACAAGGACGCATTTGCCTCCGAATATGAGAAATGAATGGATACCTACGCCCAATCCGAAACCGTGGAATATCGGCATGACGGAAAGAACGATGTAATCTCTCTTTTTGATTAATTCAGTGGCTTTGTCTGTGCACATGTCCTCTATGAAACATGGGAAGCAGTTGCTTATGGCAAGTGTCCCATATGACGTGAAATTAAGATTATCGTTCGATATCAGGATACCTTTGGATACGCTGGTGGTACCTCCGCTATACAGGATGCATGCGGGATCCTCCCCTTTGACCTCCACATCCACGTAATCCTCCGTTCTAGCAAGGTTGAGGAATTGTTTCCAACCCATCATGTAATCCTTCTTCGGATACTTTGGTACCTTCCTTCCGAGTGTGAGTGAATACCCTATGCTTTTGATGAATGATAATTCATCCTTGATCGATGTGATCACCACCTTCTCGAGCTTTGGCACATCATCTTTGACTGCGATGAAATTGTTGGTGAACCCATCGAGCGTGAACGCTATCCTGGAACCGGAATTGTTGAGATAATACTCTATCTCCTTCTTAGCTGAGAGCGGATGGATCAATACGCATATCGCACCGCATTTGGAGGATGCGTAGAACAATTGTATGGCCTGGGGACAATTTGGCATACAAACGAGTATCTTATCGCCTTTCTTGACTCCCATCGCCTGAAGACATGCCGCAACATGATCCACCTTCTTGATGAATTCCGCATATGTCGTCTCCTTGTTCTCGAACTCACATGCAATATTGTCTGGTAGCCTCTCGGCAGCCCCCCTCACCAATTCATACGTCGATGTTCTGGGGTAATTGATATCAGGCGTAGTCTTTGAAGGATCATAATATTTGATCCACGGTCTTGGGAAATCGTCCATCCATATCCCTTCGGTCCTGTGCGAGTACATCCATTATTGATAAAAGCGTTACGCCTCAATCGGCCTCCATCATATTGTAAAGAAGATTGATATGATATCACTTGACCCCTGCCAAGAACCAATGAGCAATGTTTTTATTAGACGTTGCTTTCCGCATTTCCGATGGACGCGAACACCGTATCATCCAATGTATCTGTCTTGGACCTTATCTGTAAGGACAAGTATGCAGAGGCTAACAATCACAAACGTGCAAGGGACGACTTCAACAAGGAAGCGAAGAATTGGGTCAACACCCGTAACATCAATTCCGAAAGAGCGAAGGAACTCTCCAAGAAGGCCGTAGAGGCCAAGTCCGAACGTGATGTCTGCAACGAGAAGGTACGTGAACTCAAAGCCCTCAGGGATCAGATGCATGCGAAGGCCAATGAACTCAAAGAGAAGGGCGGGGACGAATATGACAATGCCAAATCCGAAGGCAACAGATACCACGATGAGATGGCATCATTCGCTTCAAAGGGTCAACTTGCACACCAGTTGATGATGCAATGCTATGAAGATGCAGATGTCGCGAGGAAACTCTCCGATATCGCACACAAGAAATCCATCGAATGCAGGGAATCGGCCAATCGCGAACATGAAGCCTTCCTCAACACACTGAAAGAATTGGAAGATCTCAAGAACGATCCGTTCGGTGCTATCGATAGTTTAGAAGACGATGCGTGATGCATCGTCCGAATCCACTTTTCTTCTTATCAGGTCTGGAACATCGCCTGCCGTTCCGAACAATCCGTTCACATATGCCAGGCATCCATCCACACCTTCTATCGACGATATCGAATCCAATGCTTCCGATAACATCTCTGAAGTACCTTCTTTCACAAGATTGCCCAAGGATGTAGCACAACAATCCGCAAGGATGACATCATCGGATATCACCGTACATATCCCGCTGATACCGAATGATACCGAAGGACCTATATTCCCCGAGGATGAACAAATGCCGAAGATATGATCCCTAGGTTTCACGTCCAATGCGATGTCCTTCATCCTATCATCGCCCGAATAAAGACCGACGGATACATCGCGATCGATCATCATCGCGATGTCTCCGCCATTCTCAACGATGGCGTATGATGCTCCACCCTCGACCATGCGCT
>ENA-UONY01000947-UONY01000947.1-human-gut-metagenome-genome-assembly--contig:-CS9-NODE-947-length-28400-cov-7.649039_pt1 | contig 28400 bp, 25 predicted proteins | sample MGYA00242465_ERZ724012 | MGnify/ENA metagenome assembly ERZ724012 | reverse complement strand
TAAAGCGCTGCGCCGCCGTGGGCATTGAAACCCGGTGTATTTCCTTACCGGCGGATGTCTCCGGTGGGGAACTGGAAAAAACGCTGCGCGCTCTGAGCGCAGAGGAAACGGTGCACGGCATATTGCTGTTGCGCCCGCTGCCCCCGGCGTTGGACGAAACGCGCATATTGCGCGCCATTGCGCCGGAAAAGGATGTGGACGGCGCGACGGAGGCTTCGCTCGCCGCGGTGTATGCCGGGACGGGGGAGGGCTTTGCCCCCTGCACGGCGCAGGCGGTGCTGGAGCTGCTGGACCATTATGAGATTCCCATCGAGGGGAAACGCACGGTTATTCTCGGGCGGAGTCTCGTTGTCGGGCGTCCGGCGGCGATGCTGCTGCTGCACCGCGGCGCAACGGTGACGCTCTGCCACTCGAAAACCGAAAATGCGGCGGAGATTGCGCGCGAGGCGGACATCCTCGTCGCCGCGACCGGGCGGCGCGAGAGCGTCGGCGCGGCGTACTTTTCTGCGGGGCAGACGGTCGTCGATGTCGGCATACACTATAATAACGAGACACAAAAGCTCTGCGGCGACGTTGTCTTCGCCGAGGCGGAGAGCGTCGTTCGTGCCGTTACGCCCGTGCCGGGCGGCGTCGGCGCACTCACCACGGCGGTACTGGCCGCGCATACGGCGAGGGCCGCGGCGCGCCAGAGAAAATAAATACAAATTTTAAAAACACATGACAGAGTAGGTGCAAAGCGTAAAGTGCCGCGGGATGGGATGTTGTCCGCGGACGAAGCGGCGAGAGCCGCGCGGTTTTGCTCCGCATCCGCTGCCACCCGAGGATACCGCTCCTTCCGTGGCAACTGTCACGAAAGGAGTCTTTTTTGCCCATGAAAACAAGAAAACTTGCCCTGAACGCCGTGCTGGCGGCGATGTGTGCCTCGCTCGGCGCGCTCGCGCTCGATCTCAACAGCATCAAGATCACCTTTGAAAGCTTCCCCATATTGCTCGGCGCGCTGCTCTTCGGCCCGCTGGACGGCCTCGCCGTCGGCTTTGTGGGGACGCTTTTGTACCAGCTTCTGCGCTACGGCGTTTCGATCACAACGCCGCTCTGGATATTGCCCTATGCACTTGCGGGGCTCGTGACCGGTTTTTACGCCAAGCGCCGCGGCTTTTCGCTCACAACAAAGCAGACGGTCGGCATTGTCGTGGCTGCCGAAGTGCTCATAACGGCGCTCAATACGCTCGTCATGTACATCGATGCGAAGCTCTACGGCTACTGGTTCCAAGGCTTCATCTCAGCCATGCTTCTGCCGCGCAGCGCGGTGTGCATTGGAAAGGCGGTCGTATTCGGCCTTGTGCTGCCGAAGCTTTGCGCGCGCATTCGCTGCGCGCTGCCCGGAGAGGGGGAGAAAACGCATGGAGCTTGAGGAAGCGCTCGCTTTTATCCACGGCACCGACTGGAAGGGGAGCCGTCTCGGCCTGGAGCGGATGCGCGAGCTGATGCACCGGCTGGGTGAGGCGCAGAACAGCCTGAAATTCATCCACGTCGCCGGGACGAACGGCAAAGGCTCAACGAGCACGATGCTTGCCTCGATCCTCGTGGCGGCGGGGTACAAAACGGGGCTTTACACCTCTCCGCACCTTGTGCGCGTAAACGAACGGTTCCGCATCAACGGCGCGGACATCCCCGACGCAGCGCTTTGCCGCGCCGCCGAGGCCGTAAAGGAGGCCGCCGGCGGCATGTCCGATGCGCCGACGGAGTTTGAAATTCTCACCGCGATGGGCTTTTGGTATTTCGCAGCGGAGAAATGCGACGCCGTGGTGCTTGAAGTCGGCCTTGGCGGGCGGCTCGATGCGACGAACGTGATCGCCGCGCCCGAGGCCGCCGTCATTACGAACATCGGACTCGAGCACACGGCCATTCTTGGCCATACACTCCCCGAGATCGCGCGCGAAAAGGCAGGGATTATCAAGCCCGCCACGACCGCCGTTACGTACCCGGTGGACGCCGCGGTGGACGCGGTGTACCGGGAGATATGCGCCGCGCGCGGCGCGGCTTGGCGCCCGGTGCGTTTTGATGCGCTGCGGGAGCGCGCTCATTCGCTCGCCGGGCAGCGGTTTGACTATAAGGAAGAGAAAGACCTGACGCTCCATCTGTTGGGAGAGCACCAGCTTCATAACGCGGCGCTTGCCATCGAGACAATCGGCGTGCTGCGCGAAAAGGGCTGGAGCATCCCGGAGAGCGCTCTGCGCGAGGGACTTTCTGCGGCGCGCTGGGAGGCGCGGTTTGAGCTGCTGCGTTCCCATCCCACGGTGATTGCCGACGGCGCGCACAACCCGCAGTGCGTGGAGGCGCTTGCGCGCAGTCTGGACGAGTATCTGCCGGGGGAGAAGGTTATCTTCCTGCTCGGCGTGCTCGCGGATAAGGACTATGAAGCGATGCTCGCCCGGCTGCTGCCGTATGGAAAAAAGTTTTTCTGCCTGACGCCGGATTCGCCCCGCGCGCTGGGCGCGGGCGATCTGAGCGCCTATCTGCGCGGCAGGGGCGCGGACGCGGTCTCCTGCGCCACGGCGGAGGAGGGCGTGCGCCGCGCGATCGAGGAAAGCGGCGGGGAAACGCCCGTCGTCGCCTGCGGCTCGCTCTATCTCATGGGCGAGGTGCGCGAGGAAACTAAGAAGCTCCTATGATTAGGGTGATTGTTTGCGAATTGGAACGCCTCCCTCTTTGAGGGAGGTGGCTCGCCGACGGCGAGACGGAAGGAGTTACTCCCTCAGCCTCGCAAGCTCGGCAGCTCCCTCGGGGAGGGAGCCAAGCTAGTTATCCGAAATCTAAAAAGTTGTCAACGAGAAGTCCTCGTTGACAACTTTTTTTATAGCAATACCGGCTGGAGCTGGCGGCCTTGCAGAGCCGCTTTTACCGTTTCACCGAGGAGGTCAAAATCGCTCTGGAGCGAGAATGGCTTCTGGTGCGGCGCGTCCTGCCGGAAGGGGACAAAGTACACGTTTTTGCGCTGCAAAAGCGCCGCGATGCTCTCTGCGGAGCCGGAGAGGCCGTCGTTTGTGGAAATGGCGAGAATGAGCGGCGCGCCGTTTCGCAGATGCGCCTTGCACGCCATCGTGACGGCGGTGTCCGTGACGCCGCGGGCGAGCTTGGAGAGCGTGCTGCCCGTGCACGGCGCGACGAGCAGCGCATCAAGCCGCTGCGCGGTGCCGAGCGGTTCCGCCTTGACGATCGTATCCACCGCTTCGCGGCCGCAGAACGTTTCGAGCTCCGCGCGAAAGGCAGAGGCGGCGAAAAAGCGCGTGTCCGTCCCCGCCGCCGCGCCGGAGAGGATCGGTACGAGCGTGTAGTCCTTTTTCAGCGGGCGGAACGATTCCAGCGCGCGGGAGAACGTGCAGTGCGACCCGGTGACGGCCAGACCGAGCCGGGGGAGCGGCTGCGCCGCGGCGGCGTATACCGCGTCGCGCAATATAAGCGCGGCGCGTTCGGGCGCATACTTCGCGGGAAGACCCGGTGCGCGGATGTAACGGAGATTCCTCTCGTGTGCTGCGGCGGCGTCGATCCCGCCGGGCGCGGAGGCGAGCTCCAGCAGCAGCGCGTCTTTTCGCACGAGCGCGAGCAGCGGCTCGGTGAGCACCGGCGCGGGGATCGTGCCGATGATAACGTCAAACCGGTCGAGCGCGCCGGAGAGCGCGTCGAGCGGCAGGGCCTCGATGCCTACCGCCTCCGCCCACGCGCGCTGCCTGCTCGAACGCGCCGCGGCGGTGACGAGAGCGCCGGCCTTTTGCAGTTCCCGGCCGAGCAGGCGGCCGATCCGCCCGTAGCCGAGCAGCAGAACATGCGCGCCGGAGAGTCCTGTTTCCGGGCGCAGCAGCGCGATGGCGCCCTCGGCGGTGAGGCGGGCGTTCGCAATCTGATATTCCTCCAAATGAGCGTACCGCGCCGAGGGATCCCACGGCGGCGGGATGATTATGTCGGCGGAGGCCGGGTCGGTGATCTCGTGGCCGTCGGCAAGCAGGAGCTTCCGCAGCGGGGGAAACCGGGCGTCCGTGCCGGTGATGGCAAAGCGCATAATGCACCACTCCTATTCAAAATCGTATTCCAGCGTATGCGCTCTCGTTGACTTGTGTCCCGGTTTGCGGTAAAATCTTTTCGGAAATTTGTAAAATACCGAGAGGAGATGCCCACAGAAATGGCGAAGCTCTATTTCAAATACGGCGCGATGGGCTCGAGCAAGACCGCTCAGGCGCTCATCACCAAATTCAATTATGAGGAGCGCGGCATGGACGTGTGGCTTTTGAAGCCCTCCATCGACAGCCGCGACGGCGAAACGCTGCTCCGCTCGCGCATCGGGCTGGAGGCAGTGGCCGATGTCGTCCGCCCGGAGGACGATATCCGCGACCTTTACGCCGCGCGCGGCCATCACGACGTGGTGATCGTAGACGAATGCCAGTTCCTCACCCCGGAGCAGATCGAGCAGCTGCGGCAGCTCGTGGATGAGGAAAATCTGCCGGTGCTCTGCTTTGGGCTGCGCACCGACTTTCTCACGCACCTCTTCCCCGGCTCGCGCCGTCTTTTTGAGCTGGCCGACTCCATCACGGAAATCAAGACCATCTGCGAGTGCGGCTCGAAGGCCACGGTCAACGCCCGCATCGACGGCGAAGGCCATGTCGTCACCGAGGGCGCGCAGGTATTCCTCGGCGGGAACGACTCCTATATCGCCATGTGCCACGCCTGTTGGCGCAAACGCATTGCGCGCGAGCGCGCCGAAAGAGTGCAGAAGTAATACCATTTTATTACATTTTATTACATATTTATTACATATAAAAGGAGAAGATCATCATGTCTACACCGCATAACAGCGCCGCCCCCGGCGATTTCGCCAAAACCGTGCTGATGCCCGGCGACCCGCTGCGCGCGCAGTACATCGCCGAAAACTTCCTCGACGACCGCCGCCTTGTCAACAACGTCCGCGGCATCCAGGGCTACACCGGAACCTACAAGGGCGTGCCGGTGAGCGTCATGGCCAGTGGCATGGGTATGCCCACCATCGGCATTTACAGCTACGAGCTCTATAACTTCTACGGCGTGGAGAACATCCTGCGCGTCGGCTCCGTCGGGGCGCTGAGCGAAAAGCTGCACGTGCGCGACATCATTCTCGCGCAGGGCGCGTGCACCAACTCCGCCTATGCCTCCCAGTTCGGCTGCCGCGGCTCGATTGCCCCGATCGCCGATTTCGGCCTGCTGCGCACCGCCGCCGACATCGCGGAAGAGCGCGGACTGCGCTACGCCGTCGGCAATCTGCTCTCCTCCGACACGTTCTATGATGACGACAAAACCGCGAGCGCTGCGTGGATCAAAATGGGCGTGCTCGGCATCGAGATGGAATCTGCCGCGCTCTATCTGAACGCGATGCGCGCGGGCAAGAAGGCGCTTGCCATCTGCACCGTTTCCGACCACATCATCACCGGCGAGGAGACGACCGCCGAGGAGCGCCAGACCTCCTTCCGCGACATGATGGAGCTGGCACTGGAAGTGGCTGTCCGCAGCTGAAAAACACTTGAAATTATTGCGCGGACAGGCAGGGCAGATGGGCAAAAAAGTCCTGGATTTCCGCCGGGGAGGCGGAGGACAGACCTTGCATATACCGCCTGGACATGATATAATCATTGCTGCGAAAGTCCCGAAAAGGGACAAATTAGAAGGAGGAAAGATTCTACATGAAGAAGATCCTTGCCCTGATTCTGGCTCTTGTCATGGTCTTTGCCCTCGTTGCCTGCGGCACCACCGCTGCCCCGGCTGCGACCGAAGAGCCCAAGACCGAAGAGCCCGCTCCCACCGAAGCTCCGGCGGAAGAGCCCACTGAGGCCCCTGCTGAGCCCACCGAGGCCCCCGCGGAAGAGCCCGCGACCGTCAACGCCGACGACATCGAGGACACCATGACCTCCGCCGACGGCAAATATGAAGTTGCCTTCGTCACCGACGTTGGCCAGCTCAAGGATAAGTCCTTCAACCAGGGCACCTGGAATGGCGTCAAGCTGTACGCCAACGAGAACGGCCTGAGCTACAAGTACTATCAGCCCGCCAACGGCGATCAGGCGACCGACGACGACCGCTATGACGCCATGAAGGCCGCTGCCGAGAACGGCGCGAAAGTCGTTGTCTGCGCCGGCTTCCTGCAGGCCACCGCGCTTGAGCAGGCTGCCAAGGATTACCCCGAAGTGAAGTTCGTGTTCATCGATGGCTGGTCTCTCGGCCTCGAGAATGTTGCTGCCATCGCGTTCCAGGAAGAGCAGTGCGGCTACCTCGCCGGTTATGCTGCCGTTATGGAAGGCTACACGAAGCTCGGCTTCTGCGGCGGCGGCGGCGGCACCAACGATGCCTGCTGCCGTTACGGTTACGGCTACGTCCAGGGCGCCGAGGCTGCGGCTGCCGTTAAGGGCGTGAACGTTGCCATGAACTACACCTGGCTGTACGGCGCTTCCTTCCAGGCTTCTCCGGAACTGCAGACCCTCGCTTCCGGCTGGTATGAGAACGGCACCGAGGTCATCTTCTCCTGCGGCGGCTCCATCTTCGACTCCATCACCGCTGCGGCTGCTGCCAACGACGCTTACGTTATCGGCGTTGACGTTGACCAGTCCTTCTCTTCCGACACCGTTATCACCTCCGCCCTCAAGGGCATCGGCGAGGCCGCTTACCTTGCTCTGACCGCCGCTTACGACGGAACCTGGGCTGAGAGCTACGGCAACCAGTGCGTGACCATGGGCGCTGCGCAGGGCGCTGTCGGCCTGCCGGTCGATACCTGGTCTCTCGAGAACTGGAGCGTCGAGGAGTATGAGGATATGTTCCAGAAGATCGTCTCCGGTGAGATCGCTATCGACAACGACTTCTCCAACCTCGCTTCCACCGAGCACGTTGCTCTGAACATCGTCGAGTAATTTACCTGCACAAAACGTCGGGAAGGTTTTTCCTTCCCGACGTTTTTCTTTTTAAAACAGGAGCTGATTCTTGCAATTTGTTTGTAATATATATATAATAAATGAAAATGCATATGCACATTGCGATTCCTTGTGCAGCAAATCTGCTGGAGAAAGAGAAAGGGAGGTGGGGACATGGACACGACGCCGGAGTATGTGATCGAGATGCTCCACATTACCAAGGTATTCCCCGGGATCAAGGCAAACGATGACATCACCCTGCAGCTGAAAAAGGGCGAAATCCACGCTCTGCTGGGAGAGAACGGCGCGGGCAAGTCCACGCTGATGAGCGTTCTCTTCGGCCTGTATCAGCCGGAAGAGGGTATCATCAAAAAGGACGGCAAGGAGGTCAAGATCAACGACCCCAACGACGCCACGGCGCTTCACATCGGCATGGTGCACCAGCACTTCAAGCTGATCGATGTGTTCACGGTGCTCGACAACATCATCCTCGGCGCGGAGGACACGAAGCTCGGTTTTCTGGAGAAGAAGACCGCCCGCAAGAAGGTGCAGGAGCTTTCCGACCGCTACGGATTGAAGATCGATCTCGACGCAAAGATCGAGGACATCACCGTCGGCATGCAGCAGCGCGTGGAGATTCTCAAAATGCTCTACCGCGACAACGAGATCCTCATTTTCGACGAGCCGACGGCGGTGCTCACGCCACAGGAGATCGAAGAGCTCATGCAGATCATGCGCGGGCTGACGAAGGAGGGCAAGAGCATCCTCTTCATTTCCCACAAGCTCAACGAGATCATGGAGGTCTCCGACCGCGTGACCGTACTGCGCAAGGGCAAGTACATCGGCACCGTCAACACGAGCGAGACGACGAAGGAAGAGCTCTCCCGCATGATGGTCGGCCGCCCGGTGCAGCTCGTGGTGGACAAGACGCCCGCCAAGCCCGGCGAGCCGGTGCTGGAGGTTGAAAACCTCACCGTGCCGTCGCAGCTGCACAAAAACGATGCCGTGAAAGGCGTTTCCTTTACTGCCCGGCGCGGCGAGATCGTCTGCATCGCCGGTATTGACGGCAACGGCCAGAGCGAGCTTGTCTACGCGCTCACGGGGCTGGAAAAGGTGTCCGGCGGCAAGATCACGCTCCTCGGCAAGGACATCACCCACGCTTCCATCCGTCAGCGCTCGTTCGCTGGCATGAGCCATATTCCCGAGGATCGCCACAAGCACGGTCTCGTGCTCGACTATACGCTCGAGCAGAACCTCGTGTTGCAGCGCTATTATGAGCCGCAGTTCCAGCACGGCGGCTTCATCCGCTTTGACGAGGTGCGCAAATACGCCGATAAGCTCATTGAGGAATACGACATCCGCTCCGGTCAGGGGCCGGTGACGATTGCGCGCAGCATGTCCGGCGGCAACCAGCAGAAGGCGATCGTCGCGCGCGAGATCGACCGCGAGCTGCCGCTGATCGTTGCGGTGCAGCCGACGCGCGGTCTGGACGTTGGCGCGATCGAATACATCCACAAGCAGCTCGTCGCGCAGCGCGACGATGGCAAGGCGGTATTGCTCGTCTCGCTGGAGCTCGACGAGGTCATGAATCTCTCCGACCGCATCCTTGTGATGTACGAGGGCGAGATCGTCGGCGAATTTGATCCGAAGAAAGTTACTGTGGAAGAGCTCGGCCTTTACATGGCGGGCGCGAAGCGGCAGAACGGGGAGGAGAAGAAATGAAAGAACAAAAGACCTCCTTCTGGCATAAGGACAGCACGCGCTCGGTCATCGCGTCGCTGCTCTCCATTCTCATCGGCCTTCTGGTCGGCGCGGTGCTCATTCTCATCGTAGGCGTTTCCAACAAGTCGCTCGGACTCAAGAGCGCATGGGAAGGCATCCGGCTCGTCCTGTTCGGACTTTTCAGCACCGGGCGCGACGCCTCCGGCGCGCTGACGTTCGGCTTCAACCCCACGAGCATCGGCAATATGCTCTTCCGCGCCACGCCGCTGATCCTTACGGGTCTTTCGGTGGCGACGGCGTTCAAGACCGGCCTTTTCAACATCGGCGCTCCGGGACAGTATCTCGCCGGTACGTGCGCCACGCTCTTCATCGCGCTGAGCATCCCGTCCGAGCAGGTGTCCCCCGTGATCATCTGGCTGCTGGCGTTCCTTGGCGGCATGGCGGCGGGCGCGCTCTGGGGCGCAATTCCCGGCATGCTCAAGGCGCTGCTGAACATCAACGAGGTCATCGCCTGCATCATGACGAACTGGATCGCGGCGAACGTTGTCACGTGGCTCTTTGATATCAGCAATCTCAAGAACATGGTGGAGAACACCAAGTCCGGCTACATCTACAAAACGACCTACAACAATGTCGCCACCTCCAAGCTCGGGCTCGACAAGCTCTTCCCCGGCTCGCAGGTGAACGGCGGCATTATCATTGCGATTCTGCTTGCGATCCTTGTGTACATTGTGATCACGAAAACGACGTTCGGCTATGAGCTGCGCGCCTGCGGCGCGAACCGCCATGCGGCGCGTTACGCCGGTATCCACGACAAGCGCAACATCATTCTCTCCATGGCGATCGCGGGAGCACTTGCCGGTGCGGCCGGTTCGCTCTATTATCTTTCCGGCAATACCGAGTTCTTCTGGACAACGTACCAGAGCCTCCCGGCGGCGGGCTTCAACGGCATCGCCGTGGCGCTGCTCGCCGTGAACAACCCCATCGCCGTGATCTTCACCGGCTGCTTCATGTCCATCCTTGACATCGCCGGTCTCCAGATCACCAACCTTACCGTGTACAATGAGTACATCACCGACGTTATCATCGCTGTGATCGTGTACATGGCGGCGTTCTCGCTCATCATCAAAATGTGGATCGCTGAACGCCAGAAGAAACGGGCGAAGAAAGCGGAACAGGCCGCCCCGGCGGCTCCGGCGGCGGAAACGCCCGCCGAGAAGAGAGAGGAGGTACAGAAGTAATGTCCTTTCTGATCCGACAGACGCTCATTTATGCGATCCCTCTGATGATCGTGGCGCTCGCGGGCATTTTCGCCGAGCGAAGCGGCGTTATCAACCTTGCACTCGAAGGCATTATGATCTTCGGCGCGTTCATCGGCGTGCTGTTTGTGCGCATTCTGCAGGCGACCGGCTGCATGGATATTGCCAAGGAAGCCTCCAACTGGGCGGCGCTGCAGGGCTATATGTTCCTCACCATGCTGGCCGCAGCAGCGCTCGGCGCGTTGTTTTCCATGCTCCTTGCCTTTGCGGCAATCAAACTCAAGGCCGACCAGACCATCGGCGGCACGGCGCTGAACATGCTCGCCCCCGCGCTGGTGCTCTTCCTCATCCGCGTCATCGTCAACCAGAACAACATGACGCTCATCAGCGGCGACAGCGCGACGTGGTTTATGATCAAAAAGACCATGCTCGGCTTTGCCAAGAACGACAAGCTGAACTTCTTTCAGGAAACGTTCCTCAACAAGGTGTATCTGAGCACATATATCTGCATTATCATCTTTATCGTGCTCTCCATCGTCCTTTACAAAACGCGCTTCGGTCTCCGGCTGCGCGCGTGCGGCGAAAACCCGCAGGCAGCGGCGTCGCTCGGCATCAATGTTATCAAAATGCGCTACGCCGGTGTGCTGATCTCCGGCGCGCTCGCGGGCATGGGCGGCTTTGTCTACGCCATGACGACCGCCAACTGCAGCGCCAACGGCGACGTGGCGGGCTTCGGCTTCCTCGCGCTCGCGGTTATGATCTTCGGCAACTGGAAGCCGCTGAACGTTGCGGGCGGCGCGCTGCTGTTCGGCCTCTTCAAGTGCATTGCGGCGTCGTACTCCACGCTCGACATCAACGGCGACGGCATCTACTGGCTGAACACCATCGGCCTGAACGGCCACTTCTACCGGCTGCTGCCGTATCTCATCACGCTCATCGTGCTTGCATTTACCTCGAAGAGCTCCCGCGCCCCGAAGGCCGAGGGCATCCCCTACGACAAGGGTACGCGCTGATGGCGGAGAAGGACAATCGAGCGGCGCTGCCGGATATTCTCGTCGTCGGCATTGCCGGCGGCTCCGGCGGCGGGAAGACAACGCTTACGACCAATCTCATCCGGCGCTTCGGCGACAAGGTGTGCATCGTCCACCACGACAACTACTACCGCGCGCACGACGATCTCACCTACGAGGAGCGCACCAAGCTCAATTACGACTGCCCCGAGGCGTTCGAGACCGAAATGATGATCGAGCACCTGCGCCTTCTGAAGCAGGGACGCTCGGTCCACTGCCCGGTGTACGACTTCAAGGTGCACAACCGCAGCGGCGAGACCATCGAGATCGAGCCGCGGCCCGTGATTCTGGTCGAGGGCATATTGATCTTTGCCGATCCGGCGCTCTCCGATCTCATGGACATCCGCGTGTTCGTCGATGCCGACGCCGATGTGCGCCTTGCCCGGCGCGTGCTGCGCGATACCGAAAAGCGCGGCCGCACGGTGCGCAGCGTTGTGGAGCAATGGCAGAACACCGTAAAGCCCATGCACGAAAAGTACGTGGAGCCGTCGAAGAAAAACGCCGACATCATCGTGCCGCAGGGCGGCAAAAACCCCGTGGCGCTCGATCTCATTGTGGGCCGCATCCAGCGGCATCTGGATGAGAATACGTGACGAATAACAGAAAAACCGTTCCTTTCCCAATTCGGGAGAGGAACGGTTTTTGTACGCGAATCACCTGTGTGTATTCCAATAGACCCAGACGACCTGCGTATCAATGATGTCGGATAGGGTGCCAGCGGAAGAGACATGCTTTTTACAGAAACGGAGAAGAACCCTTCTGGTTTCTTCCGGCATCGAACCGGAAAAATTGCGCCGTTCAATATAATTTACCATCTCTTCCGGTGTTCGCTCATCGGACCAGCTGTAAGGAACGACCGTCGTTTTGGGTTCGTAGCCTGCCATGCGTACCCATTGGAGGATATCCGAACCGCTGTCCGCCAGTTTTTCCCTGTCTGGGTATCCGATGCAGTCCATCAGCTTATCACGGAGCGGCTGTTCCCACGAAATAAACTTTGCAACGACACACCAACCGTGAGAGAGTATACTCATTTTCTGCGTCGTTTCAAAACTATGGATCGCGGGAGACATGGTGGAGATCACCAGATCAAATCCCCCGCGGAAAAACGGCGCGTCGGGGGAAGCCGTATCAAAATCGCAGCAGAGGGTTTTCCACGGTGTAGTATATTTAGCCATGTTCTTTTCGGCAAAAGCGATCATGTTTTCTGAAATGTCCGTCAGCGCGACAGAATAGCCAAGTCCGGCAAAACAGGTGCCGTATTTGCCTACGCCGCAGCCGACATCCAATACGCTCCCGCCGTGGGGCAGCATTTCCGGCTGTGTGACAAATTGCATAAACGCCTTGCCGTAATCACTCAGGCCAAGCTCAAAAACCTTTTGATAGTCCGAAGACACGTTATTCCAGTTGCTGCTTTCCATAGGAGTCTTCCTCGTCTGCGGCTGCAGCCGCGTTTTCGGGGGCCGGGATGATGACCGGTACGCCCATATAGTCGATCACATGCGTACGAAACCCGTATACTTCCTCGATCGTCTCCGGTGTCATAATGGTTTTGCCGCCGCTGGCGTAGACCTCCCCGTCCCGGAGAAAAAGAAACCGGTCGCAGTAGCGCACCGCGAGATTGAGATCATGTACCACGCATATGGTACTTAGCCCTTTTTCCGCTGTGATGTGGCGAACGAGGCGGAGAACGGCGTGCTGGTTGTTTGGGTCAAGAGAACTCGTCGGCTCGTCAAGCAGAAGCACGCGAGGCTCCTGCGCCAATGCGCGGGCAAGGATCACCTTCTGCGCTTCACCACCGGAAAGCGTGGAAATACTCCGCAGCATTTTATCCTCCAGCTGCAGCCGCCGAAGCGCACCGCGGACGATTTTATGGTCATGTTGAGTAATATCCCAACGGATATACGGCTTTCGGCCAAGCAACACCATGTCGTATACCGTTGTGTCCGTGCGGGTCAGGCTCTGCGGAACATAAGCGATCCTTTGGGCAAGCTCCTGGTCGGAGAGCGTTTGCGCATCTGCACCGTCAAGAAGGATTTCACCGCGCTGCGGCTTGAGAATGCGATTGAGACATTTTAAAAGCGTGCTTTTCCCAACGCCATTATTGCCGAGAATCGCGGTGATCGTACCCTCCGGCGCGGAGAAAGCGATGCGCTTGAGGATCTCCGGGGTCCCTCTTCCGTAAGAAAAGGACAGGTCTTTTACTTCAATCATATTTCCTCCTAAAGAGAAGAAAAAGAAATACCGGCCCGCCGATAAACGACATGATCGCCCCGATGGGAAGGATGATCGGCGGAACGACAAGCTTCGCCGCGCTGTCTGCCGCAAGCAGCAGGAGAGACCCGGCGAGTGCCGAGCCGGGGATGAGAAACCGGTGGTCGTTCCCGGTGAAGAAGCGGACGGCGTGCGGAGCAATAAGCCCTACAAAGCCAATGATACCGACGAAGGAAACGGCAGCCGCTGAAGCGAGCGAGCACACCGCCATGGAAACGAGCGTGACTTGTTCGGTATTTACACCAAGGCTCCGCGCTGTTTCCTGTCCGACGGACATCGCATTATAATTCCAACGGTTGAAGTAGAAATACAGAAAGGCAAATAGCGTTACGGCAAAAATAAACCGGAGATCCGTCCAACCGGCGTTGCCCAGATTGCCGAAGGTCCAGAAAACCACAGCCCCAAGCGATGTATCGTCTGCGAAATACTGCATCAGCGTGCTGCCGCCGGAAAATATGGCGCTCAGCGCAGTACCTGCAAGCACCATTCCCGCAGGACTTCCGGAGATGCGCTGCCGTGAAAGCAATATGACGATCACCGAGCAGAGAAACCCGAAAAAGAAAGCGCAAAGCGAGACGATATACGGGTTATGGATAGCAATGCCGGCAGTAGAATTGCTGTTGGTCATGGCTCCGCCGCCAAACACGATGATGCCGATGGCTGCGCCAAAAGCCGCGCCCTGCGATACACCGAGCGTGGAAACGGAGGCAAGGCTGTTGTTGAGCACGCATTGCATTACGGCGCCGGAGGCCGCGAGAACCGCGCCTACAAGAACTGCCGCCGTTGCCCGCGGAAGCCGAACGCTCATAACGGCGGTTCGATGTCTGGCCTCTCCTGCACCTGCGAATACACGCAGAACATCGCCGGGAGAAAGCTTCATGCTGCCGATACCGAGATAGAAAATAAAGGCGCAAAATGTGAGAATAAGCAATATTGCCAGAAAGAAACGCTTTCTGGCAATATGCTGCTTATAATCCTGCATATCGAGCGTAGGATCGTGTTTCATGCGAAATCACTTTCCGAGAACAACGGAGCCGTATCCCATGCCGGCGTTGTTAAGAACGGAGAGATACCCGTCATGGCCGAGGAAAAAGCGGAAGATCTCTTCGGCTTTGGTTTCAAAATCCACGTCTGCAAACGCTTCGGGGAACATGACCGAGCCAATATAATAGGCGTTGACGAGCGGGATCTCGACGTTTGTGTAGTTGGAGGTGGAATTGGGCCACTGATAAAGCTCTCCGTTTTTGACGGCATTGAGACTTTCAAAGAAAGCAGGGTCTTCCGCATATTCATTTTCCACAAGGCCAAGGTTGGAAGCGTCAAGAACGATGAGGTCGGGGTTCCATTCGAGCACCTGCTCCTTGTCAACTTCTACGCCTTTTTGCGCGTCAATGTAGCCGACAGTGACGTCCTTCGCATTCACGGTAGCAAAAACGGCGTTGTTTGCATAAACACCGGCAATGCCGTGCCCGCCGCGGAATGTAGCTGCTGCACAGAGAGCTGTAGGCTTGTTGTCATCGGCAATGCTGCTTGTGCGGCTGTCAAGGTCTGCGAGACACTCCTGGATAAATGCGATAACGGTTTCTGCACGATCTGAAACGCCGCAGGCTTCGCCAAATACGCGCAGCGCATGCTCGTAATCTTCGGCAAAAAGCGTGCCCTGCGGAGCGGCAACGACCTTGCGGCCGAGCTGCTCTTCGATGTTGGCAACGATATCTTCCTCAAATGTGCACAGGATCACATCGGGACTGGCTTCAATGATGACTTCCGGATTGATCTCACCGTAGCCGCCGGAGGAGCAGACCGGGAGATCCGCCCAGATGTCATGGTTATAATAGCCATATGCCATAACTACGCTGTCGTTGTTATCGCCGCTTGTGACGGTGATCATTTTGTCGGCAAGCCCCAGATACGTCGCCATGCGGCTGGCATTGCCGAGCGTCACGATCGTTTCAACCTTGGCGGGAACCTCAATCTCCCGGCCGAGACCGTCAACAACGATCCTCGTTTCCGGTTCGGCGGCAGGTTCTTCCGTGGGCTCGGCAGTAGTTTCAGCGGCTGCGGTCGGTGCGGGCTGGTTAGCGGCGCCGCAGGCGCAAAGAGAAAGAAGGATCCCCAGTATGAGGAGCAGCGAAGCAAGTTTTTTCATAGTCCCTCCACATTTTCAAGAGCCGGCCGGTACGAAAGCGAAGCAATGTCCCGTGCTTTGCGGAAAAAGTCGTATGCCGGATCTCATTTTTCGTTCCTAATGTTATAGGAAACCTCCAAATGGCACAAGCCCCCCTGGGGGACGACATATGCCATAAAAAGAAGGCGATAAACTTATGCAAATAAACGAAAGCCGTTCCTTTCCCATTCGGGAGAGGAACGGTTTTTCGTTATACTATAGGCATATTACGGCTCTCTTACCGCGCCACCGGTGAGGGTGAGAGTTCCGGCGTCGAGCGCGAGCGCGTCCTTGCCGCCCGGGATGACCAGCTCGCCGCCGGAGACGATCACATCGCCCTCGCCGAGCCAGACGGAACCTTCCACAAGGAGCTCGCCGCCGGAAACGATGATTTTCCCGCGCTCCATGGCGAGATCGCCCTGGATGTGGAGCGTGCCGCTGCGCACTTCCAGCACGGCGTTTTGCAGCCAGAGGTTATGCTCAGCCGTGAAGCTGCCGCCGTCAACGAGGAAGAGCCCTTCGCCGCCGGATTCGCTGCCGACGGCAAACTCCTCGCACTGCACCGTTACCGAGGCACCGCCGAGCACCGCAACGACCGGTGCATGCACTGCGCCCCAGCCCCAGACACCGGCGTCCTTCTCCGCCGTCAGCGAGCCATCGCCGGAGAAAACGAGGCTTGCGCCGCCGAGGTTTTCTGTGATGCGGTTTTCCCCGGAGAGCACGATGTGCGCCGCGCCCCACGGGATCAGAGAGGGAGGCTCCGCGTTTTGAAGCTTTAGCGCCCCGGCAAACCAGTATTGCTCGCCGACGCAGTCAACGCGCAGCGCGTCCCATACGGTCTGGCTCTCGTCCGCCCAATCGGTGCTGTAGACCGTGGCGTAGTACCGGCTGCCGTCCGTGTCGCGGTCGAGCACCGCCGCGCCGTAATCGTTCACCGTGGCTGCGGCGAGGTTCCCGGCGGAAAGCGTTCCCGCGCCCGCCTCGATGACCGTACCGGCGGGAATGTCGCCGGAGAGATATGCCGCGCCGCCGCTCAGAAGGAAGGCGGGGGCTTCAGCGGTTACATCGTCCAGGAGCGCCGTGCCGCCGCGGAACACGGCGTTCGATACGCCGGAGAGCGTGCGGGCGAGGAGAAGGCCGTCGGAAACAAGGAGGTCGCCGCCGCTCGCTTCGAGCCGGCCGGCGTGCAGCGCGCCGCGCAGCACCGCCGCGCTGAGAGCGCAGTTCTCGTTCGGCGTGCAGAAAAGATTCTCCGCGAAAACCTCCACGTCGCCGTCGATGACGAGTGCCGGGATGGGCAGACTGCCCCCGCCGGGCTCCAGACCGCTTGTATTTTCCACGGTGAGCGTGCCGCTGCCGGTGATGAGAACGCAGTCGAAGCCGACGAACGTGCCAAATTCCTCGCCGCCGCCGTTTACACGGCAGTCGCCCTCGATATCGAGCCGGAGAATGCCGCCGCCCACGTCGGGCGAGAGGTTGGGGACGGCGCAGTTGTCCGCGCGGATGCCGAAGGAATAGTATTTTTCGCCGTTCCACGCGAGCGTGTATACGCCGCGCAGCCGTTCCGCTTCGCCGCCGGAGAAATCTTCGAGCGTTATGCTCTCGCCGAAGGGCTGCGTGAGAAGCGCTTCAAAGCCGCCGTCCGGCAGACGGAGAGAGTAGCTTTCGCTCACGCCGCCATCGGCGAGCGGCGAGTACGGGCGCTCGTCACCCTCCGCCGTTGCGCCGCCGGTCTCGGCGGCGTCATAGTAAAGCATGCAGCTCTCCGGCAGCGCATCCGGCTCCTCTGCGGGGGAGGGGGATACTTCCGGCACGGCGGTCCCGGCGGGCGCTGCCGTTTCGGCGGGCGTCTCCGCCGCCGGAGGCTCGGCGGCGCCGCAGCCGGCAAGCGCGAGCAGCACGGCGGAAAGGATCAGACAAAGCAGTTTTTTCATGGCGAGTTCTCCCGTTTGGAAAAAATCGGTATATGATATATGCAAAATTATAGAGGGATGGCTGCCCAATGTAAAGAAAAACCGCTCTTCGCCCGGAAAGGCGGAAAGCGGTTTTCGTGCGTTTATCGCCGGTCGCGCTTGCCGAAAACGGAGAGCACGTACATGAGAAAGCGGAGAAAATACACGAACGACGTGAGCAGCGAGGCAAGATACGTGAGCGCTGCGGCGGAGAGAACTTTCTTTGCCGCGGGCAGCTCGTCCTCCGAGATCACGCCTGCAGCGAGGAGCATGTCCCCCGCGCGGCGGGAGGCGTCCAGCTCCACAGGCAGCGTGACGAGCGAGAAGAGGAACGATCCGCCGTAGAGCACAACGCCGAGCATGGCGACATAAAAGCCCGTGTCGGGGTTCGCCGTGCGGACGTAGCTGTCGAGCAGAATGCCGATGAGCACGAGCGGCATCGCAAGGCGCGAGCCGAAGTTTACGACCGGCACAAGCGCCGTGCGCACGCGGTAAGGGCCGTAGCCCTCCTTGTTCTGCATCACGTGGCCGATCTCATGCGCGGCGACCGCCACAGCGGCGACAGAACGGCTGTCGGCGGTGCTGTTGGAAAGATTCACGATGCTCTGGTTCGGGGCGTAGTGGTCGGTCAGCTCGCCGGAGACGCGGCCGAGAGCAATATCGTTCACGCCGTTCATGCGCAGCAGCCGCTCGGCGGCGTCGCGCCCGGAAAGGCCGCTGCGGCAGGGGACGCGGCTGTATGTCGAATACGCACTCTTTACCTTGCCGCTCGCGATCATCGAAAACACCATGCACGCGAGCAGGGCGAGTATGAAAATAAAATAGTCCTGCAAATACATAAAAGGCTCCTTTCTTACAGGCGTTCAATGCGCCCGGAATACCAGCCGGAAACGCCGTTTTTCTTGATCCAGTATCCGCGGTCGGTTTCACGCACGATGCTGAGCGTGTCGCCCGGCGCGATGGCGGGGCGGTAGTCCGTTACGTCGTTCACGCGCAGCACACCTTTGGATTCATAGAGGAAATCGGTCGGCACGTCCATGACGTACCCCGTGCGGATGTGCCGGATGCGGCACCACTCGCGCCCGAGCTCGAGCGGCTCCACGGCGTTGTCGCCCCAGCGGATGTACGCCGAGCGCACGCCTTTTTTCTGCGCGTCGAGCGCGCGGCCGAGCGGGAACGGATCGTACCATTCGCTCGTGAATTTCCCGCGGCGGAGGATGAGCGCGTTGAGCTGCCCGTCGTCCTTGAGGACGCACCCGCCGTCGATGCTCGCGACGCGGCACGCCGGGTCGACGATCGGCACGGCGGAGATGGTGTTCGTCCCATAGAGGCACACCGGCGTGTGGCCGGTGATGACCCACTTTTTGAAGTGCGGGCGGGCGGCGTAAAAGCTGTTGATCTTCATGCAGCGCCACGGCCCGGCACTCTCGAGCGTTTCTCCGTGGGGAATGCCGCCGTGAACGAAGATATATCTGTTGGTCTCCAGCGCGAACGGCATGGCCCGGAGATAATCAAATTCCGGCGCGAACACCTCGCGCAGCCGCGGCTTGAGCACGGCGGGATCGGTGTCCGTGGTGAGCTCTTCTCCGAGCTCGGCGCACATTTCGAGAATGAGGCCGCTGCGCGCCGTTGCCTTCTGGCGCAGGAGATGGGCGAGCGTCCGCACATCCCATTCCATGTCGCACCCGTCTACCCAGAGATGCCAGAAATCGCAGTTGCCGAGCACCGGGTATACGCGGCACTTTTTCCGCAGCTCCATGGCGTACCGGAGCGTAGCGAGGCTTTCCGGCCCCTTTTCCACCAGGTCGCCGAGCAGCACGAGCGAGTCGTCCGCGCGGAGATGGAGCTTTTCCACAAGACCGCGAAAATACGGGAGATTCCCGTGGATGTCCGATATGGCAATGACGCGGGAATGATCGTCAAACGTCGGGTGCGCGACGGTATAGGTATTGTTAGGGTAAGCGGGATTGTCGTAAAAATGCGTTACAAAGTCCATTCCATCACCCAAAGGTCGCCGAGTGCCCCGGCCTCGGTGCCGACGCGCGTGAAGCCCGCCTTTTCATAAAACCCGAGCGCGGGGTTTTCCGGCGCAACGGTGAGACGCATCGCCCGCCGTCCCAGCTGTCGGAAGCGCATCGCCGCGGTGCCGACAAGCTGAATGCCGCAATGGTGGCCGCGCAGCGCCGGCACAACGTACAAAAACGCGATCCAGCCGACGCCGCGCTCACGCCCCCGGCGCTCGTCGAGCGTGAGGACCCCGGCAAATTCGTTTTCAGCCAGCGCCTCAGTGATGCACCCCGGCGCTTCGGCGCTGTGGAGCTGGGCGCTCAGCCAGCAGGCGGAGGCGTTGAACCCCTCGGTCGTGCCGTGCGCACCGCGCCAGGCGTCGCGGTAGCAGGCAATGTAGCGCTCCTGCCCGGCATCAAGATCGAACGGGCGGTAACGCAGATCATAGCAGCGTGGGCCGCCCGCCTTTCCGTTTTCCCGGAAGGGCGTATACGGCGGCGCGGGGAGATGCGTCGTGTCGTTCACATAGATGACGGAGAATGTGTCGTTTTCAAAGCGCAGCAGCGTGACGGACGTGTTGTTCACGAGCGGCACGTCCTCGAAGATGCGCTCGCTCGGCACGCCGAGAATGTGCGCCAAAAAAGCGCGGATCGTCATGCCGTGGCTGGCAACGGCAACGGTTTTTCCGTCGTTCGCGCGGGCAATGTCCGTCATGGCGGCGAGCATGCGCTTTTGCACCGCGGCGTGTGCCTCGCTGCCCGGTACCTGCCAGCGGTCGGGGTCATGGAGGAACGCGTATTTCAGCTCCGGCGATTCGAGATTCACTTCACCCCAGGGACGCATCTCCCACGCGCCGAAGCACATTTCAATGAGGCGCTTGTCTACAAAAACGGGGATGTCCCGCCCGCCGGCGATGGCGGCGGCGGTCTCCTCCGCGCGGCGGAGGGGGCTGGTGTAGACGGCGGCGAGCGGCGTTTCGGCAAAGCGCTTCGCGAGATACGGAAGCTGGGCTTTGCCGTCAGCGGTAAGGTTTACGTCCGTCTGCCCCTGCACGCGGCGGAAAAGGTTGCCCTCCGACTGGCCGTGCCGGACAAGGAATATTTGGGTCATGTATTGCCACTCCCTCGGAAATGGGTTATAATATTTATTCCTTAGTATAACACATCCCCTTGCCGCACGGCAAGACAACAGGCCGCGGAATTTGTCCGGGAGGGCGAAAGGAGCCGAGCGTGAAAACCGTACATCTCATCAGCGGCGGTGACGCCGGCGGCGCGCGCACCCATGTGCTCCGGCTGCTCGGCGAGCTGAACAAAACCGGGGAAGCGCAGCTCCTCACGCTTGGCGGCGGCGTGCTCGCCGACGGCGCGCGCGAGCGCGGCATCCCCTGCAAAACGCTCACCGGCGGCTTTTTCGCGCAGCTTCGCGAGGCGAAGCGCTTCATCCGCTCCGAAGGGTTCAATCTCGTCCGCTGCCACGGAAGCCGCGCCAACCTGACGGCGGCGCTGCTCCGGGGGTCTCTCGGTGTGCCGGTCGTCTCGACGATCCACAGCGATCACCGGCTCGACTATCTGCACCGCCCGCTATCCCGCCTTGTCTATGGTACGCTCAACGCTCTGGCGCTTCGGAACATGGACGCACTTGTGTGTGTTTCAAAAGCGATGCGCGATAAATATGCCGCCCGCGGGTTCCGGCGCGGGAAGCTCTTTTCCATCTATAACGGCGTGGATATGAACGCGCCGTTCCCGGAGACGAGCCGGGAGGACTTTCTCGCCGCGCACGGCATCGCCGCAGCGCCGGACGATATTCTCGCCGGGACGGCCGCGCGGTTTGATGCCGTCAAAGATCTTTCCACGATGCTGCGCGGCTTTGCCGCCGCCGCAAAGGAGGAGCCGCGGCTCCGCCTCATCCTTGCCGGAACCGGCGCGGAGGAGGACGCGCTCCGCGCGTTCGCAAAAGAGCTCGGCGTTTCCGATCGCGCCCATTTTACCGGCTGGCTCAGCGATACGGACGCGCTTTACGCGAATCTGGATATCTGCCTTCTCACGTCCCTTTCGGAGACGTTTCCCTACGCGCTCACCGATGCGGCAAAATACCGTGTCCCGGTCATCGCGACCGCCGTTGGCGGCGTGCCGGAGCTCGTGGAAGATGGCGTTCACGGCCTTCTCATGCCCCCCGGCGATACCGCTGCGCTCGCGGCCGGCCTTTTAACGCTCTCGCATGACGCGGCGCTGCGGAAAAAACTCGGCGCGGCGCTCCACGACCGGACGGCAAAGGAATTCTCTCTCGCCGCCATGGCGGCGCGCGAAAGAGAGATATGTCGCGCCGTCCTCTCGCCCCGGCGGGAGATCGTGATTGCCGGAGCCTATGGCGGCGGCAACCGCGGCGATGAGCTGATGCTCGAAAACCTTCTGCGCGATGTCCGCGCCGCCGCGCCGGAGTGCGCCGTCACGGTGCTCTCGCGCCGCTCGGCGGAAACCGCGCGCCGGTTTGATGCGGACAGTCTGTATTTCCTGAACTTTCCCGCCATCGTGCGCCGGATGAAGAATGCCCGCGCGCTTATCTTCGGCGGCGGAAATCTTTTGCAGGACGCCACGTCCCGCCGCTCGCTTGCCTATTATCTCGCGCTGCTGCGAAAGGGAAAGCGGAGCGGCTGCCGCACGCTTCTGTACGGTGTGGGGCTCGGTCCGCTCTCGGCACACGGCTGGGAGAAAGCCGCCGCGGCGCTGAACGAATGCGCCGATACGATCGTCTTTCGGGAGAGGGAGAGCCTTGCCGCAGCACGCTCTCACGGCGTGAAAACGCCGGAGCTCGTGCCCGGTGCGGACCCGGCGATAGAAACATCCGTATCCGCCGCACCGAAGGAGAGTGTCCTGCTCGTATGCCCCCGGCAGGGACGCGGTGCGCCGCCGTTCCCGACGGAATGTGCCCGCGCCGCTGCGGCGCTGGGTGCAAAGCGGGGCTGGAAGGTGCGCTATGTCGCCATGAACGTCCGGCAGGATCTGCCGCTCTGCCGCGCGCTGGTCTCGGAGACCGGCGGGGAAGCCGCCGCCGCGCCGGGAGATACTGCGGCGCTCACGCGGCTTTTTGCCTCGGCACAGTTTACGGTTTCCATGCGGCTGCACGCGCTCACGCTCTCGTATCTCGCCGGAACGCCCGCCCTCGGCATCGACGGCGACGGACGCATCGCAGCGTTTGCGGAAGAGTGCGGCATGCCGTACCGCGTCTCGGCGGAGAGCGGGGATATCGCCGCCGCGCTCGAAGCGGCACTTGCGGCGGAAACGCCGGACGCAGCCATATGGAACGACCGGCTCGCGGCGGGACGCGCCGCGCTTGCCAGCGCACTTAGCGCGCCGGAAAAGGAGAAAGAATTATGATTTATATCGATCAGCACATTCATTGCCAATGCTCGCCGGATTCGCACACGCCGCTGCGCGAAATGGCAGCAGCGGCGCGAGACCACGGCATGAGCGCCGTGTGCTTCACCGACCATATCGACATGGACTTCGGCAATCTTGGCGATCTGCGCTGGGAGCCGCGGAAGGACATCCTGCGCGCGGCATGGGCGGATGTGCGCGAAAACCCCGTGGAGGGTATCACCGTCCGCTGCGGCATTGAGCTCGGCGAGGCGAACCACGACCCTGCCGCGGCGAAGGAAGCCGCACTCGAGCCGGGGCTGGACTTTGTTCTCGGCTCGCTGCACAATCTGCGCGGGAAGCCGGACTTTTATGAGTATCCGTACACGTCCGAGGAACAGTGCGCACAGCTCAACCGGGAGTATCTCGCGGAGCTGCTGGAGCTGACGGAGTTTCCGTACTTTGACGCCATGGCGCACATCGGGTATACTTCCCGGTATATGTACCGCGACGGCTTTTCCGCCGAGATCACGGCGGAAAACTGCCGCGACGAGCTTGCGGCGATCTATGAAGCGCTCATCGCGCAGGGGCGCGGCATTGAGATCAATGTATCCGGCCTGCGCGCCGGCCACACGAGCAACCCAAACGCCTCGGCGCTTGCGCTCTATTACGATCTCGGCGGCAAGATCATCACGCTCGGCAGCGACGCCCATACGCCGGAGGATGCCTCCATCGGCATCCGCGAGGGCGCGGAGCTGCTGCGGACGATCGGCTTTCGGTATTACACGGTGTTCGAGCAGAGAAAGGCTTCGTTCCTGCCGTTGGAATAATTTCAAAGATAAAGCAAAGGAGATATATACAACATGATCGTTATTGCATCTGACCACGGCGGCTATGCCCTCAAGCAGGAGCTGATGGCGCACCTGAAGGAAAAGGGCGTCGAGTTCGAGGATATCGGCACCTATTCCGAAGCGAGCTGCAACTACCCCGAATATGCCGAGCGCGCCGCGCGCGGCGTTGCGGAAGGAAAATACAAGAAGGGCATTCTCGTGTGCGGCACGGGCATCGGCATGTCGCTCGCGGCGAACAAGATCCCCGGCATCCGCTGCGCGCTTTTGTCCGACTGCTTCAGCGCGGAGATGTGCCGCGCGCACAACAACGCGAACATGTGCGCGCTCGGCGGGCGCGTCACCGGCCCGGAGCTTGCCAAGCGCATGGTCGATCTCTTCCTCACAACGGAATTTCTCGGCGGCCGCCACGCCGCGCGCGTGGATATGATCACCGCGCTCGAAAACCATGATCGTTAAGGGCCACCGCGTATACCGCGGCCGCCGCGGCGCGGGGCGCAGCGGCTCTCCGGTGCTGCTCACGATCCTCGTGCTCGTGCTTCTGGGGCTGCTGCTCGCGTTCTCGCTGCTGCCGGAATACGTTGTCTACCACCGCGACGGCGTGGAGATGGTCGTGCCGATGCTGCAGGAGGATGGGAAGGGTTACACCGTGGAGGGCATTTCCGCCCCCGTGCCCTATACCGGCGACGCTTCGGCCACCATTCAGGTCGCCGAGCCGGACTACACCAACGTTTCGCTCGCGAGCGGCGCGGGGCTCAAGTATCTCAATGGATACTATGTCCCGTTTTCCAAGGTGAACGCTACGGGGCTGGATATGGCGGTCAAGGAGGCCGAGCGCAGCGGCGTGAAGGGGCTCGTGCTGGAGATGAAGGACGAGAGCGGAAAGCTCGCATGGATGTCCGGCGTGGCGACGGCGTCGTCCAACGCCGCAAACAGCACCTGGGATCCGACGGCGTATCTGAGCGAGCTCAAGGCGCAGGGCTGGACGATCACGGCGGAGATCTGCTGCGCCGTGGACACGCTGCTCGCCTCGGCCAACCCCGATGTCGCCCTGCGCGACCGTACGGGCGCACCCTATGTGGACGAATCCGGCGGCTGGGTCGATCTCTGGAACCGCGACGTGCGCACGTATATTGAAGAGCTCTGCACCGACCTCATGGCGATGGGCGTGGACGAGATCATCCTCTCCCGCGTGGAGCATCCGCTCGCCGAGGTCACCTATACCCGCGAAATTGCCTCCAACCTCAACCGCGAGGCGTTCTGCATGAACTTCTCCATCGCCGTGCGCGACGCGATCAACAAAACCTTGCACGATAAGGGCGTTCATCTGAGCGCACGCGTGCCGCACGACGTGCTCACGACCGGCACCGATAACGGCCAGTCGATGGATAACTTCCTCAAGGTCTACGACCGGCTCGTCATCGAGACCGAGACCTACAGCGACGACGCGCCGCTTTTCACCGAGAAGAAGATCGACAGTACGCTCCGCTTCGTGCCGCAGATGACGTGGACGTTCGGCGGCGGCTCGTGGATCCTTGACCCGACCGTCGGCGCAGCGAACGGATAAAGGAGGAGGCGCGCTTTGATCGAGCTTCTCGTGCGGCTGTTCATCAAGGACAGCCGCCATACGGACGATCCCCGCGTCCGCACCGCCTACGGCGCATTGTGCTCGGCGGTTGCTATCGCGCTCAACATCCTGCTGGCCGCGGCCAAATTCGTCGTCGGAACGCTCGCCGGGTCGGTCTCGATCACGGCGGACGCGATGAACAACCTCTCCGATGTCGGCAGCGGCGCGCTCACGCTCGTCGGCTTCCACCTGTCGGGAAAAAAGCCCGACCTGGAGCATCCATTCGGCCACGGGCGGATCGAGTATGTGATGGGGCTCATTGTCGCGGGGCTCATCCTCTATGCCGGGATCGACGCGCTGCGCGGCTCGATCGGCAAGCTGCTGCACCCGGAGGCGATGGAGTTTACGTGGGCGGCGGTGGCGGTGCTCGTACTCTCCATCCTTGTGAAAATTTATATGTCGGTATTCTACCGGCGGATCGGACGGAAGATCGGCTCGACGGCGATGGAGATGTCCGGCGCGGACGCGCTCAACGATACGATCTCCACGGCGCTCACGCTCGTGTGCCTGCTCGTTTATAAATTTACCGGGCTGGATCTCGATGTCTACGCCGGTATCGTTGTGGCGGGGCTTCTGCTCAAAACCGGTTACAAGGGCGGGAAGGAAACGCTCGGACAGCTCCTCGGCCAGCGGCCGAGCGCAGAGCTTGCCGAAAAGGTGCGGCAGATCGTACTTTCGTACCCCGAAATTCTCGCCATCCACGATCTTGTCATCCACGACTACGGCCCCGGCCGCTGCCATGTGTCGCTCCACGCGGAGGTGGACGGCGAGGGGAACATTTATGAACTCCATGAGGCGATTGACCGCGCGATGAGCGAACTGGACCACAAGCTCGGCTGCTTCTCCGTGATCCACATGGACCCGGTCGATACGAAGAACGAGCGGCTCGCGGAGCTGCGCGAGGAGACGGTGCAGCTGCTGCGAAAGATCGATCCCGCGCTCAGCCTGCACGATTTCCGCATGGTGCCGGGCAAGCACCGGACGAATCTTGTTTTCGATGTGCTCGTGCCGTTTTCGTATAAGCTCTCGGACGAGGACGTGCGCAAAACCGTCCGCGCCGCCGTGGAGGAGCGCCACCCGGACTGCCGGTGCATCATTCAGGTGGATAAATCCTATACATAACCTGCGGAGCGAACAAAATTCATGGTTTTGTACGCTCCGCGGCGTTGACAAGGCACGAAAAACGTGGTAGAACAATAGACGCTGGATGTTTCCGGCAGAATTTTAACGCCAAACCGAATACGGCTTATCAAGAGTGGTGGAGGGAACGGCCCTGTGAAGCCCGACAACCTGTGCGTGAGCATAAGGTGCCAAATCCGTCGGCGGAAGTCGAAAGATAAGATTTTTATCGCTCCGCCGTAAGCACGGGAGAAATCCCGACCAGAGGCGCGGCGATTTTTTTTATTATCAGGAGGACACCATGGCAAACTATCTCTTCACATCCGAAAGCGTTACCGAAGGCCATCCCGACAAAATCTGCGACCAGATCTCCGACGCGGTGCTCGACGCCATTCTTGAAAAGGACCCCGACGGCCACGTTGCATGCGAATGCTCCGCCACGACCGGCCTTGTTCTCGTCATGGGCGAGATCACCACGAGCTGTTACGTCGATATCCCGAAGATCGTGCGCGACGTTGTGCGCGACATCGGCTACGACCGCGCAAAGTTTGGCTTTGACTGCGAGACCTGCGCGGTGCTCACGTCCATCCACGAGCAGTCCGCCGATATCGCGATGGGCGTCAACGAGTCTTATGAGCGCAAGCAGGGCGGCGCGGGCGACGATCTCACCAACGGCGCGGGCGACCAGGGCATGATGTTCGGCTACGCCTGCGACGAAACGAGCGAGCTTATGCCGCTGCCCATCTCTCTCGCGCACAAAATGGCGCGCCGTCTGACCGAGGTGCGCAAGAACGGCACGCTCGACTATCTCCGTCCGGACGGCAAGACCCAGGTCACCGTGGAGTACGACAAGGACAATCACCCCGTGCGCATTGACACGGTCGTCATCTCCTCCCAGCACGCGCCGGAGGTCTCGCTTGAGCAGATCCGCGAAGACCTCATCCGCGAAGTCGCGCTGCCCGTGATCCCCGCCGAGCTCAATAAGGGCGATATCCGCTTCTTCATCAACCCCACCGGCCGCTTCGTCATCGGCGGCCCGCAGGGCGACAGCGGCCTCACCGGCCGCAAGATCATCGTCGATACCTACGGCGGCAGCGCGCCCCACGGCGGCGGTGCCTTCTCCGGCAAGGATCCGACAAAGGTGGACCGCAGCGCCGCTTACGCCGCGCGCTATGTGGCGAAGAACATCGTCGCCGCCGGTCTTGCCCACCGCTGCCAGGTGCAGCTCGCCTACGCCATCGGCGTGGCAGAGCCCGTGAGCGTGAACGTCACGACGTTCGGCACCGGCACGGTGTCCGACGAAGTGCTCGAAAAGGCCGTGAAAAAGGTCTTTGACCTGCGCCCGACCGCCATCATCCGCGATCTCGACCTGCGCAAGCCCATCTATCGCCGTCTCGCCGCTTACGGCCACATGGGACGCGAGGATCTCGGCGTTGCCTGGGAGAAGACCGACCGCACCGAGGAACTGAAAAAGGCCGTTCAGGGCTGATTTCAGAAAATATAAAAAAAACAAGGAGGGCAAACCCATGAATGAGGAAATGCTGCGCGGACTTGTTTCCCGCCGCTCGAACCGCGCCTTTGCGCCGGAGCAGATCACCGACGAGGAACTCCAGAAGGTGTTCGCCGCCGGTATGAACGCGCCGACCGCCAAAAACGGCCAGAGCCCGATCATCATCGCGGTGCAGAATCCGGACGAGGTTGCCGCGGTCAACGCGCTCAACGCGAAGTTCACCCCGAACGCCAAGCCTTACTACGGCGCGCCCACCATTCTGCTTGTGCTTGTGCCGCGCACCTTCCCGCTCGGCGATCTCGACGGCGCGGCGGTGCTCACGAACCTCTGCAACGGCGCATACGCCGCCGGGCTCGCGTCCTGCTGGATCAACCGGCCGCAGTTTATGTTCGAGACAAACGAGGGCCGCGAAATGCTCCGTCGTTGGGGTGTGGAGGGCGACTGGCGTGGCGTTGGCTCCGTGGCGATCGGCCACCCCGCCGCCCCAGACCCGGAGGCCAGGCCCCGCAAGGAAAATTACTGCTACATCGTGAAATAAACCGGAAAATCGGAGAGAGGGAGCGTCCTGCAGG
>ENA-UONY01000942-UONY01000942.1-human-gut-metagenome-genome-assembly--contig:-CS9-NODE-942-length-28472-cov-22.666749_pt1 | contig 28472 bp, 24 predicted proteins | sample MGYA00242465_ERZ724012 | MGnify/ENA metagenome assembly ERZ724012 | reverse complement strand
CAAAATCAAATGCACCAATGAAGTTGTAGACGATCTCAATTTCTCTGACCTTAATACGCGGCTCGTTCTCGTCCGGCGTGTAAACCTCGGAGATATAAATTTTATCCACGAACTCCCGGAGAACAGAGGCGTCAAGCTGCTGCATATCGGTGTATTTTCTGACCGCTGCAATAAACTGTCTGACGTTGACTTTCTGCTTCTCCTGTTCCTTGACTTCCTGCCGCAGATGTTCGACAAGATTTGTAAGGTTGGTCTGTTCCAGCTCATAGTCACGGGACAGTTTGATGAAACGCTCGTCGGAGAGCTTGCCGGAAATGTTATCCTCATACAGTCGCTTGATGATAACATCCAGCTCGGCAATCCGCTTTTGCGATTGCGCCAGAGTATCTTTCTTTTGTGCCAGCTCCTTGTCCCGTTCCCGCAGGCTTTGATCTGCGGCCCGCTGCACAAAGTCGTCCTCATACTGCGTCACATACTGAATGGCTTCCCGCAGGTTTCGCAGCACGATTTCTTCAAGGACAACGCGCCGGATAGAATGGGTCGAACATAAGGTACGGCCTTTGCGATAGGTAGAACAGATGTAATATTCCTGCTCTGGCTTGTAGCAATTAGCACGGCACAGGTACATCTTGCCGCCGCAATCCGCACAGTACAGCAGGCCGGAAAACATTCCCATGTCACCCATTCTGGTAGGACGGCGACGGCCCTGCCGGATTTTCTGCACAATCAGAAACACACTTTCCTCAATGATAGGTTCCTGTGTGTTCTCGAAGATCACCCATTCTGACGGGTCATTCCACAGCTTTTTCTTGCTCTTGAACGATTGCTTGGTGGTTTTGAAATTGACCGTATGGCCCAAATAGTCAAGGCGCTCCAAAATCCGTGATACCGTTTCATTCGTCCACTTATAGGGATTGACCGGCGGCTTATTGGATACCGGCAGCCCTTTATCGTAGGCGTAGGCAGTAGGGTTCAGCACCTTGCTCTGTGTCAGCCATTTTGCAATCTGCGTCGGCCCCATACCATCCATGCACAGCGCAAATATCTTCTGGACAATGGCAGCAGCTTCTTCGTCCACGATCCACCGCTTTTTGTCCTCCGGGTCTTTCTTGTACCCATAGGGCGGAATTGTGGTGAGGTGTTCGCCGGAGCGTCCTTTGGATTGCCACGTTGCCCGGATTTTCTTGCTGGTGTCCTTGGCGTACATTTCATTGAATACGTTGCGGATGGCGGTAAACTCGCTGTCCCCGCGCACACTGTCCACACCGTCATTGACGGCAATAAAGTGGACGCCGTACTCTGGAAACAGCATTTCCGTATACATTCCGACTTGCAGATAGTTACGCCCGAACCGGCTCATATCCTTAACGACAACGCGCTTGATCTTGCCCGCCTTGATGTCGGCAAGCATCCTCTGGAATCCGGGCCGGTTGAAGTTGGTTCCCGAATATCCGTCGTCCTCGTCGTAGTGGCGGATGGCGGTATAGCCGTGATCCCGGCAATACTTTTCCAAAATCCGCTTCTGATTGCTGATACTGTTGCTCTCGCCGTCCAGCTTATCTTCTTGGGAAAGACGCTCATAGCAGGCGGTAATGCCCTCGGCTTCCTCCTGCGGCTGGCTGTGGACATAGAATTGCAGCACCGTGTTTTGGATAGCCGTCTTGGTTTCCTCGCTCAACGGCGCGTCATTGGATACGCGCTGAAAGGAAGTGACTGGCTGTTGGTACATTTGATTGTCAAGGTTCAAAGTAGTATCGTTATTCCGTGTCGCACGGGGGTTCCGTGCAATCACCATTTCCGGCTGTTTGCTCATAAGTTCCTCCTATTCCGCAGCCGGAAAACGAGGCATGATACAAGTATATTATACCATATCATGCCCCATCCGTCTGCTTGTAGGAAATGAAAAAATCTTTAATTTTTAAGTGGCTGCCTTGCTCAAATCGTTTTGGAGCAGCCGACGGATTTTCTTGACTGCGGTTTCTTTCGCGCCGTCTTTGACGGTCGCTTTCACAATATATCGAACGCCTCCGATCTCGTACTGACGTACAACGGGGGCGGTCTGGTTCTGACTTGTTACTGTACTCATACAGTAATCCCCCTTTCGCTTACATTGGTGTAAAACGAAATGGGCAGTACGGACGGCTGCTGGCACAGCTCCACGGGAATCTCACCCCGGCCCATGCTGATGGGTGCGCCGCGCAATGCTTTGAGGGCGTTCAACGCGGGAGTATCATTGTCTTGCCTGTACGTCGTCGCCCACAAGTTGCCACACTTGTTTTACAGCCCGGTTTGATCGCTCCGCTTTTTCCTACTGGAAAGCCTCATGGCGCACCTGCCGCACGGCTCGGCACAGACAGAATGTGTCCGTTTGCCCTATGATGCGCCGCTATATACGGGCATATTTTTCAAAGAACTGTGACGCCACAGACCTTTTGCTGGCGGGGAAAGGGTAAGCCGCTGCATCCAGCCGGGCGATTATCGTTAAACTTTAACGATAGCTTGGATCAACCTGATTTCTAAGCACCGCTTCATGTACTCGTCCACGCATAAATGAGGATAGCCGTCCTCGTCATAGAGCGTCCGGGTACACAGACAATTCATGTAATTGTCATAGTACCGAAGCAACCGTTCTACGGCTTGGGGATCGCCTGCACGGGCGGACACATACACTGAAAGGGGCAAAGGCTCTTTGCCTTTGTAGGCAGGTTCTTTCATCCGCGTCAACCTCCTTCCGGCATGAGCGCCATCAATTTTACACGCAACTCTTTCAGTGTCTTTGTCCTGTGGCGCTGGACGGCGCTGCGGGACATCCCTGTGAGGCTGGCGATCTCGCCGTCTGCCATATCCAGTACGCAGTACAGGATCAAAATGCTTTGTTCCTGTTGCGGCAGGTCGGCAAAAGCGTCGGCCACAAGCTCGTTGTCGATATGTAAATCGTACCCATGAGAGCTAAACACAAAGCTGTCGCTGGGATAGCGGTCTACGGTGCAGAGCTTGTCCAACTCATGCTGCGGCAGGTCGCTGAACATCGTTTCACGATCTCTTTGACGCTTCATATTCCGCAGATAAGCCCGTGCCTCGTTCTTCAACACTTTTTTGCAAAAGGCATCAAACTGGCCTTGTCCATAGTCGCGGGGGATAGCTTCCATCATTTTCACCCCCTTTCTGTTGGGGGATTGGGTGGTTCTCTCCCTTTCCGCTACTACTAATCCTGCGATACCCTTTGCTGCCCGCTGACCGCCTCCTTTTTTGACTTTTTTTGAAAAAGGTTCCAGAGCAAATTTGAAACCGCAGGAACCGACAAAATTCGCCCGGCAGGTCGTAGACCCACCGGGCGGAATATAAAGCGATATGAAGTTGTATTACATAGTATAGTTCATACTGTTGGCCGGAGCTGCCCCCTGTTTGGTACAGGCTTTTTTTAATAAGCTATGCTTTTGAAAAACAGGGTATATCAGCATGGCGGCTCCCTCCGTGGGCCGCCGATCCTGCGCCGGACAAAGAGAAACGGCGGCCTTGATTTCTCAAAACCGCCGCTGGTATATGCAAAGTACGCGCACGAAATCAACCTGCCCGGCAACGGTTTTTTTCTTTCCCCGTCGGGCGGGGCAGGCTGTCGTTATGTATGGAGATAAAAAGAAGCCGATAACAACAAGGGTTCGCCTTGTATGTTATCGGCTCTGCGTCTTGGCGTCTGGCTCTTTGATAACTGATATATTCAGTTGATGTACTGCAATCAGTGTTTCATGCTTACATTTTGGGCAAAACAGCGGGAAGTTTTCAAGAACTGTATCTTCCCGCAACCTTATCCGCGTTTTACTTTTGCAGACAGGACATAGAAGCCATTGTTCATCTACACTCATAGGAAATTCATGAATTTTGTAGGCTTCAATATCGGTCATGGAAATTCCCCCTTTCTGAATAATAGTACGGGGTGGCAGTACTCCTTGCTGTTGACCGTTGACTGGCTTGGCTGGCTTTGCTAAATTACTTGTTTAAATTTTTGCTTTTAATGTTTTTTCAATATTTCTAATCAATGAATGAGGAAGCTCTTTTCTATTAGCTGAGTTTGAACATACAAATTTTCCTATTCGTTTCATACCCGCTAATCTGAAAAATTCATCTACATTTCGACTAATCCCTCTACTTTGACCGAATATCCATGAAAACGGCGCAGGGGTATTGCAGGAAGTAAACAACATATATTTTTTCCCGTTTAATCGTGCTTCCGGCAGGGGATTTGCTTCTCCGATAGCTGTCCCCAATAATCTATCAAATAGATTTTTAACCGGCGCAGGAACATTTGCCCAGTAGACCGGCGCAGCTAAAAAGACAATTTCACATTCATTTATTAAGCGAACAATTTCTTGTATGTCGTCCTTTTGAATGCAATTTTTTGTATGAATACAAGTTCTACATCCTATACAAAATGCGATATTCTTTTCATAAAGATTGATTGTTTCTACGATATATCCTTTTTCCTCGGCCTGATGAACAGCATGATTTAACATAGTAGCTGTTATACCATTTTTATGGGGACTGCCTAAAATAGCAAGTATAATTTTTTTATTCATAGCTTCTTCTCCTTTGCTATTGAACAGTACAACATTTGAAATCCATAATCTAAAAACTCTTTCTTAGATAAACCCATCGTACTTAAAATATATTCTTCTTTGTTTTCTGCCAGCTGTATAATTCCTGATAGCATACCCCAAAGGTTAAAAATTGTAGGCATAATTTGCAAACCGCTTTGCAAATCTCCATTGCTAATTCCCGACAACAAAAACTCTTTTATTTTATCGTTTATCTCTTCTCCAACTTGATATGTTTCTTTTTCTTCTGGAATACAGTTAGAACTTTCAAAATTTATATTGATTTTATCTAACACCATCTTAAAATAGAAAGGAAATTCCTCCTGATACGCTACTAAACCGCAACAAATTAAATCATATCTTTCCTTTGTTGTTACTCGCTGTGCCAATGCTGATGATATGTAGTTATAAAGTTTTTTCATACTATCCAAAACCAAAATGCTAACAATTTCTTCTTTGTTTTCAAAATAGACATACAAAGTAGCCTTACTGTAACCAGCAGCTTTTGCTATATCATCCATAGAGGTTGCTGCGATCCCTTTTTGTAAAAATAAAGTGGATGCGGCAGAAGCAATATTTTCTCTATGTGTACTTTTCGGTTCTTTTTTTCTGCGTCCCATTTCGACCTCCGATTGCAAACGACCAATATAATTAAACTCACGGTTTAATTATATTGTATTTCGATAAAGTTGTCAACTTTACTCGTGAAATAGTAGGGTGCTGTCTATCAATTTCTTGTGTGTTACTTTATGACACATGAGTATCCAGAGCCGAGACGAAGTAAAGCAGTGCGCCGTGTGCGGGGCTGCATTTACGCCGAAATCCAACCGGGCCAAATACTACTCGGATTGCGCGGTGTGGATGCGCCGAAAGCAAGAAGCAGAAAGACCGCGGAAAAGATACCTGCAATCTACGCATTTAAGCCGCTAAAAAGTCCTCCGCAACGGGCCTCTGGCGCACGATTGACGGAGTGGCAATAGGATTCCAATCCCCGCCAAAACAGGCTTTGAAATGCGTAAAAAACCATAGGAAAACGCCGGGCGCACAGGGCCAGCAGGCTGCGGTGTGCGGCGCTTTCTTATGGGCTATCTCTGGATCAGCTTGATTTTCAGACGGCGTTTCATGTACTCGTCCACCCGCTCATGGGACGAACCGTCCAGACCGTAGAGCGTTCAGCCGCACATAGTATGAAACATAAAGTTTAACTCACCTGCATATAGCAACATTCCATCGAGATACTATGAACTATACAATGTAGATGGGTGATGTTATATGGCGAAAGTTGAAGATTGCCCCGGCTTTGAAACTTTCGGCGCGGACGTGAAAGCTGCGCGGAAAGCAAAGCACCTGACGCGCAAGGTGCTGGCCGAAATAGTGGGAATTGAATGGCGCTATCTTGCCAATATTGAAAATAAAGGCACGATCCCCAGCCTCCCGGTTGTGATCCAGCTTATCAAAGTCTGCGGGCTTCCCGTAGAGCAGTATTTCAACCCGGAAGTCATACGCGGGGACAGCGAACAGCGGCAGCGGGTCAGCCACAAGCTGAAACTTTGCCCGGAACACTATTTGCCAGTCATTGAGGGCGCAATCGACGGGGCGCTGAAAATTGAACAATCAGCGAAAGAAACGGGGGATGTGTGAAAGCATCCTCCGTTTTCCGTTTTGCCAGAGGGCCGCAAGGCTCTCTTATTTTTTTGCCCTTTTTTCAGAGAAATCCCGCATTTTGCGGGCAGTTGGACGTGTTGGGAGCGTTTTAGTAGCGGAGAAGAAGAAACGCAGCAAGCATAGGAAGTGTAGCCACACTTCCGAAAACCGGCCCGTCCCTGTCCCTGCGGGCCGTGGCCGGTTGCTTGTTGGGGAAAGCCCCAAACCCCTGTTCAGAAAGGACGGTGAATGAATGGCAAACCGAACACGAAACATTGTGCTGCGCGTCTCTGTGACGCCGGAAGAACGGGCCTTGATCCAGCAGAAAATGGCCCAGCTCCACACGAAGAACTTTTCCGCCTATGCCCGGAAAATGCTCATTGACGGGTATATCGTCCACATGGACACCAGCGACATCCGGGCGCAGACCGCGGAGCTGCAAAAGATCGGCGTCAATGTCAATCAGATTGCCCGGCGTATCAACAGTACCGGGACTGTGTACGCGCAGGACATTGAGGACATCAAAGGGGCGCTGGCGAAGATATGGCAGTTACAAAGATACATCCTATCAAGTCAACGCTGAAAAAGGCGTTGGACTACATCGAGAACCCGGACAAGACCGAGGACAAAATGCTGGTGTCCTCCTTTGGCTGCTCCTATGAAACAGCGGACATAGAATTTGAAATGCTGCTGGCGCAGGCGATCCAGAAAGGCAACAATCTGGCCCACCACCTGATCCAATCCTTTGCCCCCGGCGAGGCCACGCCGGTACAGGCCCATGAGATCGGCAAGCAGCTTGCCGACGAAGTGCTGCAAGGCAAATACTCCTATGTGCTGACAACCCACATCGACAAGGGCCACGTCCACAATCACCTGATTTTTTGTGCCGTGGATATGGTGAACCACCGCAAGTACAATTCCAACCGGCAGAGCTACGCCTATATCCGGCGCACCAGTGACCGGCTGTGCCGGGAAAACGGCCTGTCCGTGGTACAGCCCAGCCGGGATAAGGGCAAGAGCTATGCGGAATGGGATGCCGGACGCAGGGGCCAGAGCTGGAAAGCCAGACTGAAAGCTGCCATCGACGCCGTAATCCCGCAGGCCAAAGACTTTGACGACTTTCTCCGGCTCATGGCGGCGCAGGGCTATGAGATCAAGCAGGGCAAATTTATCTCGTTCCGCGCCCCCGGACAGGAACGCTTCACCCGCTGCAAGACGCTGGGCGAGAACTACACCGAGGAAGCCATCACCCGCCGGATCAAGGGGCTGGCCGTGGACAGAGGCCCGAACCGGCAGCGCAAGGGGATCACCCTACGGATCGACTTGGAGAACAACATCAAGGCCCAGCAGAGCGCGGGCTATACACGTTGGGCGAAGCTCCAAAACTTGAAACAGGCCGCAAAGACAATCAACTTCCTTACCGAGCATGGCATAGAGCAATATGCCGAGCTGGAAAGCAAGGTCGCGGAGATCAGCGCGGCCAACGACGAGGCGGCTGCGTCCCTCAAAGATGTGGAACATCGTCTTGGGAACATGGCGGTGCTGATAAAGAACCTCACCACCTACAAGCAGCTCCGGCCCGTGGTGCTGGAATACCGCAAGGCCAAAGACAAGGCCGCGTTCCGGCGCGAACATGAAAGCCAGCTCATTTTGTACGAGGCTGCGGCAAAGGCCATCAAGGACGCCGGAATCACAAGGCTGCCCGATCTGGCCGCCCTGAAAGCCGAGTACCGGGAGCTGGACAAGCAGAAAGCGCGGCTGTACGAACAGTACGGCGAAGTCAAGCGAGAGCTGAAAGAATACGGCATCATCAAGCAGAATGTGGACAGTATTTTGCGGGTGACGCCGGGAAAGGAGCAGGAACAAACACTATGAGCATACCGAGAATGAATTACGCTCAATACCGCAAGGCCCGGAAGCTGACGCACGAGTGCTGCAACTACTGTGACGGGAACTGCCTCTTGCTGGACGACGGCGAGGAATGTGTGTGCGTCCAGAGCATTTCCTATTCGCTGCTGTGCCGGTGGTTTCGTGCCGCTGTTCTCCCGCTGGACGGGGCGCTGTATGCCGAGATCATCCAGAGCCGGGACAACGTGAAGCGGTGCGCCGTGTGCGGAGCTGCATTTACACCGAAATCCAACCGGGCGAAATACTGCCCGGATTGCGCGGTGCGGATGCGCCGGAAGCAAGAGGCCGAAAGGCAGCGGAAAAGATACTTGGCGCTATCCGCGAAATGAGCTGCACCACAGGTAGATTTTTTTCCAAAGATGCGATAAACTGAAATTACACAGGAAATAGAGAGGTACATAGACATGGACGAATTGAAAAACAGTGACGCGATCCAGTTATTTGAAGATAAAAAAATCCGTACCGCATGGGACGAGGAACAGGAAGAATGGTACTTTTCCATTGTGGATGTGATTGCGGTTCTGACCGGCACCGAGAATCCGCGCAGGTATTGGAGCGACTTGAAGCGGAAACTGAAAAAAGAGGGAGCCGTTGAGTTGTACGAAAAAATCGTACAACTGAAAATGCTGTCCTCTGATGGGAAAAAATATAAAACCGACGTTGCCAACACCGAACAGCTTTTGCGGATCATCCAGTCCATTCCCTCCCCCAAAGCCGAGCCGTTCAAGGCATGGCTGGCAATGGTAGGCCGGGAGCGGATCGAGGAAACCATTGACCCGGAACAGGCCATTGACCGTGCGCTGGAAACCTATCTGAAAAAGGGCTATTCCGAAGAATGGGTACACCAGAGGCTTTTGGCAATCCGCATCCGCAATGAATTGACAGACGAATGGAAAAAGCGTGGCGTGGCGAAAGGCAAAGAGTATGCAATCCTGACGGACGAGATTTCCCGTGCGTGGTCTGGCATGACGACACGGCAGTACAAGAAGCTGAAAGGCTTGAAAAAAGAAAATCTCCGTGACAATATGAGCGACTTGGAACTGGTCTTAACCATGCTGGCCGAAGCCTCCACCACCGATATTTCCAAAGTATCAAACCCGCAGGGCTTTTCCGAAAATCAGGATGTTGCCCGGCGCGGCGGTAAGGTGGCCGGGATCGCACGGCAGGCCCTTGAAGCGGAAACCGGAAAGCCGGTGATTACCGCCCAAAACGCCAATGACTTCCGGCAGCTTGTAACAGACATTGTAGAGGATGCGGCAGCCTTGCCGGAACACTTGGAAGAAAAGGACGACGAAGAAAACAAGGACGAGTAAATAGGGGTATCTCCCTACGCAGTTACGGCGCTGAATAGGCCGCCGCAGCGGGCTTCTGGCGGACGATTGACGGGGCGGCAATAGGATTACTCCAATCCCCGCTGAAACAGGCTTTGAAATGCGTAGAATAAACCCATAATAGGATTGGAATATGAATTACAGAGTGTAGCAGCGCCACAAACGATATGCAGAATACAAGAGCTGAAAAGCCTCTCCTGTCTACGCATTTAGGGGGCAGAAAGTCCACTCAAATCAGGGCTTTTCGGCGGTGGTCGGTGGGGTGTCAGAATGATTTATCGAATACCTGCCGGAGCAGGCTTTGAAATGCGTAGAAAATCTATTCTCGTGCTGGTATTCCTGCCGGTTCTGTGCTATGCTCATACAAGAATAAAACGACAGGAGTTGACACAATGGCCGATCAGGAAACATTGCTGGACGCCGCTACCATCAAGGCCGCCGTCGCCGGTGAGCTATGGGCTAAACAAAAAGTGATCGAACACTACACCCCCATGATCGACGAGTTGGCCGTTGACGAAGATATGAAGCAGCACCTTATTCTGAAACTGTTGGAAGAACTGCCTAACTTCCCAATGGGGCAGGCATAAGAAAAAAGAGCGCCGGACGCAGAGGCTTTGACACCTCCGCGCCCGGCGTTTTGGATAATTGCCGATTATGTCATAGCATGATATAATACAATAAAACAAAGTGGGAAACGGTGGAGATTGTATGAATATTGAAAACTATATTGAATCACAATACAGAGAATTATTATCGTGTAGTCAAATAAATGCGGAATACTCCGATTTATATAAATCATTTAGAAACCAAAAACTTCGGGAAATTCTTATGACCTTACATCATGATCTGGTCGGGCTTTTTAGAACAATGAACGAAAGACTACCAACCGGGGAACATGAAGCACATTTTTGGGCAGAACCGAGCAGAGATTTAATTAAGAGAATTGAAATTATATTCAGCTTAGTAAGTTCATTAAAGGAAACACCTTTAGCCTTTCAAATAGACCCATACTATTTAGATTTACTCACACGCTGTCGTGATTTTCTTAGTTCAAGCGGCGGAAGTTCATTGCCGCCCAATATGGCAAAGGTCGAATTATATTATACACTTCCTATTTTTCTACCTCTTAGTAGCATAACCATTTCACATAAGCAACATGATTTTACATTTGATTTGAAACTGATAGGAAGCGGTTCTTATGCTAATGTTTATAAATATAAGGACACTTTTTATAATCGGCCTTTTATTTTGAAGCGTGCAAAAAAGGAACTTACAGATAAAGAAGTTGCCCGTTTCAAAAGAGAATTTGATGTAATGAATGATCTATCTTCTCCATACATACTCGAAGTTTACTGCTACAATCCAGATAAAAATGAGTATATTATGGAATATATGGATTATACACTGGACGGATATATCGCTGCTCATAACTCCACCTTAACAATTATACAGCGAAAAGGAATTGCCCAACAAATATTACGTGCCTTTGATTATCTTCATTCAAAAGGACATCTACATCGTGATATAAGTCCTAAAAATATTTTGATAAAAGAGTACGATGATACTCTTGTAGTGAAGCTTTCAGATTTTGGACTTGTAAAAATTCCTGATAGTACGCTAACAACGGTTAATACAGAGTTCAAGGGCTATTTTAATGATCCTGCACTGGTTGTCGAGGGGTTTAACACTTATGGCATAGTTCACGAAACTTATGCGCTCACCAGAGTTATTTATTTTGTAATGACAGGCAAAACCAATACAGAAAAAATTACGAATCAGAATTTACGAGCTTTTGTTGAGAAAGGATTGAACCCGGATAAAATCAAAAGATTTCAAAATATTCGCGATATGATTTCAGCATTTAAGGCCATATAAAAATGCCGGACGCAGAGGATATGTAGCCCCCGCGTCCGGCGCTTTTCTATGCTTGGATCACTCGTCCGTGAAATGGAACCGCCGCGCCTCAAAGTCGGCGTCGTGCATGGTTTCCAGCTTGTCGGCGGTCTGGCGGGCCAGAGCCGCCATGTCCTCGTCCATGTCCGGCAGGGCAGCCCGGATGTTGGCTGCCGTCCTGCGCCGGTCGCTCTTGTGATACATACAGATCAGGTTTTCTTCTTCCACGGTAAACTGTACCATTGTCATACCTCCAATTCGTTTTTCTTGGTTCTGGCCGGAGCCTTTTTCGGGGCTTGGGCCTGTTTGGTTTCGGATAGCTGCCTGCGGATGGAAGCGCGGGGCCTCCGCACTTCCTTGTCCCGGTTCTCGTCCTTGCCGATCACCGCATACAGGCCGTGCCGGTCTTTCATGCCGGTAAAGCACAGGGATTTATAGGGCAGCATAGAAAACAGCCGGTCGGTGTCCTTGCTGGACGCAATCTGGACGAAGTACGGGGACAGCTCCACCATGAAATGCGTTTTGTTGGGGCTGTTGGGGGCGGACAGATCTTTCAGCCCGGCCACGATCCGCTGCGCCTCGGCCAAAATCATGCCGTCATGCAGCGCCGTGACGTGGGCCTTGAAGTCGCCGGGCGCAAGCTGCGCCCGGCCTTTCTGTTCCTGCCGCAACAGCTCCCGCAGGTGTTCCGGCTCATTAGGCTTGGCCTCATACCGCAGGAACGCCCCCAACTTGGGATCGGGCCGCCCGTCGAAGTACAGACCGGCGGGCTGCTCCCGGTCGCCCTTTTCATAGTGCAGGATGATGTTGTCGGCCTGTACCGCCTCGGCTGCGACGTGCCGGAAGTGCTGGGGATAGTCCAGCTCATAGAGATTGCCGCGAATGACGCCCCGCACCTTGCCGGTCAGCTCCACGGCGTAGGCCAGCACCCGGTCACGGGTCTGCTCCCCGTAAAACTTCCATGTGTTGTGCTGCCGGGTGCCTTGCAGGTACACATCACTTTCCCGGAAACAGTGCGTCCCGGACGGGCGGGACATCCACAAAAGCGTCCTGTCCTCGGCCTTGTCGCTGGCAGCGGCCCGCCCGATGATCTCTTTGTCGATCTCAAAATCGCTGCGATAAAAGGCGGTGTTCTGCCGCATGAGCTGTTCCAGCGCGGCCAGAACATCCACATTCTCAAACCTGTTCATGGTGTCACACCTCCAATTCCTGTGCTTTTTCCCGCTGCGGCGGTTTCTTCTGCTGTTCCTCCTTGGCGGCTTTGAGCTGCGCCCGGATGGACGGCTTTTTCTGTTTCTGCGCTGGGCGCTGGGGCTGCTTGGGCTTTTGAGCCTCCGCCTTGGCTGCCTCGGCCACGTCAAATAAGGAAATCTGTTCCCCAGCTTTAGCCTTGGCTTCCAGCTCACTCATGGTCGGGGCATTGTTCAGAACGCCGTCGATCATGTTGTAGTTCTGCTCGGTTGTCATTTCAGCGGCCTTGATGGGGCTTTCCTGCTGGGCGGGGATGGCAAAGGCGTCCGTGCCGTTGCCCATGATAAGATACTTGCCGTCCTCGGATTGGTGGTGGAAACCATAGCCTGCGGCCTCCAACTGCTCCCGGCTCATGTCGGTTACAAGGAAGCTACCTCTTGGGGTCTGGATGCTCTCGCCGGTGAGCAATTCCCGTGGCGTAAGCTGTTTTTCCCGCTGCAAGAAAAACTCCGGCACCGGCGTAAAGCCGAAGCTGTCACAGTAATGGGCTTCCTCCTTGCCGCTACGGTTCAGCACCACAACGTCGGAAACGGAAAGGCTGTGGCCGGTGAAGTCGGCGGGACGGTCAAGGTTGAATGTGCGGTAAATGTCCTCCAGCGTGGTTTTGCCGTCCAGCGGGGCCGTGTAAACCAGATCGTAATTCTGCCGGTCAACGGCCAGCCCCGCTTCTTGCAAGCTCTCGTAAGCCTCATAGCGATAATCCCGTGTTTCCGGCCCGCCTTTGAGCTGGTAGATCGTAAAGGTATCGCCCTGCTCCTGTGCCGGGGAATCGACGGTGAAATACGGGTTTTCCCATTGGGTGAAAGGCATATCCGTCATGGCCTTGTAGCTGCCGTTCTCCACCACATAGGGCCGCACCCGGTCAAAGCCGATTTCCTGTGCCACACGGGAGAGGCTTTCCAGTACCACGGGATCACTCCGCAGCCGTTCCATGCGGGTGAAGTCCTCCACAAGATAATTCTGGCCCGCCCGCACATGGAGAATATCGACGGCGCTCATGCCGTCTTTGCTTTCCATGCCCAGCGTCAGATGGGCGTAGGGGCGGCCATCGGTGTTCAAATCCTTGGCCTCGCTGTTGTAGGACTGGCTCCGCAGCTCGTCGAACCGGGCCTTGGCTTCCTCAAAGGTGGCAAAGTGTTCAATCGGGGTTTGCTGTTCGGCATTGGTGGCCCATGTTTTCAGATCGGGGATCACATAAAAGCCCCATTCCCGGCCAGCCTCCGGCGCGGCGGCGCTGCGCTCGGCCAGTGTCTTTTCGGCACGTTCCCGCACATCGTCCCGCAGCGGCACCGTATAGAGGCTGGAATCAGAAGAAAAGCCCACGTTATTGAAAACGTAGTCCACATCGGCCTCTTTCAAGGCACCTGCCGGATAGTAGTCAGCCCGTGTTGGGGTGTCGCTTACCTTGCCGTTCGCAATATCATGGTTCAATCCCGTTTCCAGATGGGTACAGATTTTGCCGTCCACGGCCAGCGTCACATAGTACCAGCCAATATAACCGCCGGTCTTTTCGTCGGCTCCCTCGTTGAACTCCACATTGAGCAGCGTGTAGGGCTTCAAGCCCTTTTGGGCCGCGATCTCGTTGTCCTTGGCCTCCCGCTGCAACAGCGCGGGCAGGGCCGCTTCCTTGGTGGCCTTGACGATCTCCGGGTTGTACTGTACCAAAGTGCGGTTGACACATTCCGTCTGCACCTTGACCGTCTTGGCTTTTGGCGTCAGGTGGTTGCCGATAAACAGGGACGCGCCGTTGTCAAAACGGATCGTCATATCGCTGGTGCCGCGCCATTTGCCGGTACAGGGGGACGTGTGAATTTCGCCGGTCTTGCAGCCAAACGCCTGCGCGATCACATCAATCTTGGCCTGCAAGGGCAGGTCTTTGTAGCGGTCAGCGATTTCCAGCGCCTTTTTCTGCAACTCCGTCAGGGTTTCGGCGGGAGCCGCCTGCGGCTCGGTGTCGGAAGTAACTTCCTGCGCCGGGGCGGTTTCCGGCTCCGGCTCCTGCACGGGTTCTTGTTCCGGCTCTGGTGCCGGTTCCTGTTCCAGGGTGGGTTCCTGTGTCGGTTGCTCCTGTTCCTTGGCATACAGCTCCTTGACGGCCTCCTGCGTCAGCTCCCCGGTATTGAGCTGATCCATCAGCTCCCGGCACCGTTCCGGCGTCCCGACATACAGCACATCCCCAATCTTGGCCCTGCCGTTATCCTGCGGGATATAGGCTTGCAGCATATACAGGTTTTCCCGGCTGTCGCTGCGGGGGTTGGCGTGTACCCGGTAGAAGTAGTCCGGCTCGGTCTGTTCCTGTGCCGTCTGCGCCCGCTGCTCCCGGCTGCTGTTGCGTTGCAGCTCCGTGGGCTTGATGCCGGAAAGGGGCTGAATACAAGCGATCCTGTCCGACGCATAGTAGGCATTGTCGTTCAAAAGCCGCTGCCATGCGCCCACACTTGGCGCCCAGCGGAAACCGTGTTCTTTCAACTGCTGGCGGGCGTCCGCTTCCGGCTTGCCGTCAAAGAACACCTGTAAGCGGCCCTGATCCCGGTTGGCCTCCACATGGCCGCCGTCAAACTCCCAGCCCACATAGGCCACTTCATTTGCGCGGGTCAGGCTTTCGATCCGCTGGCGGACACGGCGGATTTCCGCATTGTTGTTGGACAGCTCCCAGCTCTGAAACGGCTTCTTTTCGTAGTGCCAGCCGGACGCCATATCCGCTTTCAGATTTTCAAGGTTTTCAGGAGAGAGGTGCGGGCAGCCGTCCAGCGTACCGTGTTTACGGTAATAGGCATTGACCGCTTTCATGGTTTCCTGCGCCTTTTCCAGACCGTCCAGCTTCTTTTGCAGCTTGGGAATGGCCTGCGGGTCGTCCTGCCGGATGCCGCCCATGCCGGTGCTGCGGATTTTATCAAGCAGCCCTTGGATGTACTGCCATTCCTGCATATTGCTGTCGCGGGCCGCGTTCTGTTTCTCTTTCTTTCGTACCGGGAAATTGGAACCACCGGCAATCAAAATGGACGGAACACGGGCGTCAATCTCATAGCCGTGGTTCATGTTGGCGGCCAGCTTCCGGGCATAGGTGTCAAGCAGGCTGTCGATCTTCTCATGGTACATGAGATCGACGCGCTTTTTCTGTTCCTGTGCCAGCGCAAAGGCTTTATCCACATAATGCCGGTACTCGGCTGTGGCGCTGCCGGGCTTGTAGTCGGAAAAGCTGTTCATTTCCTTGGCACGGCGGGCCGCGCCCTCATTGATGGAATAGTAGTAGTCGGACGCCGCAGGCTCTTTCGCCGGTTGTTCCGGGGTTTCCTGCTGGGGCGGCTCTTGGGCCTCCTGCGGCTGGGCCGGGGCCTCATAGCCAGCCGCCGCATATTCCTCCACGGTCATACCGGCGTCGGCGGCCTCCTGTGCAATTTCGGCCTCCACCTGTGCTTTGTAGTCCTGCAAGCTCTGGTCGAAGTCGGTCAGTTTCGGCATTTCCGGCAAAGGCTCTCCGTGGTTGAGCAGCGGACGGCACTCCATAGCGTAGTCCACCAGCGCCCCATAGTAGGCGGTTTCCTCCGGCGTCAGGGTGTCGCTGGACGCCAAACGGGTCTGCGCCTCCTGTTCCAGCCGGGACAGGTTGCAATGCAGCTCCATGTAGGGGATGATCTCGGTGAGAAAGGCTTCCCGGCTGGCGTGATCCTCCGCCCACGCCTCCGGGCCGCCCTGCCGGGTCAAATGGTCTTTCCATTTTTCATCGTTCAGATAAAAGGTCTGATACTCCCGGATATGCTCAATCAGGGAACCGTCCCGGTCGCCAAAATCCTGCCGCCCGGAATAGCTGTGCGGCTCTCCTTGGAATGTGAAATCAATGCGGAAGTCGGTCTTATCATAGTAGCCGCCGCCCCGATGTTCTGCGTCCAGCCGGGCAAACAGGACGTCGGCCTCATGCAGCGGCATTTGCTGGCCTATTTCCAGATGGGGGCTTTCGGTGAAAAGGATCGTCACAACCGGCTCTGCCGTGGGGTCAAGGGTGGGCTGCTGTGCGGCCTTGGCCTCTGCGATTTCACGGTCAATCCGGTTTTTCACCAACTCGTCCACATGACCGTGCTGCATTTCATAGCCATGTTCGCAAAACTCATTGATAAGGGCAATCACCTTGTCTGTGTTGTCCACGGCCTCGGCGTACTCCGCAATCAACCGGCGTTCCTCGTTGCCCATGCGCTGTCCGTCACGCTCGGCCCAGTCGATCAGAGCGTTGGCCCGTTCCGTGGGGGTGGCCTCCGGCATAATGGGCTTGTTGTTCAAAAGGCCGTCAATCCCATTCCACGGCTGCGGCTCCGACTGGGCCTCGGCCCGTTGCAGCGTCCCGTCGCCGGAAAGGACAAAGCCCTGTGTCTGAATGGCGTCCAACGTGCCTTGCGTCACTTCACCGGTGGATTTCACATCGGCGTCAATCAGGGTTTGCAGCATGGCTTTCACACTGTCGGTCATTTCCTGCTGCTGTTCTGGGGGCAGCTTGGAAAACACACTGTCGGGGGCAGGCTGCTCGGCGGCCTGTTCCACAGTCGGCTCCACAATTTGCTCCACGGCCTGCTGCGCCTGCCGCTGTTGCTGAAGCTCGGCAAGGTGGCCGTCGATGGTGGTAATCAGCTCATGGGCGGTGGCCCGGATGGTTTCAAGGGACGCCCGCAGCTCTTTCAGGTCTTTGCCGGAACTCCAACCGGCCACATACCCAAAGGAATAGTCGGACGTGTCCAGTCCGTAGTGCTGGCAGACGGCATAGGCCACGCTTTCGGCCTGCACCTCGCGGGTGCGGCTGTCGGGCCGGTCGGCCTGTTCGGTCACAGGGGCGTCCGGGTCAATGGCGTGGAGCTTGGCATGGGCAATCTCATGGATGGCTGTTTTCAAAGTTTGCAGCTCACTCATGTTCTCCTGTATGGCGATCCGCTTTTCTGTCAGGTGGTAGTAGCCGTGAGAACCACCGGGGATGTCCTCAAAGGCCATCGGAACGGGGGAAGTCTGTTCCAGCGCCTTGAAGAAGTCCTCGTATTGCTCCACACTCCCGGCCAGCTCGTCCACACCGATAGAGGGCAGCGGTTCGCCCTCGGTCTGGCTCACGTCAAAGACAGACACGATCTTGAACGCCGGAACTTGGATTTCTTTTTTCTCGGTGACGGGGTTGCCGTCCTTGTCCATGACCGGCTGGCCCTGTTCGTCCAGCTTCGGCACTTCCTTTTTCACCTTGTAGGGGGCGGGGGCCAGAATCTTGATGCCTTTCTCGTCTTTCTTGACATGACGGTGAAATTCATCCCGCCACTTGTTGTAGCCTGCCACAAGCTGACCGCCCTGCATGGCGATCAGCAGCGTATTGTTGAAGCTGTAACTGTGGAACTTCGCCATAGAGGTGAGATAGGCTTTGTAGCGTTCACTCTCGAAAAGCTTCTGTATGCCGGTTTCCAGCCGGTCGGTGATCTCTTTCATGCGGTCGGCGCTGTTCTGGCTGTTGAGAATGATGGGGACGACGGACGGCGGAGCCGCAGCTTCGGCGGTGGGCGCTACCTCTGGCTGCACCGTCCGGGCCAGGGCCTCGTCCCGCAGAATTTCCGGCGCGGGATAGGCCATCACCCGGTATTCCTCCGGCACCGGCTGGCCCTCATGGACGCGCTGCCACTCGTCGCCGCTTTTCACCAGATAGCCGTAATCGGTAAAAACACCATGCTCCGTATTGGCAATATGCAGGCCGAAACGGGGCAGGAAAATTCCCGCTTTCCATTCCTCCGGCATATCCACCATGCCGGAACGGTTCAGGTAGTAGTCACCCAACTGGCCCGTGCCGGTGACATCCGGCAGATGCACATAGTAGTCCACGTTGTCGGGGTAGTCGATGATCTGGCCGATGCTGTGGAAGTCGCTCTGCGGGCTTGTCAGGGCGGCGTTCAGCTCCGCAAGCTCGGTGGCGTCCAGCTTTTCCAGCCTCGCAGCAAGGAAGTTCAGTTCGTCCACATCGGCGGACAGCACCAGATCGCGGGGCAGCTTAATGGGACGCTCCTGCGGGCTTCGGTAGTCGTACAAGAAAAAGTCCTGCGGATTGTCGGCACTGATCCCGATTTCCCGCAGGGCTTCTTGCAGCTTTTCGGTTGTGGTCGGCAAAGAAAACCAAAGGCCCTCGTTGCCTTGCTCATAACGCTGTCGGTTATGAAGCAGGATTGAAAACACTTCGCTCATGGGTTCACTCCTTTCATATTCATAGGGGTTTGGGGCTTTCCCCAACAAGCAAAATCCCCGGCCCGGCAGGGTGGCCGGGTCAGGGATTTATCGGAAGTGTGGCTACACTTCCTATGCTTGCTACGTTACTCCGTCAGCTCTTTTTCTCCACGCGGTAGTTGACGTACTTCCCGCCGGTATCGGCCAAAAGCACCGTCCCGTCGTAGGTTTTGCCGGTTTTCATGGAGCGCAGGCCCTTTACCTTTGCCTTTCCGTCTTTGAGCAGCGCGGCGGCGATCTTCGGGGTGAACGTCTTGCCCCGTTCCTCAAAAAATCGGTCATTCTTCCACATGACAAACTGGCAGGCCCGGTTTCCGCAGTAATAGTTTTTCTTGCCCTCGTAGACGGCTTCGCCGCAGCGGGGACACTTGCCGATAACAATACGCTCGGCCTGAAACAACTTCTGCGCGTCCTCGCTGATCTGTGAATACCGGGAAATCAGGCTCCGGGTCATTTCCTCAATGCCCGCCATGAAGCCCTCCGGGTCGGCCTCGCCCTTGGCAATGGCCGTCAGCTTGGTTTCCCATTCCGCTGTGAGCTGGGGGGAAGTCAGCACATCCGGCAGGACGCACACAAGGTTGTGGCCGTCCTTGGTGGGAAGTAGCTGTTTGCCTTTGCGCTCCACAAAGCCCATCTGCACCAGCTTTTCCAGAATGGAAGCGCGGGTTGCCGGGGTTCCCAAACCTTGGCGCTCGGCGTCCTCCGGCATATCCTCGGCCCCGGCACGTTCCATAGCAGACAGCAGCGTATCTTCGGTATAGGGCTTGGGCGGCGTAGTGAAATGCTCGGTGATGCTGGCCTCCACCGGGTCAAAGGTCTGGCCCTCGGTCAGCTCCGACAGCTCCCTTGCCAGCTCCGGCGCGTCCTCGTCGGCGTCGGTTTTGAACGACGCCTTGAAGCGGCGCTCAATCTCTTTCCAACCGGGGGTGAGAATGGTTTTTCCCTTGGCGGTGAACTCGTTCCCGGCGCAGGTGAACGTGGCGGTGACGGCCTCATACACATGGGGCGCAGCCACAGCACACAGCAGCTTGCAGCACACAAGGGACAGCAGTTTCTTTTCGCCCTCGGCCAGCCCGTCAAAGCCTTTCTGCACAAACTCCATCGTAGGGATAATGGCGTGGTGATCGGACACCTTTTTGCTGTTCAGCACCCGGCCAAACTGCGGGGCAATGTCCAGCCCAGCCGCAAAGGAAAGCAGCGGCCACAGGCCGGACACGATGCTTTCCGCCGTAGGCTGCATATCGTCGGTAAGGTACTGGCTGTCGGTGCGAGGATAGGTCAGCAGCTTCTTTTCATAGAGCTGTTGGGCATAGTCAAGGGTCTGCTTGGCGGTAAATCCAAACAGGCGGTTGGCCTCTCGCTGCAAGGTGGTGAGATCGTAAAGGCGGGGCGGCTGCTCCGTCTTTTTTTCACGCTTCACCGATACACAAACGGCTTGCGCTCCTGCACAGGCCGTCTTGGTGGCGTCGGCGTCGTCGGGGTTCAGAAAGCGGTCGCTGGCCGCCTCCATGCCGCCCGCCGCGATATGGACAACGTGGTATTTCTCTTTCTTGAAATTGCTGATCTTGGCCTCCCGGTCAACCAGCATATTGAGGGTAGGCGTCTGGACACGGCCCACGGTCAGGGTCTTGTGGTAGAGGATGGAGAAAAGCCGGGTGGCGTTGATCCCCACCAGCCAATCGGCCTGCGCCCGGCACAGGGCCGATTGATACAGGTCGTCGTAGTCGGTACCCGGTTTCAGGTGGGCAAAGCCCTCGCGGATCGCAGCGTCCTCCATGCTGGAAATCCAAAGGCGCTTGAACGGTTTTTTACAGCCCGCCATCTGGTAGACGAAACGGAAAATCAATTCGCCCTCGCGCCCGGCGTCGGTGGCGCATACAAGACCCGTCACGTCGGGGCGCTCCATCAGAGAGCGCAGCACGGCAAACTGTCCTTTCTTCTCGGCAGGGATGATGTACTGCCATTCCTGCGGCAAAATCGGCAGGTCGTCATAGCGCCACTTCTTGAAACGCTCGTCATAGGCTCCGGCGTCGGCAAGGGAAACAAGGTGGCCGATACACCAGCTCACCAGATAGCCGTTGCCCTCCATGTAGCCGTCCCGTTTCTGATCTGCACCGATCACGCCCGCAATGCTGCGGGCGACGCTCGGTTTCTCTGCAATTACCAACTGAATACTCATTCCTTATTCCTCCTTATCCTGCGCGGGTTCCTCGTCCTCCGGGGTCGGTTCGTCCTCGTCGTCCTCGTCCTCGCCAAAATCGTATTCGTCCAGCTCGTCGCCGCCCTTGGTGTCGGCCTTGGGCTTTCTAAACTTGAAGAAGTAAAGGGCCGCGCCGCCGCCGATCAGGGCCACCACAAGGAACACCACAAGGCCGCCCATGCCGCTGCCTTTCGCTTCATCTTCCTGCGGCTGCTCGGTTTCCTCCGGCTCCTGCGGTTCCGGCTCCGGGCCGGTACACTCGGTCATATTGGTTTTACATACCGGGCAATTCGTGTTGACGGCTCCCGCCGCGCACTTGTTCGTACAGGTACAGGTTTCCGGGGCGGCTTTGCCGTCCTCCAACAGTGCTTGCAAGTCGGCGTCGTCCACTTGGTTAAGGAAGTGAACAGCGGTTTCCTTGTCCTCGTTGGCGCGGTCGATCAAGATATAAAAGTAGTTGCCTGCCTTGGTAGTAACGGTGATAAGCTGCTTATCTCCGTAGAAATCATCCACCAGTGTTGCGTTGCCCTCCGGCGTGACAGGTACGCCCTCCGGCTCCATGCCGCCGGTGGTGGGTTCTTCCTCCTGCGGTGCCTCGGTGGTTTCCGGCAAAGGCTCCGGGTTGGGGTCAGTGCCACCGGCAAAAGCGGTGGTGGAAAAGGCCGTCAGGCAAAGCACGGCGGCCAGCGTCACGGTAAACGTGCGAATGATCTTATTCTTCATTGGCATTGTCCTCCTGTTCAAAATCCGGCTGCGGGGCCGGGGCGCTCTGCAAAGCGCCGCCGCGCAGGAACGCCGCAAATTCCTCCGGCTTCATGTTCAGGCCGCGCACAAGCTGGATGATCTGCAAATTCTCCTGTTCGGTCTTTGCCGCTTCCAGCTCACGAAGCTGCTTTTGCAGCTCCGCGATCTTGGCCTTGGTTTTCTCAATGTCCTTTTCGATACGGTCAAGTTTGTTTGCCATAGTCAAAACTCCTTTCTGGCGTCAAGGCAGACGCCCGTAACAATAGAAATGCTGCTGCCAATAACTCGAATTGAGGTTGGTGTAAGAAATAGGGTCGCCACAGTGCAGCATCACGGAATTGCCCACATAAATACCGACGTGGGAAACGCCGGGGGTGTCGTAGGTGCCGACAAAAAATACAAGGTCGCCGGGCTTGGCCTGCTCCGGGGAAACAGGGGTACAGATATTGCAAAGGCCCTGTGCGCCCAGCCGTCCCACGTCCCATCCGCTGTGATTGATTACCCAGCTCACAAAGCCGCTGCAATCAAAGCTGGTGCTGGGAGAGCTGCCGCCCCACACATACGGATAACCCACATACTTTTCTGCCTCGGCCATCATTGCGGCAAAGGTGGCGTCCTCCAAAGCCTCCGGGGGAATGTCGTAATAGGTCGGCTCCTTGACGGTGGAAGCGTTGGGATAGGTGCCGTTTGGGAACAGGTCAGGCCGGTTGCCCAGCGTGTGCATATACACCGCATACAGGCTCATTTGTTCCTCGCCCATGATGTAAACAGGCAGATGGGACATATCGAAGTTTTCCAGCTTCACGTTGCAGATGTAATAGGTGTAGGGAACTTGCACAGTATAGGTGTTGCCCTCGCTGTCCGTCCGGATTTCGGTGCGGTATCGGGTTTCGGTTTCAATGGTTTGTGTCAGGGTGTATTGTTTCTCAAAGAGCATGGCAAGGTCGCCTTGCACGTCGCCCAGCGTATAGACGCCCTCATGCAGCGCCGACAGGATGGAAGTCAGCACATAGGGGTCATGGCCGATCTCGTCCAGATCGAAACGGTATTCGTCAAAGCCGGGGTGCAGGCTTTCGTAGTTGTCAAGCTCATACTGCAAATCGGCCTCCATGTCCGCATAGGCGGCTTCCGCCCCCAGCATATCGCTGTCCTCGGACAGATAGGACGTGGCCGCCACGCCGGTTCCGGCGCTGCCGAACATGGCCGTGCAGGATTGCAGGCCGCCCATAATCAGCATGAGCATAAGGCCCACGCCGCCGATCAGCAGCACACCTTTCCAGTGCCGGGCCACAAAGGACGCGGCCTGTTTGCTTTTCTCGGCGGCTTTCTTGGCGGCTGCGGCGGTGGTTTTGGTGGCGCTGGCTGCGCCCTGTGCCGTCTGGCCCGCCGCCCGTGCTGCCTTGGCATAGTCCCGTTTGATTTTCTGTTTCTGCCAGAACCGGGCCACCGGGTTTTTCACCGCCTGCGCCATTTCCGGGTTATCCCGCAAGGATTTCTGGTAGATGTACTCCGCATTGGCGGCAATGGCCTTTTTCTCGGCCTTGGCTGCGGCCCGGTAGGGTTTGAGCTTATGACGCCGGATGCCGCTGCGGATGGCTTTTCCTGCTTGGCGCTCGGCAAGTTCTTCTCCCTTATGGCCGCCCTCGACGCCCACATTCTCATGCTCAACCTCATGGATTTTTCCATGCAGATACAGGCCCGCTTCCTCCATCGGACGGCTGGCCGGGTTGGGTTTGAGCTTGGGGGCCGGTTTCTCCACCTTGTCAAAATGCAGCTTGGTTTTGGCCTTGCCCTTGGCCTCGTCATAGACGGTTTCCTTGGTGACGACGCGCTTTTTCGGCAGGGCTTCTTTGGCTGCGTCCAGCTTATCCGCCCGCTTTTCCGCCTTGTGGACGTACTTGGAAAGGGCGGGATCGGCCCGTTCCTCGGCGGTAAATTGCAGGCAGGATGCCGGGCCGGTGGCCTGCGCCGCCGTATTCGCGCCATCCTTGGCGGCCCGCTTCGCCTTGCTGCGCTCCCGGATGTCCCCGGCACGTTCCAGCACCTTTTCAGCGGTGCCGCCCGGCTCGGCTGCGGAATATTCCTGTTCGGCCTCCCGGCTGGAAATGTTGATGCTCTCGCCGGTGGTCTGGTTGTCCAGCGTCAGGCCGTCGCGGGTCATGTGCTGCGTCACCTTGTCACGGGGTTTCAACTGCTTCATAGGGCGTCACCTCCTTGTCTGTCATACCGTTTCGCCCTCGCCTAACCGGGTCGTCATAATCTTGTAGAGCTGGCTGCGCTGCGGGATGGGGTTGCGGAACGGCAGGATCACATTTTCATAGATCAAAAGCCCCTCGCCGGGTTCGGAATTGTCCACATACCGTAATTGCTGCGGGGAAATGTTCAATCGCTCCGCAAGGATACGCCGGTCGCCGGACGCCTGATTGAGCAGACAGATGAAGTCACTGTTTTCCAGAATGTTTTCGATCTCCGGGGAAGAAAGCAGGTCTTTGACATTCTGCGTCGCCCCGGTCGGGATGCCTCCCCATTTTCTGAACCGCTTCCAAATCTCGCAGGAGAAAGCTGCCGTCTGTTCCTCTCGCAAAAGCAAATGGAACTCGTCGCAGAAGTACCACGTCGCCTTGCCTTGGCTGCGGTTTTGGGTCACACGGCCCCAAATCTGGTCTTGGACAATGAGCATACCGAGCTTTTTGAGTTGTTTTCCCAGCTCCTTGATGTCAAAGGCCACAATGCGGTTCTCGATGTTGACATTGGTGCGGTGGTTAAAGACGTTCAGGCTGCCGTTTACATACAGGTCAAGGGCCTGCGCTACACGGTCAGCCTCCGGGATATGCTGGTCTAACAGAGCTTGATGCAGGTCGGACAGGATCGGCATATTCTCCGGGCGGGGGTCTGCCAGATAGGGCCGGTAGATCACCTGCACAGCACGGTCAATGACCGTCTTTTCGATGGCTTCCAGCCCGTTCTTGCCGCCCATGACAAGCTCACAGAACGACAGCACAAAGTCGGATTTCAGGGCCAGCGGGTTTTCGTCCTCACTGTAATTCAGGTTGATGTCCAGCGGGTTCACATAGGATTTGCTGGTGGGCGACAGTTTCACCACTTGGCCGTGGAGCCGCTTCACAAGGGGATAATATTCCGCCTCTGGATCGCAGATATATACATCGTCCGGGGTACAGAGGAACACACTGACGATCTCGGATTTACAGCTCATGGATTTGCCGGAACCGGGAGTACCCAGCTTCAAGCCGTTGGGACACCGCGCCCGTTTTCTGTCCAGCATAATCATGTTGCCGGTCTTGGCATTGACGCCGTAATACATGGCGTCGCCGCCCATGAAAAGCTCCTGTGTCACGAAAGGCACAAACACGGCCACGCTGGAAGTCGTCAAGGAACGCTCGATCTTGATGTGGTTGGCCCCCAGCGGCAGGCTGCTCATAAGGCCCTGTTCCTGCTGGTAGTCCAGACGGACAAGAGAACAGTTGTATTTCTGTGCCACGCCTGCGGCCCAAAATACATCGTTCTCCAACTTCTGCCGGGTGTCGGCGGTGTTCATCACCAGAAAGGTGATCTGGAACATTCGCTCATTCCGGCTTTGCAGGGTTTTCAAAAGCTCCTTGGCGTCCTGTCCGTAGGTGGCAAGGTCGCTGGGCAGGATGTCCATGTCGTAGCCGCTGCGGACAGCTCGTTTCTGTTCCTGTATCTTCATGGCGTCAAGGTCGGTGATCTTGCGCTTAACCGTCTTGATGGCCTCGCTCTGGTCGATGGCCTGCACATGGAGATTGACGACAATGCCGTTTTCCGTGTTGAGGAAGTCGGCCAGCATTTCGTCCGACAGTTCCGGGGACAGGATGTTTAAGAAGCTCACAGCCCCATACTTGCCGCCCAGCCCGAACATACGGGAATTGCCGAAACGGAACGAGGACGGGGCAATAAAATCTTTGGTGGAGAGGCCGGACGGGGCCAGCCATTTCCATTCAAATTGAAACGGCTCGGCGTCGGGGTGGAGTACCCCATGCAGCACTTCCAGACGTTCCTTGGCGTCCAGCACATGAGCCACGGCCCCCATCGTCTTGAAATAGCCCAGCAGGTCGGTTTCAATGCGGGTCAGACGGGCGCGGGCCATTTTCAGGTTGTCGGCCTCGATGGTGAACGTGAGGAACTTGCGCTTGGTGAGGCCGTTGTTACCCCGTACAAGCTGGTCTTGCAGGATGCCGGAATACTCCGCCCGGATGTCGTCGAAGTCGTCCCCCTGCGCCTTAATCTCAAAGCTCTTGGCGTACTGCTTGGGGTCGGTCTTGCGGTTGACAAAGGAAAGCTGGACGTGGATAGAGGCGTCCAGATAGTTGTAGAGATCGCACAGGTTTTCAAAAATGGCCGTCTTGGTATCGGCCTGTGCAAGCTGATAGCTGATGTCGGCAAACTCGATACATTTGCTGAACGTGTTGGCCGTCACCTTGCAAATCCCGTCCGGGTACATGGACTGATACGGGATGCTGGCCTGTGCAGAATGGGCTTTTCCGTCGCCCTTATATTTGTGGATGATGGCCTGTATTTCCCGCTTTTCGGCGCGGGTGAGCTTTACAGGCGGCTCGTTTCTTTGCTTTTCGGACAATCGCATTTACCTCCTTTTCCATTTGGTGCTGCCGCATGAGGGCAGTATAGGCGTTGTCGGTTTGATAGGGCCTTTCCTTGGGCTGGATGAAGCAGCACTGAACAATCTGCCATACCACCACTTCAAGGGGCTGGCCGTGGCGCTCGTACAGGGCCAGCAGGAAGCCCGGCAGCATGGCGAACACCATAATCAGGGCCGCCGCGCTGCCAGTCACCCGGCCCCGGAGCAAAAAATAAAGCGGGACGCCTACAAGAAGCGCACCGCCGAAGCAGATCAGTTGCCGTTTGGTAAGGCCAAACACAATCTTAGATTTTACACGGGTCAAGTCCTTCGGGACGGTCACATAAGCCATTCAAATCACCTCGTTTCTGATACAGTTTCTTGTGGGGTCAGGGAAAGATCACTGTCCACCTCGTTTCCCCAAACATCCCAGCCGGGCGTTTTCTGTCTGGCAAACAGCTCCACGCGGGGCAGATTGCCCGCCAGCTCAATGATTTTGTCACGGGTCACGTCCGGCTTTTTGCTGTGTTCCTCCACAGGGGAAATAATAAACTGATGGACACCGGCGCTGCGGCGCTTGGGTTTGCCTCGTTTGGCAAGCAGGCAGATTTCCGCATTGCCTCTCGTCCAGTAGCCCAGCCCATAAAACCATGTGGGGCTTTTCTTGTTGAGCTTCAACCAGACAAAGGCCACCGTCTTGAACGTAAAGCCCCATGCCCGGATCAGGCGCAGGGCTTCCGGGAGCTGCGGGAATGTGGCCCACAAGAACAGTAGACAGTCCTTTTCCGCCAGCGTTTCCACCGGCAGGGCACACAGCTCGTCAATGCTCATGGTGGGATAGTGATGTTCCGCCGCACCTGTTTTCTTGCACTCATACCGCCACGGCGGATCGGCGTAAATGATGTGGTATCGTTTCTTTTGTACTTCCTCGATGGTTGGTAGTCCTCCTGTCTGTTAATGTGCAGTAAAGACGGCTTTCGATATGCTGCCAGTCTTGAACAGACAGAAGCAGAGCAGAACCGTGTAGCCCATACAGCCCCAAATGGCCCCGGATATATCCGCTGCCTGTCCGATCTGCTGGATCAGCACCGCATAGATGCCGACAACCACCATAATCAAAAAGGCTTGGAAGCCCAGCGCCAACAGGGATTTCAAGTAGTTCTGACCGACGCCGCGCCACTCCGCATTGCCCAGCGTGGCAAGGGGGATCGGCCCCAGCGCGGTCACGGCATAAATTTCAATCATTCTTCCGTAGGTCACAAGGAAAATACAGATGGAAAGAATGTTCATCGTCAGCCCCACAACAAGGGTCTGGAACCACAGGCCCAGTAGCGGCCCGATGTCCATAGCTTCCAGTTGTGCTTCAAGGTCGGGAATGAGGGTGTCAAAGTCAATGCTGGTTTCCCCAATAATCACCCCGGCGCTCTGGTTGACGACGGCTTGGGTGGCGTCGAAAACGCCCATGACGATATTCCATGTGTTCGTCACAATGAGAATGGCAAAAGCACTTTTGAAAATCCAGCGGAAGAACATGGACGTGTCAAAGTCGTGCATATTGTTCTTTTCCACGATCATGTCTATCAGCTCATAGCACATGATAACGGCAAGGATCGCCGCTGCAATGGGGACGATCACCGTGTCCGACAGGGATTGCAGCATATTGAATATGCCGCTGTTCCACGCTTGCGGCGTCGTCCCCACATCCGAGGCGATTTCCCCGACTTTCGTATTGACCGTGCTGAACAGCCCGGACAGGTTGCCCATGATGCCGTCGATTAAAATGCCTTTGATCCAATCCCCTATGAGTTCGCCTATCATGTGGGTTCACCTCCTTTGCCGCGCCCTCCCGCATGGAACCGGGAGAGCGCGGCGGGGTTTCAGGATTTAAGAGTTATGGTTGGGTTGGTTGGCGGACAGCCGGGCCGATCAGCCCAGCAGACCAGACAGCAGGGGAACCAGAGTGACGCCGATCAGGGCAACACCGCCGCCCGCGACAAGCTGCTTGATGCCTTGGCTTTTTGCTTATGTGTGATAAAGAAGCAATAGAAGTGCAAAAAATT
>ENA-UONY01000939-UONY01000939.1-human-gut-metagenome-genome-assembly--contig:-CS9-NODE-939-length-28550-cov-5.132725_pt1 | contig 28550 bp, 27 predicted proteins | sample MGYA00242465_ERZ724012 | MGnify/ENA metagenome assembly ERZ724012 | reverse complement strand
TAGGAAAAAAGCTTTGGAAATACCTGCTCTCAGGGAACCTGAGCCATCACCTGACCACTGCTTTGACCAAAAATGGAAATATTTTCCAGGCGGTTCATCTGTTCCCGCTTTAAGGTGATGGATGGGTGCACATACCGTTGCAAGGTGGTATTGACGTTGGCGTGGCCCAGAATTTCACTGAGGGATTTGGCATCAAATCCGTTTTCAACGCAGCGGGTGGCAAAGGTGTGACGCAGAGTGTGAAAGGTAAAAGACTCCAGCCCGGCCCGGATCAGAAGGCGCTTGTATTTTTCCAGGCAGATACGGGGCTCCATATATGCCCGCTTACCAGTAAGAAGGTATACATCTTTCGCCATGCGGTATTGCTTTAAAAATGTCATCAGAAAAGAGGGCATGGGGATGACCCGGTTGGAGCTCTCTGTTTTGGGGCAGTCAATGAGGACCTTGGTCTTCCGCCTGGCATCAGGCGTGAGGTCCTGAATGCGGAGCATGGTTTTATGAATGTGAATGGTACCGCTTTCAAAGGAGATATCTCCCCATTGCAGCGCGCACACCTCTCCAATGCGCAGTCCCCCATACAGGGCTGTCAGAATGCCCAAGTGCAGAGGGTCCGGGCATTGGAACAGCACCAACTCCAGCTTTGCCTGCTCCTCCCGGGTCATGACCTTGGCAGTAGGCTGTCGGTTTTTCGGGTAAAACATCTGGCTCTGGGTGGCACAGGGGTATTGACGCCGCTGTGCATAGAATAAAATTTGTAGAAGGACGGAGCGAATATCCGCCACAGTTTTTGGTGAGAGGCCGCCCTTGCCGTCAGCCCTGCCATTGCGCAGCTTTTCTCGCAGGAATCCATCCAGCACTTCCGGCGTAAGGGCGTACAAATGGCGCGCCCCCAGGCAGGGCAGCAGATGACGCCGGACCAGATTGGTGTAGTGGGCGTAGGTGGATTCCTTGATGCTGTCCTTCCGGGCAGCCAGCCATTCCCAGGCTACCTCTTCCAGGGTGATTTTTCCTCTATTGCTGCCTGTTTTCCCGTTCCGGGGGGAGACTGCAGCGGTGCGCCGCAGCAGGTCATTTCGCTTTTCCTTAGCCTCCAGGTAGGTTTTTCCGTACACAGAGCGGTAGATTGCCTTACCGCTGGGCTCGTAGGAGGAGATCACCCGTGCCTCCCACCGTCCATCTTTGCGCTTCCGGATGTTTTCACCGTGTCGTCCCATGGTCAGTTTCGTTCCTTTCATATCGAATTTTGTCGTCCGCCCCGGTGCACATTGACCCGAAAGCTTGACCCGAAATCGGGTCTGCATCCTGTCGTAATTGCATAAAACAAGAGCGGTTTTTCAAGCTTGCAGAGTTGACAACCCCACAAATTATGATATATTATATGTGAGTAGTGAGGGTGTGGGCTGCGTTTTAGCCACTCTCAGATTGTTCTACTTTAAGAGTACAGGAGGGGATTCGTTGGAAAACCGTAAAAAACCATACATTGCGCCTGTCATGGTTTTTCACCCGGCTGGCTCAGCAGACCATATTCGCCTGACAGCTGAGCTGGCCCAAGAACAATCTGGAACGCACCCAGATCCTCACTTTGCTTCGCCGTCTGTGGATCAGGATGCCCCGGAATGCGGGGAATCATTCCCCACACCAAGCGGCAAGCAGCCATCTACTATACTACATTATTGAGGAGGTTATTATGAAACTTGTACGGAAATCCATTGCGCTTTTGCTCGCACTGGTCATGGTGCTGGCATTGGGCACCACGGCGTTCGCCAAGCCGGTGACATCCCTGGCAGGTGCAACATTGGGCTATACACTTCCCGACGTTGCCAGCCTCAATCAAAACATGGATGCTGGTAGCACAACGAAAAATGTTGGTGAGACAGGCTTTTATCAGCGGCTACCGCGCCGGATCAACACCTGTAAACGGTGTGGAAATACGTTGATCGAAGATATTCCTGATTGGTATCGGGTCAGTTCCACTGCGGGCTACACACTGTCCAATCCCGGTGTCCTGAAGGATTGCGAATTCACCCTGGCATATGCCAGCAACTTCTCTGGCTATGAGCAGTATCCTTGCCTGGAATTTGACTACACTGCTGCAAAGCCAGGCACAACCACGGTTACCCTGAAATTTTATTACAACTTTAATGCTAGTGGGGCCGTCGGCTACTGCGATTATTGTGGTAATTATGTTCAAGTCCCAAGCAACTATAATTGGTACTACGATGTAGTTACCTTCACCGTCACCGTCACTGGCGAGGAAGAAACCGACTACGTCCTGACCTACGACACCAACGGCGGCAACGAGCCCAACTGGACGGAAACCCAGTCCTCCACCGAAGAGACAGCCGGCTTCACCGTCTCCGACACCGTTCCCTCCCGGGACGGCTACACCTTCCTGGGCTGGGCCGACGCGGCTGACGCCGCTGCCGCCGACTATCATGCCGGCGATCCCATTACCTTAACCAAGGACGCCCCCACCAAGACCATCTACGCCGTGTGGCAGGAGAATGTCACCAAATACACCGTAGAGTTCCAGTATCCCGGCAAAACCCAAACCTTTGAGGTGGAAGCGGGAGCGACTGTCACAACCCTGGGGGCCGAAGCATTCTACGAGGGCGAATACGACGAAGAAAACTTCTGGAAGCTGACCGGTTGGCAGGATGAAAACGGAACCGTGTATGGTTTGGCTGCAGATATCACCGTTCAGGGCAATCTGGTCCTGACCCCGGTGGTGGATCATGCCCTGCTGCTGTGCGACGGCCCCACCGGAAACGTGATGGGAATCCTGTACGAGAGCCAGTACCAGGCCGGACGGAATGACCTGCTGGCCGGAACCCTCAGCTACGAATCCCCCATGGCCTACGAGGTTCTTCCCGGCGGCGAGAGGGGCTTCACCGTAAGCGGCACCCGCAAAACCGTAATTGGCATGGAGACGAACACCGATTACACCTTTGCCGGTTGGTTCTTTGCCCCCGGCAATGTGGGCGGCAGCACCATCGGCAATGAAAACCTGGACTGGACAGCCGATAACAACGTAGGCACCGCAGACCTGTTCCACTGCGACGCTGTGGAGAATCATCGGGTCTACGCTTACTGGATTTACGCCGACTATTCTGCGGCCCGCATTGGCTACCACACTAACAACAGTCGCGCCCTTGAGGTCTATATCAACGCCACAGTACCCGAGGATATGTTCCAGTACTACGGATTCGTCGTTTCCACCGCCGCCACGGAGCAGGATGCAGACAACCTGGTCATCGGAGGTCGCATCCATGGCAAGCCCGTCGGCAACTACCAGAAGACTGCGGTCTATGAGGCATTCCAGGCCGCTCCCATTTATGAGGAAGCGTACACCGCTCAGGACTTCAACGCCGGCCTGCCCGGCTACAACGCGGGCGGCAGCGGCTACATCACCTACTTCTACTGGAAAAATATGCAGCTGAAGAACGCCAGCGGAGACTTCACCACCCTCTCCACCCGCGCCTACTACCAGACCCTGGAGGGCACCCTGGTCTATGGCGACATGACCCAGGTGACCTTTGAAGCCAATACCGTTTACAATCCCCTGGAAGTCGCAAGTCCCTTCTAATTTCCTCTGCTGCCACCTGAAAGGAGATCCCGATGAACAAGTTTACCCGTACATTGGCGTTGCTCCTGGCCCTGCTGCTCAGTCTCAGCTGCCTGCAGCCCTCCGCGCTTGCCGCGGAGGCTGTGGCGGCTGCCTGGAATGGCATTCCTGCCACCTCCTTCTCTGGCGGCAACGGTACGGAAAGCGACCCCTATCTCATTTCCAACGGTGGAGAGCTGGCATATTTGGCACAGAAGGTCAATGAAAGCAACAGCACAAGCAATCCCTACCGGAGCGCTTGGTACAAGCTGACCGCAGACATTGACCTGGGCAACCAGGAATGGACCCCCATCGGCTGGAACGCCAGCACCTCCTATTATTTCTGCGGCACCTTCCTGGGAGGCGGACATACCATCTCCCATCTGAAGATTTCAGGCAACGTCAATGATGCAGGTCTGTTTGGCAGCATTGCAAATGCAAACATCTGCAACTTGACCCTCCGGGACAGCTCCATCGTCAGCAGCGGCTACCACGTGGGCGCTTTCGTTGGCAACACCGGCGCTTCCTCGGAAACCCTGTGTAACCTGCATGTGGTGGACACCACGGTGCAGGGCAAGTATGCCGTAGGCGGCATCGTGGGCTATGCCAGCGCCGGTTCCGGCTACACCATCACCCTGTGCTGCTCCAGCGTTCAAGGCACAACCGTCACCGCTACCCAGTACGGCGTGGGCGGCGTGGTTGGGCAGGCCGGTGGCTCTGGCGGCACCGCAAACATCAGCCGTTCCTGGTGCGCCGCTTCCCAAATCAGCTCCTCGAGCTACGGCGGAGCGGGCGGCATCGTGGGCATGGTGGCCAATAACAGCACCGTAACCGTGGGTCAGCGGGTACACATCGCGGACTGCTACAACACGGCAAGCGTCACGGTTGGCACCCCCGCGAGCGGCAACGTGTACGACGCAGCCGGCGGTATCGTCGGTTATTCCAGGTCCGCCTATTTGACCGTAGACCGCTGCTACAATACCGGCGTCATCACAGCCGGCCGCTGCATGGGCAAGAGCAGCCTGACCTACGCCGCCGGTATCTGCGGCTACAGCATCGGCGGCGCCTACACCGGTTGTTACAATGCCGGCCAATTGGAGACGGCAAACACCAGCACCTCCTATAAGTCCACCCTCAGCGGCATTCGCTGCAACAGCGGCACCGTCAACTACTGCTTCTATACCCCCGACTGCTTCCCCGTCAGCAGCAAATATTTCACCAAGTCCACAAGCGGCACAGAAATTGCCGATGTGGCGGCCATTGCGGCACGGATCAGCCAGGACCCCGCCTGGACCGGTACCGGCTACTGGAGGCTGGAGGACGGCAACCTCCCCACCCTCACCGGCTGCATCCATTCCGATGGAATGTGCACCTGTGGCTGCGGCTGTCACTGCGTCCCCACAGAGCCGGAGCCTGAAGAAACCGTCTACACGCTGGTCTATGACACCAACGGCGGCAATGAGTCCAACTGGACGGAAACCCAGACCACCACTGCGGAGACCGCCACCCTCCCCATCTCCGGCATCGTTCCCGCCCGGGACGGCTACACCTTCCTGGGCTGGGCCGGCACAGCGGAGGCCACTGCCGCCGACTATCAGGCCGGCGATTCCATTACCTTGAGCAAGGATGCCCCCACCAAGACCATCTACGCCGTGTGGGGCATCCCGGAAGATGTGCTCCTGCTGTGTGATGGCGTGACCGGCGAAGTCTTGCAGATTTTGGACCAAGAGGATTACACCTCTGGGCGGAACGATTTGCTGGTCGGGAACCTGGGCTATTGGGGAGCCGGCTTCACCGTAGACGGCACCCGCAAAACCGCAGGCGACACCCAGTACACCTTTGCCGGTTGGTTCTACACCCCCTGCGGAACCCAAGCCGGTCATGAAATCGACTGGACGGCGGAAAACAATGTAGGCACCACGGACCTGTTCCACAATGACAAGGTCCAGAACCAGCGGATTTATGCCTACTGGATCGATGCCGGATACTCCAAGGCCCAGATTGGCTACTGGACCGACAGCCGCTATGCGCGGGATGTCTACATCAATGCCACGGTACCGGACGATCTATTCCAACACTATGGCTTTGTGGTCTCTACCGCAGCCACCGAAGAAGATGAGTCCAGCCTGGTCATCGGTGGTACCATCCACGGCAAGCCTGTGGGGAACTTTGAAAAGTCCACGGTTTATGAAGCTTTCCAAGCTTCGCCCATCTACGAGCAGAGCTACACCGCCAAGGACTTTAACCATGGCCTTCCAGGCTACAACAGCAATGGCAGCGGAAACGGGTATGTCACCTATTTCTACTGGCGGTACATGCAGCTCCGGGACACCCAGGGCAATTTCACAACCCTTTCCACCCGGGCGTATTACCGTACCTTAGAGGGCACCCTGGTCTATGGCGACATGACCCAGGTGACCTTTGAAGCCAGCAAAGTTTACAATCCCTTAGCTGCTACAGCCCAGGGCGCGTGAAGTTTCTTTATTGCAAGGAGGTTTTTACTATGAACGATTTATCCAACATGCCTATTGTCACGCCAATGGCCGATACCCAATGGGTCCCCGACGGGTCCGGCACAACCCCCTTCTCCCTGGGGGACGGTACCATTGTCTACGGCCGCCGGACCGCGTCCGGTGAGGTGTACGACGAATTCGGCAACCTGCTCGGCCACATCTGAGCGGCAAATCACGCGGCAGGTGGGGAACTCCCACCTGCCGCATTCCTTTACCGTTTACCATACTGAAAGTCCCATCCAAAACAGAGGGGAGGAATCTCCATGACCATTTCCTTTTCCGGACTGACCTTCGAAGTCCAGCTGCTTTACCCGGGCACCGAGCACTACTTTACAGATTTCCTCGCCGGTAGTGACTCCCCCGCCGCCTGCCTCCAGGTCACCCAGGAGGATCTGCTGCGGGCCTCCTGCTACTGCCCCCCGGATGCTACCCCCGAATTTCTGGAAACCGTGGCGCTGCGCCGCCGGTTTGCAGACCTGCTGCTCTCCTATGGCCGCTGCCTGTTCCACAGCGCCGCCTTTTCCTTCCGGGGGAAGGCATACCTCCTGGCCGGCCCCAGCGGCGTAGGGAAAACCACCCAGCTGAACCTCTGGCGGCAGCTCTATCCCGACGAAATGGAACTCATCAATGGGGACAAGCAGGCGCTCCAATTCCAGCAGGAGGGGCCCATTTGGGTGCACGCCACCCCCTGGCGGGGCAAGGAGGATCTGGGCGGCACCGGCTCCGCCCCCCTGGGCGGGATCATTTGCCTCCGGCAAAGCTCCCTGGATCGCTTCTCCGGTCTGCCGCCCCAGTCCTCCATCCTGCCCCTGCTGGGCCAGTTCTTCTGCACGGACCGGACAGAGGAGCATTACCGGCTCCTTCTGCCTCAGCTGAAGCGGCTGGTCACCGAGGCCCCTGTCTGGCTCCTGGAGAACCGGGGAGGACCTGAATCCGCCCGGCTCTGCCATGACCAAATACTAGAAAGAAAGGAGTGCATCCCATGTTAAAAACCCGTCCCGGCGTGGTTCACGAGGAGATTTGCGGTGAGCACCTGTTGGTCGCCACTCAGTCCGCCCGGCCCGCCTGCCAACACTGGGCCCTCCAACTAAACAGCGCGGGATATTTCATCTGGAAGCTGCTGGAAGAGGTCCCCCGCCAAAGGGAAGCCCTGCTCCTGGCCTTCAGTGAGCATTACTCTGCCCCCGCACTCCAAGCCGCCCAATATGTGGGGCAGTTTCTGGAGCAGATGCTGTCCAATGGCTTTGTTTATGAAACGGAGGCTGCCGAATCATGACTTTGGAACAGGCCTTTTTTGTTCAGGCTATGGCAGCCTACATTCAGGGCAAGCCCGATATTTGTGTCCCCGGCGGGTGGGAAGGCCTGGACTGGGAGCAGCTGCTACAATATGCCCGCACACAAAATTTGGCGGGAATCTTCTACGTACAGTGTCGGGACAAGCTGTCCAGCATTCCCGCTCTCCAATCCGTCCTGGAGCAGCTCCACACCGGCTTTGTCACCGAGGCCGCCCACTCCATTGCCCGGCAGCAGGACCTGAACCAGCTGGAGCAGCAGCTCACCCAGGCAGACATTTCCTTTCTTCCCTTTAAGGGCAGCGTCCTCTCCCAATGCTACCCCGTACCTCAGCTGCGAACCATGGGCGACGTGGACTTTCTGATCCATAGCAGAGATCGGCTGCGATGCCATCAGCTGATGTGCTCCCTGAACTACACGCCGAAAGCGGACCCAAACGCAGTGTGGACTTACTCTGACGGCGTGGTTACCTATGAAATTCACAGCCACATGTTTTATGAACCCCTGGCCAATCAGGTGGATTACGAATCCTATTTTGACCAGGTCTGGAGATTTGCCCGTCCTCTTCTGGACACCAGCCGCTACGAGCTGGACGAGAGCTTTCACTTCCTCTACCTGATGACCCACACGGCAAAGCATATCATCAACAAAGGCTGTGGCCTGCGGCCCTTCCTGGATATGGTTTTCTTCATCCGGCAGCATGGCCATGAAATGAACTGGGTTTGGATCAACCAGCAGCTGGAGGAGCTGGATCTTCTCACCTTTACACAAACCTGCTTTGCCCTCTGTGAGAAGTGGTTCGGCGTTTCCATGCCCATTTTCTCCAGCCCTCTGGAAGAGTCCTTTTTCCTGGACGCCACAGAGAAGATATTTGCGGACGGTATCTTTGGCCACATCAACCAGCAGAACCACCCCGCCGTCATGGCCAAGCAGGTACACCGCTCCCGCCTCCCCCGCAGTCTCACATTCCTGGCCGACACCTGGAAAAAAATCTTCCCACCCTACCGGGATATGCGCCATGTGCCTTGGTACGCCTTTGTCAATCACAGGCCGTATCTCATGCCCGCTGCCTGGATCTACCGGTTCTTCTACTGCCTGATCCACAAGCCCAAAGCCTCCGCAGACCGGCTGGCAGATCCCTACACTCACCAGAGTGAAATTGCAGCCCGGGAAAACCTAATCACAAGCTGGGGCCTGTGAGTGGGGAATTTCCAGCTATCACAGAAAATTCATTTCATTCCCGTCCTGGCCGCATACCGGATGATGCATGCGGCCAGGACGGCGCTTTCTTGTGGCAGCGGCGCCGTGCCCCCACGCTTCGTAGGGCGCGGCCACCGGACGCGCCGCAGGCAGTCCGAATTCGCCAAAAATGGCCCAAAAACGGCAGTGTTTCCCGCCGGACGGCCCAGTGGTCCGTCCCCACACAAATACAGGCATGCCCCCTTTCCTTTCAGCCGGCACATCTGGGCAGCTGCGCCCTACATCCTCCAAAGCCCAGAAATTTTCTGATTTTGGAAATGCTCCATTCATACGTTCGCTGCAGGAAATTTCCCTTTCTCCCTTGTCAAGCTTCCCATTTTCGTGTAAAATAACGAAAATCACCCTTTCAAGCAGGAGGGATTTCCTTGCCATATTTGGAAGTGACCGTGAAAACTACCTCTGAAGGCATCGGCCTGACGGCGGATGCCCTCACTGCCATGGGCTATGACAGCCTAGTCATTGAAGACCAGCAGGAATACCAGCAATTTCTGGATGCCAATCGCGCCTGCTGGGATTACATTGACGACGCTCTGGCCCGCCGCCTGGAGGGTTTGTCCCAAATCAAGCTCTACCTGGAGCGGGATGAGACTGCACCCGCCAGGCTGGACGCTCTGGGCGCCGCCCTTCGCGCCCTGCGAACCCGGCATCCGGGCCGGGAGCTGGGGCCCCTCACCGTCTCCGCCGCCCCCCTGGACGAGGAAGACTGGGCCAACAGCTGGAAGAAGCACTATTCTCCCCAGTTTGTGGGAGAGAAGCTCTGCGTCCTGCCCTACTGGCTGCCGGTAGAGCAGGCCCGGGACCGTCTGCCGGTGATCCTGGACCCTGGCCTCACCTTCGGCACCGGCTCTCACCCCTCTACCCAGATGTGCCTGGCAGCCCTGGAGGTGCACCTGGTCCCGGGCAGCCGGGTAGTGGACCTGGGCTCCGGCAGCGGTGTGCTCTCCATTGCCGCGCTGCGTCTGGGTGCAGCTTGCGCCGTTGGGGTGGACATTGACCCCAAGGCTGAGGATATGGCCAGGGAAAACGGAGCGTACAACGGCATGACCGCCCCTCAGTTTCAGGCCTTCACCGGCGATGTTGCAGGGGACCCCACCGCTCTGACGGCGTTGCTTGGCGCAGGAGGCCCATTTGATTTGGCCCTCATTAATATCGTAGCTGGCGTAATTCTCGCCCTGACGCCGCTCCTAAGCCGTCTCCTGCGCCCTGGCGGGACTGTGATCTGCTCCGGCATTCTGGACAGCCGCCTGGAGGAGGTCCGCGCCTGCCTCCAGGCTCACGGATTCCGGATATTGGAAACCCGCAGCCAGGAGGAATGGCGCTGCCTCACCGCCCGGCTGGAGGAGGAAGCCTCATGAAAGTACTTTCCTATCACACCAAAATGCGGCTACGGAAGGTCCTGCAAGCCTTGGGAATTCTGGCCCTGACAGGCCTCGTAATCTGGATTTGCTGGCTTGTATGGCTGCAGCGGTATGTGGTTTACACCCGGGATGGCGTGACCTTTGACTTTAACCGCTCCACCCTGGATTTGGACGGCAAAGAGGCCGGCCTCCAGGCAGCCGTGGAAACCGCCCCGGCGGAAATTCTATTTCAGGATGCGCCTCAGGAAGCACAGGATCTGGAACAGCTCAGTGGAGTCTATGTGGACACAGAGCAGCTGGAGGCAGGGTTGGATCAGGTCTCCCAAAAGCTGAGCACCCTGGAGCCGGGAACCGCCGTACTCTTAGACGTAAAGAGCAAATCCGGAAATTTCTACTACACCAGCAGAATTCAGGGTGCCTCCCAGGCCGACACCATAGATTGCGCCGCCATGGACAATCTGCTCCAAGTCCTGAAGCAGCAGGGCTGTTACCTGGTCGCCCGCCTGCCGGCCTTCCGGGACTCGGCCTTTGCAGAAGCCAATCCCGACTCAGGGCTGGCTCTCTCTTCCGGCGCTCTGTGGGCTGATGAAGAGCAGTGCTACTGGCTGGACCCTGCCAGCCAGGCTGTCACAGCCAACCTGATCCAAATTTGCCGGGAGCTTCAAGAACGTGGCTTTGACGAGGTGGTATGGACAGACTTCCGCATACCGGACAGCGGCTCCATCGCCTATACCGCTGCCGCTTCCAAAGACGAGATCCTGCAGCAGGCGGCCCGGCAGCTGGCCTCTTGCGCCGGTCCCAGCTTCGCGGTCTCCTTCACCGGTTCTGCAGATTTCTCTCTGCCCACCGGCCAGACCCGGCTGTATCTGGAAAACATCCCGCCAGAGCAGGCCGATGCCACTGCGAAACGGTGCGCTGTGTCCAACACCAGCACCCAGGTGGTATTTCTCACCACCAACCGGGACATCCGCTTTGATGCATACAGCGTGCTGCACCCCTTGGAATGACCAAACCCTTCCTGTCCTTCTATAGAACATCCTTGCCTTCCGGAGACGTCTCAACGCGTTGCCTTGAGTCGCCTCCGGATGTTTCTTTTCCAAAAAATAAATGCCGCACTATGCAGCATTTTTTCCCTTTCCCGCGTTATAAAAAGTGAAAGGAGGTCCGATCATGGAACATAAGTCCAACCGGCCGGTGGACTGGGGGGCCTTTGTCCTCCGCTATGAAGCCAAGCTCTACCGCACCGCTCTTGCCATTCTGGGTAGCCCCCAGGAAGCGGAAGACGCCGTGCAAGACACATTTCTCAAGTACCTGGAGAAGGCCCCCGTCTTCTCCTGCTCAGCGCAGGAAGCGGCCTGGATGACCCGGGTCACGGTAAACCGGTGCATTTCCCTGCTCCGCTCCCCCTGGTGGAAGAAGGTGGAGCCTCTGCCCCCAGAGCTTCCGGCCCAGGAGGCAGAGGCCCGAGAGCTGGAAGAGCTGTACCGCTTGCCTCCCAAAGACCGGGCTGCCCTGCACCTTTATTACTACGAGGGATACTCTACCGAAGAAATGGCATCCATCCTGGGCCTGTCTCCCAGCTCAGCCCGCTCCCGGCTGACCAGAGCCCGAGCCAGGCTGAAACTACTTTTGGAAGGAGAATCTACATGAGCCAATATTCCGATTATTTTGACCGGCAAACCCCATCCCCAGCGCTGCACCAAAAGCTTTTGGAGCTGAAGTCGCGGAAAAAACGCCGTGCTCGGACCCTTCCCCTGGCCGTCTGCGCCGCCTGCTGCCTGGTAGCCCTGGGCCTTTGGCTGGTTCGAGGCCCCGGCGCCATACTGGAGCAGAAAACGGAAGCTGCCGCCACGCCCACGCCTCAATCCACCGCTCCCTCAGCGCCCACCAGTCCCCCGCCCCGTCTGCCGGCGCTGCAATACAGCAGCAGTAGCGGCGAGATGGCAGCTAACATCGCCCTCCCGGATGGCCACTTTCAGGAGGACCTGACAGCGGAGGATCTGACCCTCCTCTTTGGAGAAACCGGGTGGTGGGAGGATCTGGGCTGGACCCTCTCCGGCTATGCCGTCTATGACGGTCAGGGGCAGCTCTGGCAGGTCTTTCTCTCCGGCAGCCGGGAAGAGGGCACGGGAAGCTACTGCCTGGCTCTTACGCCAAACCAGCTGCCCCCCGCCTGTGTTGTGGCAGAACCCCAGGGAATCAATGACGTTTGGGGTACAGAGGTCTCTGCCACCCGGACCCGCTATGACTGCGACGGCGACAGCGTAGAGGAGGCCTGCTACACCCTGACCTTCCTCCGGGAGGAAACTCTGGGTGCCCGGCTGGAGCTTCAGGATGAGGACGGGGAAGCGGGGCAGGCTATGATAGATGGCATTCTCTCCCGGCTGCTGGACCCTCAGCGCAGCGTCAGTCTGGACAGCCTGACCCCGGAGAAGATCCCCGCCTGGCGGTATGAGCGCCTGACCCTGGAAGAGGCCCGTCAGGAGCCGGACTTTGCCGCCTACTTCCCGGGCCCAATCCCCCATGGCTTCCAGGCAGAAGGCGCCTGGCTGGACCTGGGCCAGGACCGGTATTCCCTATCGCTGTGCTGGAGCCGGGGCAGCGAAACCATTTCCGTGTGTATCAACCGGATGCCAGAGGCCCCGGCGTCTCAGTTTGCCGATCCTCGGGAGCCTGCTTCTTATGATCTTCGCCTGTATCCCGTCCCCCGGGGCGACAGCATTCCCAACGCCTACTGGGACAGCGTTCAGGACCCCATTTTCCGGGCAGAGGATGTCACCCGGGAGCTGCTGGAAGCCCGCGCCGACTTCATCACAGACGAAGGGAAGACCCACTTCCAGTTCCAGATTCTTCATGCAGAGGGCGTCTTGGTGCAATACAGCCTGGACCTCAGTCTGACAGAGCTATGGGCCATGGTAGAGCCCACCTTGCCAGGCGCATAAGCCGCAAAACCAAAGGGGAGTGTCTCGAACGTCCGTGACACTCCCCTGTTCCATTTGGCATTACGCCTCCATTTGCCTACCCAGAAAGCCTGCCACTGTCTGCACCAGCTTCTGGTCCCCCTCTGCCGGGGGCGTCTCCTCCTCATCCATGAGGAGCATCACGCAACCCATCAGGTCCCCCTGGGCCACAATGGGCGCGGCTGCACCCAGATAGTACTTCTCAGAGCCCTCTACTGCCCGGAGCTTCACGTTGCCAGGACTGTACCGATAGCTCTTCCGCTGCTCCATCAGGTTTTCCAGGTCCGCAGAGTTCCGCCGGTCCACCAGCTCCCGCCGGGGCGCGCCGGACAGGGCAATGATGGAGTCCCGGTCTGCCACTGCTGCGATCCGCCCGGTATTTTTCCCGATGGACTCACAGATCTGGGCCGCAAAATCCTGGAGGTCTCCCCTGGGCGAGTATTTTATGAAAATCACGCCCCCATCCTTCTCTGTGTAAATTTCCAGAGGATCTCCCTCCCGAATGCGCAAGGTACGGCGGATTTCCTTGGGAATCACCACCCGTCCCAAATCGTCAATGCGACGAACAATTCCTGTTGCTTTCATACCAAATTCTCCTTTAAACGGGCAGCAACGCCGCCCCGGCTTTCTGTGTCGAGGCTATTATTTGTCAAAGAAGAAGAATTATGTATCTCCGGCCAAACAATGGAGGCAGCTGTTATGTTCCAAGTGCCTGGCAGAACCTGACAATGCGCCTGTCTGCTCTCCCCATTTTTATTGGATAGCCGTTGCAATTTGCAGGAAAAACCGGTATGATAGAGGCGCCTCAAGGTTTGAAATCAGGATGGATGGTCCGATAAGATCTGCGCCCCGCCCAGCACACTGCGGCGTAGAAGCCGGGTAAAGCGGTCAGGAGGCATACCGTTCCGGCTGGAAAGCCAACGGAGCATGGCCGCAATAAGGGCATCGCTGAAAAAATTGATGAAGAAGGCTGCATCCTCTCCTTCCCCGTCAAATAAATCCTCGGCGTAGGCCCGCATCACCGGAGCCAGAATCTCCCGGAAGTAATCCTGAAAGGAGTTCTGCCCCTCCACTGACAGCGCATTGTGGTAGAACGCCCGGTTCTCATAGAAATACTCACACAGGTCCCCAATCATGGCCCAGGTGCTCTCATAAGGCCGGCGTTGCACCGCCGTGAGGAATTCAGTTTGGAAAATCCAGTTGACCAGGTCATACTTATCCCGAAAGTGATAGTAAAAGCTCTTCCGGTTCATCTGGCACACCTGGCAGATATCGCCGACGCTGATTTTCGAAAAGGGTTCTTTCGCCATCAGCTGCTTCATTGCCGTGGCGAGAGCCCGTTTGGTTACATTGGAATCCGCCAAACATATCCCTCCTTTGGACCGGGCGGGAAGACTTTATTCTTATATTATTGTATTATAACATGCGGGGCTGTGCATGTCAACTGCACCCGCAGGAAGGAGCCAACATGAAATTGGGGCAGGTGTGTCTGCGCCGGGGGGAGGAGCGGGAGCTCCGCCGGGGCAAAAGCCGGGTGTATGACAACGAGGCCGCCTGGGTAGACGAGGACTGCGCCGATGGCGGCATTGTAGACGTCATCGATGGGGCCGGCGCCTTCGTAGCCCGGGGGTTCTTCAACAGCCAATCTAAAATCCTGGTGCGGGTCCTAACCCGGGACCCCATGGAAATCATTGACCGGGAATTTTTCCGCCGCCGTCTGGCTCGGGCCTGGGCCTGCCGGCAAGCCCTTGGGTTTTGCAATGCCTGCCGGGTAGTCTTTGGAGATTCCGATGGTCTGCCCGGGCTGACCGTTGATAAATTTGGCGACTATCTTTCCCTGCAAATTGTGAGCCTGGGTATGGAAGCCTGGAAGGGCGTCCTCACTGACCTTCTGGCCGATCTCTTCGCCCCAAAGGGTATTTATGAGCGGAATGACGTGCCCGTCCGGGAAAAAGAGGGTTTGACACAGATGACCGGCTGTCTTTATGGCCAGGTGCCTGGCCTGGTACCCTTCCGGGAGCATGAAGCCCAAATGCTGGCCGATCTGCGTCACGGGCAGAAAACCGGCCACTTTCTGGATCAACAGGAAAACCGGGGCCGTATTCGGCCCTACTGTTCTGGTGCCCGGGTTCTGGACCTGTGCTGCCACACCGGCGGCTTTTCCATCCACGCAGCTCTGTATGGTGCAGCATCCGTGGACGCGGTGGACGTGTCCCGGGAAGCACTGGATATGTTGTCCCGGAACGCCGCCTGCAACGGCGTAGCGGAAACCATCACAACCACCTGTGCCAATGTCTTCGATCTCGTAAAAGATTATAGCGAAGCGGGACGGCAGTATGACCTGGTCATTTGCGATCCACCGGCTTTTGCCAAAAGTAAAGGCGCTCTTCAGGGTGCCTACCGAGGGTATAAAGAGCTGAACCTGCGGTGTATCCGCTTGGTCCGCCCCGGCGGATACCTGGCCACCTGGTCCTGTAGTCAGTTTATGACCCCACCCCTGTTCTTACAGATGCTGCAGGAGGCAGCGGGAGACGTAGGCCGCCCGGTCCGGCTCCTGGAACCCATGATGCAAAGCCGGGATCATCCGGCAGACCTGGCAGCAGAGAATGCCTGGTATCTGAAGGGTTACATCCTTCAGGTACTGTAACCCCAAAAGCGGAGGACAATCCAATGAACAAAGCCATTTTGTGGGACCTGGACGGTACCCTTTTATATACCCTTCAGGACCTCACCAACGCCACCAACGCCACCCTGTGTGCCTTCGGTCTGCCGGAGCGGAGTCTGGAGGAGATTCGTACCTTTGTGGGCAACGGTGCCATCCAGCAAATGCGCCGGGCTGTTGGGGGTGAGCCGGGAAATTTTGAGGAAATCATGGCCTATTACCGGGCATACTATCCCCAGCACTGCAACGAGACGACCCGGCCATATGAGGGCATTCCGGACACCGCCACTGCGCTCCAGGCGGCGGGGTGGCGCCTGGCCATTGTCTCCAACAAACCGGACAATGCCACCAAGCCCCTCTGGAAAACCTATTTCCCCACCTTCGACCTGGCCCTGGGAGAGGGGCCGGACCTGCCCCGGAAGCCTGCGCCGGACATGGTGCTTCGGGCCTTGGAGCAGCTGGAGACCCCCCTGGAGCGGGCCGTCTATATTGGCGACTCCGAAGTGGATGTGGCCACAGCGCGGGCCGCCGGAATCCCCTGCATCTCCGCCTGTTGGGGCTACCGGAACGAAGCGGAACTGTTGGCTGCGGGAGCCCGCCACCTTTGCCGGTCCCCGCGGGATCTCCCGGCTACATTGGAGGAGCTAACCCATGGCCAATGAGTTTTATGCACTCATATCCCGGATGCGGTACATCACCCGGTGGGGGCTGATGCGCAACAGCTTCTCGGAAAATGTCCAGGAACACAGCCATATGGCTGCTGTACTGGCTCATGGGTTGGCCCTCATCCGCCGGGACATCCTGGGCCTCCCCGGCCCGGACCCGGACCGGTGTGCTGCGGCCGGGCTTTATCATGACGCTTCGGAAATTCTCACTGGAGATCTGCCCACACCGGTGAAGTACTTTAACCCGGAAATCAAGAGGGCCTACAAGCAGGTGGAGCGGGTCAGTGGGGAAAAGCTCTTGTCCATGCTGCCGGAAGCCCTCCGCCCCAGCTATGAACACCTGATTCAGGAGGATGATCCGGAAACCCTGCCCATTGTCAAGGCTGCAGACAAACTGTCCGCCTACATCAAGTGCGTGGAAGAGCTGAAGGCAGGAAACCAGGAATTTGAATCCGCAGCCAGGCAAACCATGCAGGCCATGGAGGAAATGAACCGGCCGGAGCTGGACTACTTTCTTCGAGAGTTTCTCCCAGCCTTCAGCCTGAACCTGGATCAGCTGGAGTAAGGCAACGTGATTTGCCGCCTGCGCGGCCAGATTGTGAGGAAAAGCAAATGAAGGATGGATTTATCAAAGTAGCCGCTGCATCGGTGCCCCTGCGGGTGGCCGACTGCTCATACAACGCCCAGCAATGCGTGGCGGCCGTGTCACAGGCGGGGCGTCTGGGTGTGAAAATTCTGGTCTTGCCAGAGCTGTGCCTGACCGGATATACCTGCCATGATCTGTTTGGTCAGGAGGCCCTGCGGCAGAGTGCCTTAGCCGGTCTGGGCCAGGTGGCGGAGGCCACGGCAGGCACCGGGGTGCTGGCCTATGTTGGTTTGCCCTTTGCCTGGAATGGGCGCCTGTACAACTGCGCGGCCGCCCTGTACGATGGGGAAGTTCAGGCCATCATTCCCAAAACCCACATCCCCAATTACAGCGAGTTTTACGAATCCCGGTATTTTGCCCCAGCTCCGGAGGCCCTCTGCTGGGTCAGCGGTTTCTGGAGCCAACGGCGGGATGTACCCTTCGGCAGGAACGTGCTCTTTACCCATCCGGAAATGCCGGAGCTATCTGTGGGCTGCGAAATCTGTGAGGATCTCTGGGCCCCCCGCCAGCCCTCTCAAGACCTGGCCTTAGCCGGAGCCACCATCATCGTCAATCTCTCCGCCTCCCCCGCTGTCATCGGTAAGGGAACCTACCGCCGGGACCTGGTGGCCAGCCAATCTGCCAGACTGGTGTGCGGGTACCTCTACTCCTGTGCCTGCTGCCAGGAATCCACCCAGGATCTGGTGTACGCCGGACACAACCTGATTGCGGAAAATGGTGTCATTTTGGCGGAGTCGGCCACCATGGATCCGGATTTTCTGGTGTCGGAAATTGATGTGCGGCACCTGATCACAGAGCGGACGCGGCAAAGCACCTACTGCGCCTCCAGACCGGAGCAGCTTCTGGAGCTGCCCCTGGATTTCCCCCTGGAGCAGACCCCCTTAACCCGGACCATAGATCCCCACCCCTTTGTTCCCGCCAACTCTGCCGGGCGGGAGAGCCGTTGTGAGGAAATTCTCTCCATTCAGGCTGCAGGCCTGGCCAAGCGCCTGGACCACACCCAGGCCAGAACGGCAGTGGTGGGCCTGTCCGGTGGATTGGACTCCACCCTGGCGCTGCTGGTGATGATCCGGGCCGCAGACCGGCTGGGCTGGGATCGGAAGCGTCTGGTGGCTGTCACCATGCCCTGCTATGGCACTACCAGCCGAACCCGATCCAATGCAGAAAACATGGCCCTGGCACTTGGCGTAACGTTCCGGGAAATTCCCATTGGCCAGTCTGTGGACCAGCACTTTTCTGACATTGGCCTGCCCTCGGAGGACCGGTCTGTCACCTATGAGAACGGTCAGGCCAGGGAGCGGACCCAGGTCCTGATGGACCTGGCCAACCGTCTGGGGGGCCTGGTGATTGGAACCGGAGACCTAAGCGAGTTGGCTCTGGGCTGGGCTACCTATAACGGGGACCACATGAGCATGTACGCCGTAAACGCCGGTGTGCCCAAAACCTTGGTGCGGCACATTGTGGATTATGTGGCCTCCCAGTCAGATGCAGCCTTATCCAGCGTCCTGCGGGACATTCTGGCTACGCCGGTCTCCCCTGAGCTGCTGCCTCCTACTGACGGAGAGATTTCTCAGAAAACCGAAGACCTGGTTGGCCCCTATGAGCTTCACGATTTCTTTCTGTACCAGGTTGTCCGGTGCGGGTATGCCCCAGGGAAGGTCTGTCGCCTGGCAAAACTGGCCTTTCGTGGAAAATACCCCAGCGAAGAAATCCTGCGGTGGCTCCGAAGCTTCTACCACCGCTTCTTCCAGCAGCAATTCAAGCGCAGCTGCCTGCCGGACGGCCCCAAGGTGGGTTCTGTCACCCTCTCCCCCCGGGGAGATTGGCGTATGCCTTCCGATGCTTCCTCCAGGCTGTGGCTCAAGGACCTGGAAGAGCTATAAGAAAAATCCCCGTAGGCGGCAAGGTTCACTTGCCATCTACGGGGATTTGATTCATTTTTCAGCCGCTTGTCAATGGATCATAAAGAAATAGGCAATGAGGCAAATCAAGCCAATGAGAGCCAGGCAGATTGGAAAAATGGTAATCATGGCAGCCAGAATCATGGCCTTCACGTCTCCCTTTTCCAAATGCTCCAGTTCCTTTTGCTTCTCTTCCTCCATGAGCTCCGCCATGGAGGGGAGTTTTTCTTTCTGGCTGCTGTGCTTGCGAAGCTCCGCCTGAATTTCTTCTTTCTCCGGGTCGATTCCCTCTGCCTGGAGGCTACGCTCCTTGGACCATTTCATGGCCCGGTCTACTTTTCGCTGCAGCAGCATGCTCAGCCCTCACTGGAGCCTTTCTCCAGAATGTGATGGCAGGCCACAAAGTGGTTGGGCCGAACTTCCTGCATCTCCGGCACCACATGGGTGCAGATTTCGGTGCAGTACTTGCAGCGGGTGTGGAACTTGCAGCCCTTGGGGGGATTCACAGGGCTGGGGATATCGCCTTCCAGCACCTCGGGCTTCTTGGCTGCGTCCTCGTCGGTGGTGGGAATGGCGTTGAGCAGCGCCTCTGTGTAGGGGTGCAGCGGATGCTTAAAGATATCATCGGCAGGAGCCAGCTCAACCATGTTGCCCAGGTACATCACACCAATGCGGTCAGAAATATACTTAACAACAGACAGGTCATGGGTGATAAACATATAGGTGAGGTGCTGCTTCTCCTTCAGTTCCAGCAGCAGATTGATCACCTGAGCCTGGATGGACACGTCCAAAGCGGAAACCGCCTCGTCACAGACCACAAACTTGGGCCGCAGGGCCAAGGAGCGGGCGATGCCAATGCGCTGCCGCTGACCGCCGGAGAACTGGTGGGGATACCGGTGGAGGAAGTAGGGCGCGAGACCACACTCCTCCATGACCCGGATGATCTCTTCCTTCATCCGGTCGTCATTCTTACGGAAATACTTATGGGCCATCATGCCCTCGCCAATGATCTGACCCACAGTCATTCTAGAGTTCAGGGAGGAATAGGGATCCTGGAAAATGAGCTGCAGATCACTGCGCAGACGGCGCATCTCAGAATAGGTCAGGCGAGCCAGGTCAATGCCGTCACTGTGATAGGCCTCGTAGGTAGCATAGTCCGGATCACTCTGGTGCTCCTTGCGCATCTTCTCAATCCGGGTATGGACTGACTGAATCCGATCGCGGATTCCCGCAATCTCCTTCTCACACTGGGCCATTTTGGCCTTGGCCTTTTTCAAGGAGGACTCAGCAGAGGTCGCAGACTTCCCCGTCTCCTTGGCCTTTTTCAGGGCAAACTCGGCGTCATCCAGGTCCAGCTGAAGCTCCATACGTGTATCTTCCGCTTTCCGAAGCTCCTTGGAAATCTGGAACTCCTCCATATAAATGTCCGCCACAGGCTTCATATCCTTGGCAACAATGAGACCACCCACCAGCGTTGCCACATCCAACATGGCATCGTTGGCTTCCTTGCGGAGTTTGGTAAGTTCCCCATGCTTCAGGAACTGCTCCTGCTCGGGGAGCTTGTCGTATTCCGCCTGAAATTCCTCGTATTTCTTCCGAGTGGTAAACATATGCTCCTTCCGGGCTCCCAGGTTACGGAAGGTGTTGTACACATACTGGGGCGCAAGCTCATCAATGGAGCGGCCAAAGTACATGGTGCGGCCATCGGTTTGCTTATACAGCTGGAGGATGGACCGGCCCAGGGTAGATTTTCCGCAGCCAGATTCACCAACCAGACCGAAGGTCTCGCCCTCATAGATATCAATGGATATGCCGTCGTTGGCCTTGACAAACATGCCCTTCTTCCCCACGGGGAAGTATTGCTTCAGATTGGAAATCTGGAGCAGAACCTTGCGCTCTTCTTTATTTTGCATGGCGCGCCTCCTTCTCCGGATAGAAGCACCGAACTTCCTGATTTTCTCCGACTTTCACCAGCTCGGGCTCCTCCTCCATGCACCGTTTGGTGCAATATTTGCACCGAGGTGCAAACTTACAGCCCTTGGGCAGGTCCAGGGGATGGGGCACTGCGCCGGGGATGGCGTCCAGCCGGTCGGCCTTGGTGTCCAGGCGGGGAACCGAAGCCATCAGGCCTTCGGTATAGGGATGTGAGTATTTTGCACTCTTCGAAAACAGGACCCGGGAGGGCACATGCTCTACCACCTGGCCGCAGTACATCACTGCCACATCATCTGCCATCTGGTTAATGACGCCCAAGTCATGGGTGATAAACATAATAGCCGTGCCGTGCTCTTCCTTCAAATTGTTCATCAGGTGCAAAATCTGCGCCTGAATGGTCACATCCAAAGCTGTGGTGGGCTCATCGGCGATGAGGAGCTTAGGCTCACAAGCCAGGGCCATCGCAATCATCACGCGCTGGCGCATACCGCCGGAGAGCTGGTGGGGATACTGCCTCACCACAACCTCAGGGTTGGGAATCTTCACATCCGCCAGCATCTTCACTGCCGCTGCGGCAGCCTCTTTCTTACTCATGTTACGGTGGATGATAAAGGGTTCTGAGAGCTGACGCTCCACCGAGAACACCGGGTTCAACGCCGTCATTGGTTCCTGGAAAATCACGGAGATTTGATTGCCACGAATGTGATACATTTCGCTCATGGGGATTTTGGTTAAGTCCTTCCCGTCAAAGAGGATCTCACCAGAATCCACATAGCCGTTTCCATCCAGCAGCCGTAAAATGCTCATGGCGGAAACGGATTTGCCAGAGCCAGACTCACCCACAACACCCAGCGTTTTACCCGGCTCAATGGCGTAGGAAACCCCGTTCACCGCTTTCACAATGCCCCGGCGGGTTTTAAAATAGGTGTGGAGATTTTTTGTTTCAAGTAATGCCATTGTCTCTTCCTCCTTAGCGTCCATTGCTCTTGGGGTCCATGGCATCCCGCAGGCCGTCACCGATCAGGTTGATGCAGACGGTACACAAGCCAAAGATTGCAGCGGGGAACACCCAGCGCCACCAATACTGCTGAATCACAATGGAGTTATTGCAGCTATTGAGCATATTGCCCCAGGTAGGCGTGGGGAGCGGAATGCCGAAACCCAAATAGGACAGCGTGGATTCCGTTAGCATACAGGTGGCAAAATTCAACGTAATGGACACCAACAAAACGCTCATCACGTTGGGGATGATGTGCTTGCGCAGAATGTGTCCCTCGCCCACGCCCAAGGCCTTGGCCGCTGTGACATATTCCTGCTCACGCTGGCTGAAAATCTGGGCGCGAACCAGACGGAAATCAGGCACCCAGCTCAAAACACCCAGGACGCACATAATGATGTACATTCTCTGCAGCACCGTAACATCTCTTGGTATGATGGCCGAGAGAATCAAGGCGAAGGGCAGGAATGGCAAACCGCCAATGACCTCGGCCACACGGCTCAAGGCCATGTCAACCTTACCGCCGAAGTAACCGGCAATGCCGCCCAAAATCAGGCCAATGATGGTGGAAATAATAACTGCAATGGCGCCAACCGTCATAGTCATTTTACCACCGTTTACGATACGGGCCAGCACATCCCGGCCCAAATCATCGGTGCCGCACAGGAAGCCCTTCAGGCCCCACGTCAGGACCTTTCCTTCCGTCGTCACGGCGTAGTTCTGATTGCCGCCGGAGTAAATCGCAGCAATTTCAGCATCTTCCACCGCACCGGGGACGGAAGCCTGGCCGTACATATCATCACCCCAGGAAATCACATCTCCGTCTTCCAGCAGCACCGTATAGTGATACCGTCCGCCATAAATCTTAACTGGCTTGGACGCCATTTCAGGCACGCTCTTTTCGCCGTGGGTCGCAACACCCCAGACCCAAACCTTACCAGTCTCATCGACAGCCGCCACATTTTGACTGCAGCCGGCAATGTCCACTACACGCACGGAGCCGTCCGTGAGTTCTGCGGGCAGGTTCGTAATGAGGGCGTTATCCTTTTCCAGACCGGTATAGGCCACGGTACCGTCTTTCAAGAGGGCGATATAAGCATGATCCGTGACAGCAACCTTCTCAATGTTACCCTGATACTGCCGGGGCTCCTTGTCTTCGCCTTCCGCGACCCGTTCCTTGTCCCGGCATTCCAGCTCGTTGCCAGAGGAGTTACCCCAGAGGTATACATTGCCTTCCGTGTCCAAAATGATGCTAAACTGGTTACCAGCCTCCAGCTGTTTCACCTGCAGCGCACCTCTGCGCAACGCACCATTTAGGTCGGAATTGCTCTCATACTGGGCCTGACGCAGGCGGTCATTGCCCCAGAAGTAGAAGTTGTTGTCTTCATCAATTGCAACCGCATGGTCACTGCCGGCAGCGAGAAACTGAATATTCACACTGCCATTGGTAAGTTCCGCGGGAATGTCCTTCATGTCGATGACATCACTGATCCGGGTGTAACCCCAAGAATAAAGCTTACCAGACTCGCTGAGGCCCAGACCATAGGTGGGGCCGGCAATGATGTCATGGATGCCCTCAGAAATCAATTGAGAGGGGACATCCATCATGAAATAACCAGGAGAAATGTTAGCCAGAGACGCATCTGAATATCCCAGGTTAATGGGCATAAAGATAGGTCCAATCATAACAAACAGGAAAATTGCGAGGAACACCACCACACCAAACACAGCAGTGGGACGGTGAAAAAAGTTTCTGGCAATCACACGGCCAGGACTCTGGAGCGCCTCCTCCTCCTGGAAGCTCAGCTGCTTTTTCTGCAAGCCAAACATACGGCGGAGCGCGCTGCCAATTGTACTACTTTTCTTATTTTTAGCCATCTTCAGCGCCTCCTTTACTTATTCACACGGACTCGCGGATCCACAATGCCATATGCCAAGTCCGTAATCAGATTGCCCACCAAGGCAACAATCGTGTAGAACATCTGAATGGCCAAGCAAAGCTCTGCATCCTTAGCATTCAAAGCCTCAATATACAGCTTGCCCATACCATTCAAGGAGAACACATTCTCCAAAATCAGGGAGCCGGAGAAAATCGCCAGGAACCAACCAATGATGGAGGTAATCACAGGCAGCAGGGCATTGCGCCACGCATGGGAGTAAATCACGACCCGCTCGCGCACACCTTTTGCCCGGGCTGTCCGGACGCAATCCATGCTGAGGGCATCAATCATGGAAGCACGGACATAACGGCTCATGCTACCCAGAGCACTGAACACGCTGACGATAATCGGCAGGGTCATGTAATACAGCCGGTCTGTAATCCCACGCCATCCGGTGTAATTGGCGCCTGGTGTTGCAGAGCCATTGACCGGGAACCAGCGCAACAGCACCGCAAAAACGAACACGAAGATCAACGCAATGATATATTGCGGAACGCTGTAACCCATGATGGTGACAGCCTGAATACCTTGGTCAAATTTACTGTTTTTATGAACCGCGCACCAGATACCAAGCGGTATGGTAATGAGCAGGGTAAAGATCGTGGTCATAAGGTTGAAGAAGATCGTATTTCCCATTGGTGTCTTGATGACATCAATGGTATTTTTTTGGCGCATCTGGGAATAGCCAAAGTCACCCTCCAGCAACCCGCTTACCTTGCCGCTTTCCTTATCTGGGGCAAGGCCCATCCAGCGCAGGTAGCGCAGGACAATGGGGTCATCCAAACCCATTTGATCTCGAAGATCCTGGTACATCTGCTCATATACCTCAGGCTTCAGCTTTTGTTTCATGGGTTCCAACCGGGTTCGAGCAGGGTCTGATGGGATCAGGCTGAACAGGCAGTACATCAGGAAGGAAACGATGAAGAAGACCACCACGATGTACGCCAGTCGTTTCAAAACGTATTTTGTCAAAACAAACACCATCCATTTCCGGGGTCTCTTCAACTCAAACAAAGCCGAGGTGAGTTGTTCCCCTAGTATTTCTCTGCGATGCGGCTCATACCGCAAGTTTCTCTCTCAGACCCGCTTGCCAGCAAACCTGTGGTATGAAAATGGGGACGGACAGGCGCCCGTCCCCATAAAACGCAGGGATTAAATGCCGGTCATACCGGGATTACTGTGCGCTGGGAATGGAAGCGTACAACACAGCGTGTGCGAAATCCCAGTAGGCATTCTCCTCATAGTTCTCCACCCAGGTGGGGTAACCAGTTACCAGAATGTTGGAGTACAGAGGCAGCTCGGGGAGCATCTCGTTCCAGCGGATGATGTACTTCTGCCAGTAGTCCAGATACGTTGCGTCATCACCGGCAGCAGCCTTGTAAACCATGTCCATGGACAGCTCATCCATGCCACCCTCACCCATATCATACAGATAGGTGGTGTTGTAGCCCTGAGCAACCTTGGCAGGATCATCGGTCCAGTTGAAGGAGTAGTCGTAAATGGTGGAGGTCAGGTTGGTGGCCAGGTTGGTCATGGAGTAGTAGGGAGCAGCAGCATTGCCATCAGCATCCTTCCGGTAGATGGCGTTCAGCAGAGTATCCCAGTCCACGGTGTCCTGCACAATGGACATACCGGAGTTCTTCACGTTGTCGGAGTTGGCCAGCATAGTAGCCAGCAGGTCGGAAACCTGGTTCTTCTCGGAGGAGCACCACTTAATGATCAGGGGCATCAGGATGCGGCCGTCAGACAGGGTCACGCACTCGTCCATGTTCTCAGCCTGCTCGGCAGTGACTTCCTTGTGACGCAGGCCTTCACCGGTCCAAGCTTCGCCCTTCTCGTTGAAGGTCCAGCCGCCCTCGTCCAGCAGTTTGTTGGCAGCGTCCACGTCGAAAGCATAGGAATTCAGGTTGTCAGCCAGGACGTCCTTGGACTCCTGATACTGCCACATAGCGGAGGAATAAGGTCCGTTCACCACGGAGCCCCAGCCAGCGCAGAAGGTGTCAGCAAAGCTGGCGCGATCCAGCAGCATGGCAATGGCCCGGCGGACTTCCACAAACTGGGTAGGAGTGACGTCGCAGAAGAACTGAATCTTGCCATAGCCAGCGCGGTCATACTGCACATAGGTCAGATCGGCGCCGCCGTCAATCATATCCATCAGAGTGTTGACTTCGCTGCCGTCAGCGATGCCTTCGTACACATTGATCTCACCAGTCTTCAGAGCATCAGCCCAGGTGCTCTTCTCAGTCTTGGTGATAACAACCGTCTGGATGGAAGGCTTCTGACCCTCGAAGTTACCAGCATAGTTGGGGTTGATGTCCAGGGTAGCCTGGCCAGTGGCGGCGTCATACTTCGTCAGGGTGTAGGGGCCAGCAGAGACAACGTCAGAGCCAGCGGACATGGCCTTCTTGAAGTGATCCTGCACATCGTCGCCAGTGACAGTCACCTTCTCGCCGTCCTTGGTGAAGTAGCAGCCTTCGCCATCGTCAGCCACATCGTAGCCTTCGCCAATCCAGTAGGTGATGTTCCAGGGGGTGATAGCTGCGTAGGTGTTAGCGTAGTAGTACTGGGCGTAGTCGGGCACAATGGACAGCTCCATGGTGTACTCGTCAACCATCTTCACGCCAGGCAGCACATCGGTCTCGCCGGCACGGTAGTCCTCGCCGCCCACCACAGTGGTGGAGGTGCCGTCGGTGAACTGCATATCGCCACCAGCGGGGGAAGCCAACAGCAGCAGCTTGAACGCATAGTCCTTAATGGTGATGGGCTCGCCATTGTTATAGACCAGGCCTTCGTTGATGGAGATGGTGTAGGTGGCGGAACCATCGTCATTGTCCTTCCGCTCCCAGCTCTTCAGAACGGTCTTGTTCTCCACATAGCTGCCTTCCTGATTCGTAACCATGGTGCCGTAGTCATTGATCATCGAGGAGATCATCATGTCAGAAGCGCCATTGGTAACGATGCCGTTGGTCCAGTCGCCGGTGATGTCGGTGTTCGTACCAAAAATCAGCTTGTTCTCACGGGCCACAGGCTCCGTGGGGGCTTCGGTGGGGGCCTCAGTGGGGGGCTCGGTCTCGTCGCCATTCGTAGGCGCCGGGGTAGGATCTGTGGGGTCATTGGTGCCGCCAGTGCAAGCAGCCATGGACAGAACCATAACCGCAGCCAGCAGCAGAGCTAACAGCTTTTTCATTTCTTTTCCTCCTTTAAAATTGGGGCCGGAATACCAGCCGTTTATAATATTTGCGCCGCATGTGCGGCAACAAAATATTAACATATTACAAGTATACTGCCCAGTCCGAAAAAAAGCAAGCACAATCTTGCATTTTTCCAGCGGTTGTATCCATTTTGTCGATTTCTCCATACGGCAGCAAATTTTTTCGCAAAAATTTTATATTTTTATGCATTTTGGAGAATAAAAAACCAGAAATTTTGCCATCCAAGGTCGTCCTGTCCTTCTGCCGCGCCCAAATGGCAAAGTTTTGCTTTCTAACAGTCTTACTGTACTATACCACATTGCTAGGAAATAATCAACACAATCTTGCAATTCTTCAGGCAAAACCGAAAAAACTGTCTGTTTTTATGAAAAATCTCTGCGCGCGCTCCCCTGTTTTTAAGCATTCTCAACAATCTCCTTGTGGCGGACAAACTTTGCGAATATTTTTCTCGTCAAATTCACAATATTTTCCCAAATTCAGCCCGCCCCTTTTGGCGCTTTTGGCAATTTTTTTTAGATTTTGTCCGGTTTCTCGTTGTTTTTTTAGTTTCATTTGCGGGTCTGACTTGGGAGCAAAAATATTGCAGCCAATTGTTTTCCGTTTGCGTACACTTTTGAATTTCAGAAATTTCAATCCTGCATTTTCTCTGGCCCTGCTTTTCATTTCAGTTCTGGCAATTGCCATTGCGCGCGGCATGGAGTATCCTGATTCTAAAAAGGAGGTTATACCTATGAAACGAATTGTAACCCTGCAGGATATTTCCTGCCTGGGCCGCTGCTCCATCACCGTGGCCCTGCCGGTCATCTCTGCCTTGGGGGTAGAATGCGCGGCCCTGCCCACAGCGGTGCTGTCCACACATACCATGTTTCCGGACTTTACCTGTCTGGATCTCACAAACCAGGTTGCCCCCATTGCACGCCACTGGCGATCTCAGGACATCCACTTTGACGCCATTTACACCGGTTACCTGGCCTCCCCTGACCAATGCGACCGGGTGGTGGAGTTTTTTCAAGAATTTCGGGCATCAGACTGCCTCATTTTTGTGGACCCGGCTATGGCAGACAGCGGCAAGCTTTACGCTGCCCTCGGCCCTGATTTCCCACGGGCCATGGCCCGGGTTTGTGCCCAGGCCGATATCCTGGTTCCCAACCTCACAGAGGCGTGCCTTCTCACCGGCACCCCTTACAATCCCGCCCCCTGCCCACAGTATATGGAGGATTTGCTGAAAAAATTGCTGGACCTGGGCTGCCGCCAAGCACTTCTGACTGGCGTGGAGGTCCACTCCAGTGAAGTAGGCGTTCTGGGCCTGGATCAGGCGGGGCACAGCTTTTCCTATGGGCTGCCCCGTTTACCTCAGTCCTACCACGGAACCGGCGACCTCTTTGCTTCAGCCTGCGTGGGCGGTCTTATGAATGGACTGACCCTGGAGCGATCTGCCCAAGTCGCCGCCCGCTTCGTTTTCGCTTCCATCTCCGCCACCGCCGTCAACCCGGACGCCAGCTGGTACGGGGTAGAATTCGAGGGGCAAATCCCCACCCTGCTGGCCCTCCTGGAAGAAACCCGGCACGGCGATACGTTGTAGGTCCGTATGAAGTTTCGTCAGA
>ENA-UONY01000932-UONY01000932.1-human-gut-metagenome-genome-assembly--contig:-CS9-NODE-932-length-28887-cov-9.070859_pt1 | contig 28887 bp, 29 predicted proteins | sample MGYA00242465_ERZ724012 | MGnify/ENA metagenome assembly ERZ724012 | reverse complement strand
AGCTGCTGGGCGAGGTCGTGACCGACAGCACCAAGAAGAACCTGATGATGCGTGCCGAGGCCGAGTGCGGTGCTTGCGCCGGTAAGATGGATCTGGCAAAGAAGGCTAAGGCGCTGAATCTGGACGCCATCCACGATACCGTCCATGAGATGGCAAAGGACGAAGCCCGTCACGGCCGCGGCTTTGAGGGCCTGCTGAAGCGCTACTTCAACACCGAAGTCTGATAAGGGTTTCCCGGTTATCTATGCTGCCCGCTGCAAGGACATTCCGCCTTGCAGCGGGCTTTTTGTGTTTCAATCATGGTGACGACTTCTTTCGTAAAAATGGAATCTTAAAGATGTGCAAACCGAACGTGGGCGCATTCAAAATCGTCCTACTTACAAAAAAGGCAGCTGCGCAGAATACGCGCAGCTGCCTTTTTTGCATTTGTGGTGCTGATACCCTTACTGAATGCCGGTAACAGGATAATCCTGTGCTTCCACGGCCTTCTTCAGCACCTCATCGTCCACTTCAGCGTTCAGGGTAACGATGGCGGTACCGGTTTCATGGCTGACAACAGCCTCGTCCACCTGCGGCAGAGCCTCCAGCGCCTTCTTGACGCGGGCTTCACAGTGATGGCACATCATACCTTCTACGGTCAGGGTCTTTTTCATTGTGGTCTCCTCCTTTTGAGTTGTATCTTCCTCCGCTGCGGGCTGCACAAGGGCAGTGGGCAGGGTAGGGACGTGTTTGGGCGAGTGGTCACGTTTTGCGCTGTGCAGATCAAACAGGTTCAGTCGCAAGGCGTTGCTCACCACGCAGAAGCTGGAAAGGCTCATGGCAGCTGCGCCGAACATGGGGTTCAGCGTCAGCCCCAAGGGAATGAACACACCGGCTGCCAGCGGGATGCCGATGATGTTATAGATGAACGCCCAGAACAGGTTTTCGTGGATGTTGCGCAGGGCAGCGCGGCTCAGCCGGATGGCGGCGGGCACGTCCGACAGCTTGGAGTTCATCAGTACCACGTCCGCAGCGTCAATGGCTACGTCCGTGCCTGCACCGATGGCAATGCCAGTGTCAGCGCGGGTCAGAGCAGGGGCATCGTTGATGCCGTCGCCCACCATGGCTACCTTGCCGTACTTTTGCAGCTGCCGGATAACAGCCTCCTTGCCCTCCGGCAGCACTCCCGCGATCACCTCGTCCACCCCGGCCTGTCGGCCAATGGCTTCGGCGGTGCGCTGATTGTCGCCGGTCAGCATTACCACACGGATGCCCATATTCCGCAGCTCCCGGATGGCCTGCGGGCTGTCCTCCTTGATGGTATCCGCCACTGCGATAATGCCCAGCAAACGACCTGCGCCGCCAAAGAAGAGGGGCGTCTTACCCTGCGCAGCCAGTGCAGCAGCCTGCGTTTGCAGCGCAGCAGGGATAGCGACCTTTGTGCTAATAAATGCAGCATTGCCGCCAAAGATCTCTTTGCCTTCCAGCGTGGCGGTAAGACCGTTGCCCGGCAGGGCGGTAAAATCGGTAACAGAGGGCAGCTCCAGCTGCTTTTCCTCCGCATAGGCCAGCACTGCCCGCGCCAGCGGGTGCTCACTGCGGCCCTCCAGCGCGGCTGCCAGCGTGAGCAGCTCGGTCTCGGTCACGCCCGCAGCGGGCAGAAGGTCGGTAACAGTGGGCTCGCCGCAGGTGATAGTGCCGGTCTTGTCCAGCGCCACGATGCGGGTACGCCCGGCTTCTTCCAGCGCCGCAGCGGTCTTGAACAGGATGCCGTTCTTCGCACCAAGGCCGTTGCCCACCATAATAGCCACCGGCGTTGCCAGACCCAGCGCACAGGGGCAGCTGATGACCAGCACCGAGATGCCCCGCGCCAGCGCGTAGCCCACATCCCGCCCCAGCAGCAGCCAGACAAGGGTGGTGACCACCGCAATGCTGATGACCGCAGGCACAAAAAAGCCGGATACGGTATCTGCGATCTTTGCAATGGGGGCTTTGGTGGCGGCGGCATCGCTGACCATGCGGATGATCTGCGCCAGCGTGGTGTCCTCGCCCACGCGGGTGGCGCGGCACTGCAAATAACCGGACTGGTTGGTGGTGGCGGCGCTTACCTTATCGCCCGCGGCTTTGTCCACCGGGATACTCTCACCGGTCAGGGCGCTCTCATTTACGGCGCTGCTGCCCTCCAGCACAATGCCGTCCACCGGGATGTTCTCGCCCGGGCGCACCACAAAAATGTCCTCTTTCTGCACCTGCTCAATGGGCACAGTCACCTCTGCGCCGTCCCGCAGCAAGGTGGCAGTCTTGGGGGCAAGCTTCATCAGGCTCTTGAGTGCATCGGTAGTCTTACCTTTAGAACGTGCCTCCAGCATCTTGCCCACGGTGATAAGGGTCAAAATCATGGCGGCAGACTCAAAGTAGAACTCCATCATGTAGTGCATGACTAGTTCCTTGTTGCCGTGCAGCTGCGCATCGGTCATGGCAAACAGGGCGTAGGTGCTCCACACAAAGCTTGCCATTGAGCCCATAGCCACCAGCGTATCCATGTTAGGGGAGCGGTGCACCAGCCCTTTGAAGCCATTGATGAAAAATTTCTGGTTAATCACCATCACGATGCCCGCCAGCAGCAGCTGTACCAGCCCCATGGCAATGTGGTTGCCGTCGAACCAGCGGGGCAGCGGCCAACCCCACATCATGTGCCCCATGGAAAAGTACATCAGCACCAGCAAAAAGCCCAGCGAGGCGATAAGCCGCCGTTTCAGCTTGGGCGTTTCGTGGTCCGCCAGTGCGTCCAGCTCTGCGCTGGTACTGGCAGCGGCAGCAGCGGCCTTTTTAGGGCTTGCGCCGTAACCGGCCTGCTCCACAGCACGGATAATGGCGGAATCTTCTGCTGTGCCTTCCACGCCCATGGAGTTTGTCAGCAGGCTTACCGAACAACCGGTGACGCCCGGCACACTCTTTACGGCCTTTTCTACCCGAGCAGAGCAGGCCGCGCAGCTCATGCCGGTAACGTTGAATTGTTCCATTGCTTTTTTCTCCTTGTGGTCAGTCTGCCCGGCGGGCGGTCATTTCATCAGCTTGGGCAGCAGCCGGAGCAGTTCTTCCAGCTTTTCGTCGCTGCCGGCACGCAGGTCGTCCGCCACACAGCTGCCGATATGCTGCGCCAGCAATTCCCGGGAAAAGCTGTTCAGCGCCGCATTGGCTGCAGCCACCTGTACCAGAATGTCCACGCAGTAGGCGTCCTTTTCCAGCATCCCGCGGATACCGCGTACCTGTCCTTCAATGCGGTTCAGGCGGTTGAGCAGGGCTTTGTATTCCTCCGGGCTGCGCTCTTTGTGACGGCAGCAGCAGGGGACAGCGGTATCTGACGCAGTGTCTGCTTCCGGCGTATCAACGCAGCAGCAACAGTGCTTTTTGGTCTCTTCCATACGGGAAACACTCCTTTCATAAACCCCCATGGGGTATATTTTAATACAACAGCAGTATAGCACATAATATCCGACAATTCAAGTAGGAAATGAAATATAAATAGTACAGCTGACAAAAAAATGGTTCAGAAACGCCGCAGGCGTTTCTGAACCATAAATTAAAAGATGAAATTCCGCTGAATATGGCCGGAGCGCACGCGAGGGTCATTCAAAACCGTTGCATATAAGAAAACGAGGGAAGCCCCGCAGGCTTTCCCTCGTTGTAAGCTCTTACTTTACTTCCAGAATGCGCGGTGCAAACAGGCTCCACATCTTGCCCCACCAGTACCAGTCGTGGGAGACGTCACCGCCCCAGATCTCCAGATGTGCGGGCATACCCTGATCCTTCAGCAGATCAGCCAATGCCTGTGTGTCATCCAGTGCATCGCCCTCGTAGGCACCCTGACCGGCACAGAGGATCAGGCAGTTCTCCTCTGCCTTGGTCAATGCCAGCTTGTTGGCAATGCCGTTCTCCTGCAGGTAGGCAAGGGGAGAGCAGCGCAGCACCATGTCGTCGCTTCCGGTGCCCCAGAAGCGGGTCAGGTTGTAGATGCCGCCCATGCCCACAGCACCTGCAAACAGGGTGGGACGGCGCAGACGGCAGTGGACAGCGTGGTAAGCGCCCAGATCCACACCGGCAGTCCAGATCCGAGTACCCTTTTTGGCGTTGTTCAGGGTCAGAATGCGGGGAGCCAGCTCAGCGGTCAGGTAGACGAAATACTTCTCCTGCAGCTCGGCGCGGCGGCGCTGGGGCAGATCACCGTTCAAAATGCCCTCGCCGTCCACGGCATCTGCGCAGAACAGCTGCACCTTGCCCTCGTTCAGCAGCTGGGCAATGGCATCGGGCATTCCATTATTCTCCCAGTCGTAAAAACGACCGCCGCGGGCGGGCAGTGCCAGCACCGGCACACCGGCATGGCCGTACACCTTAAACTCCATCTCACGGCCAAGAACCGTGCTCCACTCTTTGTAATAGGTACCCTGGATCATAAATCAAGCACTCCTTATTTTATCATTCACCGGCTCGGGCACAGTCGCTGCGCACCGGTACCGGATTTGGAAGCTATAATCAGACAAACTGGTTGCGCTGTGGGTCGTAATCGTAGCCCACAGCGTGCAGCTTTGCGCACAGACCGGCCTTGTCGGCCTCCAGATCTTCGCACAGCGCATCGAGATCCTTATACTGATCCCGCAGTTTCAGGTTCACCACGCTCAGCAGCATGATGGGATCAACAGGCAAAGACATTTTATTCCTCTCCTTGCGGCAAATAAAAAAGCCGGCCACTCGACAAAGTGACCGGCCACATACACCAAATTAGACAGCGCGGGTAACTTTGCCAGCGCGCAGGCAACGGGAGCATGCGTAGACATACTTGGGAGAGCCCTCCACGACCGCCTTGACACGACGGACATTCGGCTTCCAGGTACGGTTGGAACGGCGATGAGAGTGAGAAACCTTAATACCAAAGGTAACACCCTTGCCGCAGCATTCACACTTAGCCATGGTAATTGCACCTCCTACAGTGAAGTATGGAATCAAAATAATCAGCTTGACTATTCTACCAGAGATACAAAGAAAAAGCAAGTCTTTTTTTAAATTTCTTGCAGCTTTTTGCATTCCCGATGCTGTGGGGCTTGTGCAGGGCACAAAAAAATAGTATTATAAAGGAAGAAATTCGTTTTGACAGGAGATTTACATGACCGCACAGGCAATTATCATTCGCGCACTGGTGGCGCTGGTGGCCATTCCGTTCCATGAGGCCGGCCATGCGCTGGCAGCATGGCTGCTGGGCGATGCCACCGCCAAACGTGAAGGGCGTCTTTCGCTGAATCCCTTTGCCCACTTTGACCTGCTGGGCACGCTGTGCATGGTGTTTGCGGGCGTGGGCTGGGCAAAGCCTGTATCCACCAACCCCCGCAACTTCAAAAACCCCAAGTGGGGCATGGCGCTTACGGCGCTGGCCGGCCCTGTGGCAAACCTTGTGCTGGCCTACCTTGGCATGGTGGCGTGGAAGGTGATGTACTACTGGGCACCGGTCAATAACGCTACCATTTACATTGCCATGTTTTTGCGGTATCTGGTGCTGATGAACGTCAGCCTTGCGGTGTTCAACCTGATCCCGGTGCCGCCGCTGGACGGCAGTCGCATTCTGCTGGTGGTACTGCCGCAGCGCATCTATTTTGGTCTGATGCGGTACGAAAAATATATTATGATCATCATGCTGGCAGCGGTGTGGGGCGGTTTTCTGGATGTGCCGCTGTACTACCTGAATAACGTGGTGTGGTCGCTTTTGGGCGCAGGCACCGGGTATATTGATAAGATCGCCTACGCCGTTTATGCAAGCAGCCTTGGGGCGGTGATCTGAGTGGCAGAGGAATTGACCTTCCATCTGGAAGATTTTGACGGCCCGCTGGAATTATTGCTGGCGCTGGTGGCCAAACATAAAATGGACTTGCATAATATCCCTATTTTGCAGCTCATCGACCAGTACACCCGCACCGTGGAGCAGGCCGACCCCGACCCCGAGACCGCCAGCGCCTTCATTGAGATGGCGGCGCATCTGGTGGAGATGAAAAGCTTTCTGTTGCTGCCCCGCAGCGAAGAGGGCGAGCGCATGAAGCAAGAACTCACCGGCCAGCTGATCGAGTACGACCAGTGCCGCCGCATGGCGGCTTTGCTGCGCGCAAAAGGAGAAGCCGCCCCGGTGTTCGTGCGCCGTCCTATGGAGATGGAGCTGGACAACACCTACGCGCTGCACCATGCCCCACAGATGCTTGCGGACTACTGGCAGGCGCTGGCGGGGCGCACCAAGACCCGCCGTGTGCCCACCCAGCAGCAGTTTGAGCCGCTGGTCACCGCGCCTATGGTGTCGGTCACCAGCCGGGTGGTGTATATCCTGCGCCGGATGCTGGGCGGCACAGTGGCAAAAATGGAGCAGTTGTTTTCCCGCAGCCAGAGCCGCAGCACCAACGTAGCTACCTTTCTGGCGCTGCTGGAACTGGTGCGCGGCGGACGCATCGCGCTGGACGACAGGGGAGAGTTGACCATGCGTCGCACCCGCCCGGAACGCAATAAGGAGAACCCATGAACCAGAAACAAACCCTTGCCGCCGTGGAGGCAATGCTTTTTGCCTGCGGCGACCCCATAGCTTCCGATAAGCTGGCACAGGCGGTGCAGCTGCCGCAGTCTACCGTAGAGACCGCGCTGGAAGCCCTGCACACCCGCTACCAGCGGGAGGACAGCGGTCTGTGCCTACTGCATCTCAATACCCGGTGGCAACTTGCCACCAAGACCCAGTGGGCGGACTGTGTGCGCCGCGTGCTGGACAGCCGCCGCGCTGTGCCGCTTGGCCCTGCGGCCATGGAGACCTTGACCGTCATCGCCTACAACCAGCCGGTGTCCCGCGCCTTTATCGAGCAGGTGCGCGGCGTGGACTCCTCCTCCAGCGTGTCCGGCCTGCTGGAAAAAGGCCTGATCGAGGAAGCCGGTCGTCTGGACCTGCCGGGTCGTCCGGTCAGCTTCCGCACCACCGATACCTTTTTGCGTGTGTTCGGTCTGTCCAGTCTGGCAGACCTGCCGCCGGTGCACAGCGATGCACCGGCAGATGATCCGACGGAAAGTGAGGGCTGACCCATGGGCATGGTTCTTTCCGCAGTGGGTGCTTGTCTGCTGTTCATCCTCAAGGTGGTGGGCATCCTGCTGCTGATCATTCTGGTGCTGGCGGCGCTGTTGCTGCTGTGCCCTTTCTGCGCGGATGTCTGCTGGCAAAACGATACGCTCACCGTAAAAGCCGGGGCGCTGGGCATCACTTTCCCGGTGTTCCAATATCCAAAGCCGGAACCGCCCGCCCAGCCGGAGGAGCCCAAGGGCTTTACCGGCAGACTGAAAGCAAAATTCCGCGCATGGCGTGCGGAGCGCAAGCGCAAAAAGGCTGAAAAAAAAGCCGCACAACCCGCAAAGCCTAAAGCCGAAAAGCCGCCCCGCCAAAAGGCAAAGATCACGCTGGATGTGATCTGCACCATGCTGCGGGGCGTGGGTACGCTGCTGCGGGCGGTGTTTGGCGCTATCCGCTTTACAAAGATCTCGGTCTGCCTTGGCGTGCGCGGAGACGATCCCGCCGCAGCTGCCCGCAATTACGGCAAGCTGCAGGCGTGGCTGTACCCGACCCTTGGCGTGCTGGACCATTTCTTCTTTCTGGAATTTGACCAGCTGCGCGTTCTGCCGGACTTCGGCAGCGCCCAGCCTACCGTACAGGATAGGGTATCTTTCCGGGTCAGCGCACAGGCGCTGTTTATCGTCATTGCCGCCGTGCGGGTGCTGTACGAGTTCTGGCGCAAAAAAGTATTGGACAACTTTATATAAAGTGTGGTACACTAAATCTATATCAGAATGCTTTCCGGCGGCCTGCTGCCTGCACGGATGAATAAAGGAGAGTTGTTTTATGGCAGAGCATCCTATTCAGGGTCTGATGAACGTTACGATGGAGAAAATTCACCAGATGGTGGACTCCAACACCATCATCGGCAAGCCCATCACCACCGAGGATGGCATCACCATCCTGCCGGTGTCCAAGGTGAGTTTTGGTTTCGCCTCCGGCGGTACCGATTTTAACGGCAAGAACGCTGCCAACAAGGATCTGTTCGGTGGCGGCTCCGGTGCCGGTGTCAACATCCAGCCGATGGCATTTCTGGTCATCAAGGATGGCTGTGTGCGCACCATCCAGCTGTCGGATAGCTCCAACAGCATCGACCGTGCCCTGACCATGCTGCCCGAGCTGGTGGAAAAGCTCACCGCTCTTGTCAAAAAGGACGGCAAGACCCCCGCAGAGGAGCCCAAGGCAGAGTAACCCTTTATAGCAACCTAACCGCAGCCGCAGACCTTTTGGCCTGCGGTTTATATAGCCGCGCACCGTGCCCCGCAAAAGCAGGGGAGCGGTGCGCGTTTTGAGCGCCGTGAGGCGCACAAGGAGTAATATTATGGCAGAAGAACGTATTCAGAAGATCATGGCCGAGCAGGGTCTGTGCTCCCGCCGCGCCGCCGAGCAGATCATTGCCGAGGGTCGCGTCAAGGTGAACGGCCACCCGGTAAAGGTGGGCGACAAGATGGACCCCAACCGTGACGTGCTCCATGTGGATGACGAGCGCATCTACATCCAGAAAAACCAGCAGCTGTATTATCTGGCGCTGTACAAGCCCCGCGGGTATGTGACCACCGCCAGCGATGAACTTGGCCGCAAGACCGTGATGGACTTGGTCAGAGACATCCCCGCCCGCCTGTACCCGGTGGGTCGTTTGGATAAGGACAGCGAGGGTCTGCTGCTGATGACCAACGACGGTGCCTTTGCGCAGGCCGTTACCCATCCATCCGGCGGCATCTCCAAGCTGTACCGCGTTACCGTGCAGCCCCGCGCCGATGAAGCCACCATCCTCAAGCTGAGCAGCGGCGTCGTGCTGGACGACGGCACCAAGACCATGCCCTGTGCCATCAACGTGGTCACCGATGAGCCCGGTCGCACCGTGATGGAAATGACCCTGAAAGAGGGCAAGAACCGCGAGATTCGCCGGATGTGCGAGAGCGTGGGTCTTGAGGTGGTGCGCCTGAAGCGCAATGCAGAAGGCGTGGTAAAGCTGGGCATGCTCAAGCCCGGCACCTACCGCGAACTGACTAAGGCCGAGGTGAACGGTCTGCGTGCCGCAGCCGTCAAGGGCCGTGCACAGACCCGCTCTGCTGTCCAGCAGTCCAAGGCTGCCGCGCGCCGTCCCCGCGGCCCTGTGGGCAAAAACGCACCCCGGAAGCAGAAGTAAGGAGTTATCGAATCATGGAACGAGAAACTCTGAAATCCCGTCTGGGCTTTATTCTGCTTTCCGCAGGCTGTGCCATCGGCATCGGCAATGTGTGGAAGTTCCCGTATATTGCCGGTCAGGGCGGCGGCGGTGCCTTTGTGCTATTCTACCTGATTTTTCTGGTCATTCTGGGTCTGCCCATCATGACCATGGAGTTTGCCGTGGGGCGCGCCTCCCGCAAAAGCCCGGTGCGGGCGTATCAGGCACTGGAAAAACCGGGGCAGAAGTGGCACATCCACGGCTACTTCACCCTCATCGGCTGCTATCTGCTGATGATGTTCTACACCACCGTAGCAGGCTGGATGCTGCACTATTTCTACATGACCGCCACCGGTAAGCTGGCAGGGCTGAACGCCGAGCAGGTGGCCGGTAAGTTTACCGAAATGCTGGCCAGCCCCGCCACCATGACCTTCTGGATGGTGTTCGTGGTGGTAGTGAGCATTCTGGTGTGCGCCAAGGGTCTGCAAAGCGGTCTGGAGCGCGTGACTAAGGGCATGATGATCGCCCTGCTTCTCATTATGGTGGTGCTGGCTGTCAACAGCCTGTTCATGCCCGGGGCAAAGGAGGGTCTTTCCTTCTTCCTTGTGCCGGACTTTACCAGGATGCAGGAGGTGGGCGTGGTCAACACACTGGTCTCCGCTATGAATCAGGCCTTCTTCACCCTGAGCCTTGGCATCGGAGCTATGTCCATTTTTGGCAGCTATATCGGCAAGGAACACTCCCTGCTGGGCGAGTCTGTCCGCATCGTGGTGCTGGATACCTTCGTAGCCATCACCGCCGGTCTGATCATCTTCCCGGCCTGCTTTACTTACCATGTAGACCAGACCAGCGGCCCCAGCCTGATCTTTATTACCCTGCCCAACATTTTTGCCAATATGTCCATGGGACGGCTGTGGGGCAGCCTGTTCTTTTTGTTTATGGCCTTTGCAGCCACGTCCACCGTGCTGGCAGTGTTTGAAAATATCATCTGCTGCGGCATGGAACTGACCGGATGCAGCCGCAAAAAGTCCAGTCTGGTGAACCTCGTGCTCATCATCCTGCTGTCCATGCCCTGCGTGCTGGGCTATAACCTGTGGGCATGGGATGGCTTTGCGGTATTCGGCGGTGCTGTGCTGGATGTAGAGGATTTTCTGGTCAGCAACCTCTTTCTGCCGTTGGGCAGCTTGGTGTATCTGCTGTTCTGTGTTACCCGCTACGGCTGGGGCTGGCAGAACTACAAAAAAGAGGTCAATACCGGCAAGGGCCTTAAGGTGCAGGACTGGATGCGCGGCTACCTGACCTATGTGCTGCCGCTCATCGTGGTGTTCATCTTTGCGTTTGGCCTTTACGACAAATTTCTTGCGTGATTTTTTAACAAGTGCGTTCCGCCTTTGATTGACGAACGGGCGGCACAAGTGTAATATAAAAGCATATACAGTGCTTCTCCCGGCGGGGAACACTGCTATATGCTTTTTTGTATTCAGAAGGAGGAAACAGCCCATGCACATTCTTATCTGTGACGACGATGCGGCGTTCGCTGCACAGATGGACGAATACATCTCGGAATGGTTCCGCGCCCGGGAAATTCAGGTGCAGAGCACTGTCTGCACCAGCGGCGAGCAGCTGCTGGCCACCCCAGAGCTGGGGCACTACCAGCTGGCGTTTTTGGACGTAGATCTGAAAACGACCGACGGCATTGCACTGGGGCGCCAATTGCGGCAGGTCGCCCCGGATATCATGCTGGTGTACATCTCGGCTTATCTGGAATTTGCCCCGCAGGGCTACACGGTCAACGCCTACCGTTACCTACTCAAGCGCGATATTGCTGCCCAGCTGCCCAACTGTCTGGAGGATATCTTTGCCGGCATGACCGACCCTAAAAAGACGCTGGAGGTGCGCCACAACCGTACCACCAGCGAGATACCTCTCGACCAGATCTATTATCTGGAAAGTGATCTGCGGCAGATCAACGTCTACGGCGATATCCCGCACCAGCCCATCTGCACCTTTTACGGCAAAATCGCTGATCTGCCCGCCATGCTGTACGAAAATGGTTTTTTGCAGGTAGGGCGCAGCGATGTGGTCAATCTGCAATATGTGCGTTCCATCCGCAACTATAAGGTAGAACTGCGCAGCGGGGTAGAACTGAACGCAAGTCGACAGGATTTTCCGGCTATCCGCAGCGCATGGCTGGAATGGAAGGGGCAGTTCGGCAATGAATGAAGAATTCTGGCGCTGGTATGTGTACGGCCACTGGATCTGCATTGCCCAGTGGCTCGGCTTTATCATGGTGGAATATGCTTATCTTGGCAAGGGAAAGATAAAGCACCCGCTAGTGTGTTCCTGCATTATAACCATGCTTACGATGACCCTCTCGGTCGTGTACAACTTTGGCTTTTTTACGCCGAGGGCAGTGGCTCTCACGATCCTTTTTCTGTTCATCACCGTCATGCTGTTTGGCGGCACGCCGGGGCAAAAGTTTACCGCCTGCCTGATCAACGGTACCATGTGCCTGTTGGTCGAAAACAGTATGCGGTATGTCATATCGTGGATCCTGAAGTGTGAACTGCAGCAGGTCATCCAATGCGCAGACTGTCTGATCATCATAGCGGTGGCAAATATGGTAGTGGGCGCAGCTGTGGCCTTTTTGGTAGGCAAGTGGCGCAGGCGCAATGCACTGGAGCCCTTGCAGGCGCTGACCATGAGCTTTTTCCCGGGCGTGGTCGTGGTGCTCAACATCCTGCTCATGCTCACAGATAACAACAAAAGGGCCACCATGGCCACAATGGGGATGACAGTGGGGCTTACGGTGGCTGTCATGGTGCATCTGTGTATCGTGGCGATGTTCAATGATCAGGTCATGCAGCGGCGCAGCCTGCATTTTCAGGCCGAGCTGGAGCAGCAGCGGGCCTCGGCTCTGCTGGATTCCTATACCGCCCAGCGCCGTCTGACCCATGAGTTCACCAACCACATCAGTGCGCTGCGTGCCTTGCTGGAACAGGGAGATGTGGCTGGTGCACAGAACTATATTGCCGGTGTAGATAAGGCTGTGGCAGCCAGCACCACCATTATGGATACCCACAACCCGCTGCTGGATTCCATCCTGACCCGCAAATACGAGGAAGCCGCCCGGCAGGGCGTAAGCGTGTATTTTGACCTTTGTGATTTGCGGAATTTTCCCTTAAGCGGGGTGGATATGGTCACCGTGCTGGCAAATCTGCTGGATAACGCCATCTGTGCCGCAGCGCAGGCGTACCCGCCGGAGGTCTATGTGCGGGTGCGCAAAACGGGGGAGGAATACCTTCTCTCGGTGCGCAACCGGGTGCAGCGGGATGTGGAGCTGCCGCCGGATGGGCAGTTGCCCCGCACCACCCGCAAGGAGCCCGGCCACGGCATGGGGCTTTCCAACGTGCGGGATGTTCTGCTGCGCCATGGTGCGGAGTATACCCTGAGCTGCCGGGACAATTGGTTCCGCTTTACCTGTGCGGTGCCCACCGACAATTCATGACATCTGCACCGTCAGAATATGACAGTTTTTGTGCAACACAAGCGTAACTCTGCTATACTAAAGCAGGTAAAGGAAGCCTTCCGTGCGGACATGGTCACGTTGCGGTGGGAGGGTTACACCCCTCTTTTTAAGAGCTTTGTTGCTGGATGGAAAAACAGTCTGCGGTGCGTGTAAGCGGGCTGTCTACCTTTGCTTTTTGGGCTGTGCAGGAATGCGCAGTACCTTGCTGACGGGACTTTCTGCGGCGGGCCTTTTGGGGGTTGCAGTCGATAAAGTTACTCGATGCGTCGCAATTCCGGCTCTGCTTGCTGTATGGGAATGGCGTAGGCAGGCCGGAGTGTCGTGCGCTGCAAAGAGTTCCGTCAGTTTTCTTTTGTGCAAAAAAGGACTGCTGTACATGGGTTTTTCCCAGTATAGCAGTCCTTTTTATATTTGAATCGTGAAAATGGAATATCGGAACGCCCATGGGCGTTCCGATATTCAAAATTTAAAAACTTATTCCGGTTTTACCTGCAATTCCTGCTCGCAGTAGATGCAGCGGTACTTGCCGTTGGAGCTCAGCTCAAAAATCTGGTCGCACTCCTCTTCAATGCTGGAGATGCAGCGGGGATTCTTGCACCGCACAATGTTCACCAGACGCTTGGGGGGCTTGGGCTGCTCCTTGCGGACAGCCTTGCCGTTTTCAATAATGGTCACGCTGATGTTCGGGTCCAGATAAGCCAGCACATCCAAGTTCAGCCAGGAGGCGTCGCCCTCTACCTTGATGATGTCCTTGCGGCCGCTGGCCGTCTTTTTGCTGCGTGCGTTCTGGATCAGCGCCACGCTGGCAGTACGGTTGCCCGCAATGCCCAGTAGATCCATCAGACCAATGGCAGTGCCTGCTTTGATGTGGTCGATAACAATACCGTTCTGAATCTCGTCAATATTCAACATATCAGTTCTCCTCCTTCGGTGCTTTGGGGTCTGCAAGCCCCAGTAGAGTCATAATCAGTGCCATGCGGACGTAAACGCCGTTCTGCACCTGTTCAAAATAAGCGGCGCGCGGGTCGTCGTCTACATCCAGTGCGATCTCGTTCACGCGGGGCAGGGGATGCAGCACTGCCATGGTGGGCTTGGCCTGTGCCATCTTTTCGCGGGTCAGCACATAGCTGTTCTTCAGGCGGATGTAGTCCTCCTCGTTGAAGAAGCGCTCCTTCTGCACGCGGGTCATGTACAGGATGTCCAGTTCCGGCATGGATTCCTCCAGACTGCGGGTCTCCTTGTAGGGGATGCCGTTGGCTTCCAGCACATCGTTGATGATATAATCCGGCACCCGCAGTTCCTCCGGGCTGATCAGCACAAAGCGCACATTCTTGCAGCGCGCCATGGTCTTGAGCAGGGAGTGGACGGTGCGGCCAAACTTCAGATCACCGCACAGACCGATGGTCAGATCATCCAGCCTGCCCATGCGGCGGCGGATGGTCATCAGGTCGGTCAGTGTCTGGGTGGGGTGCTGATGGCCACCGTCACCGGCGTTGATCACCGGAATGCGGGAGTAGCGGGAGGCACGCAGCGGTGCGCCCTCCTTGGGGTGGCGCATGGCAACGATATCGGCATAGCAGGACACCACCCGGATGGTGTCGGCTACGCTCTCACCCTTGGTGGCGCTGGACACGTTCTCGCTGGGAAAGCCCAGCACATGGCCGCCCAAGTTCAGCATAGCCGCCTCAAAAGACAGGCGGGTGCGGGTGGAGGGCTCGTAGAACAAGGTGGCCAGTTTTTTGTGGTTGGCAACCTCCTGATAGGCAGCAGGGTCGGCGCAGATACGGTCGGCAAGATCAAGCAGCTGCGTGATCTCCTGCTGGGTGAGATCCAAAGGGTCGATCAGATGACGCATGGACAGTATACCTCCGTTTAAAGCAGTTTGCGTAAGATGGAAAAATCAAAAAAGTTCGTGTAGTAGCTCAGCGAGCGCATCACCGGCCTGCACAAACGATTGAAACATACCTCGTCCAGCAGCAGCATGGCCTCGCCCGGGGCAAGCCGCATGGCTGCACGGATGGCTTCGTCGCCGCAGCTGGCCTTCAGGTGCGCCACGTTGGAAGAGATCTGCTGGTGGCACTCCTGCTCCAAAATTTCAAAGATGTCGCCGGTCAGGTCGATACGGGTGTAGTCCCGGTTGCCGAACAGGCTGCGGGGCAGGTAGTCGATGGAGTAGATCACCGGGGTGGTGTCGGCAAGGATGCGCTTTTTGATGCAGATCACCTCTTCACCAACTTCCAGCGCCAGCGCATGCGCCATCTCCTCGCCTGCACGAAGAAGCATCACCTGAATGCCGTCTGCATGGGGGTAGCTGCCAAAGCTGCGGATCAGCGGGTAGTACTCCAGCTTCTGGTCTAGGCGGCTGCGCAGCCCCAGCACAGCGCGGTTCACCACCGTGCCAATGCCGCGCACCCGTTCCACATAACCGGCGCGCTCCATCTCGCTCAGCGCGTCACGGATTACGGTGCGGCTTACCCCCAGCTCGGTGGCAAGGTCTACCTCGGCGGGCAGACGGTCGGCTTGGGCATAGCGCCCGTTGGACAGCTCCTCCAACAGGCTTGCAACAACACGGTCGCTGATCACAGCGCCGCCCAGACGGCTGGACGATGCCAGTGCGGGATCTTTCATGGATGGTTCCTCCGTTTCCGGGCGGCAAGCCGCCCCGAACTTCATACAAACGGGCAGGGAGGATTCCTCCACAGCCCCTTCTCTCCTATTATAGCATAATTTGACATTTAGAAAAGCGTCATTTATACTGGAATCTGCTGAAAAGTACGATTTTATTTTGGAGGGCATAGTACAGATGGACTATTTTCTGCAAAAAGTATGCGGCAAGCCCGCCCGGCAGGCCATTACCCTGCGGCGCTGCACCCCCGCCGAGGCTCCGGCGGTGTTCGCGCTGCAAAACGAAGTGCGCGCCGCCATGCCGCACCCGGAGCAGTTCGTGCCGGATACGCTGGAAAACATTACCAGCTATCTGCGCACCGGGATATGTATCGGTGCGTGGCAGCAGGGGCGGCTGGGCGCGTACCTCATCCTGCGCCTGTGCGGGCAGAGCAGCGAAAACTATGCCGCCTTTCTGGGCGTGCCGAAAAGTCAGTGGCAACACTGGGCCAACGCAGACAGCGCAGTAGTGCACCCGGACTGGCGGGGCAACGGTTTGCAGCGCGCCATGCTGGAAGCGGCTCTGCCGCTGCTGCCGCCGCAGATCACCCATCTGGGGGCTACTGTCAGCCCGGATAACAGTTACAGCCTGCGCAACGCACAGGCTGGCGGCTTCGTCGTCCGCTGCCGCCGGGAGATGTACGGCGGCTACGACCGCTATCTGCTGGAAAAGCAGCTGTAACTCCCGGCAGTTTTTATGTACAACTTTTTCGAAATGTGTTATACTATACGGTATGAATAACAGCGAAGGAAACAGGTGAAACCATGGCAGCATCTCTCGGGCAGGAATTCTGCACCCTGCGTGATACTTATATTGAAAAGCAATTCGGCCGCCTGAACGATATGCAGCGGCAGGCCGTGTTTACCACAGACGGCCCGCTGCTCATCCTTGCCGGTGCCGGCAGCGGCAAGACCACTGTGCTGGTCAACCGCATCGCCAACCTTATCCGGTTCGGCTCGGCGCACGGCTCTAAGGAAACGCCCCGCCCGGTGACCGAGGAGGACGTCAAAGCCCTGCGTACCGCCATCATGACTGGCACAGACGCCCCCAGCTGGCTGGACGGAATGCTGCGCCGCAATGCGGTGCGCAGCTGGAACGTGATGGCTATTACCTTTACCAACAAGGCGGCAGGGGAGCTGAAAGAGCGCCTGCGCCGGATGCTGGGCGGCGAGGAAGGGGACGAAGTGTTCGCCTCCACCTTCCACTCGGCTTGTGTGCGCATCCTGCGCCGCTGGGCAGAGGAGATCGGCTACCCCCGCAGCTTTACCATCTATGATACAGACGATGCCCAGCGTGTGATGAAAACGGTGTATAAAGAGCTGAGCATCGATGATAAATTCCTGCCCATCAAGGCCGCCATCAACCAGATGAGCCGCTGGAAGGATCAGCTGGTCAGCCCGGAGCAGGCGCTTGCAGACCACGCCAGAGACGTGAAGAGCACCCAGACCGCCCGCATCTACGCAGCTTACGAGAAAAAGCTGAAAGAGGCCGGTGCGTTCGATTTTGACGACCTCATCTACCAGACCGTGCAGCTGCTGGCCGACCACCCGGACGTGCGGGAGTTCTACCAGAACAAGTACCGCTACCTGCTGGTGGACGAGTATCAGGACACCAGCGTGGCGCAGTTTCGTCTGGTCAGCCTGCTCACCGGGCCGGAGCGCAACATCTGTGTGGTGGGCGACGACGACCAGAGCATCTACCGCTTCCGCGGCGCCACCATTGAGAACATTCTCAATTTTGAAAAGCTCTATCCCGGCACCAAGACCATCCGACTGGAGCAGAACTATCGTTCCACCTCCAACATCCTCAACGCAGCCAACTGCGTCATCCAGCACAACACCGAGCGCAAGGGCAAGACCCTGTGGACGGACAACGGCGAGGGCGATAAGGTGCAGGTGTATACCGCCGAGAATGAGCAGGACGAAGCAAGCCATATCGCGGATGTCATCGGCCAGCACCTGAAAGCGGGCGGGCATCTGGCAGACCACGCCATTCTCTACCGCATGAACGCCCAGTCGGCTCCTATCGAAAGCTACTTCACCCGCGCGGGCATCCCGCATAAGATCGTGGGCGGGCAGCGCTTCAACGACCGTAAGGAGGTCAAGGACATCCACTCTTATATGTCCATCGTGGCCAACCCCCGGGACGATGTGCGGCTGCGCCGCATCATCAACGAGCCTGCCCGTAAGATCGGTGCCACCACCGTGGATGTCGTTGCAGACCTTGCCGGGCAGCAGGGGGTCAGTATGCTGGATATCATCAGCCATGCAGACCAGTACGCCAAGCTCTCCCGCGCGGTGATGCCGCTGCTCAAGTTCTGGCAGATCTACCAGCGCCTGCAGGATTCTCTTGCAACCCGCACACTGGACGAGTTTGCCTCCGACGTCATTGAGCTGACCGGCTATAAAGCCATGCTGGAGGCAGACGCCGCCAAGGGGCACGAGGATGCCGCCGACCGGCTGCAGAACTTGGGTCAGCTGGTGAACAACGTCAAAAACTACTGCGACCAGCACGGCGAGGAAGCCACATTGGAGGGCTATCTGGAGGATATCGCCCTCATCAGCGATATCGACAGCTACAACGAAAGCAGCGATCAGGTGGTACTGATGACCATCCACTCTGCCAAGGGTCTGGAGTTCCCTTATGTGTTCCTTATCGGCATGGAGGAGGGCGTTTTCCCCAGCGAGATGAGCAAGTACTCCGAGGCAGATCTGGAAGAGGAGCGCCGTCTGGCTTACGTTGGCATCACCCGCGCCAAAAAGGAACTGTACATCTCCAACAGCGTCACCCGGATGCTGTATGGCCGCACCCAGCGCAACGAGCCCAGCCGCTTTCTGCGGGAGATCGAGCCGGAATACATCGAGGAGACCCGCAGCCCGGTGCTGGAACAGCGTTCCCGTATGGGCGGCTGGGGCAGCAGTTATAGCGATACCGTGCCCGGCGGGGCATCCGGTTACTCCGGTCCCTCCGGTTACAGCCGCAGCAGCTACGGCGGCGGTTACGGCGCAGGCTACGGTTCGAATAACCGCAGCGGCTACCTGAACCGGGAATATAACGCCGGTGAAAGCCGTGGTTTTGGCTCCTCTTACGGTGGAAGAAGCACCGCTTCTTCCGGTTTTGGCAGTCACTATGGCAACAGCTCTACCCAGCCGACTACAAGAAGCAGCGGATTTGGCACTGCATATTCCAACGGAAATTCGGCAAAAAATGCTGTAAAGCGAACAATCTTTACGGCAAATTCTGCCGTAAAACCGGCAGCTTCTGGTGCAAAGCACTATGAACCGGGTGACATCGTGGAGCACAAAGTATTTGGCCGCGGCACGGTGCTGAAGGTAAAGCCCGCTGCCGGAGATCAAATCGTAGAGATCAACTTTGAAAAAGTGGGCATCAAGAAAACGATGGCCAATTTTGCGCCCCTGACCAAAATTACGGAGGAAGAATGACCCTATGATGACTGTTCGTTTGATCGCCCACACCCCGGAACCGGAAAAGGTGGTGGCTGCTGCTGCAAAGCTCTGCTATTCCGACGCCCACATCACCGACCTTCTGGATGGGCTGGATGAGGAAAAAACTGCAAAATTCCTGACCATGCTCAGTGACCTTGGCCATGCCAGCCCCATCGAGCACGCCAGCTTTACCTTTGGCATCGAGGGAGTCAGCCGCACCCTGCTTGCCCAGATCACCCGGCACCGCATCGCTTCCTTCAGTGTGCAGAGCCAGCGCTATGTGCGTCTGGATGATTTCCGCTATGTGATGCCCCCGGAGATCGAGGCCATCCCGGAAGCAAAGGCGGCTTTCCTTGCCAGTATGGAGGAGGACGCCCAGCGTTATCTCGACCTTGCCCATAAGCTGGAGGAGGGGCACACCGCCCGCCTGATGGCTGAGGGAATGCCGGAAAAGCAGGCGCGCGCCAAGGCTTCTAAACAGGCCAACGAGGATGCCCGCTTTGTGCTGCCTAACGCCTGCGAGACCAAAATGGTGGTCACCATGAACGCCCGCAGCCTGATGAACTTCTTCCAGCTGCGCTGCTGCAACCGCGCCCAGTGGGAGATCCGGGAACTGGCCGAAAAGATGTTCGCGCTGGTATACCCGGTGGCACCCCATATCTTTGCCAAGGCTGGTCCTGCCTGTCTGTGCGGCCCCTGCCCGGAGGGCAAAATGTGCTGCGGCAAAACCGCCGAGGTGCGCGCAAAATATGCCGCCATTAAAGAAGGTGCTGCCGTATGAGCAAGGGCAAACTGATCGTGCTGGAAGGGTTGGACGGCAGCGGCAAGGCTACACAGGCAAAGCTGTTGGCAGAGCATCTTGCCGCGCAGGGTGTGCCGGTGCAGAAGATCACCTTCCCGGATTATGCCAGCGATTCCAGCGCACTGGTCAAGATGTATCTGGCGGGGCAGTTCGGCCAGCACCCGGACGATGTAAATGCTTACGCGGCCTCCAGCTTTTACGCGGTGGATCGCTATGCCAGCTATAAAACCAGCTGGGGCAGCTTTTACGAGCAGGGCGGTGTGATTATCGCCGACCGGTACACCACCTCCAATGCGGTGCATCAGTGCTCCAAGCTGCCGCAGGAGCAGTGGGAAGAATATCTGCGCTGGCTGTTTGATTACGAGTTCCGTCTGCTGGGACTTCCCGCACCGGACAGGGTCATCTATTTACAGGTAGACCCGGCGGTCAGCCAGCGGCTGATGACCCTGCGCTACCACGGCGACGAGAGCAAAAAGGACGTGCACGAAAAGGATACCGCCTATCTGGCGCGCAGCCGCGCCGCTGCCGAGTTCTGCGCCCGGCATCTGGGCTGGGACACCGTGCACTGCACCAGCGGGGACGTCATGCGGAGCATTGAAGAGATCCAGCAAGAGGTGCAGCAGCTTGCCCGGAAAACGCTGGACTGAATGATAAAATATGATAAGAGGGGGCATCCTGAACGATGTATCGTCTGATGCAGCCGTCCGATGAGGCGGCAGTGCTGGCTTTGTGGCAGAGCCAGCATCATGATACCGAAGATTTTGCAAAAATGGTACTGGAACGCTTTGCCGGTGTGCAGAACATTTATGTAGCCGATGAAAACGACGCCATCGTGGCGGCTGCGCTGGCTGTGCCGGTCACCCTGCAGGGCCGCACAGGCAATTACCTGTGCCTGTGCGGCGAGGGCAGTCTGCTGCTGGCAGGTCTGCTGGATACCCTGTGCGCCCAGCAAAAGCTGCGGGGCGCAGGCTTTACCGTGGCAGTCCCGGCAGACGCAGCACAGGCCGCTCTGCTGCAGGATAAAGGCTTTGCAAAGGCTTTTGCCCTGCGCTGCCTGCCTCGTGAGGTGAGCCGCAACCTGTGGAGCCAAGCGGAATTTGACACGGTGACGGCCAAAAAGCTGTGCGAGCTGCGGGAACAGTTCTGGAAGGATACCGTGCAGCTGAGCCCGGAACGCATGGCGGTGGTGTTGCAGGAGCTGTACGCCCGGGGCGCTACCATCGTGTCCAACGAACATGGCTACGGCATCTACTTCCGCAAGGAGGATACCCTGTATTTTGTGGAGATGATGGCCGACAGCGACCGCGCCGCCGAGATCCTGATGGAAGCCGCCCGCGAGAAGGAAGTCATCGTGGAAAAGGCAGTCATCACGGTAGGCGCTGCCCAGCCGCTGTTTTTGGGCGAGGGCACCCGGCAGGAATACGGCATGATCCGCTTTGACGCAGAGCCTTTTGACATAAGCGAAAGCTATCTGCGTTTGATGCTGGAAAACTGAAAAAAGGAAGGTGCGTATGGCACACAACGATACACATGCCGCCCGCAAAAAGGGCGGCGCAGGCAAAATTCTGCTGGTAGCGCTTCTGCTGCTTTTTCTGGCAGCGGGCGCAGCGGTGCTGTTTGCCCGCAGCGAGATCCACGGCAGCAGTAAGCCCGGCACTGCGGTCACCGTAAGCATCCAGCAGGGCAGCGGCGTGGCGGCTATTGCCAACAAGCTGAAGGAGGCGGGCGTTATCCGCTCTGCCTATCTGTTCCGCTGGTATGTGGGGGAAAAGGGCGCTGCCGCAAAGCTGCAGTACGGCGATTTTGAGCTGACCACCGGCAGCTCCTATGATGCACTCATCAGCACGCTTTCCCAGTACGCCAAGGCAGAAACGGTGCGGGTGACCATCCCGGAGGGCACCACGGCCATTGCCATTGCCCAGAAGATGGAAGCCGCCGGTCTGTGCACCGCCGAGGAGTTTTTGAAGGAAGCCAACGAGGGCGATTTCAGCGCCTACACCTTTTGGCAGTATGTCCCGGAGGATAAGGATGCCCCGAACCGCTTTATGAAGTGCGAGGGCTATCTATTCCCGGAGACCTACGAGTTTTTGAAGGGTGATACGGTGCATAACTATGTGGCTACCTTCTACGCCCAGTTCGATGCACAATTTACCAAGGAAATGTACGCAGCGCTCAAAAAGCAGGACATGACCCTGCCGGAGCTGGTCACCCTTGCCTCCTTTGTGCAGGAGGAAGCGGGCAACAGTCAGGACTCCAATGTGGCGCAGGTGTTCCGCAACCGTCTGGCGGAGGGCTCGCCCTACCCCCGGCTGCAAAGCAACACCTCCAGCCATATCCAGAGCGACGCCGACAATAACTATCTCTGGAACTGGGTCGCACCCTACTACGGCGGCTGGGATGATATCCCGGAAAATATCCTTGCAGCCTACGACACTTACAGCTGCACCGGTCTGCCCGCTGGCCCCATCTCGAACCCCGGCCTTGCCGCTATCAAGGCGGCGCTGGAGCCGCAGCCCGATGGGGAAGCCAAGGACGCTTACTTCTTTGTGACTGACCTCAAGGGCAATTACTACTACGCCCACACGCTGGCAGAGCATAACGAAAACTGCAAAACTGCCGCAGCTGTGAACAAAAGCCTGAAAAACTGAGGAAAGGCCGCTGCACTAAAAAACACGGTGCAGCGGCCCCTTTCCCGTTAAAAACTGTGATACATAAGAGAGGAACCTACAAATGTTACAGATCCCGGAACTGCTTGCCCCGGCGGGCGATGCGGAACGTCTGCGTTATGCCATCAACTACGGTGCCGATGCCGTTTATTGCGGCCTGCCGGAGTTTGGTATGCGCTCTGCCCCGGCTAATTTCACCCCGGAGCAGCTGACGGAAAGCGTCATCTACGCCCACGCCCGTGGTCGCAAGGTCTACCTGACCATGAACACCTTGCCCACAAACGAGGAGGCTGACCGTCTGCCGGAGGCCATCAAGGAGGCTGCCAAGGCCGGTGTGGATGCCTTTATCGTGGCAGACCTTGGTGTGCTGGATGCCTGCAAGACCTTTGCCCCGGACATTGACGTGCATCTTTCCACCCAGACCGGCATCACAAACTGGGCAGCCGCCCGCGCAGCCTACAAGATGGGCGCAAAGCGGGTGGTGCTGGCCCGGGAGATGACCTTGCAGGACATCGCCATCCTGCGCGATAAGACCCCGCCGGAGCTTGAAATTGAAGCTTTTGTACATGGTGCTATGTGCATGAGCGTGTCCGGCCGGTGTCTGTTGTCCAATTACATGGCCGGACGTGATGCCAACCGCGGCCAGTGCGCCCAGCCCTGTCGCTGGAAGTACTACCTGAGCGAAGAGACCCGCCCCGGCCAGCTGTACGAGATCGGCGAAAACGAGAACGGCAGCTACATCCTTAACGCCAACGATCTGTGCACCGCACCCTTCATTGACCTGATCTGCAAGGCGGGCGTGGACAGCCTGAAGATCGAAGGCCGTGCCAAGACCTTCTACTATGTGGCCAGCGTTACCGCTGCCTACCGCAAGGCACTGGACGCCTATCTGGCCGACCCGGCAAACGATAACTTTGAACTGCCGCCGGAGGTGTATGCAGAGCTTACCCGCACCAGTCACCGGCACTACTCTCCCGGCTTCTATTTTGGCCGCGAACAGGCCAAACAGGCCACCGACAGCGCCACCTACATCCGCGAGTGGGAGTTCGTGGGTACGGTGGACAGCTGGGAAAACGGCATCGCCCATTGCCAGCAGCGCGGCAAATGGAGCCTTGGAGATACGCTGGAGGCACTGTGCCCGGACGGACGCAGCATTGCACTTACCCCGGAATGGATCGAAAACGAAGCAGGGGAGCGGGTGGAAAGCACCCCTCACGCCATGGAAAAATACACAATACCCACCCCGGAACTGCCGCCCATGAGCCTGCTGCGCCGGAAAACGGTGTAACAGCGTGACAAAAAGGAAGGAAAACGCCGTGAAGAACAATAACACTTCTGGCCGCTACGCCCTTCTGGACGAGCTGCGCGGGCTGGATTTAGTTAGCATGATGCTCTATCACGGCTGCTGGGATCTGGTCAATCTGTTCGGCATTCAGGCCGACTGGTATTATGGCCTGCCCGGGCATCTGTGGCAGCAGAGCATCTGCTGGGTGTTTATTCTGTTGTCCGGCTTCTGTGTGCAACTGGGGCATCAAACCCTGCGCCGGGGCGCACAGGTGTTCGGGGCAGGGGCGCTTGTCACGGCGGTCACGCTGCTTTTTATGCCGGAGGACAGGGTCATTTTTGGTGTGCTGACCCTGCTGGGCAGCGCTATGCTGCTGACCGGCCTTTTGGAAAAGCCGCTGCTGCGCATTCCACCCGCAGCAGGGTTTGCTATCTCCGCAGTGCTGTTCGCCCTTACCCGCAATGATTCGGCAGGCTATCTGGGTTTTGGCAGCCTGCGCCTCTGGCTGCCGCAGACACTGTATGCAAACTATGTCACAGCGTACTTTGGCTTTTATCCGTGGTGGTTCTATTCTACGGATTATTTCGCCCTTCTGCCGTGGCTGTTTCTGTTCTGGGCGGGGTACTTTCTCTACGGCGTTGTAGGGCGGCAGCGCATGGAGCCCTTGCACCGCTCGGTCTACCCGCCGCTGGGCTGGCTTGGACGGCACTCGCTGCTGCTGTATCTGTTGCACCAGCCGGTCATCTACGGGGTGCTGCTGGTGGCGTTCCGCGTATTGGGCAGCTGAAACGCACGCTCTGTGTGCTTCAGAAAAGGCGGCATTGTTGTGCCGTGCAAACATTGCGCCAATGCCTTGACAAGCGGGGCAGGGCTGTGGTATCCTGTTGATGGTTAGAAAATACTAACTGCAAAAATGCGTCATGAAATATGGACGCATTTTTTCAGAGCTTGAAGTTATTCTAAACTAACTGCGCAGAGAAAGAGGTAGAGTTTTATGAGCAAAGTAGCAATCGTATTTTGGAGCGCAACCGGCAACACTGAGACCATGGCAAACTGCATCGCCGAGGGCGCAGGTGCCAACGGCACCATCGTGCCCTGCACTGAGATGACCCCCGCAAAGCTGGCAGAGTTTGATGTGGTGGCCTTTGGCTGCCCGGCTATGGGTGCAGAGCAGCTGGAAGAGAGCGAGTTCGAGCCCATGTTTGCTGCACTGGAAGGCTCGCTGAACGGCAAAAAGATCGCACTGTTCGGCTCCTACGGCTGGGGCGATGGCCAGTGGATGCGCGACTGGGCACAGCGCGCACAGGACGACGGCGCACAGCTGTTCAGTGAGGAAGGGCTCATCTGCAATGAAACGCCCGATGACGATGTGCAGGCTGCCTGCCGTAAGCTGGGCGCAGATCTGGCTGCTTGGTAAAACCCATGTATAAACCCTTTGTCCACAGGGTAACCTATGGACAAAGAGGTGATAAGCATGGAAAACATCGGCGTGACCTGTGATGTCTGCGCGTGCTGCCACAACGTGGACGGCTGCAAATGTGATCTGCCGCAGATCAAGGTGACGGAGCAGTGCAGCTGCACCACCCAGCAGGTGGAGACCCCGCACTACTGCCAGAGCTACGAGGAAAAGTAAGTTCCTACCAACGCAAAGCAGCCCCTGCCGGAGAAGCTTTCTCCGGCAGGGGCTGCTGCGTTTTACAGCATCAATGCTCAGCGCAGCGTCACGTTACAGGTGGCAAGGCTGCGGATCAGCGTGCCTACGCTGTCTTTCATCTGAATACCGGCAAAGCCCAGCGCAAAGGCGGCCTGCACGTTTTCCAGCCTGTCATCGATAAATACGCACTCACTGGCCTTCAGCTGATATTTCTTCAGCAGAGCCTTGTAGATCTGTGGGTCAGGCTTGTTCACCTGTACCTCACAGGAGGCTACGCCGCCGTCAAACTGGGTCAGTACGCCGCGCTCGGTTAGCAATTTCAGCACATCCTGTGGAATGTTGCTCAGGTAATACACGCAATAGCCATGGTTCTTCAGCCGCCGCACCAGCTCCAGCATCCGCAGACGCGGGCGCAGAATGTGCATCCAGTCGTCCAGAACGCCCTGCACCTCAAAGGCGCAGCCCTCGGCACGGGCACGCTCCAGCATCCGCTGGTTGCCGTCATAACGGGAAAGCTTGCCAGCGTCCAGCAGCTGCCATTCTTCGCTGCCAAAGGTCAGGTCGTAAACTTTCTCTTCCATTTCGGCGTTGCACAGCCGGTCTACAAGGTATGCCTTGGGGTCAAAATCCACCAGCACACCGCCGATATCAAAAATAATGCTTTTATACATAACTGCGTCCTCGCTTGTTCTGGATATATTCTTAAGTTTTTTCCATAGTATACCACAACCGGGCAGGTGCTTTCCACCCCTTTGGCATAGAAAGTGCTGCCTTGGCGTATGCTGTGGCAGAAAGGGGAGAGCGCCGTGACGATCCGGGAATTGTGCGAGAAGGAGGTCGTTCAGCTGGAACAGGGGGTGTGCCTTGGCCGCGCGGATGATCTGGAGTTTGACCCCGCAACGGCGCAGCTGCAATGCCTGATCTTGCTGGGCAGACCGCGGCTGCTGGGTCTGCTGGGCCGGGACGAGAGCCTGACCATCCCATGGCGGGAGATCGAAACCATCGGAACGGATGCCATTCTGGTGCATACCGCCGTGCCGGCAGCACCGGCAACACCTCACGGCTTCTGGCAGCAACTGCGTGCAAAGCTGGGTCTGTGAAAAATAGGGGAATATTTTGAAAAATAAAACCATAATTTTTGTAAAATCATGAATGGACATTTTCGGCAAAGTGACTATAATAGGCAAGAAAGGCTTGTGCAAATAGCACAGCTGCTTTGAAAATAGGGTTCGGGACGTGGAAAGGGATATCGACTATGAAAACATCCAAACCGCTGTTGACCCTGCGGATGCTCTTCCCAGTGGCAGCTTCCTTTATCGTGCTGCTGCTGGGCGAGTGGATCGCGCGCGGGTCACTGACTGCTGATACCTTTATCAGCTTTATTTTCCCCCATTTCGGGGCGTATCTGCTGGCATGGCTGTTGCTATTTCTGGTGTGGGAACTGCTGGACTGGGTGCTGCGTATCCCGCCGCTTGCCACGCTGGGCATGGCTGTTCTGGGCTGTGCGCCCTGCGCGGTAAACTTCTATACCATGCAGCTGCGGGGCGAGCCCTTTCTGCCGTGGGATCTGATGCAGGTGTCCGAGGCCGCCGGTGTGGCCTCTGCTGCCGGGCTCAAGCTGCAGACCAGCATGGTGGTCTCCATTGTGTTGGTGTTGGTACTGACGGTGGCAAGCTTCTTTATTTACCGTGGACGGCTGCGTCAGCGCTGGCTGCCAAGGCTTGCGGGTACCGGTGCTTCGGCAGCAGCGCTGTGCCTGCTGGTGTTTGGCGTTTACTTACAGCCTGCTGTCACACAGGTTTTGGGCATCACGCCAGACGCGTGGATGCAGGACCGCTACTACCGCTACTACGGTGTACTTACCGGTTTTATGACTAACCTCACCAATCTGGAGATCGACAAGCCCGAGGGCTACTCGGAGCAGGCAGTGGACGATATTCTGGATAATGTAGCCGAGAGCGAAAAATTCTCTACCGGCCCCATGTATGCGGGCAGTTATGCCGCCACCACCCCCAAGGAGGAGCAGGCAAAGCAGCCCACCATTATTTATGTGATGGACGAGTCCTACTGGGATGTTTCCGAGCTGGAGCAGTACGGCATCACCTTTGATACCGATGTATCGCAGAACCTCCACGCTTTGCAGCAGACCAGTGCCTACGGCAGGGCATACAGCCCCAGCTTTGGCGGCGGCACCTGTGATGTGGAGTTTGAAGCTCTGACCGGCTACTCGGTGTCCTTCCTGCCCAGCGGCAGCAAGCCCTACCAGCAGCACGTCACAAAGCCCATGTTCGCCCTGCCCAATTACCTCAAACTCAAGGGCTACCAGACCGCTGCGGTGCACTGCTTCTGGGCAAAATACTGGAGCCGCGATAAGGCTTATCCCAACCTCGGCTTCAGCGATTTTATCAGTCTGGAGGATATGCACGGCGTTACCAAGGTGCGCAAGCACTACTGGACCAGCGGCCTTGTGACCGATGACTCCATGGCCGACCAGATCATTCAGCAGTACGAGAAGATGAGCACTTCCTCTGATAAGCCCATCTTCCTGCACGCGGTCACCATGCAGAACCATACCAATTATAATAGAGACAACTACCCGGACGACGAGCGGGTGCATGTCGTATCCCACCCGGCGGGGCTCAAGAGCAGCACTGTGGGCGCGCTGGAAGATTTCGCTACCGGCATCCGGGATGCGGACGCCATGCTGGGCAAGCTGACGGAATACTTCTCTCAGGTGGACGAGCCGGTCATTCTGGTGTTCTGGGGCGACCACTATAACCCCATTGACTCCAACTACGATGTCTACACCACCACCGGCTATGCAAGCGGCTCCAGCACCGACCCCCGTCTGCACCAGACCACGCTGCTGATGTGGTCGAATTACAGCCAGCAGCAGGTAGACTTTGGCACCATTGCCGCCTACGATATCTCCCCGGTGATGATGGAGCTGTTCGGGCTGGAGCAGCCGCTGTACTTCCAGTTCCTCAACCGGCAGCTGCGGGTCGCCAACCGCAGCTGCACCCGCGGCACCACCATGAATCTGGACGGCACCACCACCCAGCAGCCCACGGAGTTCCAGCAGCGCTGGACGAACGAGCACTGGATGCTGCAATACGACCTGATGTTCGGCAAGGGATACGCCCTCAACCGCATGGGTGTTGCGGGCCTGAGCGGGATGAATACGGGCAAATAAGAGAAAAAACAAGGAATTCTTTATACAAAACAGAGAAAACTACTTGCAACCGCATTCTTTTTGTGCTATTATAACAAAGCATTACACACGCATCACTATGCCCTTTTGTGCCCTTTTGGGTTGAGGGCAGTCCGCCGGTACCCGATGTACCGTGCAGATCACGGTGTGCGGAGGCAAAACAATATCTGGAGGTATTTTATTATGGCAGTCGTTTCTATGAAGCAGCTTCTCGAGGCAGGTGTGCACTTCGGCCACCAGACCCGCCGCTGGAACCCCAAGATGGCTAAGTACATCTTCACCGAGCGCAATGGTATCTATATCATTGACCTGCAGAAGACCGTGAAGAAGCTGGACGAGGCTTACAACTACGTGAAGGAAGTT
>ENA-UONY01000926-UONY01000926.1-human-gut-metagenome-genome-assembly--contig:-CS9-NODE-926-length-29164-cov-20.880003_pt1 | contig 29164 bp, 23 predicted proteins | sample MGYA00242465_ERZ724012 | MGnify/ENA metagenome assembly ERZ724012 | reverse complement strand
ACGACCGATCCCTACAACGTCTGCGCGGCCGAGGGTCTGCTCGAGGCCTATCAGGCGGAGAACGCCTCTCACATCGCCAAGCCCCAGTACAAGAACGCTGACGGCTACTGGTACGGCATCTACACCGGCATCCTTGGCTTCATGGTCAACACCGACGAGCTCGAGCGCATGGGTCTTGAGGCTCCTCAGGATTGGCCCGACCTGCTCAAGCCCGAGTACAAGGGCCTGATCTGGCTGTCCAACTACAACACCGCCGGCACCGCCAAGCTGGTCATCAACACCATGATCCAGAAGTACGGCCACGATGAGGGCATCCAGTACCTCGTCGACCTCGATAAGAACATTGAGGTCTACACCAAGTCCGGCTCCGGCCCGAGCAAGAACGTCGGCACCGGCGAGTGCGTCATCGGCATCGGCTTCCTGCATGACGGCATCACCCAGATCATCGACAACGGCTACGATAACATCGAGCTGATCATCCCGTCCTCCGGCACCTCCTGTGAGATCGGCGCTACCGCCATCTTCAAGGGCGCCGCACACCCCAACGCCGCGAAGCTGTGGATCGAGTACGCGCTCTCTCCCGACTGCGTGAACCTCGCCGCTCAGAACGGCTCCTATCAGTTCCTGGTCATTGACAACGCCACCCAGCCCGAGGTTGCCGCGGAGTTCGGTCTGGACCCCGAGAACGTCATGGACTATGACTTCGACGACGCCACCAAGAACATCAAGACCTACGTTGAGGAGGTCATGAATGCTCTGGCTGCCTCCGGCGCGAACACCGGCGACGAGAACCGCTTCCAGGTGAAGTAATTCTCCCTACATCGTCTATCGCATCGACCCAACGATCCCGACGGGGCGGCGGCATGAGCCGCTGCCCCGCCTGCGTTTTCCTCCAAACCACCAAGAAAGGAGCTCCCTATGGCACGTTCTCAAAGCGCGGCGCTGGACCGGAAAAAGCTGATGGCCGATCCCATCATGGTCACCACCATCGTCGTGCTCATCACCTTTCTGACTCTGTTCATTCTCTATCCGCTGGCAATCCTGCTGGTGGACAGCTTCGTGGGCGACGGCAGCTTCGGCTTCGGCATCTTCGAGCGCATCTTCGCCATGCCCACCTTTACCAAGGCCATCACCAACACGCTCAAGGTCGGCTTCCTCGTCGGCATCCTCTCGGCGCTGCTCGGCCTGCTCTTTGCCTATGTCGAAGTCTACGTCCGCGTCGGTAAATTTGTTGGCGGCCTTTTCAAGGTTGTCTCGATGCTGCCGGTCGTCTCTCCGCCGTTCGTGCTGTCGCTTTCCATGATCATGCTCTTCGGCAAATCGGGCATCATCACCCGCTTCCTGCTCGGCATCTACGACAACAGCGTCTACGGCTTCTGGGGCATCGCCGTCGTGCAGACGCTCACCTTCTTCCCCGTGTGCTACATGATGCTCAAGGGTCTTTTGAAGAACATCGACCCCTCGCTTGAGGAGGCCGCGCGCGACATGGGCGCGAGCCGCTGGAAGGTCTTCACCAGCGTCACGCTGCCGCTGATGCTCCCCGGTCTCGGCAACGCCTTCCTCGTCACCTTCATCGAGTCCATCGCCGACTTCGCCAACCCCATGCTCATCGGCGGCTCGTACGATACCCTCGCCACCACCATTTATCTGCAGATCACCGGCTCCTACGATAAGCCGGGCGCGGCGGCGATGGCGGTCGTGCTGCTGTGCATCACGCTGGCGATGTTTGCGGTGCAGAAGTATTACCTCGAGCGCAAGACCGCCGCTACCCTGACCGGCAAGGCCTCCCGCGGCCGTATGCTCATCGAGGATAAGAGCGTCAAGATCCCGCTGACCATTCTCTGCGGTCTTGCCGCCACCTTCGTCATCCTCATGTACCTGTGCGTGCCCATCGGCGCGTTCTTCCCCACCTGGGGCTACAAGTTCTTCCCGCTCACCGGCAAATGGTTCAAGCTCATCTTTACGCGCTACCACGGTCTGCAGGCGTTCTGGGATTCCTTCCGCCTGAGCCTCATCTCCGCCCCCATCACGGCGCTGCTGAGCATGATCATCTCCTACCTCGTCGTCAAGCGGAGCTTTAAGTCCAAGGGCTTCATCGAGGCGGTGTCCATGCTCGCCATGGCCGTGCCCGGCACGGTGCTCGGCGTCGGCTACATCCGCGGCTTCTCCGCGGGCGTGTTCCGCACCGGCTTCCTGCAGGGGCTTTACGGCACGGGCCTGATCCTCATCATCGTCTTTGTCGTGCGTTCGCTGCCGACCGGCACGCGCAGCGGCATCTCCGCCCTGCGTCAGATCGACAAGTCCATCGAGGAATCCGCCTACGACATGGGCGCGGACAGCTTCAAGGTCTTTATGACCGTCACGCTGCCGCTCATCAAGGACTCCTTCCTCTCCGGCCTTGTGACGGCGTTCGTGCGCTCCATCACCGCAATTTCCGCCATCATCCTGCTCGTGACGCCGCAGTTCCTGCTCATCACGGTGCAGATCAACGAGTTTGCCGAAAAGGGTTCCTACAGCCTCGCCTGCGCGTTCGCGACGATCCTCATCGTCATCACCTACGGCGCGGTGCTGCTGATGAATCTCTTTATGAACCATTTCGGCACCAGCAAAAAAATGAAGGAGGACTAAGCCATGGATAAGATCAAGAAGGGCGTTCGCCTCGACCATATCTCCAAAATCTATCAGGACCCCAAGACCGGCAAGGACTTCTATGCCGTCAAGGACACCTCGCTGACCATCGAGCCGGGTTCCTTCGTCACGCTGCTCGGCCCCTCCGGCTGCGGCAAGACCACCACGCTGCGCATGATTGCGGGCTTTGAAAGCCCCGACGAGGGCGAGATCTACCTTGGTGACGAGCCGATCAACGCCCTCACGCCCAACAAGCGCGACACCGCGATGGTGTTCCAGTCCTACGCCCTGCTGCCGCACTACAACGTGTTCGACAACGTGGCCTACGGCTTGAAGCTGCGCAAGGTGCCGAAGGACGAGATCCGCGAGCGCGTCATGCACATCCTCGACCTCGTCGAGCTGACGGGCATGGAGGGCCGCATGACCAACCAGCTCTCCGGCGGTCAGCAGCAGCGCGTGGCGCTTGCCCGCGCGCTGGTCATCGAGCCGAGCGTGCTGCTCTTCGACGAGCCGCTCTCGAACCTCGACGCCAAGCTGCGCGTTTCCATGCGCACCGAGATCCGCCGCATCCAGCAGGAGGTCGGCATCACCGCCATCTACGTCACGCACGACCAGAGCGAGGCGATGGCGCTCTCGGACCAGATCATCATCATGAACAAGGGCGTCGTCGCTCAGATCGGCACGCCGCAGGAGATCTACTATCACCCCGTGAGCGAGTTCGTCGCCGACTTCATCGGTGAGGCGAACTTCCTGCGCGGCAAAATGACCGGCACGGAGAGCGGTCTGGCTGTGCTGGACGTCGAGGGCGAGCGTCTGGCCGTCGCCCCGCGCGAGGGGATGCGCGTCGGCGAGGAGTACACCGTCGTGCTGCGTCCCGAGTCCGCGGCGCTCTCCGACGAGGGCGGGCTGCCCTGCACCGTTGAGCTTTCCTGCTTCATGGGCTCGTACCAGAACTATCACGTCCGCGTGGGCAACACGCTCGTCAAGCTCGCCGAGAACGATCCGCGCAACAAGCGCATCTTCCGCGTGGGCGAGCAGTGCCATCTGACCTTCGCACCCGATGCCGTCCACGTTCTGTAAAACCTATCTGACTGCAAAAAAGAGTCCGCTGTCCTCGGCAGCGGACTCCTTTTTTCATTCTGCGGTCAGGTCGCGCAGCGCTTTCCTATCCCCCGAGCCTTGCGCTCATGTCCTGCCGCGCGGCGGCGCAGAGGGCCGCGGTCTCCTCCATCGTCCGCGCGTGCGCGGAGTAGTAGAGCTTGAGCTTTGGTTCCGTACCGCTCGGGCGGACGATGACCTTAACGTGCGCCGTGCGCAGCTCCAGCACGTCGCTTGCCGGCAGACCGTCCAGACCGCTGAGGTAGTCGCGCACCCGCGTGACGCGCTCGCCCGCGAGCGTGTGCGGCGGAGCCGCGCGCAGGGCCGTCAGAATGGCGCTCATGCGCTCCATGCCGTCCTCGCCGGGCAGGACGACGCTTTGCAGCTCATTGCGGTAATAGCCGAATTTTTCGTACAGCGCGTCCATCGCCTGCGCGAGCGTCATGCCCTGCGCGCGGTACCATGCAGCCATTTCGCAGCAGAGCAGCGCGGCGTTCACCGCGTCCTTGTCGCGGACGTGCGGGCCGGAGAGATAGCCATAGCTCTCCTCAAAGCCGAAGAGATAGCGCTCCGTCTCCCCCGCCCTTTCCAGCTCGCCGATCTGCTCGCCGATGAATTTGAAGCCCGTGAGCGTGCGGCGCAGCTCAACGCCGTAATGCGCGGCGACCGCGTCCGCCATGTCGGTGGAAACGATGGTCGTCACCGCCACGGGACGCGCGGGCATCGTGCCGTTTTCGCTCCGCCGGCAGCAGAGGTAATCGAGCAGCAGCACGCCCATCTCGTTGCCCGTGAGCAGGCGGTAGTCCCCGCCGTCGGGCACCGCCGCGCCCATGCGGTCGCAGTCGGGGTCGGTGCCGAGCAGCAGATCGGCGCGCGTTTCGCGCGCGAGCGCGAGGCCGCGCTCCAGCGCCGCGCGCTCCTCGGGATTCGGGTAGGGACAGGTCGGAAAGCTCCCGTCGGGCCACGCCTGCTCGGGCACGAGCGTCACGTCCGTCACCCCAATGCGGCTCAGGATCTTTGTCACGCACTCGCGCCCCGTGCCGTTGAGCGGCGTGTAAACCACGCGCAGCGCGGATCTGTCGCCATCCCAGACGCTCCGGCGCTCCACCGCGTCGAGGAATGCCTCCAGGCAGTCCTCGCCGATCATGCGGATGGTTCCGTCCGCCAGCGCATCGGCAAAGCCGCACAGACGCACGCCGTCAAAATGATCCGCGGCCCCAATGTGCTTCGATACGGCATCCGCCGCCTCGAGCGTGATCTGGCAGCCGTCGGGACCGTAGACCTTGTAGCCGTTGTAGGCGGCGGGGTTGTGGCTCGCCGTAACGCACACGCCCGCCCCGCATCCGTAATAGCGCACTGCCCAGCTCAGCGCGGGCGTCGGCTCCAGGCGCGGATAGAGATAGGCGGTCACGCCGTTGGCGGCAAGCACACGCGCGGTCTCGCGCGCGAAGCGCGCCGAGCCGATGCGGCTGTCGTAGGCAATGGCGCAGCGCAGCGGCAGTCCCGCCGCCTTGAGGTAAGCGGCAAGCCCCTGCGTCGCGCGGCGGACAACGTAAACATTCATGCGGTTCGTGCCCGCGCCGAGCACGCCGCGCAGTCCGCCGGTGCCGAAGGCAAGGTCACGGTAAAAGCGGTCCCCGATCTGCGCGGCGTCGCGCACCTCGTCGAGCGCGGAAAGCTCCGCGCGCAGCGCGTCGTCCTCCACGCGCGCGAGCCAGCGGCGGTAAGTGTTCAGAGCGGTCATCGTCTTCCTCCAGCAGAAAATTTTACTTTATTATTAAAGCACGCTTTGCCCGCTTCGTCCAGAAGAATGGATTGCAAAGTGCGCTTTTTCCTGTTAAAATGGTAAAGAAATTCGTCGGATCAGGAGGGATGCCCGTTATGCGCCGCTGCTGTCTGCTGCTCGTCTGCCTGCTTCTGCTCACCGGCTGCGGCCGCGCGGACACGCAGGATGTCTCCTCCTTCGCGCCCGCTGAGGGGGACCGTCTGGTCATTTTCACCTCACACAAGGAAACGATCTACGAGCCCATTCTCAAGGAATTTGAGCAGCGCACCGGCATCTGGGTCGAGCTGGAGACCGGCGGCACCGTGACGCTCCTCGAGCGCATCGCCGCGGGGGAAAGCGGCGCCGACCTGATGTTCGGCGGCGGCGCGGACAGTCTGAGCGCGTACAGCGCGTGCTTCGCGCCCTATGTGAGCGAATACGCCGGCGACGTTGCGCCGGAATACGATCTCGGCGGCGGTATATGGACGCCCTTTTCCGCTCTGCCGGTCGTGCTGATCTACAACACCAAGCTCGTGCGGCAGAATCCGCCCGGGCGCTGGGCCGACCTGCTCGACGCGGGCTGGCGCGGGCGCATCGCCTTTGCCGACCCGACCGTTTCCGGCTCGAGCTGCACCGCGCTCGGCACCCTTCTGCAGGCCGTCGGCGGCAACACCGACAACACCCTCGCCGCGTTCTTCCGCAATCTTGACGGACGCATCATCGCCGACAGCGGCGGCGTGGTCCCCGCCGTGGCAGACGGCAGCTGCTACGTCGGCGTGACGCTGGAGGAAAACGCCCGCAAGGCCATCGCCGATGGGCTCGACGTCGCCATCGTCTACCCCGCCGAGGGCACGAGCGTCCTGCCGGACGGCGCGGCCATCGTCCGCGGCTGCGCGCACGAGGAAAACGCGCGGCAATTCATCGACTTTCTGCTCTCGCCCGATGTTCAGCAGCTGCTGGGCACGGAGCTCAGCCGCCGCAGCGTGCGCACGGATACCGCCTCCGACGCGCTGCCCGAGCTGACCGTCCTCCCCTACGACCTGCGCCGCGCGGATGAGCGGCGGCAGGAGCTTTTCGACGCCTGGCAGGCGCTGTGCGGGGAGGTGGAAGCATGAGAGCATGGCTTGAGCGGTCCTTCCGAAACCGCATTTTTCTCACCGTCCTGCTCGTCGCGCTCGTGCCGCTGCTGCTGTGCGACGTGCTGATGACGCAGATGATGATCTTCCGCAGCGAGCACACCCTGCGTACCGACGCGCAGGAGGAGATGGCGCTGCTCACCACACAGCTCGACGCGCTGCTTACCGACTGCGGCGACGTCACGCGCGCCCTGGCCGGCAGCACCGTGACGCGCAGCGCCCTGCGCCGCGGCGGCAGTGACTCGCGCACGCTCTATCAGCTTTTGAACCGCAGCACGGTCGCGCTGCGCGAATACGCCGACTTTGAGGTCTACGGCGAGGACGGCGACTGCCTCTATACCACGGCGAACGTATGGCCCGCCGCGCAAAGCACCGGCTGGGGCATACTCAGCGCGGCCCGCGCGGCGGACGGCGTTGTGCTGCGCGCCGGAAACAGCGGGCTTGCCGGAGCCTGTCCCGTGACCGCGCGCGGCGGTGCGGTGCTCGGCTATGCCGTGTTCCGCATGGACGACGCCAACTTCGACGCCTTCTTCGCGCCCCTGCTGCGCGGCGCGGACGATCTGCTGCTCGTCGATGCGACGTGGCGGCTGCTCTACGCCTCCCAGCCCCTGCGCGCCGACGATACCCTTGCCCTGCTGCGCGCGCAGCTGCTCTCCGGCAAATCTCTCTCCGACGGGGACGGCGAGCGCAGCTACTACGTCGGCGCCTGCGCGGAAAGCGGCTTTTCGCTCATCCTGCAGCAGCCGCAGACCTATACCGCGCAGGTCGTCCGGTCGATCTACCTCGTCGCCGCGCTGATGGGCGCGCTGTGTCTGGTGCTCTGTCTCGTGTGCGCCTGGTGGCTCAGCCGCCGTCTCTTTGAGCCGGTCAACGAGCTTGACGGCGCGATGCGCCGCGTCGAGGGCGGCGATTACGATGTACGCATCGAAAGCACACGGCAGGATGAAATGGGCCGCCTCGCGGCGAGCTTCGACCGCATGACGGCGGAGTACCGCCAGAACCTTGAGCGCAGCGTGCAGCGCGAGCGCGAGCTGAACGAAACGCGCCTGCGGATGCTCCAGTCCCAGCTCAACCCGCACTTTCTCTACAACACGCTCGACTGCATGAAGTGGCTGGGCGTGACCGGCGGCGTGCCGCAGGTGGCGGAGTTGGCCGCCGACCTCGCCGCGCTGCTGCGCGCGGGCATCTCCGGCAGCGAGTACATCACGCTTGAGGAGGAGCTTGAGCTGATCGGGCGCTACCTCGCCATTCAGGAGGTCCGCTTCGGCGACCGCTTCGTCTGTGAGCTTGATGTGGACGAGCGCTTCCAGCACTGCGTGGTGCCCAAGCTCATTTTACAGCCGCTGGTGGAAAACGCCATCATCCACGGCGTGGCCGACAGCGACGAGGGCTTCATCAAGCTCTGGGCGGAGGAGGACGCGGAGGGCTACCTGCTGCTCAAGGTGTCCGACAACGGCAGCGGCATCCCGCCGGAGGTGCTCGAACGGCTCAATAGCCATGAGCTTATTCCCGGCGGCCATCTGGGCCTGAACAACGTGGACCGCATCGTGCGCCTGAGCTACGACGAGAGCTGCGGTCTGAGCGCGTATCCGAACGAGGGCGGCGGCAGCTGCGTGCAGCTACGGCTCCCGATGCAGAAAGGAGAGGACCATGCTCAAGGTACTGATCGTTGACGACGAGGCCGTGGTGCGCCGCGGCATCGTGCTCGGCATCGACTGGGCCTCGCTCGGCTGTGCCGTGGTCGGCGAAGCCGCCAACGGCGAGGAGGGTCTGGCCGCCGCCGAGCGCTACAGCCCCAACCTCATCATCACCGACGTGCGGATGCCGCACATGGACGGCATCGAGATGATGCGCGTCCTGCGCGAGCGCGGCAGCACCGCTCACGTCATCGTGCTCACCGCCTACAACGACTTCGACTATGCCCGCTCGGCGCTCCGCTTCGGCGCGGCGGACTATCTGTTGAAGCCCTTCCGCGACCAGGAGCTCGTCGCCGCCATCGAGCGCGTGCGCGAGAAGGCCGAGGCCTTCTCCAGCCGCAGCGCGCAGGACGATCTGCTGGCGCTGCCCAAGGGCGACAAGAGCAAATATGTGCTCCAGACGCTCGAATACATCGCCGCGCACTACGCCGACGCGGACATCAACATCACCACCATCGCCCGTTCCATCGGCATCAGCGAGGGTCATCTGAGCCATGTGTTCAAAAAGGAGACGAGCTACACCGCGCTCGGCTACCTCACGCTCTACCGCATCCACATGGCGCGCAGGCTCCTCGCCGACTGCCGCTACAAGGTCTACGAGGTCGCCGGCATGGTCGGCTACCGCGATGTCGCCTACTTCGGCTCGACCTTCAAAAAGCTCACCGGCCTCTCCCCCTCGGAGTATCAGGACCGCTGCCGGTAGAACGCGCAAGCTGCACAAAAAAGTACGGAACATACCGGACAAGCTCAGCGGACTTTCACAGCATTTCGCAGAAATGCCCGCATAATCGCAGACTTGTCCCGTTCCGCGCCGGCGCCGCAGAAGGTATAATGTTGTATGTGGTATTTTATGCCGCAACTACAAACGAAGGAGAACAACGATGAAAAGAAAACTCTTAGCGCTCCTGCTTGCCTCCGTCATGGTCCTCAGCCTTGTCGCCTGCGGCCAGAAGGAGACTCCGGACACGCCCGAGACGCCCGACGATCAGGAAGAGGTCAAGGACTACTCCGGCTACACCATCCGCATCTATTCCAACTCCAACTCCACCGAGCGCACCACCTGGCTCATTCAGGAAGCCAAGGACGCCGGCTTCACCATCAGCATTGACGATAACTCCGTCATCTCCGGTGATACCGCCGCCATCCAGGCCGCCAATGAGAACAAGGACGGCGACATCCTCTTCGGCCTCAACGAGACCCGCTGGAGTCAGGTCGTCGACGGCGTTTACGAGAACCTCAAGCTCGTTGACTGGACTCCCACCTGGGCAAACGAGGTCGGCGAGTACGCCTATCCCGGCGCGGCCTACGGCCTCGTCATCCAGAACGTTCTGATGCTCTACCGCAACGACGAGCTCGGCACCAACGGCGAGAAGCTCCACTTCCAGCACTGGGCCGACATCGTGGACTGCGGCTACACCTGGTACCGTCAGAACAAGGTCGGCGGCACCACCAACGCCAACATCAACTCCGCGATGCTCTACGCCTTCGTCGATCCCTCCTCCCCCGCCGGCGGCATCTCCACCGAGGGCTGGGAGACGCTGTGGAAGTACTGCGCCGAGGGCAAGTACTCCTCCGACGACACCTATAAGTACGGCTTCGATCCTCTGAACAAGGGCGACGTCGCTGTTTCCACCTTCTACTCCTCTTCTCTCTACGGCAAGATCGACGCCGCAGCTGAGAGCTCCGAGCATCCCCTCAAGGGCGCTATGACTCCCGAGAACTGGGATCTCGTTGAGATCGACGACGGCACCTATTACATCGCCGAGTACATCGGCATCCTCGATAAGGCCGGCCGCACCGAGGAAGAGACCGAGGCTGTCAAGGCGTTCGCCGAGTGGTTCGGCTCCGCCGAGACGCAGGCGGCCTGGGGCGAGGAGTTCGACTCCTATCCCTGCAACACCGCCGCGGCTGACATCCTCTATCCCGACGGCATCCCCGCCATCTACACCCTCAAGAATTTCGCTCTGACCAAGGTCGACGGCACCGACATGACTTATGCCGAGTACGTTGCCGAGCACTCCAGCGAGTGGACCAACATCATGACCAACCTCGGCTTCTACTGGGCCGACGCCTCTGCCGCCGTGGCGGAGCCCGACTGGGCCAACCTCGACTGGGCGACCCTGACCCAGAAGGCCGCGTAAGGCAAGCCCCGCGCACCGCGTCCCGCGGAGAGGCTCAGCGGGATACCGACTGTTGTGTGTTTTCAGGCGAGCCGGGATCTCTCCGGCTCGCCTGATCTCTTTATTCCGAATACAAAAAGAGGAGAATCCATTATGATCCGGCTCAATGACATCGTTGTGAAGTTCGGCGACTTCACCGCCCTGCACAGCATCAACGTCCATGTGAAGGAGGGCGAATTCTTTACCTTCCTCGGCCCCTCCGGCTGCGGCAAGACCACCACGCTCCGCACCATCACGGGCTTCATCGAGCCGGCGGAGGGCTCCGTCGTGGTCAAGGGCCGCGACATCACGCGCGTCCCCATCGAGGACCGCAACATCGGCATCGTGTTCCAGAGCTACGCGCTCTTCCCGACGATGACCGTATACGACAACATCGCCTTCGGCCTCAAGGTCAAGAAGGCAAAGAAGGACGAGATCGACCGCAAGGTACGCGAGATCGCGCGCAAGGTCGACCTTTCCGACGAGCAGCTCAAAAAGGCGGTCTCGCAGCTCTCCGGCGGTCAGCAGCAGCGCGTGGCCATCGCCCGCGCCCTCGTCACCGGCCCCGCCATCATCTGCATGGACGAGCCGCTGAGCAACCTCGACGCCAAGCTGCGCGTGCAGCTGCGCAACGAGCTGAAGAAGATGCAGAAGGACTTCGGCATCACCACCATCTACGTCACCCACGATCAGGAGGAGGCGCTGACGCTCTCCGACCGCATCGCGGTGTTCAACAAGGGCTTCATCGAGCAGATCGGCACGCCCAACGAGGTCTACAACCACTCGCAAACCGAATTTGTCTGCAATTTCATCGGTGACATCAACCGACTGAATGACGATACCGTGTCCGCCCTCCGCGCTGCCGGTGCGGAGGTGGACGCAAGCAAACACAACTACATCCGTCTCGAGCGCCTGCACGTCAACGTCGCCCCGCGCGGCGGCGAGATCGCGCTCGACGGCACGGTGGAGAACTGCGAATACTACGGACTCTACATCAAGTATTACATCCACGTCGGCACGCAGAGCCTCAAGGTCATTGAGAAGAACGACGGCGTGAACATCTACGACCCGGGCCAGCGCGTCAAGGTCATCCTGAACCCGAACGACATCATGGCCTACGCGCCCTCCGCGGAGGAGGTGGAGTGATGGGCGGCTCTCTTGCTAAGTCCCGCCTCGACGCGGCGTTTGTGGTGCGCATGATCGGCATCGTGCTCTTTGCCTACTTCTTCTTCGGCTTCATGCTCCTGCCGTGCCTCAATACGCTCACGAGCATCTTCACCACCACGAACGCCGAGGGCGTGCGCGATCCCTTCGCGGTCATCCGCTTCTTCTTCGCGGGCAGCATGGGCCGCTATGTCTGGAACTCTCTCAAGCTCGCCATCTGCCTGGTCGTCACGGTCAATGTGGTGGGCGTGTCCATCGTGCTGCTGACGGAGTATTTCGACATCAAGGGCGCGAACATCCTGCGTCTCGGCTACATGACCACGATGATCTACTCCGGCGTCGCGCTGGTCACGGGCTATCTGTTCCTCTACGCCTCCGACGGCATTCTCACCACTGCGCTCGTCAACGCCTTCCCGAGCTTTGATCCAAACTGGTTCTCGGGCTTCAACGCGGTGCTCTTCACCATGACCTTCGCCTGCACGAGCAACCACGCGCTCTTCCTGCGCAACGCCATCCGCGGCATCGACTACAACACTGTCGAGGCCGCGCGCAACATGGGCGCGAAGCCCTTCAAGGTGCTTTGGAAGGTCGTTTTCCCGACGCTCGTGCCCACCATGTTCTCGCTGACGGTCATGACCTTCATCACGGGTCTGTGCGCCATGTCCGCCCCCACGCTGCTCGGCTACGACTCCATCAACCCCGAGATCGTACGTCTCGCCGGCTCGTCCACGGCGGACGAGGCCTTCCCGCAGGCGCGCGCCGCGCTGCTGTCCATCATTCTCGCGATGTTCACCATCGTGCTGCTCACCGTGCTCTCCGCCTACGAGCGCAAGGGCCACTACCTCTCCGTCTCCAAGACCAAGGCGCGGCTGCAAAAACAGAAGATCACAAATCCCGTCTGGAATACCCTCGCGCACATCTATGCCTATGTCCTCTTCATCATCTACATGATCCCCGTGGTGATGATCGTCATTTTCTCGTTCCAGACCTACGGCGCCATCCGCATGAAGAAGCTCGACCTTTCCAACTGGACGCTCATCAACTTCTTCGGCACGCAGGACTACCAGTACCTCACCTCGCGCGGCACCTACAAGGTGCGCAAGGGCTCCATCTCCGGTCTGTTCGCCAACGAGGCGACCCTCGGCGGCATCAAAATGAGCTTCGTGCTCTCCATCCTCGCCGCGGCGCTCGCGTGCCTGATCGTCGTGATCGCCTGCAACTACATCTTCAAAAACCGCAGCAAGAAGTCCGGCGTGGTGCTGGAATATTGCCTGCTTTTCCCGTGGCTGCTGCCGACCATTCTCATCTGCTATTCCTACCGCACCTACTTCAACGCCGAGAACATCTGGTACGTCGGCAATGTGAACCTCTACTTCGCCGAGCACGTCCGCATCCTGCTCGTGCTGGCCTACACGGTGGTCAAGCTGCCGTTCTCGCTGCGCATGATCAAGGCGGCGTTTTACGCCATCGACGAGGAGCTGGAGGACGCCGCGCGCAACATGGGCGCGAGCGGCCTGACGACCTTCCTCAGGGTCAAGCTGCCCATCATCCTGCCGAGCGTGCTGGCGGTGTTCGCACTGAACTTCAACGCGCTCTTTACCGAGTACGATATGTCCGCCACCTTTGCCAGCTCCTACGGCACGAGCTACGCCATGGTCATTCAGGCCATGTGTGCGGAGGAGGGACTGTACGGCTACAACGTCAACGCCTCGGGCCGCCGCTGCGCTTCGACCGTGTTCATCATGCTGGTGTCCGGCGTGATCCTCTATCTGGTCTACGGCGTGGGCGCGCGCGACCTCGGCGAGCGGCTGGAGGCCAGGGAGCGCCGCCGCAGACGCGTGGCAAAGCTGACGGGACTGTTCAAAAAGGAGCCCGCCGCCGTGGCGGCGGAAGCGGAGGAAGCGGCGGTCGCCGCCGCTGTCCCCGACGAGCCGGGAGAAAAGCTGTAATGAAGATCAATACCATTGTTTTTGATATGGGCGGCGTGCTGCTGGACTTCGGCGCGGAGCTGTTTTCCCGCCGCCTGCACGTCGGCGCGGAGGGCGAAGCGCTCCTCAGGCAGCACCTGCTGTGCACGACCGACTGGGTGCGGCTCGACCGCGGCACCATCACCGGGGAGGAGGTCTATGCCCACGCCTGCGCCAGGCTCCCCGCGGAGCTGCACGCCGCGGCAGAGTATATCATCTACCATTGGAACGAGCCGATCGTGCCCATCACGGGCACGGCGGACGTGGTGCGCGAGCTGAAGGCAAGGGGCTATACGCTTTATCTGCTCTCCAACGCCGCCCGCCGCCAGCACACCTACTGGCACGACATTCCGGGCAGCGAGTGCTTTTCCGGCACGCTGATCTCGGCGGACGTTCACCTGCTCAAGCCCGAGGCCGCTATCTATCAGGCGCTGTTCGACAAATTTGACCTCACGGCGTCGAGCTGCCTGTTTATCGACGATTTCCCGCCGAACATCGAGGCGGCGGAAAACGCCGGTATGCAAGGCATCGTGTTCCACGACGCCGGTCAGCTGCGCGAAGAACTCAAAGCGCGCGGGATCCTCTGATCCCGCGCGTTCGCCTTGAAAGGAGATCGTTTCCATGTCCATTCTCAAGCTCACCCCCGCCTGTAAGGACTATCTCTGGGGCGGAACAAAGCTCATCACCGATTACGGCAAGCGGTATGACGGCGCGCGTCTCGCGGAAACGTGGGATCTGAGCGGTCATCCCGACGGTCCCTCCGTGCTCGCGTCCGGTCCCGACGCGGGCAAAACGCTCGCGGAATATCTCGCCGCGCACCCCGGGGCGCTGGGGGAGCACGGGCGGAAATTCGCGGAGCTTCCGGTGCTCATCAAGCTCATCGACGCGGCGAAGGATCTCTCCATTCAGGTCCATCCTGATGACGCCTACGCCCGCGCGCACGAGGGACAGAACGGCAAAACGGAGATGTGGTATGTCCTCTCCGCCGCGCCGGACGCCTTTCTCTATTGCGGCTTTTCGCGCGATATTTCCCGGGACGAGCTTGCGCGCCGCATCGCGGACAACACGCTGCCCGAGGTCCTGTGCCGCGTGAACGTCAAGGCGGGCGACACAGTGTTCATCCCCGCGGGCACCATCCACGCCATCTGCCGCGGCATCGTGGTGGCAGAGGTGCAGCAGAGCAGCAACGTGACCTACCGCGTGTGCGACTACGGCCGCCTCGGTCCCGACGGAAAGCCCCGCGCCCTGCACATCGCGCAGGCGCTGGACGTGACGCGCCGGACCGCCGGCGTTCCCACGCCGGACTTCGGCGGACACCTTGCCCGCTGTGACTATTTTACCGTCGATCTGCTCGCCGCGCCGCAGGCGGCGACGTGCGGCGCGGAGTCCTTCCTCTCGCTGCTGATCCTTGACGGCGAGGGCGAGGTCCGCTGCGGCGGTGAGACCGTCAGGGCGAAGAAGGGCGACAGCCTCTTTCTCCCCGCCGGCAGCGGCGAAGCGCGGCTCACGGGCACGCTCCGCGCCCTCGCTACGCGCATCTGAGTGCAGGCAATAAGGAAAGCGGGAGAAGCGCGGCGCGCTTCTCCCGCTTTTCCTTACGGCTGCTGTTGCTGCCGGGAATTGGTCTGACTGATCTCGGGCAGAAATTCCATGAAGCGGATGGAGTAGAGGTCCGCGCTGATGTAGCTCTGCTCGTCGGGCTGATAGAGCGCGATGTAGTCGTTGCCGACCTCGTAGAGGATGCCGTGGGTGACGATGGTGTTCTGCGTGCCAATCAAAAAGCTCACGATGACGCTGCGCCCCACATTGCGCGCCATCAGGCTCTTCCACGAGCTGTGGAGGATCTGCTCCGCCACGCTCATGCCGTTCGGAGCGGCAGGCAGCGGGCCAAGACCGGGTACGATCTGCTGCGCCCCCATCACAGCGTCGGGCGCGGCCGGCGGCGCTCCTCCCTGTACCGCGCTGGGCGCCATGCCCTGCTGCTGGCCGTTCTGCGTTGTGCCGCCCTGCGCGGAGCCGAAGGCGCGGTCCACCATCTGCTGCGACCTTTTCTGCATGGTGCTGTTGTCGATCATGGTCTGGTATGTGCTCGCGTCTCCCTGCGTCATCACGGCGGGAAGATAGCGGTCGTTGTCCGGCGCGCCGCAGCGCGTGAGCTCGATCATAGCGTCCATTCCTTTCAGAGCCTTGGATTTCGTCTCCTATGTATCGTAGTAGGCTTCCGTGGGGTCGTAGAAGCAGTGGTCGCCGATGCGCACGCGGAACACCCCGACCTGCGAGGGAAAATTCTGGCGGCAGGTATCCGAAAAGGGATTGAAAAACCACAGCGCATCCCCGAGCCCCGTCAGACGGTTGCCCGCCATCGCCCAATCCGCGATGGAGTAGTGGACGTCCGTCGGGCGCATATTGTAGATGTTCTGCGGATTGTAGGCCCCCCGCTCCGTCTCGCTCGCACAGACGAACTGCCCCGGCTGCATGATGATCTTTCGGATGCTGCCCTGCCCCACGCGGGCGTATTCGCCGCCCGAGGCGGTCACGCGGTTCATCACGACGCTCGCCACCGCCTTCATGCCGTTCTCCCCCTCGCCGCCCGCCTCGCACTCGATGAGCCGCGCCAGCAGCTCGCGGTCGGAGTAGGCCATCGCCTCGCCTCCTTGCCTGCTGTTTTGTTCATCTCAGCCTATGCGCCGGCGCGCGTCCGCGTGAAAATTTTTTGAAAATGCAGGAACTTTTTTCCGCGCTTTTCGTCAAAGCTTATTGTGCGAGGACGAAAAAAGCCCCCGGCCGAGAACGACAGCGCCCCACGGAAGCTCCGTGAGGCGCTGTTTTTTGTTTTATGGGATCTCTTCCTCGACCGGCGGGTTTTCCGCCGCCGCGTCCTGCGCGGCCATCGCCGCAGAACTCATCGCGCCGAGACCGCCGCGCAGCTTGATCTCCTCCCACTTTTCGCGGGTGATGAGAAGCTGCCGCGGCTTCGAGCCCTCGAACGGCCCCACGATGCCGCGCTGCTCCATCTCGTCGACGATGCGCGCAGCGCGGGAATAGCCGAGCTTCAAGCGCCGCTGGAGCATGGAAACGGACGCCTGTCCGGTCTCCATCACCACGTCGATGGCGGCGGGAAGCAGTTCGTCGCCCTCGTCGGCGACCGGCTCGGGAGCCGCGCCGGAGGACGCGCCCTTGCCGCCCTTTTCCTTCTCGGCGACCGCCTGCTCAATCTTGTCTATCACGCTCTCATCGTACTGCGCGGCGCCGTTCGCCTTGACGAAGCCGACCACGCGGTCGATCTCCTCGGCGGAGATGAAGCAGCCCTGCACGCGGCGGGGCTTGCCCTCGCCGAGCGGGGCGTAGAGCATATCGCCGCGGCCGACGAGCTTTTCCGCGCCGGTGGTATCGAGAATGATGCGGGATTCGAGCGAGGACGCGACCGCGAAGGCGATGCGGCTCGGGATGTTGGCCTTCATCAGGCCCGTGATGACGTCCGCCGACGGACGCTGCGTTGCAATGACCAGGTGCATTCCGGCGGCGCGGCCCATCTGCGCCACGCGGCAGATGGACTCCTCGACCTCCTTCGCCGCGACGAGCATGAGGTCAGCCAGCTCGTCAATGACGACCACGACGCTCGGCAGCTTCTTGAGCGTTTCGTCCGCTGCGGCAAGGGCGTTATAGCCCGCAAGGTCCTTGACGTTGTGCTCCGAGAAGAGCTTGTAGCGCTTCATCATCTCGTAGACCGCCCACTGCAAGGCGCCCGCCGCCTTCTTCGGGTCGGTGACGACCGGAATGAGCAGATGCGGGATGCCGTTGTAGGGCGCAAGCTCGACCATCTTCGGGTCGACCATGATGAAGCGCACCTCGTCCGGCGTGGACTTATAAAGGAGCGAAACGATGAGCGAATTGGTGCAGACGGATTTGCCGGAGCCGGTCGTGCCGGCGATGAGGACGTGCGGGAGCTTGGCGATGTTGCCGATGATGTTGTTGCCCGCAATGTCCTTGCCGACGGCAAAGGCGACACTCGATTTGTGCTGTGTAAACTCGCGGGACTCCAGCACGTCGCGGATGTGGACGGCGGAGACGAGCTTGTTCGGCACCTCGATGCCGACGACGGAGATCTTATCGGGGATGGGCGCGATGCGCACGCCCGACGCGCCGAGCGCGAGGGCGATGTCGTCGGCAAGGTTCGTGATCTTGGAGAGCTTCACGCCCTGATCGAGCGTAAATTCGTAGCGTGTGACGCTGGGGCCGCGCACCACGTCGCCCGCGCGGGCGTCCACGCCGAAGCTCTTGAGCGTTTCGGCAAGGCGACGGGAGTTGTTGCGCAGCTCCGCGCCCGCCTCCACGGCGTTGCCCGCACCGCCCTCGTCGAGCAATGTGATGGGCGGGAAGGTGTACTCGGGAATGTCCTGCTCCAGCTCGGATTCGATCTCACCGGCGACCTTCTCGGCCTCGGCGGCGACCTCCTCCGGCGCGGAGGACTTTGCGGGCGCATTGACCGCGGACGCAGCAGACACCGCTGTGGGAGCGGTGGGCACGACCGGCGCGGCAGGTGTGCGAGCGGGCGCGGGAACCGTCTCGGTGAGAGGCGCGCCGGCGACCACCGTGTAGGTCGGCTCCGGCGCGGGAGCGGGAGCGCTCCCGCCCGCCGGGGCCTTGGCGGTCAGCAGCTCGTCCGGCGTGCGGACGGCGTCGGATTTATGGGTGAAGAAGCCGGAGAGCTTGCCCTCCTTTTTCGGCGGCTCGCGCGTCTCGCCGTCGAGCGGAATGTCGATGCACGCCTTGGACTTCTCCGCGCTCTTCGTCGCGGCGGCGCGAGTGGGCGGTGCTTCCTCCTCGTCGTCCTCCGGCTCATAGGGCACGCGCTCATGCGAGCGCACCGCCTCGAGCACGGCGGCGGGCGTCAGGCGGAAGGCCAGCATCAGGCAGGTGACGAGCAGCACCGCGAGCAGGATCATCGCGAGCGTCTTTTTCACCAGCTTGACGAGCATGATGGCAAGCGTCGCGGAGAGGACGCCGCCGGATTCCATCGAAAGACCGCTCTGCCAGAGGAGCTTTGCAATGCCGTCCACACTGTTGTAGTCCGTCTTGCACAGTACGAGGTGGAGCATCGCGCCGAGCAGCACCGGCAGCAGCGCCGCGCCCACCACGCAGGCGGTGACGTTCCGCCCGCGGTGGAAGAGCAGGATATAGCTCACGAGCAGCAGCACGGGCGCGACCGTATAATAGCCGTAGCCGACGAGTCCGCGGCACAGCGCCGCGGGGCGGTCGAGCAGCCAGCCGCCCTGCTGGAAGTAGCTGAACGCGATGCACAGCGCCAGCACAAGGCACACCACGCCGCCGACCTCGCGGCGGATGGGACGCTTCTTCGGCGCGGCGGTGCGCTTGCCGCCCGCCGTCGTCTTTTTGCCTGTCGTCGTCCGCTTGCCGGACGAGGATCTTTTCTGCGTTGCCATAGCTTACCCCTTTATACGATCGTAAAGATGAGCACCAGCGCGCCGACGGTCCAGCAGTAGTAGGCGAACGCACCGAAGCGGCCGCGGTCGGCGATCATTTTCAGCAGTCGGATGCAGAGATAGCCCGTGACCGCGGCAACGGCTACGCCGATGAGATACATCGGCATTTCCGACCAATTGATCCCCGCGTCGACAGCGTCCTTGATGCTCAGGATATTCGCGCCGAGGATGGCGGGAATGGAGAGGATGAAGGAAAAGCGCACGGCGAATTTCCGCTCAAAGCCCACAAAGCAACCGGTGGTGATGGTCATGCCGGAGCGGGAGACGCCCGGGCAGAGCGCGATGGCCTGCCCGATGCCGACCACGAGCGCGTCGCTCAGCCTGGCGGTCTTTTCCGTCTTGCCGCCGCGGCGCACGCGGTCGCTCACGAAAAGGAGAACGCCGGTGAAGAGGAGCGCGCCGCCGATGAAATACATATTATCGCTCAGGCCTTCAAAAAAACGACGGAACGGCACCATGACGAAAAGCGGCAGTGTGCCGACGATGACGAGCAATATCATGCGCCGCGCGGGCGGCACGACCCTGGGCGTCGTGTGGTGGACGAGATCGCCGACACCCGCAAAGAATTCCACGATCATATCGTAGATCTCATCCCAGTAGGCGATGAACACAGCCACCAGCGTGCCGAGGTGCAGCAGCACGTCGTAAAACTGCGGGATCTCCGAGGCCCCCTGCATATTCAGCAGATGCTCGGCAATGGCCAGATGGCCCGAGGACGAGATGGGCAGAAATTCGGCGATGCCCTGCACCAGTCCCATGATGATGGCGGAAAGCCAGGTCATAGCATTCACGCTCCTTTACACAAAAATACAGATACGGTATAAGTATAGCACGGACGGGCAGAAAATTCCAGTAGGAATTTGACGTTATGTAAAGGAAAACCGTCGGGCAAGCCCGACGGTCGTTTTCTTATTCCAGCCGCTCCAGCGCCGCGCGGGCGGCCATCTGCTCGGCTTCCTTTTTGCTGTGCCCCTCGCCGCGCCCGACGACCGCGCCGTTGAGCAGGACCTCAAAGGTGAAGGTCTTGTCGTGGTCGGGGCCGGACTCCTCCGCCATGCGGTAGACGAGCGTGCGGTTCGGCTCGCGCTGCACCAGCTCCTGCAGCACGGTCTTATAATCGCGGCGGCGCTCCTCCACGACCTCCTCGCGCTCACAGTCGAGCAGCACGCGGTGAATCAGGCTGCTTGCGGCGGCAAGCCCGCCGTCGAGATAGACCGCGGCGATGACCGCCTCGGTCGCGTCCGCGAGGATGGACGGACGGGTGCGTCCGCCGCCGGCCTCCTCACCGTTGCCCAGCTTGAGGTAGCGGCCCAGCTCCAGCTTCTGCGCGACCTCATGCAGGCTCTCCTCGCAAACGAGCGCCGCGCGGATGCGCGTCAGCTCGCCCTCGGGCGAGTCGGGATGCCGCGCAAAAAGATACTCCGCCGTGACGAAGCCGAGCACGCTGTCGCCCAAAAACTCCAGCCGCTCGTTGCTCACGCTCTCCGCGCCGCGGTGCTCGTTGGCATAGGAGCTGTGGCGCAGAGCCTCGGCGAGCAGGGCTCCGCTGCGGAAGCGGTAGCCCAGCTTACGTTCCAATTCCTGCAAGGCGTTTCGCCTCCTTTTTCATAAGTCCGCCCCGCCGGAAGCGGGGCGTTATCCGTTATTTCAGTTGAGCTTGGCCGTCAGGTAGCGCACGCAGTCGCCGACGGTCTTGAGCGTGAGCAGGTCCTCCTCGGGGATCTCGTCGATCTCAAATTCCTCCTCCATCGCCATGACCAGCTCGACCAGATCCACGGAGTCGGCGCTCAGATCGTCCTCAAAGGAGCTGTTCATCGTCACATCGTCCGCATTCACAGCGAACTGCTCCGCGATCAGGTCCTGCATTGTCTTGAAAATTTCTTCCGAAGTCATCTCATCCAGTCCTCCTCAGGAAACGTTTGGCAAAATGATACGGCAAGATAGCCGGTCTGTCAATAGGCTTTTTTGTAAAATCAGTCCTTTTCGGGCGTGACCTTCATCTTATCCACGTTTTGCGTGATGTCGGCGATGATGCCGCTCTCCGCGACGGCGATGGTCTGACGCACCGCGTTGCAGAAGGCCGCGGCGTTCGACGAGCCGTGCGCCTTGACGACGGGTCTGGAGATGCCGAGCAGCGCCGTGCCGCCGACCTCGTTGGGGTCGAGCATTTTCTTAAAGTCCGCAAGGCCGTCCTTGAGCAGCAGATACGCGAGCTTCGTCTTGGCGCTCTTTGTCAGCATTTTCTTCAGCTCGCCGCTCATGAGCCTGGCCGCGCCCTCGACGCTCTTGAGCATGATATTGCCGCTGTAGCCGTCGGCGACGATCACATCGCAGCCGCCCGCGAGCGCGGTGTTGGCCTCGATGTTGCCGATGAAGTTGAGGTGGCCCTGCTCGCCGGCCTCCTTAAGGCGGGCGTAGGTCTCATGACGGAGGGTGTCGCCCTTGCTCGGCTCGGCGCCGATATTCAAAAGTCCGACGCGCGGTTGCACGATGCCGAGCACCTTTTCGGCATAATAGCTGCCTAAGTAGGCAAATTGCAGCAGGTACTCGCTCGTGCATTCGGCGTTTGCGCCGCAGTCGATCAGAACGGCCTTGCCGGTCATGGTCGGGATGGTCGGCGCGAGCGCCGCGCGGCGAAGCCCGCGGATGCGCTTGACCACGAGCGTCGCGCCCGCGAGCAGCGCGCCGGTGGAGCCGGCGGAAATAAAGCCGTCCGCCTGTCCGTCGCGCAGGAGGTTCAGTCCCACGGTGAGCGAGGAATCCTTCTTCTGCTTGAAGGCCGTCGCGGGATCGTCGCAGATCTCCACGACCTCCTCGGCGTTGGCGATCTCGATGCCCTGCGGGACCTCCTTGCAGCCGGCCTTCTCCAGCTCGCGCAGGATGTCCGCCGTGCGGCCGGTGAGAATGATGTCCGCGCCGTATTTCTCGCGGGCGAGCAGCGCGCCGCGGACGGGAGCCTCGGGGGCGAAATCGCCGCCCATCGCGTCAATGATGATCTTCATGGTTTTCCTCCTTTACGCCGTCGAGGACGCTCTCGCGCAGGCTGTCGATGATCTCCAATGAGCGGCGGGAGAGCTCCGCGTTCTTGTTGCGCTTTCCCTTGATGCGGCAGCCGAGCGGCGGCATGATGCCGAAGTTGACGTTCATCGGCTGGAAATTGGCGACCGTCGTGTCGCTCACATACAGCCCCAGCGCGCCGATGGCGGTCTCGCGCGGGAAGTCGATGGGGGCCTGCCCCAGCAGCCGCCGCGCGGTCTCCACGCCCGCAAGGAAGCCGGACGCGGCGGACTCGACGTAGCCCTCCACGCCGGTCATCTGCCCGGCAAAGGAAATACGGTCGTCCGCGATGAGGCGGTAATAGCGGTCGAGCAGACCGGGGGAATTCAGATAGGTGTTGCGGTGCATGACACCGTAGCGCACGAACTCCGCGTTCACGAGCGCGGGGATCATGGAAAAGACGCGCTTCTGCTCCGGAAAACGCAGATGCGTCTGGAAGCCGACGAGGTTGTAGATGCTGCCCTCGGCATTGTCGCGCCGGAGCTGCACGACGGCATACGGCTCGTGTCCGGTCTTGGGGTCCTTGAGTCCGCGGGGCTTGAGGGGCCCATAGCAGAGCGTATCGTGTCCGCGCCGCGCCATGACCTCAACGGGCATACAGCCCTCAAAGACGTGCTTATCCTCAAAGCCGTGGACGGGAGCCTCCTCCGCCGTGGTGAGCGCGTTCCAGAAGGCGTCGTACTCCTCCGCCGTGAGGGGGCAGTTGATGTAGTCCGCCGTGCCCTTATCGTAGCGTGAGGCGAACCATGCGCTCGACATATCCACGCTCTCGTAGGTCACGAGCGGGGCAGCGGCATCGTAGAAATTCAGCGTGTGGCCGTCGCCGAGCTTCTCCGCAATGGCGGCGGAGAGCGCGTCGGAGGTCAGGGGACCCGAGGCGATGATGACCGTCCCCTCGGCGGGGATCGACGTGACCTCGCTCTCGATCACCGTGATGTTCGGATGGCTCCGCACGCGCTCGGTGACGAGGCGGGCAAAGCCGTGTCGGTCAACGGCGAGTGCGCCGCCCGCCTCCACGCGCGTCTTGTCCGCGCAGGCGAGGATCAGCGAGCCGAGGCGGCGCAGCTCCTCCTTGAGCAGTCCCACCGCGTTTTCCAGCTGGTCGGAGCGCAGGGAGTTCGAGCAGCACAGCTCGGCAAAATCGTCGCTGTGGTGCGCCGGCGTTCTCTTCGCCGGCTTCATTTCATAGAGCGTGACCGCAATGCCGCGCCGCGCGAGCTGCCACGCAGCCTCGCAGCCGGCAAGGCCCGCTCCGATGACGGATACCTGCATCAGTTCTCTTCCTTCTTTGCCGTCTTTTTGGCGGCGGTCTTTTTCGCCGCGGCCGCTTTCGCGGACTTGGCGGCGGGCTTCGCCGCCGTCTTTTTCACGGCAGTCTTCTTCGCGGCGGTTTTCGCGGTCGTTTTCTTCGCGGCGGACTTCTTTGCCGGCGCTGCCTCCGCCGCGCTCTCCTCCGCCGCTTCCGCGTCTGCGGCCTTTTTGCGCACAAAGCCGCGCTTGTCCTCAGGCAGGAAGTTCTCACACGCGGGGTTGATGCAGAACGGCTTCTTGAAGCCCTTGCCCGCCTTCTTGAACATCGTCTGTCCGCAGACGGGGCAGTCGTCCTTGGTGGGCACGTCCCACGTCATGAAGTCGCACTTCTTCTCCTCGTCGCGGCTCGTGCCGAACTCGCAGCAGTAGTAGGTGTACTGCTTGCCGGTCTTCTGGCTCTTGCCCGTGCGCTTCATCAGCCGTCCGCCGCACTTCGGGCAGCGGCCTGGCATCTCGACCACGAGCGGCATGGTGAAGCTGCACTCGGGATAGCCGGGGCAGGCGAGGAAGCGGCCGAAGCGGCCGGACTTGATGACGAGCTTGCGTCCGCATTCGGGGCAGACCTCCTCCGTCTCCTCGTCGGGCACCTTGAGATGGACGCCCTCGAGCTCCTTTTCCGCCTTTTGGAGATTGGATTCAAAGCCGCCGTAAAATTCACGCAGAACATCCTTCCACGCGATCTTGCCCTCCTCGACGGTGTCGAGCTCCTTTTCCATGCGGGCCGTGAACTTCGTGTCCACGATGTCGGGGAATTTATCCTCCATCAGCTTCGTCACGACGCTGCCGAGCGGCGTGATGCGCAGGAATTTGCCCTCCTTGACGACATACTCACGGTCGATGATGGTCGAGACCGTGGGCGCGTAGGTCGAGGGTCGGCCGATGCCGTTCTGCTCAAGCGCGCGGATGAGCGTCGCGTCGGTGTAGCGCGTGGGGGGCTGGGTGAAGTGCTGCTCCTCGTCGAAGCCCTGCAGCTCCAGCGTCTGCCCCTCGGTCAGCGGCGGCAGCGGGGAGGTCTTTTCCTCCTTGTCGTCGTCGCGGGCTTCCTCATACACGGCGGTGTAGCCGGAGAACTTCAGGCTGCTCGCGCTCGCGCGGAATTCATGCACGCCCGAGGCGATCTCGACGGCGACGCTGTCATAGACGGCGTTCGCCATCTGGCTGGCGAGGAAGCGGCTCCAGATGAGCCGGTAGAGGCGGTACTGCTCGCCCGTAAGGTCACCCTTGAGGCGCTCGGGCGTGAAGTCCACGTTGGAGGGACGGATGGCCTCGTGCGCGTCCTGCGCGCCGGCCTTGGCCTTGAAGCGGCGGGTCGCGGCGGGATAATAGTCCTTGCCGTAGCGGCCGAGGATGAATCTCTTCGCGGCGGAGAGCGCCTCCTCGCTGATGCGCAGCGAGTCGGTACGCATATAGGTGATGAGGCCCACGGTGCCCTCGCCGGCGACGTCCACGCCCTCGTAGAGCTGCTGGGCGATCGCCATGGTGCGGCGCGGGGTCATGTTGAGCTTGCGGCTGGCCTCCTGCTGGAGCGTGGAGGTGGTGAACGGCGGGGAGGGCGAACGCTGCTTGTCTGCGCGCTTGACGCTCTTGACCGCGAACACCGCGCTCTTCGTGTCGGCGATGACCGCGTCGATCTCCTCGCGGGAGGAGGGCTCGAACTTCTTGCCGTTTTTGCCGTAATAGTGCGCGGTGAAGGTCTTATGGCTCGGCTCGTCGAGGAGCTGCGCGTCGAGCGTCCAGTATTCCTCGGGCTTGAAGCTCTCGATCTCCTTTTCGCGCTCGTCCACCATGCGCGTGGCGACGGACTGCACACGGCCCGCAGAAAGACCGCGGCGCACCTTCTTCCAAAGGAGCGGGGACAGCTCGTAGCCCACGATGCGGTCGAGCACGCGGCGCGCCTGCTGCGCGTCCACGAGGTTCTGGTCGATCTCGCGCGGGCGCGCGATGCTCTCCTGCACGACCTTCTTCGTGATCTCGTTGAAGGTCACGCGCCTGGCCTTCTGATCGTTCAGGTCGAGCAGATATTTGAGATGCCACGAGATGGCCTCGCCCTCGCGGTCCGGGTCGGTTGCGAGATAGACGGTGTCGCTCTCCTTCGCGGCCTCCTTCAACTCGCGGATCAGGGCCTCCTTGCCGCGGATGGGCTTATAATCGGGCTCGAAATCGTGCTCGATGTCGATGCCCAGCTTGCTCTTGGGCAGGTCGCGCAGATGGCCCATGCTGGCCTTGACCGTGTAGCTCCTGCCGAGATATTTCCCGATGGTTTTCGCCTTGGCCGGAGACTCGACGATCACCAGATTTTTTTCTGCCATGTATTTGACTCCTTCATTCCTTTAGTTCCACCTGAATGGAAAAGCGCTTGCCGCCGCTCTGGGCCACATAGCCGTCGAGCTCGAGCATGGTGAGCGCCGAAAGCACGCGCCGCGTGGGGATCTGCGTCAGCTCGATCAGATCGTCCACCTGCTTTTCTCCCTGCGCGAGCTCGCGCAGGAGCTTCATCTGATCGTCCGTCAGGCCGTGGTCGCCGGTCAGGTCGAGCGCCGGCAGCGCTTCCGCTTCCGCGGGCGTCTCCGCCGCCTTTGCCTCCGCCTGCTCCGTCCGCGCCTGATAGCCGAGCGCGTGGGGCAGCTCGACCCGCTCGCCGAGAATTTTATGCGGATACATCGCCTGATACTCGCGCAGAATGTCCCAGCTCTCGCTCACAAGACCCGCGCCGTCGGCGATGAGGCGGTTGCAGCCGCGGCTCGCGCTCGCGTCGATGGGGCCGGGGACCGCGAACACGTCGCGTCCCTGCTCGAGCGCCGTATTGGCGGTGATGAGCGCGCCCGAACGCTCGAGCGGCGCTTCGACCACCACGGTCGCAAGACACAAGCCGCTGATGATGCGGTTGCGGATGGGAAAATGCCAGCCCTCCGCCGCCGTTCCCGGCGGGTATTCGGACAACAGCGCGCCCGTGGCGGCAATGTCGCGGTAAAGGCCCGCGTTTTCCTCGGGATACACCACGTCCAAACCGTTACCGAGCACGGCGACGGTCACGCCGCCCGCGCGGAGTGCGCCGCGGTGGGCCGCCGAGTCGATGCCCCGCGCCGCACCGGAGACAACGAGCGCCCCCTGCTTGGCCAAGCCGTAGGCGATCTTCTCCGCGCTCTGCGTGCCGTAGGGCGTACACGCGCGGGTGCCGACCATCGCGACGGCGACCTCTTCATCGAACGCGGGCAGCGTGCCCTTGACGTACAGAAGGCAGGGCGGCTCGAAGATGCCGCGCAGCCGCGCGGGATAGTCCGCGTCCTGCATCGTCAGGATGCGCAGGCCGAGACGCTGGCAGTCGCCGAGGATTTTATCCGCACCGTCCGTCGATTTGTCGGCGAGCAGCTCGATCTGCTTTTTGGATAAGCCCTCGACCAGCGCATACTCCGCCTCGTCGGCGTAGTAGACATCCTCGGGCGAGCCGAAGTGGTCGAGCAGCAGCGCGCGGGAGCGATTCGTCAGCCCCCGGCATTCGTTCAGCCAGACCCAGTATTTGAGTCCCGCCATGTCCGCTCCCTCCTCTCTATCGGTACATTTCCCACAGCACCACGCTCGCGGCGACCGCCGCGTTGAGCGATTCGCAGCGCGGCGACATGGGGATCTTGATGGTTTTCTCACATTTTGAAAGGATCTCCGCGCTCAGCCCGCGCCCCTCGCTGCCGATGGCGACCGCCGCGCGGGAAAGCTCCGCATCGCGCAGGCTCACGGTGTCGTTCCGCAGCGCCGTGCCGTAAAGCGGCAGATTGCTTTTTTGAAGCAGCGCGCACAGCTCGTCCGCCGTGCATTGGTACACATCGCGGCGAAAGACCGCGCCCATCGTGGCGCGCGCCGTTTTGGGGCTGTAGGGGTCGGCGCAGGCGTTGACGAGAAACACGCCGTCGCAGTCAAAGGCGTCCGCCGTGCGCAGGATGGTACCCACGTTGCCGGGGTCCTGCACACCGTCGAGCACAAGGTAGTGCGCGCCGCTCAGGGTTTCGGGCAGCGCGGTGTCCGGCAGGCGCACGGTGAAGAGCGCGCCCTGCGGCGTTTCCATTGGGCTGATCGAGCGCATCACATCGGCGGGCACCCGCACGGCGCGCACGCCGGAGGGAAGCGAGGGAGCGTCCACGCCCTCGGAAAGCACGACCGTTTTGAGCGGCGCGTTCCACCGAAGCGCCTCCTCGAGCAGCTTCACGCCGTCGCAGAGGTATTCGCCGCTCGCGCGGCGATAGGCGCGGGAGGCGTTCAGCTTTCGGATGTGCGTCATCAGCGCGTTCTGGCGGCTGGTAATGTGCTCCATGCTCTGCTCCCCTCGCTTTCCGGTATATTTTTGGCAACACTTCCGCATGATAAGTGTGGCTTTATAATATAGGTATCGTTTCCAAATGTCAAGCCGCAGTCTTCGACGGGATGCGGCAAAATTTTTGATTCGCGGTGTTGCGTCCGCAACAGACGCTTTTCAATTTTTCTGCTATAATTCTCCATAAACTAAGGCAGGGCATGACAAGGAGGTTTGTTTCCATGACCGGTTTGAAGAACATTTCCAAGGCAGAGGTCCTGACGCTCAAGGACGAGGTCGCCTATCAGAAGGGGCAGGTCGTGAGCAAGACGCTCGCGCAGAACGCCGCGCTGAGCGTGACGCTTTTCTCCTTCGATAAGGGTGAGGAGATCAGCACGCACGAGTCCGGCGGGGACGCCTTCGTGACCTGCCTCGACGGCATGGGCCGCATCACCATCGACGGCAAGGAGTATCTGCTCCGCGAGGGCGAGAGCATCGTCATGCCCGCCAGACATCCGCACGCGGTGTATGGGCAGGAGCCATTCAAGATGCTGCTCGTCGTGGTGTTCTGAGCGCCGCGCTTGACAGCGCGGACGCTCTGTGCTATCATCGCTTCGTCCCCGGGAAGTATGCTCTGACCGGCGGACCGTATCATTTATTCTGCCGTTCTGCCGGCGAGGGCAAGCCCGAGCCGAAAGAGGAGGAAAAGCAAGGCACAGCCGGCGGCTGTGTCCGGCACCGGTTTTTCCATCCCTCCTGCCGTGCGGCGGGAGGGATACTCTTATTTTTCGGGAGGTCATGTCTATGGAAACGCGCGTCGCCGTGCTGGCCGTCATCGTGCAGGAGGGAAGCTCCGTGCAGGCGCTCAACGAGCTGCTGCACCAATACGGGCCGTACATCATCGGACGGATGGGAGTTCCCTACCGGGAGCGCGGCGTGAACATCATCAGCGTGGCGCTCGACGCGCCGAACGACGTTATCTCCGCCCTGTCGGGCAAGCTGGGCCGACTCGACGGCATCACCGCCAAGACCGTCTACGCCCCCGACGCCGCCATCAGAAAGGAAGTTGCCAAATGAAATCACTCAAAAAGTTTTTCGCCCTGTGCCTGACGCTGGCCCTCGTCCTCTCGCTCGCTGCCTGCGCGCAGAAGCCCGCGGAGACCACCGACCCGGCCGAAACACCGGATACGCCCGAGCAGGAGGTCGAGGCCCCTGTCACCGCCCGCATCGCCGCGCTCAAGGGCCCCACGGCGATGGGACTTGTCAAGCTCATGAGCGACGCGCCCTCCTCCGCGAACGGACCGCTCTATGACTTCACGCTCGCCGGCTCCGCCGACGAGGTGACGCCCGCGCTCATCAAGGGCGAGCTGGACATGGCCTGCGTGCCCGCGAACCT
>ENA-UONY01000925-UONY01000925.1-human-gut-metagenome-genome-assembly--contig:-CS9-NODE-925-length-29286-cov-4.536451_pt1 | contig 29286 bp, 42 predicted proteins | sample MGYA00242465_ERZ724012 | MGnify/ENA metagenome assembly ERZ724012 | reverse complement strand
TGAGCTATGGCTATGTGTACGTGGCTTGCGTGGCCATGAGCGCCAACCCCGCTCAGCTGCTGAAGGCCATGACCGAGGCCGAGGCCTATCACGGCCCGTCCCTGATCATCGCCTACGCGCCCTGCATCAACCATGGTATCAACATGGGCAAGGCGCAGGAGGAGATCAAGAAGGCTGTGGCCTGCGGCTACTGGCCCCTGTACCGCTACAACCCCGCTAAGGCTGAGGCCGGCGAGAATCCCATGACCATCGACAGCAAGGAGCCCACCGAGAGCTATCAGGACTTCCTCAAGGGCGAGGTGCGTTACACCTCTCTGGCGAAGATGTTCCCCGATGCGGCTGCGAAACTGTTCGAGGAGTCCGAGGAGGACGCCAAGCTCCGCCGCGAGAATTACAAGAAAATGGCTGGCCTGGAGTAATCATCCGGCTTGACCCTGCCCGCTCTCCTTCGGGAGAGCGGGTTTTTTTGCTGATTGGAAAGTTTTACCTGACGGAAATGCGCTTTCTCATTCGTTTTTAACTATGGAGCGCAACCGTGGGGGGACTTGGCTTCCCCTGACGGCTGTGATACAATGGAACACGTAGTTACGTGCGTGTAACTTTCCAAGGAGGACATAAGATGAAAGCAGGTTTTCTTCGCGGCGCGTTGGCGGTGTTGCTGGCGCTGTGCCTGACGTTTACGGCTGTGCCGCCCCTGGCCTGGGCCACGGAGGTGGATGCGGCACCGCTGACGGTGCGTAGCGCGGCCACCAACGGCATGGTGCGGGTGTATCTATCCTCCCTGGGCAGTCCCACACAGCTGGACATTACCGTATCCGGCAGCTATACCCTGGGAGGAAACACCAGCCTGGCCATGAGCAGCGGAGAGACCGTGCGGGTTACCTTCGATACCCAGACGGGTATGATTTCTCTTATGCGCAACGGCCAGACCACGGCCATGGGGCAGGAGGTGGCCTTCCGCCGCCACGCGACCTCCGGCACCAGCGGCCTGAAGATTGCCCAGGCGCGCAAGAGTGCGAATCTGTATCCGGGAGACCTGTACCTAAAGGCGCAGAAGAGCGGATCGGGTTACAGGCTGTATCCCATTGTGCATGTGTATATTGAATATTACCTCAATGGCGTGCTGCCGTATGAAATGGGGGACAGCGCGCCCCTTGAGGCATTGAAGGCTCAGGCGGTGGCTGCGCGTACGTACACGCTGAACAAGATGAACCTGCGCTCCTCCTCCTTATATGATGTGGTGGATACTACCAATGACCAGGTTTATTACGGTAATTCCGACAGCACTGCCAACTGTACCGCTGCCGTGACGGCCACCAAAGGCATTGTGCTTACCAACGATGGACAGCTGACCTCCTGCTATTACACGGCTTCCAACGGCGGACAGACGGAGAGCGCCACCAATGCCTGGGGCAGCTCCGGGTACAGCTATCTGACGGTGAAGGATGACCCCTTCGACCTGATGAACACGGCTTCCATTGTGCGTTCCGCCACCATCTATGCGGACTATGACGCCACGGGGCAAAAGGCGGGGCTGACCACACTCCTCAACAGCAAGGCCCAGGCGGCCCTCAGCGCCCAGGGAACCAGCGGGAGCATTACGCAAATCACCAGCGTAACCCCTCACACCCCCAAGTTCTCCAGTCCCAGCCGCCTGTATACCAAAGTGGATTTCGGCGTGCTTTGCCAAACGCCCGCCGGACAAGTTCCCTTGACCCTCACCTGCAATATTTTTACGGAATTGGAAACCGCCCTGGGCCTGAGCATCAATGGTTCCTCCAATGAGCTATGGAGCGTGAAAACCTCCGGCAGCAACTGGATTTTACAGGCGAGACGCTATGGTCATGGCGTGGGCATGAGCCAGCGCGGTGCCATGCAGATGGCCAGCATGGGCTATTTCTATGACCAGATCCTTGGATTTTATTATGTGGACTCCGTGCGGGTGCAGTATACCTTTACGCATACCATATTGTCCCCGGTGGAGAGCGGCGGCGACGATGTGCTGACCTCCACGGAGGAACCGGCAGAGATTACCGGTGGCAATGCCTACACCGCTACGGTGAAGCTCATCTCCAACGGGGACCGCCTGGCCATTCGCGCCAGCGCGGACGAGAATGGACAGATCCTGACTTCCCTGGCCAATGGCGCGCTGGTGAATGTCATCAGCCGCGGGGAAAACTGGACGCAGGTGAAGTATGGCGCCATCGTGGGCTATGTGCAAACCAGCGCGCTGACCTTCCAGGGCACACCGCCCACCGGCGCGGAGACGGCTACGACGTCCATTGTGGGGTACGCCACGGTGAGCGCATCCGGCACGCTGAATCTGCGGGAGAGCGCCAGCATGTCCGCCCGGGTGGTAACCACCATACCCAACGGCGCAGTGCTGCCGGTGTTTGAGCAGCTAACAGGCTGGGCCAAGGTGCAGTACGGCGCGCAGACTGGCTATGCCTCCACGGATTTCCTGATCTTCTCCACGAGCTATCCCGGCCAGGTGGCCGATCCTTCCGGGAACGCCGCAACCGTGACGCTGGCATCGGGGAACGGCTCGGTTAACCTGCGGACCAGCGCTTCCACTTCGGCGCAGGTGCTGGCGCAGCTGCCACACGGTACGGTGGTGACCGCCCTGCGCAATGACGGCGCGTGGTGCCGAGTGTACGTGAACGGAACGTATGGGTATATCATGTCTTCCTACCTGACCTTTGGCGGTTCCGCGGAGCCGCCGGTGGAAAACACTTCTCCCCTGGAGCCTGGCGAAGTGGAGGCAGTGGTGCAGTGCATTGACGCAACCTTGCCGCTGTTTGCCGCTGCCGATGCCTTCAGCGCTGTGCTGGCGTACATTCCCCGGGGAGAGAGCAGTGTGGTAACCCAACGGTCCACGCCTTTTTCCCAGGCGCGCTATGGTACGCTGACGGGCTATGTGGCCACGGTGTCTCTTTCTTTCCCCGGCGATGATCAGGAAGCAACCATCCAGGCCTACGCTCGGGTGACTACGGCTTCCGGCAGCCTGAACCTGCGTGCCCTGCCGCAGACGGGCAGCCGCATCCTGCGGACCATTCCGCGCAACAGCCTGGTGGGCGTGCTGGAAGAAGGCAGCGAATGGTGCCGTGTCATCTATGAATCCAGCATGGGCTATGTCATGCGCTCTTTCCTTACCTTTGAAAGCGACGTAAGCTCAGGGGATGGCGCGCTCTATGCGGTGGTGACTACCCCCTCGGGGACGCTGAACCTTCGGGCAGTGCCCTCCCGAAACGCGCAGGTACTCTGCACCATTGACCCCTATACGCGCTTGCCCGTGCTGGAAAAGGGAGCAAGCTGGAGCAAGGTCAACTATGGTGGCGTCATTGGCTATGTGATGAATGAATTCCTGGTGTTTGAAGCGGAATCATCCACCCCGGCGCCGGAGGTAACCGCCATGCCCCCCATGGGTACCGGCACGGATTTGACAACGCCGGCGCCCACGGCCATCCCCACCAATGTACCCCAGGCCACAGCCGTGCCCACCGCCGTTCCCGGCGGCAGCACGGCTACGGTCGTAACCGGCGGAGGCAGCCTGAACCTGCGGGAATATGGCAGCACCACTGCCCGGTTACTGACGCAGATTCCCGAACATTCTCAGGTGAATATACTGCAAGCAGGGAGCATTTGGACTCGAATTTCCTGGAATGGTTTTTCCGGCTATGTCATGACGAAATATCTTTCCCAGGGCAGCGTGCCTTCGGGTAGCGTGGCCACGGTGTATACCGTTTCCGGTAGCTTGAACCTGCGTCAAAGTGCCAGTACGGGGGCCAAGGTGCTGGTGCGCATTCCACGCCTGCAGCAGCTGACTGTGCTGGCATACGGGACGGTGTGGTGCGAGGTAAGCTGGAACGGGTGGACCGGATATGTACAGACCCAGTTCCTTCGCTTTAGCAGCGTGGCAACGCCTACGCCCGGCGTTACTGCAACCCCGGTGCCTGGCGGCGTTACGGCCTGGGTATGGACGCCTTCCGGAGCGCTAAACCTCCGGGAAAGCCCCTCCACCGCGTCGCGCGTACTGCGCAGCATACCGCGCCTGGCGGAGCTTACTGTGCTGCAGCAGGGGAGTGCGTGGTGCAGCGTAAGCTATCAGGGCACAACTGGGTACGTTATGGCTACCTACCTGACCTATACCAACCCGTTGACGCCCAGCGTAACCCCTGCCCCGGGCAGCGGCGGTGGGGACGCCTGGGTATGGACGCCCTCGGGCAGCCTGAACCTTCGGGAAAGCCCTTCCACGGATGGCCGCATTATGCGCACCATCCCCCGGCTGGCCCAGCTGCAGGTATTGCAGCAGGGAAGCGTATGGTGTCAGGTAACCTACCTGGGCATGACAGGCTATGTGCAGACGCAATTCCTGACCTTTGCGCAGCCGGAGACATCGCCTACGCCTGCTCCCACCGCCACGGTTGCTCCGGGAACGACTACCCCGGCCGCTTCCTATGCGGCGTGGGTGCTTACGCCCTCGGGCGGCCTGAACCTGCGGGAAAGCCCGTCCACCGATGCGCGCATTCTGCGCACGCTGCCGCGGCTCGGCCTGGTAACGGTGTATGAAAGCAGCGGCCAATGGTCCCGGGTCAGCTACCAGGATGTGATGGGCTATGTACAAACCCAGTTTTTGACCACGAACAATCCCAACCAGCCCACGGCAACGCCCGCGCCGGCGACCAGCGTGACAGCCTGGGTCTCCACGCCTTCGGGCGGCCTCAACCTGCGGGCCAGTGCCTCCACGCTGGCACAAATACTGCTGCTGATTCCCCAGCATGCGCAGGTAACGGCGCATGGGCAGAGCGGGGAATGGATACAAGTGGATTATCAGGGCCTGACAGGTTATGTGCAGGGGAAATACCTGACCTATACCAGCCCGGTACAGCCCACGTCGACCCCGGGCGCTGCCTCCACTGCCTGGGTGCTTACTCCTTCGGGGGAACTGAACCTACGGGAGGAGGCATCCACCAGTGCACGGGTGCTGCGCACCATTCCACGGCTGGCAGAGGTGACCCTGTACGCCTGGGGGAATACCTGGAGTCATGTGGCTTATCAGGGCGTGACGGGCTATGTGCAGTCCACCTATCTGACCTTAACGAATCCGGGAGCGGGCCCGGCGGCAACGGCAACTCCCACGGCCCAACAGGTGCGGAAAGCCTGGGTGCTCACGGCTGAAGGCGGACTGAACCTGCGGGATACACCGTCGGGGGACGCCAAAGTGCTGTCCGTGATCCCGCGGCTGGCCCAGGTGGAGGTGCATACTACTTCCGATGGCTGGAGCTTGGTTTACTACGATGGTGACGCGGGATTTGTCCAATCGGCCTATCTCACGTATACCCAGCCTACCCAGGAGCAAAGCGGAGTGCAGGCGGCGGAACTGGAACCCACGCCAACGGTGACGGAACAGCCCAACGTAACCGTGCCACCCACGATGCCGCCCATGGATGCCACCTTGCGAGAGGTAAGCAATGTCACCGCCGTGGTGGGGGATGCCACCATCGGCCTGTACCCAGCCTGTACGGCAGATATTGCGGAGCTGGCACTGTTGGCGGACGGTACGCCCTTAACGGTTTTGCAACAGGGTGACACCTGGTGCAAGGTCCGCTGGGAGGCCCAGCAGCTGGAAGGCTACTGCGAAACGCGCTACCTGCTATTGACGGAAGGAAGCACCACATGAACGATGACGAGCGTCTGGACGACCTGCAATTTGCCGGCCTGAAAATCCTGCAAAAGACAGCCGGGTTCCGCTTTGGCATGGATGCGGTGCTGCTAAGCGATTTTGTTCGGGCAGAGGCACAGGCCACGGTGGCGGATTTCGGCACCGGTACGGGTATTTTGCCACTGCTGATGTGGGGGCGCGGGAAAGGGCAGCGGTTTGAAGCCTTTGAAATCCAGCGGGAGATGGCAGACATGGCCCGGCGCAGTGTGGCCCTCAATGGACTAAGCGCGCGTATTCGGGTACATGAAGCATCCGTGGAGGAGGCGCCGTCCCTCCTGTCTTCAGGCAGTGTGGATGTGATCGTATGCAATCCGCCCTACGGTATGCCTGGGGCGACCCTGCACAATCCCGGCCTGTCCAAGGATTTGGCCCGGCACCAGGACCCACGGGGACTCAAACCATGGTTCACAGCCGCATACCGGCTGCTGCGGGGCAGGGGGCGCATGGCGCTGATCTATCCCGCGCCCATGATGCTTTCCCTGATGAACGACCTTTCCCGTGCCGCATTGAGTCCCAAGCGGTTTCGGCTGATTTACCCGCGGGTGGATAAACCTGCCAATCTGGTGCTGGTGGAGGCTGTGAAGGACGCAAGGCCGACCCTACAGCCGGAACCTCCGCTGATCGTCTACGAACAGGACGGCACCATGACGCCTGAACTACGAAAAATCTATCATCAGCAAGACTGAAAAATGGCCGGAGGGAAGGTATCCCTCCGGCCGGTTTTTTTAGGGATGTGAACAGAGCATCAGGTGTGTCCGCAGCTGCACCCGTGGTTATTGCAGCTATTGCAGCAGCTTCCGCTGCAGCGGCAGTTGTTGGGAGCAACCGTACCCTCATTGCACAGGGACATGGGCGGGAAGAGCGGCAGCGAGAAGAATTCGTCGCATACGTGCGACGCAACAGGCGTTCCTCACAGGGAAGAATCGGGACGGCGGGGATAGAGAATCAGGGTGAACTGATGGGCATCTTGCGTGATACCGGAGCCATTGGCGTGCCCCCGTGTCTCCTTGCGAAAGACAACCTTTTCCAGGCAAGTGCGGAGCAACAGGTTTTGCAACCCTGCCGAAGCGCCAGCAAAAAGCTCACCAATCCGGTAGCTTGAAGCGCTATCCTGCGAGAGAGCGGGGGAAGCAGTGATGGCAGATGCTTCCGCCAAGCGCTGGGATACCTGTTCACACCGGGCGTTGAGGGCCGAAAAACGCTGCCGATATTGTGCTACGGTGTAGACGTTCTGTTCCAGTAGCTCTTGCAGGCGTTCCATCTGCCCATGGATCAGCGCAAGCTCTTTTTCCAGCCGCTTCCATGTGGAATCACCGTGCTGCGGTGATAGGGGGGAGGCGGCGGATGCCGGAACGCGCCAGCGGGAAGATAGCCATGGAGACAGTATATCCAGCATAGCGCACAGCACGGGCGCACGGTAGGTTTTTACGTTGGGGCAGCCTGGCGTTGGGCAAAAGATGCTGGCTGCTTGCCGTCCATAGGCAGGCAACCCGTGCATCACTGCTCCGCATGCGCTGCAAACAAGGAGGCCGGAGAGCGGGTTGGTCAGGCTGTGCCGGTGCGGTGGAAGGTTGGAGCGGTGTAGCTTTGCCTGCGCGCAGGCGAAGTCTTCCTTAGAAATAATAGGTTCATGGCGCCCCGGGTACAGTTCATAGCTGGGGGAGGTGACCCGCCGCTTCATGGCTCCGGAGGCATCCAACACGTGGGCGATGCGGGTTTTCCCCCAGCGGAGCATGCCAATATACACCTCATTGCACAGCAACCGGTGTACGCGGCAGGCAGACCAGCCCTTTCCCTCTATGCCCACGGGTGCGGCGGTTTGGGTAAGATGCCGGGCAATTTCTGTTGGCCCCATGTTTTGATGAATATAAAGCCGGAATATCTCCTGGACGATTTCTGCCTCGGCAGGGTGAACGGCCAGGGTATAGCCTTTTTCTCCCTGGAGCTTTGCCTTTCTATAGCCATAGGCAGGGCGGCTGCCGATGTATTTTCCTTCCCGGACGGAATACATGCGTCCGGCCTGAATGCGGCGGTTGATGGCCTTGTATTCCCGGCGGGACATGAACAGGGAAAATTCAAAGTATTCCACGTCATAGTCATTTTCCGGGAAGTATGTTTTTGCGGGAGTAATGATGTGCGTTTGACTGACGGTGAACACCTCGGCCACACGCCCCTGATCCACCGGATCACCCCTGGAAAGGCGCTCCACTTCCATGCAATATACGCCTTCCCACCGGCCGGCAGATACGTCCGCCAGGAGGCGTTTCATTTCCGGCCGGGCACGGATGGTTTCGCCGGAAACGACTTCCGCATAGATTTCCCCGATGGTGTGCAGGTTTTTCCTGGCCAGGTTCATCAGCGTTTCCCGATGCCGTGCAAGGGTCTCGCCCTGGCCCAGCAGCTCCAGTTCCATATCCTGGCGGCTTTTTCGCAAATACATGGCATACATGCTTTTTCCCTCCATGGACGATTCTCCATAGAGCATATGTGTCCGGAGGAAAATACAGCCGCAGAGGCGTTGCGGTCTATGCGCCATAAACCCTGCATAGGATGCCGGGAAGAGAGGTGCATGCTGCATGAGCCCGGACCAACCCACGCGCGTGGAACGCGAGGACGGAGGCGTTGAGCTGCAATACCCCAACGGCGCTCGGGTTATCCTGATGCCAGGCTTTGCATGGGCGCAGGAAGCGGAAGGCGCCCTGGAGCAGATGCTGTTGCAAATTTTGCGGGAAAGATGGCAGGCGCCGCCGGAGGAATTGGCGCAGCGGCAAGCCGCTTTCCGGGAGACATATCAACAGGCAAAAGCACTGCTCATGCGCCCTGCCAGGCTGGATTACAGCGGAAAAACGGAAAATGAAAACCGCCACGGCGCTTCCTCTCCCTGAGAGAGAACGTCGCGGCGGAAAGCAAGGAACAAGCGCCATGGATGCGGTCGCTCAGGCCTTGGTCCCAGCTGAGCAAAGACGATGCAGTGTTTGCGTCAGCAGTGCAAAATCAATGGGTTTGGCGATATGGCCGTTCATGCCGGCCTTGGCGGTGCGGTCGATATCCTCGGCAAAGGCATTGGCCGTAACGGCAATAATCGGTACGCTGGCCGCGTCGGGTTTATCCAGGGCGCGAATGGCTTCCGCGGCTGCGCAGCCGTCCATCACCGGCATTTGCATATCCATTAGGATGGCGTGGATGGAGAAGGGCGCCGCCTGCTGGAACAAGACCACGGCCTCCTGACCGTTCTCAGCGGGAATGACCTCCGCGCCGTTCATGGTAAGCATTTCCGTGGCGATTTCCCGATTGAGGGCATTGTCCTCTGCCAGCAATATCCGGTATCCGGTGAGGTCCGTCAACGCTTCACTGGAGGACTCCTGATTGGGGGAATGGCCGGAGACCACCGTCTCCAAGGGCAATGTGATGATGAAGCGCGAACCCTGGCCCAGCTTGCTTTCAACAGAGATTTCACCGCTCATTTGCTGTACCAGGCTTTTCACAATATACATGCCCAATCCCGTACCGATGGTCCCCTTGCTGGAAAAATGCGTCTCACGGCTATAGGGATCAAACAGGTGCTCCAGAAATTCCGCTGACATACCAATGCCTGTATCCGTAATGATGAACTGGAACTTGCTGTGCTTCTGGAATTCAAACTGCTTGGCCTCCAGGGATATGCTGGCCCCGGGATTGCTGTATTTGAAGGCATTGGACAGAATGTTGTTTAACAGCTGGCCGATTTTAAACTCATCGCCGATTACTACTTCATCCTGAAACTGAATGGATACGGTATAGGTCTTGCGCTCCTTATCGGCCTGGGCACGGAAGAGATCGGCGGTTTTTTCCACAAAAGAGCGCAGATCGAAAGCATGGGCGTTCAGCTCGCTCTTTCCGGCTTCCAGACGGGAGAACTCCAGAATGTCATTGATTAGGGAAAGCAGTTGCTGACCGGCAAAGGAAATTTTATCCAGGTACCCCATCACTTTGGAGCTGCAATCCGAGGTCTTTTGGGCCAAGTCCGCATAGCCAAGAATGGCATTCAGCGGTGTACGCATGTCGTGGGACATGTTGCTGAAAAAGACCGACTTCGCCCTGGTGCTTTGCTTGGCAGTATCCAGCGCCTGCTGCAAAAGGAGCGTATGCTGCAACTGCTGGCGTTTTTCCGCGTCCACATTGCGGAAGCACCAAATAACCTCCTCCGGGGCGCGCTCCGCATCATAGATCGTGCGGATGTTTACCCACTGATAGACGCCGTCGAAGCTGCGCCGGAAATCGCCGCCATAGTCGTGAATATTTTCCGCAACGCGCTTGCGGATGCTTTCCTGGGAAAAACTTTGCTCAAAGGCTTCAAAGGTGCTTTCATCCACAAATTCCTGAACCACCTGGAGCAATGTTTCATAGTCGCCGCTGGTGCTGATGCGGCAGGCCACATCGGGAGAAGATTTAATGGATTCATAGCGCTCGGAATGGAAATTGATGCGGTAAATGGCATAATAGGAGTCGCTGAGAATCTGAATGGTGCTGTCTGCCTTTTGAAGCCGCTTATGGTTGTGCAGATCCCGCAAAAGCATGTAGGTCAGCGCCAGCAGCAAAAGGCCGCCCGAACAGATGAGCAGGATATAGGCAATATTTCGTTTACCATATAGGATTTGTTCCATGGGGATGGTGACAATGATGGACCAACCGTTGCTCATCTCATAGGCGTATGCACCGCGGCTTACGCCATCCGGATCTTGAAAAGAAGCGTCATAGGCCACCAGACGGCCGCTTTGCATGCCTTCCATGAGCTGGTCGCCAAACTGTTGCAAGGTTTGCCTGTCCACATCCCAATGGGTTATTGCGTAAACCAAGGTTCCCTGGGAGTCAAACAGATAGCACGAGTAGGATTCAGGCAAAGAACTGGCGCTGATGTGCAGTGCCGGGTTGTCCAGGTAAACATCCATGGCAAACACGTCGCCGTCCTTTTGAAGCGCCTTGGAAACGGTGATGACCGGCTCGCCGGTGATACTGTCGGTATATACGTCGGAGAAAACGACCTCCCCGGCAGAAGCCAGTGCGTCCGTGTACCAGGCACGCTGGGAGAAATTGAAACTGCCACCCCCTTCCCAGGGATTGGCCGCGATAATCTTTCCGTCAATCACAGCGTAGGAATCTACGCTACCGGGGCCAAAGGTATCGGTAACCTTATCAAAGTATTTTATCAGCCACTCTTGAATTGTCTCAGGGGAAGAATTGGTGAATTGCAGCACATCCACATAGAGCGCGCCCATTTCCAGCGCGCTGCGAAAGGAGTTGATCTGCGATTCTTCTTCCAATGCATAGCTTTTTACCAGTGCCATGCCCAGCTGCTGCGTATTCTGCAAAAGCTTGATGCGCACAAGATGAATGGTAAAACCCATTAAAGCCGAGATAAACAGCAACAGCGTAATGCTCAAAACGAGATGCAGGGATACGCCGGTATTTCTTTTTTTCAAATCTATGCTCCTTTCCTCGGAGGAAAACATGTTTACCGCCACGCCGACAGTGCATCCAGCACTTGCCCATAGGCATGTTGCAGCGGTAACATTTGCTCCCGCGCAGCAGAAAGATCCCTGCGGCGCAGGCTTTCCACCACCGTGGAGGTAGCGGCAAACAAAGCATCCAGGGAAAGATTGCCGGCCACGCCCTTCAAGGTATGCGCGGCGGTGAAAGCGGCTTCCATGTCCCCTTGCTCCATGGCTTGGCATAAAAGCGCGTAGTTGGGATCATCGGGGAAACGGCGCAGATATTTTTCCATCAATGCCGAGTTGCGGAGAAAGCGTTCCAGAGCGGTATCCACATTGATACCTGCTGCAAGCAGGTGCTGCCGTACGTTTGCGTCCATGTTCAACATCCCTTCTTTGCCTTGCACACAAGGTACAAAGCGTTAAGCTTGCGCAATATAAAGCTGACGGATTTCCGGTTCCACGCGGAAGAAACAATCCAACAGTTTGGGATTAAAGGCGCCGCACTGTCCCTCGCGGATCATGGCAAGCGCCTCATCAACGCCTAAGGCGTTTTTATAGCAGCGCTTGCTGACCAGAGCGTCATAGACATCGGCCAGGGAGACAATTTGCGCCCAGCTGCTGATTTGATCCCCCACCAGGCCTTCCGGGTAACCACGGCCATCCCAGCGCTCATGATGATGCAGAGCGATGTCATAGGCATAGGGGTAGGTGGGATTATCGCGCATTTGCGGAATCCTGGATAGCAGCTCTGCCCCTTTGTTAGTGTGCGTCTTCATAATTTCATACTCTTCGGGGGTCAAGCGCCCGGGTTTATTCAAAATAGCGTCGGGAATGGATATTTTGCCAACGTCGTGCATGATGGACGCCATGGCGATCAAAGTGATCTCTTCCTGCGACAGTCCTTTTCCCATGTCAGTGTGCTTCAGCAAATATTCGGTAATGTGGTGGATTCGGCGGACATGCTCCCCCGATTCATCGCTGCGGAACTCGATGGTGGTAGAAAGCGCTTCTACCATGCCAAAGCTCATTTTCGCCAGCTGCTGAGCCTGGTGCAGCAGACGATTCTGCTGGAGATGGACCGTTCGTCCCAGCTTTCTTCGCGCGGAAAAAAGCTCCACAATGGAATCCACCCGCCGCTGTACAATATAGGGAACCACCGGCTTGGAAATAACATCCATCACGCCCAGGGCGTAGGCTTCCTGCATGACGGCCTCGCTGGATTCAGCGGTAATTAAAAAGACGGGAATTTTACCGATCAATCCTTCGTCCTTCATGGCATGAAGAACCTGGAGCCCATTCATTTCAGGCATCACCACATCCAGCAATACAGCGCTCAGGGTATCCTGCTCGGACAGAATCAGCGCCAGTCCTTCCCGGCCATTTTCAGCCTCCTGAATTTCATAACTCTGCTGAAAGATATTTGCAAGCAGTGCGCGGTTCAACTCGGAATCATCAACAATCAATAAGCGAGAACGCTCTTCCTCCAGTGCATCCAGAGCAGAATTATCTTGCATAGCTAGTTCCCTCCACATTCCCCATGCCACAGCGATGGCGGAAGGAGGGCACCAGGGCCGCGACAACAACGGGGAATCGATGATCGGCGTATAGAGCACAAAGAGCTGCGCAACATTACACTTTATTATACAAGGATTTATAGGAAAAGACAATGAGAATTTCCTTGTGCTGCGTAGTCTGGAAGGCGTCGCACACGTTCTCCGCAAACTCTTCGCAGGGCGGGATGGGGCAGAAACCGTAGCTGGGAATCAGAATTTCCACGTTTGCCAGTACCTTGAGAATGATGGTAACGCACACGGTCATCTTGAAGCGGTTGTCGCCCAGATATTGACCGGATACGCAGATGGCGCTGACCATGCTCTCCAGGGTATAGGGCACGATGGACTCGTCGGGGATGGAAAGCAGCACGTCCCGGTCCACGGAGACCACGCCTTTGCCGATGTACTCCACGCAGCGGCTATCAACAAACAGAATGTCGATGGGTACGTCAATGGTGGCGCGGACACGGGCAAAGCAGGGACGGTCGCAGAGCCGGTCTACGGACAGGTTACGAATGACGCCTTCCGTGGTTGTGGAACGGCAGCTTTCAAAGGTGATGGGGGGAACGGGTGCTGAGGTGGGGGTAGTAGTTTCCGTCGCATCGGAGCAGCAGCTATTGCAGCAGTTGTTTACCACCTGGGCATAGCTGGTAATGGTAACAATCTTGTCATCCAGCTGCTCCTGCTGCAGGCAGCTGTCATACACGCGCTTGACCTGCACGCAGACTTTTTCCTGCAGGCCATCCAGTGCGTTGCCCGTAATGGTGGCAGCAGGAAGGGTTTGCGTTTTTGTAGGAGTAAAGAGCGAATCACATCAAGCATTTTATAAATGCCTTGAAATATAAGGCATTACAGGAGATATGTATTTCATGGTTGTGGAATATTGGCAACTTTTTGGCAACCTGCGGAGCGGAGCACGCCGGAGAGGGAGACGGCGGCGCGCTTGGTTTGCTCGTTTTGCAGGTGGGTATAGATGTTGATGGTGGTGGAGTAGTCACGGTGGCCCACGATGCGCATGGTGACCTCGGCGGGGATGCCGGCGGTGACGCAGCAGGTGATGTAGTTATGGCGGAAAGAATGGGGGGTGATGTCGGCATCGTAGTCATAGGAGATATTGGGGGCTTTGCAGGGTTTGCCTGCTTCCAGGGCGGCGGCGCGGCGGGCTTCATAGCGGGGGCTGAGGTGCAGGAAACCGGCGGTGTGCATCAGGTGCGCCCATCGGGTACGGAATTTATTGGAGGTGAGGGGAGCGCCCTGGTCGGAGATGAGCAGGGTTTGCGGCAGTCCGCGCAGGGGGAGCAGGATCTCCGCCAGGTCGTCGGGGACGGGTACCCAGCGGTCGCCGGTGGAGGTTTTGGTGGGGCCCAGGGTGGAGACGCTGCTTTTGCCGGTATTGAAATCCACAGAACGCTGGATGTGCACCATGCGGGTGTGCCAGTCGAAATCGCCCCATTGCAGGCCCAGCATTTCCCCACGGCGGCAGCCCAGGTAATAGAGCAGGTAGATCATCAGGCCGTCCGGGGAGGAAGCGGCGGTGCGAAGAAGGCGCTCCTCCTCCTCGGGGGTGAAGGCGGTTTTGGCCTGGGCGGTGGAGGACTGGGGGAGCATCAGCGCGGCGGAGATGTCCACGTCCAGCAGGTTTTCCGTGAGGGCATAGCGCACGGCATGCACCAGCACGGAGCGGGTGAGGGAACCGATAATGCTGGACATACCTGCGCAGGCGTCCAGGCAGCGCTGGAGATCGGCCCGGCGCACGGCCCGGAGCAGCTGCTGGGGCGGGAAATAGGGCAGAACGTGGGCATTGATGATATTTCGGTAGTTTTGCAGGGTGCTGCGGGAGCGGATGCGCGGGCGCTTGATGACCTCGAACCATTCCACCACCAGGGCCTGGAAGGTAATGTCGCGGGGTTTGAGGCCGTCCCGGTAGTGAGTGAGGACATACTGCTTTTTTTCGTTCAGCTCCCGAAGGGTACGGGCGCTGACATATACGGGCTTTTCACCGGGGGCGGGCGTTACCTTGGCGCGGTAGCGGCCGTCTTTTTGTTTCTTGGGCATGGGGGGACCTCCATATGCTAAAGGTGGTTACAAGGAAAGAAAATGCATAAAACTCACCTTGTATGCTGTTGATGTACAAGAAGGATGAGAAGGCACCTAGGATGAGGAGGGGAGGGCAGAAGGAATGAACGGCTGTGCAACGCGGAGAAGAGCGGCAAGAAACTGGGTAGGCTGATGAAGCCAGAACTCCGTATCGCACACTAGAATTAGACACTTACGGGCACGGCTGACGGCGGTATTGATGCTTTGCTGTGCATGAGCCTTTGGAATGCTGCTATCCATCATAAAATGATATTGGGCGCCATCTACAACACTGAGCAGGACGGTATCCCATTCACGTCCTTGGGAACGATGAATGGTATATACTTCGTCGCGGTGATTTGTATGTTTCAATACGTTGCGCAAAGTTTTAACTTGATTGCGATAAGGAGTAAGAATACCGGCATGCTCGTTTGGATGAGACTGGCACCACTGCATGATAGCGTTTGCTTCGGGAAGGCTGGCTCTGTTGAGAGAATTGGAATGGACGCTGATCGTATAGATTTCGGTTTCATGGGAGGCTTTGCTGGAAAGTGCGAAGTGATAAACAAACGTATCCAGCGCTTGGGCAAGGCTGATGCCGTAGCGGTAAGTGTATTTGAGAGCAGATACTTGGACGGTGGAGAATACGGGAGGAGTATCCATAAAATAATTTTGGAAAAAGGTTGCACTGTCCTGTACAAACAAGCTTTCCAGATAAAGAATGGATTGTGCGAACGGAATGTAAGCATAGGTAGTTTTGTCCTGAAAATGGATGGATAGTTCATAAACCGGTGGAAGCTGCATATGGTCGCCCAGGAGTGTAACCGGCGCATTCCAGGCGAGAAGCGTTGCTCCACGCGCAAGGGAGCAATAGCCAGCTTCATCCAAGAATACATGACAGATTTGTTCATCCGGCTGAACGGATTGAAGCAAGGTATCAATGGTCGCGGCACGGACAAGAACCTGTTGACTGTTTTGGTCGTCAAAATTATAGGATGAAAGGCGCTTATATTCGGCTCTGATCCGTTCCAGTTGGCTGGTAACATATTGCAGCTCTGCCTGGAGGGCTTGAAAAGAGGGAACGTCAGGGCCTAAAGCATGCATGATTTCCTGTTGAACGGAAGCCACATAGTTAGAGAAAGATGTGTACATTTCCAAAGCAGTAAGACCGGATAGAGGAAGGGAATAGGTTTCAGAGATGTAATGTAGAAAGGCTTGGAGATTCGCAGCGCACACTTCATAGGCGACATGCAAGAAGCGTTGCTGTAAGAAAGCGTTGTCCTGCAAGGATGAGAGCATGGGGAGATGTGCAAAGAGTGCAGAACGGTTGCGAACAAGCGTTTGAAGTTTTTCTGATGGATGGAAAAAAGCAGGAAAAGAGCGGCGGCGGGTAACATGACGAAAGGGACGGCGAAAAGTCCGTTTAGCTTGGTGAAATGCATGCATGTACCAGTGAATTTGAAAGGATATGCTTTGCAGCTGTTCACATGTATGATCGTATGCAGAAGAGATTTGAGAAAGCTGAAATTGCTGCAAGGACAATATGAGTTCAGCTTGAAACGTATGTTTGAATAGCTGTTCTAACTTTGATAGATCATCCTGGAGAGCATGCAGACGTGCATAATGACGCTGCTGTATAAGTAGGTTTTCCTGGGCGTTTTTGAGCTGTATGCCTTTTTCGCGAAGCCTGTCAAGAATACCAATTTGACAAACCTGTGGCCAGTCCCTTGCAAAAGACTGCGTGGGAGTACCTAAGCGCTTGACACAGTCGATATTGATCCCGGAAGCCGTAAGCACTTCAAGAACACCGCGGAGCATTTGATCAACGGCGTTATTCGTTGGAGCTGTGAGCAGGATAGGGAGGCCATTTGCAATATAGGACAATACGCAGGTAGCAAGTACGGCTTTGGTTTTCCCAGTCCCTGGAGCTCCCCATATATAAGAAATCGGGGAGGACAAAGCGGTGTGAACAGCTTGCCGTTGATCTTCGGAAAGCTGGATGGAGGACGCGGCGACGGGGGGAAAATTGGAACCCGAAGGCGGGAAAGAAAGAAGAGAGCCATTTTGTTCATACCATGCCTGGAGCCGTTCCAAGAGAAAATATAGATCCGACACCAAACGAATGGCCTTCACATCGGTGGTTAGGAGAAGGGTTGCGATGTGAGCGGATGCCGATAAAACGAGAGCATGCAAATAATCATCGTAAAGAACAAAGCGATAATCTGGTGGGATTTCTTCGCCATGGATTTCTATTTTCAAACTTTCTGGATGCGTAACGGTTTCACGAATGTACAGATAGAGCAGGTCGTTTTTTTTCTGTATGTTCTCAATGGACCGGACAATGCGTCCTTTTTGCCGGTTGCGTAGATCGTTTAGGTAACGGCAGGTTGCAGCCACAAAAAAATGATGTATATCGCGCATGGGGATTTCCTGCTTTCCGTGTGCGATTAGAAGCAAATTCTACTTCTTTTATTCGATTATATCCGCGTGGAGATGCTTTTGTCAAGTTGCAGGGGCTGGTAGCGGCATTGTTTACGACATTCTTAAATGCTTCTACAAGAATTATTTACGAATCCAAAGGAACTGTTATTGACACAAAAAACAAGCGTTCGTATAATGAATGCAAGTCCCCGGGGCAAAAGAGAAAAGGGGCAATTCTGATGGACTACAAAAGAAGAATCCTGGAAATGCTGGAGAAAATCACTGAGCCATGTATTCTTGAGAAAATCTATTGGTACGTGCAACGTCTATTGTTACGGAAATAAGCAAAAAGGCTGGCATCATCTGCCGGCCTCTTTTTGTGTGTCTTCTACGACCTTTTTCATGAATTTGTACATGACTTCCCATTCTTGATCTGACAAGCTGGCCAGCTCCATGAAAACGGCCTTTACAAAAGGATTGTCTCCGGTTAAGTGCTGCTCGATCTTATCCAGTGCGGCAACATCTTTGGGCGCGAACATCGGTTCTTCACCGTGAAGTAGGTAATCCAGATTGACGCCAAATTCACGGCAGATGAGCTTAATTGTTCTTTCTGCCGGATTGTTTTGTGCGCTTTCGAGCCTTGAAAGTGCGCCGCGTGAAATTCCTATACGTGTTGCAAATTCTTCTTGTGTTAAGGATAAACATTCCCGAACAGATTTGATGCGATTTCCAATCACAACTACAGCCTCCTTTCGTGTGACATTGTACTATGTTTTCGCGCTTTAGTCAACAAAAACACTTGACAAAGTTAACTAAGGAACATATAATGATGCTGTAATCAACAAAAACATTAAGGTAGACAACCGAACGATCGAAGGGAGGTGCCTACATGGCACGCAAAAAGACCCCGGCGGTCAAGGCCACCTACGACCTGGTCATGAGCGCCCCTACCGTGGACGCGCAGAACCAGCTGGCGTTGCTGCTGCTGACCTATTACCGCGGGATTGATACCGGACGGAAGATGGAGCAGGCCAAGGCCGAAGGCAAGCAAACGGCGTAAAGCCGCGGCGATAGGGAGGCAAACGGCGAGGACGGTGGAAGATGCGGAAGGAAAGGACGGTCAGTCATGAATAATCGACCAGAAATAGACCGCTATGTCCTGACAGAGATGGACGAAGAAGGCAATGTATGGTGTGAGTACAGCGGAAAGAATAATTTCAGCTTTCACACAATGACCGACCTGCTGGTCAGTTTTCGGGTATTCAGAATAGCCATGCACGTACTGGCGTTCATGTTCGGTCAGGTCGTATACAAACTGCTTTCTCAACTATTTTAGGGAACGGGGAAATCATTCATGCAAGAGCGACTGAAAGAAAGTCACTATGTCTTGAAAGTGTTCGACGCACAGGGCCGCCAGCGGGCTGAATACAGCTGTAAAGATGATTTGAAGCCACGTACTGCGGCGATTCTTTTTCTCCATTTTCGTGTGGTCAAGGCTGTTCTGTTGATTCTGGCGGTTCTGTTCGCGCTGGTATTCAGCGAAGTCTTTTCGCATCCGCTCTAAGGCATCCGCGGATTGCTGCTGCACCTGAATCAACTGCTGGCGGAAGGATTCCACCTGTGCCTGAAGCGCTTCTTCTCGGGCGTGCTGTTCATCCTGCATGATGAGCGTGCGGCGTGCGGCCTGGCCGGCGGGGGTAAGCATGTAAGCGCCCTGAGCGTTTGCCTGCTGAATATAATTCAGCTCAAAGGCGAGCGCTTCAAAGGCGCGGACATCCTCGGAAGGAATGGAAGGGGTAAAACGGTTTCGCGCGTCGCACTGGGATAGGAGACGGCGAAACAGGTTTTCTTCGGCAGCGGTCATGGGGGAACCTCCCTTGCGGATGATATGACAACATTGTACAGAAACAGAAAGCGAACAGAAAAGAGAACGGAAGCCAAGCGAAGGGAGGGACGGGCATGGGACTGAACCGGGAAGAGCTGCGGAAAGCGGTTCGGGAAGAGATCGAGCAGGTTATGCGGACGGGAAAAGGCGCGGAAGAGTGCGCGCACTATGTGAAAAGCGTAGCGCGATGCATCACGCGGGCAAGTGATGAGACGCTGCAACGGGCGACGGAGACGCTGATGGGACGGCCGGTCCTGCAAAGGGAATCTGCACTCATTTGGATGGAAGATGTTGCGGGGTACCTGCTGGCGCTGGCGGACATCATTCAGGAAAGGCAAAAGGAAAGGACGGTCATCCATGAAGCAACTGAAAGATAGTTTCCAGGAGAGCCTGGTCAAAATCGAGGTAAGCGCCCAGGACCACGGCAATGACGGTAAAAAAGATGCTGACAGAAAACTGTATCCAACCCTGTCGGAGATCTTTACGCCGAGTTTCTGCATGCGACTGCTCTTGCAGTGCATGATAGGCCTGCTGCTGGGCCTTATACTCGGCGAGTTCCTGAGAAGCCCGCTCTAAGGCATCCGCGGATTGCCGCTGCACCTGAATCAACTGCTGACGGAAGGATTCCACCTGAGCCTGAAGCGCTTCTTCTCGGGCGCGCTGCTCATCCTGCATGATGAGCGTGCGGCGTGCGGCCAGGCCGGCGGGGGTAAGCATGTAAGCGCCCTGAGCGTTTGCCTGCTGAATATAATTCAGCTCAAAGGCGAGCGCTTCAAAGGCGCGGACATCCTCGGAAGGAATGGAAGGGGTAAAACGGTTTCGCGCGTCGCACTGGGATAGGAGACGGCGAAACAGGTTTTCTTCGGCAGCGGTCATGGGGGAACCTCCCTTGCGGATGATATGACAACATTGTACAGAAACAGAAAGCGAACAGAAAAGAGAACGGAAGCCAAGCGAAGGGAGGGACGGGCATGGGACTGAACCGGGAAGAGCTGCGGAAAAGCGCCAGGGAATGGGTTAAGGAGAGCATGCGGACGGGCAAGGACGCGGAGGGATTAGCTCGCTCCATGCAAAGCATTGTGCACAGAATCTCGTGGGTCAGGGACGATCAACTGCATCAGGGCGTGGAGACGATCATGGGCACGAAACTGAGCAGGGAACAGACGTTCTTCTGGATGGAGGAAATAGCGGGGTACCTGCTGGCGCTGGCGGAAATCATTCAGGATAGGCAAAAGGACAGGGGAAAAATTGCTGGCGCTGATGGTCAGCCGACCACTGGTTGACGCGAGCTATACAGGCATAGCAATTAGAATTCTCACAGGAAAAGTCACAGCCGTTGCAGAGACCATAATAGATGGCGCCATCGGGAGCCATAGCCACGTCAAGCTCCATCCGGTAGGACTTGCCAAAGTCGCGGAGGCAGGCGACACGGAAGCGGATGCGAGAATTGGGGTACATGAAAACACGCTCCTTTCAAAGACCATTGTTCAAGCGCGAGGAGCGAACGGAAAAGAGAACGGCAGCCAAGCAAACGGCGTAAGCGTGCTGCATAAGGTAGCACAAAGGAGGGAGAGCCATGAAGGAAAGAACCATCAGCGCGACCATCACGCTGCCGGCGGAGCAGCTGGCGGAGCTATTGGCGTCCCGGGTGGTGGATCGGCATGCGGCCATGGTGGAGAAGCACGGGGAGGCATGCACCAAGAGCCAGGCGGCGCGGATTATCAGCTGCAGCCCCACCACCATCACGGCCATGCTGGAGGATGGGCGGCTGAAAAGCGCCTGCGAGGGCACGCGGGTGGATGTGCGGTCCCTGGCGGACTACATCGAGAACCGGGGAGAAATGGATCACGCGGCCAGGATGCGCCGGAAGGGATACAAGCACTACGTATAGGAGGCAACCATGGAAAGCGGATATATCCGCCACCGGCGGGGCGCGAAATACAAAAGGCCGCTGCTGCGGGACCCCTGGGCGGTACGGGGCCGGGACGTGCTGGTGATGTCGCTGCTGTGGGGGCTGGCCATGGGCGGCATGACGGCGGCAGCGCTGGGGGTGATATGACATGTGGCTGCGGGACGGGAACGTCTGGCACTGGGATACGGTGCCGGAGCTGGAGGTGCGGCCCTGCTTGATGGAGGGCGGGACTGCCTGGTGGGTATGCTGGTTTAATGGCGCGGCCTGCATGGCGGTGGATGCGTCAAAGTCGTCGAAAGCGGTAAAGCAGTCCGCGTATGAGTATTTTTCACGGAGGATTGACCTGTGATGGAGATACAGAAGCAGGGCCGGTATTGCCGGTACCACGAAGCGCCCCAGCGGCGCCCGGGGCGGCGCGGGTTTGGTGCGTGGCTGAAAAGCCTGGCAAGCAGCTTGCGGCCCCGGGAGCGGGAAGGGCGCAAGCGTATCCTGCCGGGGCAGGACAACAGGAACCTGGGCGCGTGTTGGCACGAGGCCAAGCGCCCATGAGGTGAGCACATGCGAAGCACGGACATTCACATCGAATGGAACGACAGCCGGGACAGGACGGAAAACATGTATCTCCCGTCCCAGGTGCCGGTGGAGGAAATGAGCCTGAGTGAGGCGCGGCGGGGGCTGTGTGCCCGGGCCATGGGGAGCACGGCGGCCTGCCGGAGCGGCTGCGGGGCCGGATGCCGCTTTGGGCGGCGGGTCATGGAACTGGAGGACGCGGGAGCAACCGGGGAGGCAGCGACGCAGGAACAGCAGGAGACGCGGGAACAACAGGAACCACGGGAACAGCGGAAAGAGCCGCCGGGGGCGAAGAAACCGTCGAAGCGGGCGGAACCGCCAACCAGGCAGCAGGCCGCGCCTGTAAAGACGGCAAGGCGGGAACGGCCACGGGAAGAGAAGTGGCGCTATCAGGCGGGGCTGGCGATCCGCCGGCAAGGGCGGGTGGACATGGCCCGGAGCCTGATGGCTGCCGGGATGGAGATGGACAAGGCCATCCGGGCGGCGGGGTATGCATCCAGGAACGCCTATCACCGGGCGGCGAAAAAAACGGACGAGGAGCGGGAACAGCAATGAAGCACATTTTGCGGGCGCTGGATCAGGCGCTGGAAACGGCGGAGGTTGAAAGGAAATACCTGCGGGACGAGCTGGAAGCGGAGCGGGTGGAAAAGCAGCGCCTGGCGGCGGAGATGGAGCAGCTGCGGGGTCAGGAGGAGGAACCCAGGGCGGAGCTGGACAAGCTGCTGGAAACCTTCCGGGAGCGGGAGAGGACCTGGGCCGGGGAGCGGGAGGACATGGACGGGAAGCTGCGGGAGATGCGCAGGGCAAAGGAGCGCATGCAGAGCACGGTGGACAGCCTGGAGAGTGAAAACGCGAAGCTGCGGGAGGCGATGGAAAAATGGAAGAAATCACGCTGATCGGGAACCTGGGCAGTGACCCGGACGTGCGCTACACCAACGGCGGGGAAAAGGTGGTGAGCTTTTCCCTGGCGGTACAGGCGGGGAAAAAAGCCCAGGGGGAAGCTCTGGCGCACTGGTACACCTGCGACGCCTGGGAGCGGCTGGCGGACATCTGCGAGCAGTACCTGCGCAAGGGGAGCAAGGTGCTTGTGCGGGGGCTGCCCCGGGCGGAGGCCTATCAGAGCAAGCGGGACGGGAAACCTCGGGCGGCCCTGAAAGTGACGGTGCACAAGCTGGAGATGCTGGGAGGCAGACAGGAGGAACAGGCCCATGGAGCGGGAAGGGCAGACGGAGCGGGAAGCCCGGAGGGAGCCGGGAACAGCGGATACACCCAGGTGGAGACGGACGAGCTACCTTTTTGACGGCGGCGGCAAGGATGTGCCGCCATGCAAGCCTGGATGCCCGGACAGGAGCGCGGAGTGCCACGGGAGCTGTGAAGCCTATCAGGCATGGAGCCGCGCCAGGCGGGAAAAGCAGGACGCCAGGTTTGCGGATCGGGACAGACACGGGGAAGTAACGGCGTACATCCGGGACAACTGGGCCAAGAGAAGCAAAAGGAGGGCGAAGCATGTCACAGAGTAACGCTTCGTCGAAGGTGCGGTGCCCCTTCTATTTTTTTCACCGGCTGCGGGAGCGGGAGATCCACTGCGAGGGGCATATGGCGGGATGTAAGCTGGTTAGCCAGTTTGGGCGGCTGGCGGACATGAAGGAACAGATGGAAAGCGTATGCCAGAAAAACTATGAAGCGTGCGCCATTTACCGCATGGTGATGGCGGAGAAATACGGAGGGGACGAAGCATGCAGGGCATGACCAGGCGGCGGGCGCTGGAGCACTGCCTGACGCTATTGGAGGCGCAGGCGCGGTGCTTTTCCACAAATTTCAGCCTGCTATGCGCCCGGGAGGGCTACGAACAGGCCCAGGGCGAGACGGTGGAGGCCATGGAGAGGGTACGGGAAATGATGCGCGAGGAACGGGAGCGGGAGGAAGCAGCGGCCCGGGAGCTGGCGGAAAAGAGGAAGGAAGCATGAACAAAAAGCAATCCCTTCGTGCGCTGCGGCGTCAGGCGGAGCGGGAGAAGAAAGCGGAGAAGCTGCGGCAGGCGGCGGCGATCCTGACGCCCAGGGACCTGGAAGAAAGGAAGCGGCTGCTGGGAAAGGCCATGGCGGAATGTGAGGAAAAGGCGCGGAATCAGGCGATTGAATACTGCTTCCGGTGCATTTACGCGGCGGTGCTGCTGGCGGCGCAGGAGGTATATGGTTTTGGACACAAAAGGGCCTGGCGGCTGCTGAAACGGGTGGACGAGATTGTCTGCACGGCCCTGAGCAGCGAGGAAGTCATCCGGGAAGTATGGGAGCGGATGGGGCTGGAGATCAACTTCCGGGAAGGAATCGACCGCATCCGGGAGGTGGAGAAGGCATGACCTACCATGAATTTCTGGAAAGCAAAATGGTAATAGCGCCGGAGAGTGGCGTGGAGATTGACCCGGGCGAAGTGAACCCGGCGCTGAAGCCGCACCAGCGGGACGCGGTGGTACGTGCTAGGGACACAAATGTCCCTAGCAGCTTTGACGCCGACAATCATGTCGGGCGTAACGGCGCGCCGATCCTGTCGCCGGAGGAAGTGGAGATACTTTAACCGGATCACTCTTTCCCTCTGTATGAGCCGCAAAAGAGAAGGGAAACGTATCTTAAAAGGGAGGACGACAAATGACGCGGGAAAAAGCAATTTTGGAACTTGAAACAATGATTGCGTGGTATGCATTTGATGCAGATGAGGCGCGTGCGCTTGGTATGGCAGTCTCCGCCCTCCGCCATCAGGAATGGGAAGAACGATTGTGGCACGATGCCAAGTCAGACCCACAAAGATAAATATAGTTAGAGTTTTTCGCATGAAAAATGCAAGTTTGAGGGCTGGAATGCCTTTGCACAGGGAGGAGGATGGAGCATGGAGATACAGGAAGCCCGGAGGCGGGCACGCAGGGAGTTGGAGGTGACCCGGGGCAACCTGGCGCGGGCGGAGCGGAGAAAAGCGCCGGAAAGGGACCTGGAGGCGCTGCGGAGCAAGGTGGACTTCTGGGAGACGGTATGCGCGGAGATCGGCGCAGGGTCAGACGTGGAGGAGTAAAAGACTTGAAGGACAGGGAGCTGCTGGAAAGGCTGCGGAAGGTGGAAAGCATCCCGGTGAAGGTGTACGACCAGGACGGGGAGACCATCTGCTTTGAGGTGCAGGTGGGGCTTGCCGGGGTGATGGTCCCCGGGAAGGGAAGCGAGGAAAGACACAGCTTGGAGGACAGGGAGGAAAGTGCATGGAAAAGCGGCTGACAACGGCACGCCAGTGGTGCGAAGCGAAAAACGACCTGGAAAACGAATTCGGTTACAGCCATATCTGGTGCAGGCTGAATGCCATTGAGAACATCCTGGGCGAGGAATACGACCTTGAGCAGCTGCGGCAGCTGGTGCAGACCACGCAGACAGGAAGGTGCAAAAGGTGCAGGCACAGCAGGCAGCCGTCAAGACAAACACAGCTATACGGGGCTCCCGGAACGTTGACCTGCCGATATGGGCCGTGCAACCGCAGAAACGTCAACGAAAATGATTTTTGCAGCTATTTTGCGCAAAAGGAGGAAAGTGCGCCATGACCAGGGCAATGCAAGGCCCCTGCGAGGAGATCGAGCAGACCTGCCTTTTTCGGTGGGCGGCCCTGGAGAGCGGGGCGCACCCGGAGCTGGCGCTGCTCCATGCCATCCCCAACGGCGGGAAGCGGAGCAAGAGCGAGGCGGCCCGGATGAAGGCGGCGGGGGTGAAGCCGGGGGTGCCGGACATGTTCCTGCCGGTGGCCCGGGAGGGGTGTCACGGGCTGTACATTGAGCTGAAGCGCCGGGACGGCGGGCGGGTTTCCACCGAGCAAACAGCCTGGATGGATGCCCTGGCCCGGCAGGGATACAAAACGGCCCTGTGCCACGGCTGGGATGCGGCGCGGGAGGAAATACAAAGGTATCTGGGAGGGAAATGGGCATGCGGTTGAGCAAGATCGGGAAAGTGGTGAAGGAGGCGCGGCAGTGCATTCTCTGCAATACCCGGGAGCGGACGGGCCAGGAGGCGAACCTGATTCAGCAGTGGATCGGCGCGGGAGAGGCTATGTATCCGGTGGATGAAAACGTGCGGCTCACGGAGCAGGGCGCGGCGGCGCTCATGGAGATGGAAGGCAAGGACGCGGAGGCGGTGGTCTGGCGCAGCGTGGGCGACGGGAGCGAGCTGGCGGAGATGCTGAAGGGAATTCCCGCGAGGATTGACAGCGCGGCGCTGGCATGGAAGGTCTGACTGAAGATGGAGATCCAGAGCGGCACGGTGCGGGTGACGGAGCTGGAGGACGGCTCCATGGCCTATGTATGGGAGCAGCTGCTGGAACCGTGCAAGCGCAAGGGAAAGCTGCTGCGCATGACCCGGGTGGACGGGAAGCAGGGAGTCTACGCGGTGTACGCCGAGGATGACCTGGCGGGCGTGGTCAGCGGCATCAGCCAGGAGGAGCGGGAGGAAATGCTGCGGACGCTGCGGGAAATCTGCTGAGTATCTACATATAATAGAGACCTTTTTTGCGGCGGCGGGGAGGCCGCAAAAAAGGCTTGTATGAGGTAGTAACAAATCGCACAGATGTATCCCTTGCACAGGGGGAGGCTCCGCGCCGGGGGCCTGCCCCCTTGAGCGGGAGGAAGCACGGAGGATGCCATGAGGAAGCGCGTGCCCAGGGAATACGCGGAGCTTTTCTGCGTGGGAGAGCTGACGGAGATGGAAAAGCGGCTGTATGGCGGCGATCCCTATCGGGAGCGGGTGGGAGGCATGCACTACTGCACCAAGACGGAGAAGGCCGGGGACACACTGGTATTGACGGTGTATCCCATCCTGGGCAGGAGCGACCGGGCCAAGGCGGAAGCAGCAAGAAAGGCCATGAGTCGGGAGCGGCAGACCCGATACAACCGGGAGCGGGCACGGCGGAGGCTGGCGCTGCTCATGGACGCGAACTTCGGGAAGAACGACCTGCATGTGACGCTGACCTACCGGGGGACGCCGCCGGACTACGAGCAGGCGCGGAAGGATGTGCGGAACTACCTGCGGGCGGTGAAGCGCATGCGGGAGAAGGCGGGGCTGCCGGAGATGAAATACATATACGTCCTGGAGGAAGAAGGCGGAGACGGAGAGAAAAGGCGCATCCACGTTCACCTGATGATGACCGGGGGCATCAGCCGGGAAGCCCTGGAGGAGAAATGGGGCCGGGGGTATGCCAACTGCGACCGTTTGCAGCCGGAGGAAGGCAACGGGCTAATGGAGCTGGCGCGGTATTTCACCAAGCTGGAGCAGGAGAAGCACCGGCGGGCCTGGAGCGCGTCCAAGAATCTGCGGAAGCCCAGAACCACCGTCAGCCGCACACGCATGAGCAACGCCCGGGTGCGCAGGCTGTGCCAGGAGATCCCCGGGAACGCGGCGGAGGTCCTGGGGAAACTGTATCCGGGGTACAAGGTGGGCGCGGTGGAGCCGTATGTGAGCGACTGGATACCGGGGGTTTATTTGCGGATACGGCTGCGGAGGCGGTGCCCATGAGCGGGAAGAAGCATTGCAAGGGGGTGGACGTGGTCTGCCCTTTTTGGCGTTGCGAAACGCCGCTGACCATCACCTGCGAGGGCTGGATGGCGGGGTGCGATGTGCAGCTGCGGTTCAGCGGGCAGGGGGAGAAGCTGGCCTACATGCGCAGGCGGTGCAAGCGCATGGACGGGTGGGGGAAGTGTCTGGTGGCGGTGGGTGCGGGGAGGAAGTATGAGAAATAGCAAAACATTTTTAGAAAGGTTATGCGAAAGGTTTGATAATAGATGATATCTATACTATAATAAAGCCATGAAAAGGAGGTGAAAACTGTGGGACGCAAAACAGCGCCGAAGCGAAAGAGCCTTGAAGGCAGCCATCACAACGGCGCTGTTGCAGCTCATTACCGAACTGGTAAAGCTGGTAGCACAACTGCTAGATCGGTAAATGAGCGGGGAGGGAGGCGAAAGCCTCTCCTCCCCAAGTATAGCATGAACAGCGTCCCATGGCAAGTATGGAGCTGGACACCGTTCTGAGCGCGGAGCTGGACACCGTTCTGAGCGTGGTACAGGTGGTACTGTCTGCGGCGACGCTGATCTTTCTGGTGGTAGCGTACCGCAATTACAGAAAGGAGAAGGACAAGTGAAACTGCGGGCACAGAAAGGAAACGGCGGGCATGTTACAAGCTACAACGTGACCATCGGCAGCCGAGAAGCGCGGGAAGCCGGGCTGCTGAATCCGGACGGCACATCCAGGCCGGTACGGAAAACGGTGGACGTGGAAAACCACAGAATCATCATAGAACTGGATACCGCACAGGAAGAGGCATAGAATGAACGATGAAAGACAGCATGCAGCAGGGAGGTGGAGGCAACGGCTACAAGCAGTTTTTTCAAGTGTGTTACCATAAGGGGCCGGAAGCATTGCAATGAGCTTATTCGCGCAATGAAGAAATCTGCCGGTAGTACAAAAGCAAAGGACAGTTGCGCATATCAGAGCAGGGACTTAACGCAAGAGAAGATTCGAAAGGTGTTTGGAGACAAGTGACGGGGTGCTTCATGAAACAGGGCAGCTACACGTATATGGCTGTTTTTCACAAGGAGAAGGACGGATACAGCGTGCGCTTTCCGCAGCTGGATGGATGCTTGACGGAGGGGGACGATTTTCAAAGCGCCCTGCGGATGGCGCAGGAGGCCATGAGCCTGCACCTGTACGGCATGGAGCAGGACGGGGAGGAAATCCCCGAACCGGTACTGGAACCCATGGAAGTGGCACCGGGGGAAATGCTGGTGCCCGTTACCGTGTGGATGACGCCTTTCTGGGAGGCGCAAGAGAACAGGGCGGCGAAGTAGCGCCAGGAGAATGATTCCCATCTGCTGCAAAGTGTGCTGAAGGACTAGCTGGGCGTTTATCGGCCATAAATGGATTTACTGGGGAACAACAAGTGCGCGTTGCGTTTTTTTCTTTCCGTAACGCGCACTTGTTTGCTTTTGCAAATAGCATGATTACCCCTTTGCTGAGATGGAAACGATCAGCAATCTATGAGCTGTGGATCATATAACAGCTGTTCCCATTGTTCCGGAAAACCAAGCAGGCCCAAATGGATATCGTCCCGATAGTTTTTTATGTGCTGGATGAGGTTTTCACGAAAAAAAGATATCAAGGCTTTGTCCGGAATAAAACGCAGCAATGCGACAATATAGGCAAACAAGGAATCAGGCTGCAATTCAGGGTAATGACGCAATGTTTTGGGGCCAAGGCGGATCTTTGGATGCAAAATGGTATTATATATGCGCCCGTAATGCGCACACGTATTCCGAAGGATAGAAAAACAGTGAAGCCAGTTGCAAATGGTTTCAGGATCAAAATGGGTATTGCGTGTTTTATTCACATCTTTTAGAATAAAATGCTGTCCGGATTCTGTAATACTGTAAAACAGTTTGGATAACTGTGTAAACGACATAATTTCCACCATCGCCCAGAGGGGCATTTTGCCATCGTAGTTCTCCTTGTGATGCGACACAATGAGGGAGTCTTTGTTTTTTTCGATTTGATCATGCATATTCTCCCAAAAAGTTTGGTATAAGGTTTCGCTTCGAAAATTAGATTTTCTCAGTTAAAATTTCTATACCCCTTGAAAACACTGGTGTTTCCAGCGTTTTC